>WLWD01002560.1_pt1:67500-95115 | contig 95115 bp, 84 predicted proteins | sample 6712731 | NCBI WGS metagenome assembly WLWD01 (sample SAMN12718690, study PRJNA576275) | sponge metagenome | isolation source: marine sponge | host: Mycale hentscheli | place: New Zealand: South Island, Marlborough, Capsize Point | collected 2014-11-01
CCGGTGCGCTAACCGCAAGGAGGCAGCCGACCACGGTAGGGTCAGCGACTGGGGTGAAGTCGTAACAAGGTAGCCGTAGGGGAACCTGCGGCTGGATCACCTCCTTTCTAAGGAAACGTTTGGCAGGTTGGAATTCTCCAATCTCTGGATGTTTTATTTAGACACAGTAACAAGTCTGGAGAGAGACCAGACATTATGGAGCAGCGGATCGGCGAAGATGACCGGTCCCGCCGTCCACGTATCCCTTCCAAGGTTCAGACATCGGCTACCGGATAGGCCGGTAGGCATTGGTGGCTGAACCCTTGTTTGGCCGGGGCATTTGGCATTGCGATTGTCCCGTCTTTTTTGCGCGGATATCGGGCCTGTAGCTCAGTTGGTTAGAGCGCGCGCTTGATAAGCGTGAGGTCGGAAGTTCAAGTCTTCCCAGGCCCACCATTAAACAATCAGAAGATTGTTTAATCCCCCGGAGGGACAGTCTGATGGCTGTTTGTTCTTGGGTGGGTTGATGGGCTGTTGGTTTGGGAAGACCGGAACCGGTTTTTGATCGGGGCCGTAGCTCAGTTGGGAGAGCGCCTGCTTTGCAAGCAGGAGGTCGTCGGTTCGATCCCGATCGGCTCCACCACCCTACGCTCTTCGAGCTCCGGGTGGTTAGCCACCTGGAGATCGTTAGATGTAGGCGTGCCCGTCGCAGCTTTAGCGGAGATGGGCTGTCCCCTTCTCCCCTCGCGGCAAGATTGATCGTGCCAGACAAGTTTGGAATATAGGAATTACGCGTGACCGTTTGTTCATGGTCACCGGTTCTAAAATATCGTGAAGACGTGATTGCGGCAGTACTTGTATCAAGCGGAGTCTGTTGTGTGTGGGGTTTGTCCCTGTGCGCGATGGATTCGACTGAATAGAAGATCAAGCATAAGAAGGGCATTTGGTGGATGCCTTGGCGCCAAGAGGCGATGAAGGACGTGATAGGCTGCGAAAAGCCGCGGGAAGCCGCCAATAGGCATTGATCCGCGGATATCCGAATGGGGAAACCCGGCCCATTAGGGTCATCGCATGGTGAATACATAGCCATGCGAGGCAAACCCAGCGAACTGAAACATCTCAGTAGCTGGAGGAAAGGACATCAACCGAGACTCCGTCAGTAGTGGCGAGCGAACGCGGACCAGGCCAGTTCCACTTATCGATCAACCAGAAGCGTCTGGAAAGGCGCACCATAGAGGGTGACAGTCCCGTATGGGTACAGGTTGATAGGTGGGCTCGAGTAGGGCGGGACACGTGAAATCCTGTCTGAACGTGGGGGGACCACCCTCCAAGCCTAAGTACTCCTTGGCGACCGATAGTGCACTAGTACCGTGAGGGAAAGGTGAAAAGCACCCCGATGAGGGGAGTGAAATAGTTCCTGAAACCGAATGCTTACAAACTGTGGGAGCGGGCTCACTCAAGGTGAGCCGCTCAGAAATCAGAAGACAGAAATCAGAAGACAGAAAGCGTTGGATTGAGGCGATGCGCCTCCTTTCAAACGGCTTCTGGCTTCTGGGTTCTGATGACTGACTTCTGGAGGGCTCGCTTTTAGCGAGCCCGTGACCGCGTACCTTTTGTATAATGGGTCAGCGACTTAATCTCTCGAGCAAGCTTAAGCCGATAGGCGTAGGCGCAGCGAAAGCGAGTCTGAATAGGGCGTACAGTTCGTGGGATTAGACCCGAAACCGAGTGATCTAGCTATGGGCAGGTTGAAGGTAGGGTAAGACCTACTGGAGGACCGAACCCACCTATGTTGAAAAATGGGGGGATGACCTGTGGCTAGGGGTGAAAGGCCAATCAAACTCGGAAATAGCTGGTTCTCCGCGAAAACTATTTAGGTAGTGCGTCATGTGTTTACCATCGGGGGTAGAGCACTGGATGGGCTAGGGGGGCGCGAGCCTTACCAAACCTAACCAAACTCCGAATACCGATGAGTACAGCATGGCAGACAGACGGCGGGCGCTAAGGTCCGTCGTCGAGAGGGAAACAGCCCTGACCGCCAGCTAAGGTCCCTAAGTTATGGCTAAGTGGGAAAGGATGTGGGAAGGCCAAGACAACCAGGAGGTTGGCTTAGAAGCAGCCATCCTTGAAAGAAAGCGTAACAGCTCACTGGTCTAGATTTAAGCCGTCCTGCGCCGAAGATGTAACGGGGCTCAAGCCATACACCGAAGCTGCGGATTCCAGAAGTCAGTTATCAGAAGCCAGAAACCAGAATGTGCAGTTTGCCGTTCTGGTTTGTGAAAGGAGAGACGATGTCGGATCGGGTTGAGAGTTTCGAAGACCTTGAAGTCTTCAAACGAGCCTATCGGATATCGTTGGAAGTCCATCGTGCGAGCTTGGACTTTCCTGCTATCGAGCAGTGGGCCCTGGGTGACCAGGTTCGACGGGCAAGCAAATCGATTTGCGCGAATATCGCGGAAGGGTTTGCGAAGCAACGCAGTTCGGCGGCAGAATTCAAACGTTATCTTCTGATTGCGACCGGTTCGAGTGACGAGATGCGGGTCTGGGCACGGTATTGCCTGGACTTGGGCTACATCGACGAGGCGATGTGGCGCCATTGGCGCGACGAGTACCATGAGGTCTCGAAGATGTTGGTGGGTCTGTCGAAGAACTGGCGGAAGCAATAAGCCTGGAAGTCCTCTGACTTTCTGGCTTCTGTTATCTGACTTCTGGAGTGGTAGCGGAGCGTTCCGTAGGCCTGTGAAGGGCAACCGTGAGGAAGCCTGGAGGTATCGGAAGTGAGAATGCTGACATGAGTAGCGATAAAGAGTGTGAGAAACACTCTCGCCGTAAGTCCAAGGGTTCCTGCGCAAGGCTAATCCGCGCAGGGTGAGCCGGCCCCTAAGCCGAGGGCGAAAGCCGTAGGCGATGGGAACGAGGTTAATATTCCTCGGCCTGCTGGGATGTGACGAATGTAGTAAGTTGTTCTTTCTTATCGGATTGAGAGGGCAGCGAATACGTTCCAGGAAATAGCCCCAGCTATAGACCGTACCCCAAACCGACACAGGTGGACTGGTAGAGCATACCAAGGCGCTTGAGAGAACTGCGTTGAAGGAACTCGGCAAAATGCACCCGTAACTTCGGGATAAGGGTGACCTATATTCGGGCAACCGAGTATGGGTGTCACAAAATTGGGGGTGGCGACTGTTTACTAAAAACATAGGGCTCTGCGAAGTCGCAAGACGACGTATAGGGTCTGACGCCTGCCCGGTGCTGGAAGGTTAAGAGGAGAGGTGCAAGCTTTGAATCGAAGCCCCAGTAAACGGCGGCCGTAACTATAACGGTCCTAAGGTAGCGAAATTCCTTGTCGGGTAAGTTCCGACCTGCACGAATGGCGTAACGACTTCCCCACTGTCTCCAACGCAGACTCAGCGAAATTGAATTCTCCGTGAAGATGCGGAGTACCCGCGGTCAGACGGAAAGACCCCGTGCACCTTTACTACAGCTTTGCAGTGGTATTAGGAGTGACATGTGTAGGATAGGCGGGAGCCTTTGAAGCAGGGCCGCCAGGTTCTGTGGAGGCACCCTTGAAATACCGCCCTTATTACTTCTGATATCTAACCGCGGCCCGTATATCCGGGTCCGGGACCCTGCATGGTGGGTAGTTTGACTGGGGCGGTCGCCTCCCAAAGAGTAACGGAGGCGCGCGAAGGTGGGCTCAGGCTGGTCGGAAATCAGCTGCTGAGTGCAATGGCACAAGCCCGCCTGACTGAGAGGCCGACGGGCCGATCAGAGACGAAAGTCGGTCATAGTGATCCGGTGGTCCCGCGTGGAAGGGCCATCGCTCAACGGATAAAAGGTACGCCGGGGATAACAGGCTGATACTCCCCAAGAGTCCATATCGACGGGAGTGTTTGGCACCTCGATGTCGGCTCATCACATCCTGGGGCTGAAGCAGGTCCCAAGGGTTTGGCTGTTCGCCAATTAAAGTGGTACGTGAGCTGGGTTTAGAACGTCGTGAGACAGTTCGGTCCCTATCTGCCGTGGGTGTACGAGACTTGAGAGGATCTGTCCCTAGTACGAGAGGACCGGGATGGACGACCCTCTGGTGGACCGGTTGTTGCGCCAGCAGCACAGCCGGGTAGCTAAGGTCGGACGGGATAACCGCTGAAAGCATCTAAGTGGGAAACCTCCCTCAAGACCAGGTCTCGCTGAGAGCCGTGGTAGACCACCACGTTGATAGGCCAGGTGTGGAAGCGCAGCAATGCGTGAAGCTTACTGGTACTAATCGCTCGATCGGCTTGATTTTTTGTCAGTCATCTCCATCGCGCGCAGCGGCAAACCCCATACTGGGGAAACCGGGCGCAACAGACGAAACTTGATACACACCAACACACAAACTGACCGCAATCACACACCGGAGGACGATTAAGAACGCCATTCTGGCTTCTGAATTCTGTCCTCTGTTCCCCCGGGTCAAGCCCGGGGCAGGCTCTGACACCCGTCCATCGACGGTCTGGTGGCCACAGCGAGGGGCGAACCACCCGATCCCATCCCGAACTCGGCCGTGAAAACCCTCCGCGCCGATGGTACTGCGTCTTAAGGCGTGGGAGAGTAGGTCGCCGCCAGGCCCTCCATGGACGGGTGTCAGAGCCTGCCCCGGGCTTGACCCGGGGGATCAGAGATCAGAAAACAGGCATCAGAAACCCTCCGCGGCCGGACCTTCGAAATCCGGCCGCCCCCTTCACGATATACACACAATAAAACCCCCGCGGGGTGGAGCAGTCTGGTAGCTCGTCAGGCTCATAACCTGAAGGTCGTAGGTTCAAATCCTACCCCCGCAACCACCACGCAAAGACCCGCCTTTTGGCGGGTCTTTGCGTTGTCGTCGTCGTGTGGTTGGACTTGAACCTGCGCCCATGAAGGTTTGCGCTGCGACCAGCGGCAGGCTGTTGGTAAGCGTCCGGCCTGACCGCTCTGCCGTGCAGAAGAAGTGAGGTTTAGTGTCCACTTGTTTAGGTGGACACTAACGGGGATCAGGATGTGGCGAAGCGGGGCAAGCGTCGGCGCTGGAGTGCAGACGAGAAGCGGATGATTTGCGCACAGACGCGGTTTGCGGGCGTTTCGGTTTCACAGGTTGCACGGCGCTACAATGGTAAGCGTCCGGCCTGACCGCTCTGCCGTGCAGAAGAAGTGAGGTTTAGTGTCCACTTGTTTAGGTGGACACTAACGGGGATCAGGATGTGGCGAAGCGGGGCAAGCGTCGGCGCTGGAGTGCAGACGAGAAGCGGATGATTTGCGCACAGACGCGGTTTGCGGGCGTTTCGGTTTCACAGGTTGCACGGCGCTACAATGTGAACGCCAATCAGGTTTTCAACTGGCTGAAAGATCCCCGGTTTGCGGGAAGTGACACGGTCGATGACGCCGCCTGTTTCCTGCCGGTTGAGATTGCGCGTCACGTCGAGCACGAAGCCGAGCGCCCTGTTGGTGACGAAGGCAAGATCGAGGTCACGCTTGCCGGAGGTCATCGCTTGAGCATTAGCGGCCCTTACGATCCCGAAGCGCTCGTACGTCTGCTCCGGTGCTTGTCGGGATGATCCCGGTTCCCACGAACACGAAGGTTTGGCTTGCGGCCGGCGTGACGGACATGCGTAAGGGGTTCAATGGGCTGTCAGCGCAAACAGAGAAGGTTCTAAAGGCGGCGCCGTATTGCGGTCATCTGTTCGTCTTCCGGGGTCGCCGTGGCGATCTGATCAAGGTGATCTGGTGGGACGGGCAAGGGGCATGTCTGTTCTCGAAGCGTCTGGAGAAGGGACGGTTTGTCTGGCCGTCTGCGAAAGCGGGCAAGGTTGCGCTGACCCCGGCTCAATTGGCGATGCTGCTGGAAGGGATTGATTGGCGCATACCACAACGAACGTGGCGTCCCCTGACGGCTGGGTAAAGTCGTTTCACAGCAAAGGGTTGTCAATTTCCGGGGATTCCCATGCGGGGTGGCGGCTGATAGATTGCCGGCATGCTCGACGACGCTGAGAACCTCCCGAATGAACCTGCCGCATTAAAAGGTCTGGTGGCATCGCTGGCGTCGGAAGTGAAGTCACAGGCGGTGTTGATCGAGAAGCTCCAACACCAATTGGCCGGGATGCGCCAGCATCGCTTCGGGTCGCGCTCGGAGGCTCTGGATCAACTGGCGTTGACGCTGGAAGACGAAGAGATTGCGGCGTCCGCGCAGGAGCCCGCGTCAGACGATGCAAATGCAGATCAATCTGCAGCGCCAAAAGACAAGCCCAAACGTAAACCGCTGCCCGGTCATCTCCCACGCAACGAGACAACACTGTCGCCGGGCGATGCCTGTGGGGAATGCGGCGGTGCGCTCAAAACGCTTGGCGACGATGTCACCGAGGAACTGGAATATGTCCCCGGACGTTTTGTCGTGAACCGGATTGTTCGCCCGCGCATGGCCTGCACCTGCTGTGAGACGTTCCATCAGGCAGCCCTGCCGTCGCGGCCGATTGAGCACGGGCGGCCCGGTCCTGGCCTACTGGCCCATGTGCTGGTCAACAAGTACGCCGATCATTCGCCTTTGTACCGGCAAAGTCAGATATTCCAGCGCGAGGGGATCGATCTGGACCGCTCCACCCTGGCCGATTGGGTTGGCAAATCCACGGCTCTGTTGGAACCTTTGGCGGACGCCGTCGCGCGCCATGTTTTAAAGGGACAGGCCCTCTTCGCCGATGATACGCCGGTAAAAATGCTGACCCCAGGCTCCGGTAAAACCAGGACCGCGCGGCTTTGGGCCTATGTCCGCGATGAACGACCCTGGGCCGGAGAGGCGCATCCTGCCGCATGGTATCAGTTCTCGTCCGACAGGAAGGGCGTTCGCCCGCGCGAACATCTAGCGGACTTCACGGGCTTCATGCATGCCGATGGCTATGCGGGGTTCAATGACCTGTACCGCACGGGCAAGGTGACGGAAGTGGCCTGCATGGCCCATATCCGACGCAAGTTCGTCGATATCCACAAAGCTCAGGGATCGGCGATTGCCGAGGAAGCCATAAAACGTATCGCCACACTCTATGGCGTCGAGAAGGAGGTTCGGGGCCAATCGCCGGATCAACGGGTGAAGATCAGGCAGCGCCAATCAAAACCAATCTTCGACGACCTGGAATCATGGCTGCATGCCCAATTGACCCGGATATCCGGCAAATCACCCTTAGCCGGTGCTATTCGCTACGCCCTGACCCGCATGAAGAAGCTGCGACCATATCTAGATCACGGCTTTCTTGAACTCGACAACAATACCGCAGAGCGATCCATGCGGCCCATCGCCCTGGGGCGGAAGAATTATCTCTTCATGGGGTCCGAGGCCGGCGGCAAATCAGCCGCCATCGCCTATACGCTGATCGAGACAGCAAAACTCAATGGCGTCGATCCGCAGGCCTGGCTAACCGACACGCTAGCCTGTATCGCCGACCATAAAATCAATCGGATCGACGAACTGCTCCCCTGGCGTTACGCTCAAACCTGAGCGTAACAGTCCAACGTCATCATAGGCAGGGCTGCTTTACCGGACGCTCACCTTTTCGACGCGCGTTAGTTCTGTCTATCGACAAATCCCGGTCGCTTTGCTATAGCGGCCCGTGGGGGCGTATAGCTCAGTTGGCAGAGCAGCTGACTCTTAATCAGCGGGTCCGGGGTTCGAGTCCCCGTGCGCCTACCAAATTCCCGCTTTATATCAATATGCTGGGGCGATCGCTTTCGCCCTATCTACGTTTGCGGCGTGCGGCGTTTAGCGGCTCGCTTTAGAGGTCGCGAACTCCGCATCCGGTTTGTAACCCTGCCAAGCGAACCAGTAGGCGATATGGCCGGGTAACCGCTCAAGCGCTCTGCCATCTTTCGACACCAGGGCTTTTTCTGTCACCGCCCACACCGTGTTATCGGCGCGTACCTTGTCGCGGCTTTCAGCCTCAGCAGCGAACGTTAATCCACCCGACCGGTAGGCGCGGACAGTTCGGCTCGCGGCGTTGCCGATCAGGACAACCGCGTGCGAACCGATGCGGTCGTTGATCACCTTGAAGCCGTCAAACGCCGTGAGCGCCCAGGCTTTTTCCGTCCATTTGCCATCCGCGCCGAGTGCGCGTACCGCATAGACATAATCTTTCGGCTGCAGCCGCCGGTCGGTGACCCGCGCCGGGAACATTAGTTCCGGGCTGGCGAAGTATTGACCGTAGGGCCGGCCCGGCCGGTAGTCGCGGTAATATCCCGTATCATCAGATAGGATTTTGCTGTCGGGATGCGCCTTGAACCACTTGTCCCAGCGGGTGATGACGACTGGCAGGATCTTCAGCTCGATCCCGGAGCCCGTCAGCGGACCGACGACGGGCCGGCCAGTGAACTGGTTCCACAGCGAATTCGTTTCGGTGTCGTACATCAGCTTGTTGGAGCGGAAGAGAAAACCAGACGACCCGAACACAAACGGTTTCTCGCGGCCCGCGACCGTCGTTTCGAACAAGATGCCGGAGCCGCACAGCGTGCAATAGGCGAGGGAGACCGGTTTGCCGCCGATGACATCATTGAACATTTCGTGCCAGTCGAGGAACCGCAACGGGTAGGCCCGCGTGTCGCCGTTGATCGAGATGCCGAAGACCAGCTCGTCCGGCTGTATCTTGTATTCGGCGTCTTTTGGATCGATGAGTTTCGGGTTGGTGAGCGCGGGGATGCCGTCCTTGACGACGCCGCCCCAGGCGATCTCTTCGAGCCGGATCTCATGCTTGATGCCCTGTTTCAGGAACAGCCGGAAATTGGGGTCGATGCGGGCCATCTGATCGGCGACGAATCCGTCATGCCCCTCGAACGCGGTAATCTCTGGGTGGGCTTCCTGCCACAGCATCCAGTCTTCCCATTTTGGTCCAGGATCGGCACCGGTCAGCTTCCGGAGAGTGGCCAGAACGCGCTGCGTGTCGTAGCTGACCCGCAGGTACATGATCAGGCCCGGCACGACGTCCGTTTTACCGCGCGCCTCGATGCGCTGCAGCGCGTCCTGCCGTGACGAGATCGGCGGTTCCAACAAGGCGCCGGTGACGCCCCGTTCGTCGACACGCCGGAGTTCCTCATCGGAAACTTGTGGGTTGAAGACCGCGCGCACGAGCGCATCCGCCTCCGATACCGGTTTTCCGGCCTCCTGTGCAAAAGATGCGGTGATCGGTATCGCAATCGCGACGATGGCGGGTAGAAATTTTCGCATCAGCGGCATGAGACGCACCCGTTCCTTAGCATAGTAAGATCTGTCCCATGTAAGGTGGTCTCGGTAGAACTCGAGAAAAATCACGCTGGTTCACGAAACCGCCAGATCACCGCCGGCGCTCAGCTGAGGCTGCCGGGATAATCCTTCCAGATACTGGGTTCCAGCGTGAGCGCCGTTTCCTGAGGATAAGTCTCCGCCCAGTAACGCGCGACGGCGCCGGCGGTCGGATTCCAGACGCCGGGGAAATCGCGCATTCGGGACAGGAAATCCTCCAGCAGTTTGAGCCGGTTGCACCAGCCGATCGCATGCGGATGCAGGGTCATGTTGAAGTAGCGGCCGCGCCGGTATTGCGCGTCGAACTCCGCACACCAATTGGCGAACAGCGTGTCGGCGTGTTCCAGGCCTGTCCCTTTCTTAGGGAACATCAGGAAGAACTGGTCGTCGAAATGATAGAAATAGGGCAGCGTCAGTATCGCGCGTTGGCTGTCGAAATCGGTCACCCAGTAATGCGGAATGTCGTCCGACAACCCGTTGCCCATGTAGCGGTAACCGGCATCGATCAGCAGGTCCATCGTGTTCGGACTGACCGTGCCGACGGCGAACGGGTCGCCGGCGCGGGGCAGCGAGAACCAGCCATCGGGCCGCTGCCCGGTCAGTTTCGTCAGGATCTCCGTCGTCATGTCGAGTCGCGCTTTTTCATCCTCGCGGCTCAATTCGCTGACGTCTTCATGCTTGAGACCCTGGGCCGCGATTTCATGCCCGTCGTCGCACAGCGCCAGGATCGAGTCGGACAGGATATTGGCCATCGCCGCCGGGACCGTGACGGTCGCCCTAATATTGAAACGGTTCAGAATTGAACGGACTTGATCGAACCCTTCGTTCATCCCAAAGGTCGCGTTGGCATTGCGCAAATCCGCGGCGGTGAGCCCCTGCGGGCCGCTTGCGAGGCTGAGGTCGAGCATCACGGTGACGCAGACGCGGTTGCCGTCGGGCCAGCGGACTTCGCCGTCGGTCAGGCTCTTCTCGTCGGAAATCGTATAGCCGTCTTTCCAGGGCATGGCTCAGGCTCCTTTCGGCGGGAAGGCGTCGAGGCAATAGCGCGCGACCTCTTCGCAGGTTGGGAACCAGACGCCCGGCAAGGTCTTCATGCGTGCGATCAGCCGGTCGAGCATCTCGATCCGCATCGCCCGACCGGACACGAATGGGTGCAGGCAGATATTGAGATAACCGCCCTGCCGGTATTGCTGCTGGAAGGCCGCCCACCACAGATCGAACACCCGGTTGGGGTCGGTGATGCGCTGGGCTGCGTTCTCGCTGCTCAACCAGGCGAAGCTGAAGAACATCGCGTCGTCGATGGCGTAGTGGAAGGGGATATTGAGCAGGCAGTTCTCGCCATCCTCGTCGCGCATGTAATGCGGCAGATGGGTCGGCGAGCCGTGCGAATTGTAGATATAACCTTCCTCTTTCAGCAGCGAGTTCGTGTGCCGGCTCCGCGTGCCGACCGGGCGTTTGCCGACCGTCTTCTCCAGCGCCGCGGTCGACTTCTGGATATGATCATGTTCGAGCTGCATGTCCTTCGGCACATGGTGTTCCCACATATGATCTGCGATCTCATGTCCGCTCTTATGCGCGGCAACGAGCGCCTGCGGGTAGAGTTCGCAAATCCGGCCCGGCGTGAAGATCGTCGCCTTCACCTTGTGGCTGTTGAACAGTTCGATTAGGCGCCAGATGCCGACCCTGCCGCCGAATTCGCCTTGCGCCAGCTGCATCGGCGTTTCGTTGAGGAAGCGCCGGAACAGCATCGCATCGAAATCGGCGGTGAAATTCACCGCGATCTGCGTGCCCTGCGGATAGGCGAAATCGTCGATGAACTCGTGCTGCGCGTCGTAGGTTTTCGCCGCCGTTTCGAGTTCTTCGATCTCACGCGTCAATTGACTTGTATCGGCCATCAAAACATCTCCTTGGAGAATCCTGCCTGCGAAAGCTTAGGGTCTGGTCCTGCATGGAACAACTCGCAATGCGGCGTGGCGGCGCTGTAGTATCCGTCAACAAATCACACCAACAGGGAGACATCTCATGCAATTCGGCGTCAGCGCACCGTTCCGCGGCCCTTTGGCCAAGCCCGACACGCTCCGCCGGATCGCCGAGAAGGCGGAGGAATGGGGCTACGGGTATCTCACCGTCTCAGACCACATCGTCATCCCGAAGACGGTTGAAGCGAAGTATCCCTATAGCGAGACCGGCCGCTTCACCTGGCTTGATGTCGGCGGATCGGACTGCATGGAGCAGTTCACCCTGATGGCTTGGCTCGCCGCCGCGACGAACAGGATCCGCCTGCTAAGCTCCGTTATCGTCATACCGCACCGCAATCCGCTGTTCATGGCGAAGTCGATTGCAACGATGGATGTGCTATCCGGCGGTCGCATCGCGGTCGGCGTGGGTGCTGGCTGGATGCGCGAGGAGTTCGAGGCGCTGGGCTTGCCGCCGTTCGAAGCGCGCGGGCAGGTGACCAACGAATATATCGACGCGATGAAAGCGGCCTGGACCGAAGCGGCGCCGCGCTATGACGGCGAATTCGTGAAGTTCGACAACATCCAGACCGACCCCAGGCCAGTGCAGGACCCACACCCGCCGATCTGGATCGGCGGCGAAAGCATGCCGGCGCTGCGCCGCGTCGTCTCGCACGGCGACGGCTGGTACCCGTTCGGCAGCAACCCGAAATTCCGCATGGACACGGTGGACGCCTACAGCGCGCGGCGCGATAAACTGTTTGGTCTGGCGGACGCGGCGGGGCGCGACCCGGCGACGATCACGCTTGCCTACAACTGCGCCTTCCACAATGAGGCGGAGCAGGCGCGGCAGGACGGCAGCCGGCTCAGCTTCACCGGCTCGCCGGAACAACGCGCGGAAGACATCCGTACCTTTGCCGATGCCGGCGTGAGCATGATGATTCTGAACCTCACGGCGAACGCGGAGTCGGAGATGCTGGACCGGATGGAGGCGTTCTCGAGGGATGTGATGCCGCTGGTCTCGTAATTGTTCTCGTCAGTGACGATCGCGTTTCCACCCCCTTCCTAACCTTCCCCCCTCAAGGGGGAAGGGACAGTAAAAAAAAGACTACGGATTTGGTTTCCCTCCCCCTTGAGGGGGGAGGGCTAGGGTGGGGGTGGACGGCGGTGACCTCTCTCAATTTCACGTGCCGTCTCCGATGCCAGTCAGTGCGCCCGGGCGAAGGCCCAAAGTTCCGGCTCCTTGTGGAGCCTGAGATTGCGGTGGCCCTTACCGGTCGTGTCCTCGACCAGAAAGACGTCACCTGTCTTGAACAACCGCTTTTCACCGTCGCTGACCTCGATTTCCGTCTCGCCCTTCAGGAACATTACGTACTGCCGCTGCGGGGCCGTGTGCCAATCGCCGAGCGGGGGCCTGTCGCCGAGCGGTTCGGTCCTGCGGAACATCAAACCGTACGCATCGATTGCCCGCGTGTAATTGGCGTTGCTGCGGAACTCGACATCCGGCTCCTCGACCTCGTCGAAATGAGATTCGCCGTCGGCGTCGGTATAGATACGGGTGATGTTCATGGCTTGTCCTCCTGGAGAGAGGATAGCGTCTCGCACCGTCCGCGCAATCATACTAGGCTTACCGATACGCACGAACGAAGGAAGAGACCGCGATGCAGATCGTCGACGCCCAAATTCATCTCTGGGGAACCGGCTTGCCGAGCAACCAGTCGCACATACAGGTGACAGCCTTCACCCCGGAAGAGGCCATTGGCCTGATGGACGAGGGCGGTGTCGATGCGGCGGTCATTCATCCGCCGGGCTGGGATCCGAAGTCGACCGAGATGGCGTTTGCGGCGGTGAAGGACTACCCCGGACGGTTCGCGGTCATGGGCTCCTTGCCACTCGACGATCCCGCCTCGCGCGAGAAAATCGCGGACTGGAAAAAAGATGGCATGCTCGGCCTGCGCTACACCTTCCTGACCGATCCCGTGCGGCAATGGGTGGCCGAGGGGACGCTCGACTGGCTGTGGGCGGCGGCGGAAGAAGCGGATGTGCCGATTGCCATGCTGGCGACGGACTCGCTGACCGTCCTCGGCGGCGTTGCGGAACGTCATCCGGGTCTGCGCCTGACCATCGATCATCTCGGCGGCCGCGGCGGCACGACGCAGTTGAAAGACGTGGAAGCCATGGCCCACATCCCAGAACTGCTGGCGCTGGCGAAACATTCCAACATCGCGGTGAAGGCGACCGGCGCGCCGGGCTATTCCAGCGAGGCCTACCCGTTTCCTGCCATGCACACCTACCTGCAACAGATCTACGACGCGTTCGGCCCGAACCGCATGTTCTGGGGCACGGACATCACCAAGATGCCCTGTTCCTGGGCGCAATGCGTGGCAATGTTCACCGAGGAACTGCCCTGGCTCAATGACGCGGACAAGCGGTTGATTATGGGAGAGGCGCTGTGCGCCTGGTGGGGTTGGGATCGCAAAAAAGGAGTTTCCTAATGGCTAATGCAAACACATTGAACAAGCCCGTCGCGGTGGTCGTCGGCGCCACATCCAAATGGCAGTCGGATGGCCGCAATACCAAGCTTGCGCATGGCAAGGCGCTGGACGATAGCGAGTTGCCGGTCGGCGTGCGCTGGGGCGTTGGGGGTGCGATTGCGCAGAAGTTTGCGCAGGAGGGTTTCTTCACCGTGCTGACGACTCGCACAGCGTCCAACGCGGCGGCGCTGGCGGCGGCTATCGAGGAACAGGGCGGCCAATGCATGGTTACGGAACTGGATCTTGTCTCGGAGGATTCCGTCAAGTCGGCGTTTGCGACAATCCGTAGCGAGGCGGGCGATCCGGACGCTCTGGTCTATAACGCCGGTTACCTGGAAGGGCGCGACCTGCCGCCGGAGAAGGAACTGCTGGAGCACATTGAAGTGTCGATGTTCGATACCGCACAGCATATCGCCAGCCGAGGACCGTTCCTCGTCGCGAAGGAAGTCCTGCCCGCGATGCGGCAGAAAGGCGAGGGGTCGTTTCTGTTTTCGAACAACTCCAAATCGCTGCGCGGGACCAAGCGCAATACCGGCGAGTCGCTCTACTACCCCCGCGTGATGATGCGCACCCTGGCGCAGGTGCTGACCGAGGAGTATTCCGAACACGGCATCCACGTCGCCAATGTGGTGATCGACGGCCTTATCGATTCACCGGGCACAAGGGCGCTGCCGAAGGCGCAGGAGAACCCGGATATCGTGATCAACCCGGTCAAGATCGCCGAGGCGTTCTACTATCTGCATACGCAGGACCGGTCATGCTGGACGCACGAGCTTCAGCTCACGCCGTTCCCGACGAAGCCGAGCTTTTGATCACGGCCCGGTTTTCAGATAACCGCCTTTTCGACGAAGGGGCGGTTCTCGACAATCCGGGTGTAGTTGAAGGGGCTTAGGTCGAGCGTGCGGTATTCGCCGTAGGTGATGAGTTCCGACGTGCCGCGTCCCATGGCCGGCGACTGCTGGAAGCCGTGTCCGGAAAACCCATTGACGAAGATAAAGTTCTCGACTTCCGGATGCGGCCCAAGAATGGCGTTGTGGTCGAAGGTGTTGAACGCGTAGTGCCCGACCCAGGAGTTGGTCAGCTTGATGGCTTCGAACTGCGGAATGCGTGCGGCGATCATCGGCCAGGCCTTTTCTTCCCAAATGCTGTGATCCTGTTCGAAATCGTCGTAATCGACGGCCGGGTCGTCATCCGGCGGACAGCCGGCGAGGTAGTACATGCCGTCGCTGCGCATATGCACACCGGACGGGTCAATGGTCAGGGGCAAGTCGCGGTCGAGCGGAGTCTCGGCATCGAAAATGAACGTATATCGCTTGCGCGGTTCGACGGGGATTTTGATCCCCGCCATGCCGCACGTGCGTGCGGCGCGCGGGCCCGATGCGTTGACAACGGTGCCGCAGGCGACGATCTCACCGGATTTAAGGGTTACGCTCTCGACCTTGTTGCCCGCCGCGTTGAGGGTCATCGCGACGACCTCGTTGGTGATGTACTCGGTCCCCTTTTCACGCGCGGACCGCTTCCACCAGTCGAACAGCGTGCTGCCCTCGAAATAGCCTTCATCGACGAGGTTGATGCTGCCGACGATAATGTCGTCGACATTGTAGAACGGGTAATCCCGTTTGATCTCCTCGGCCGACATGATTTTCGTCGCCGCGCCGCAGGCGGCCTGGATCTTTTGGCTTTCCCGCAAACTTTCCGCAAAGGTGTCGTCGCTGGCGAGGTACATGTATCCGAAGCTCTGCAAAGGGACGTCGGGGACCCGCGGGTCCCCGCCCATGAATTCGCGGAAGTTCTTCACGAATTCGGCGCCGAACTGTGATACGCGCACATTGATTTCGTTGGAGAATTGCTGGCGAATGCAACTGTTCGTGCGCGCGGTCGACGTAAACTCGTATGTTGGATCGCGCTCGACGACAAGGATCGACCCGTCGAAGTCCGGGTTGTCGGACAGAAACCAGGACACTGACGACCCGTACATCGCACCACCGACGATCACCACGTCGTAACGTGTCTGTTTCGGCGTCTCCAGAGTGGCCGCTGGACTCATCGGATCTTCTCCCTTGGTTCGCCGCGCTGCGTTTGTATTTAAATAGCAAACGGCTTCGACGCGCGCTGGGCCTATAATAGCCTGCAGGAGGTGCCGTCGAACAGAATGGCGCAACACCAAAAATAGCTTTGGTAGGAGGAGACGAGATGGCAGAGCTGCAGAAAATCGCACTCGTAACAGGCGGGGCACAGGGTATTGGCCTTGCCTGTGCGCAAGCACTGTCGGCGGACGGTGCACAGGTGGCCGTCGCCGACATCAATGGCGATGGCGCAGTGGAAGCCGCCGCTGAAATCGGGGACGGTGCCGTTGGATACCGTTTCGACGCGGGCGACGCCGCACAAATTTCCGCGCTTTTCGATAGTGTCGAAGCGAAGCAGGGAGCGGTTTCGATCCTTGTCAACAATGCCGGTGTCGCGCTTCCGGGCGACTTTCTGGACTTGCCGCTGGAGCAGTTTCAAAAGGTCATCGACGTTAATCTGACGGGTACGTTTGTCGCCAGCCAGCGTGCTGCAAAGGCAATGGTTGCGGCCGGGATCAAGGGCTCGATTGTCAATATGTCGTCGATTAACGCGCAGGTGGCGATACCGTCGATTTCGGCCTATTGCGCATCCAAGGGCGGCATCATGCAGCTCACCAAGGCGTCGGCCTTGGCGCTGGCGCCGCATGGCATACGGGTCAATGCGGTCGGTCCGGGTTCCATCGATACGGAAATGATGGCGGGTGTGAACGCCAATCCGGAAGCCATGGAGATGGTGCTTTCGCGGACGCCGCTCGGCCGCATCGGCGAGCCGCGTGAAATCGCAAATGTCGTCGCCTTTCTCGCCAGTGATAAGGCGAGCTACGTCACCGGTGAAACCATCTATGTCGATGGCGGCCGGCTCGGCATGAACTACACGCGGTAGAGAAATCATGGCTAGCGCAAAGATCGTATTTTTGGACGAAGCGGAGGTGCGGGCTCTGCTGTCCATGGAAGATCTCATCCCAACCATGGCGCGCGCGCTCATCGACTATTCGCAAGGACGCGTCGTGCAACCGGGCCGTCAGATGCTCGATGTTGTGGAACATGGCGGATTTTTTGGCATGATGCCGGCGGCGACGGGCGAGTCCGTGGGTGCCAAGCTGGTCACCTTTTACCCCGAGAATGCCAAGCACGATTTGCACACCCATCATGCCTTGATCGTGCTGTTTGAGGCGGAGACGGGGGAACCGTTGGCGGTGTTGGATGGCCGGCTGATTACCGAGATGCGCACGGCGGCGGTATCGGCGGCGGTTGTCGACAAGGTGGCGCCGGCGAATGCGCGCAGCTTGGCCATTCTCGGCACAGGGGTGCAGGCGCGTGCGCATGTAAGCGCGCTTCGCCTGGTGCGGCCGTTCGACGATATCCGGGTATGGGGCCGATCCACGGAGAATGTGGCGCAATTGGCCGAAGAGGTCGGCGCGCGCGTCCTATCCGCGGAGGACGCCGTTGCGGATGCCGACGTCGTTGTCACCGCGACAGCGGCCAAAGAACCGATCCTGAAAGGCGCCTGGCTGAAACAGAGAGCGGTCGTCGCAGCGGTCGGCTGGAACAGCAATAGTGGACGGGAACTCGACGATGCGGCCATGCAGAACGTCGTCATCGTTGAATCGAGGACCGGAACGGAGAGCGAGTCGGGGAATATCCGCGGATCGGGTGCGGCCATCTTTGCGGAAGCCGGGGAAATCCTCGCGGGCGATAAAACGCTGGAGCCCGGCGCCACGGTGATCTTCGATTCCGTCGGCATGGCGGCCGAAGATGTGGCCGCCGCTAGTTTGGTTTGGGAGACATATGGGCGGGTGGGTTAGCGCCGTCGCACTTTGATTTGTCGTCCGAGATTTTCCGGCAACGGCAGGTGTTTGTGGGCCTCGTAGACCGCTGTGATGCGCTCTTGGACTTCCGGCGGAAAGGGTGCGACCTTGCGAGCAGACATGTCGATATGCAGCGTGATGGTTTCGGCTTCCGCCGCCAGATAACCTTTCTCGGCGTGGTACATCTCCTGCCAATAATGCACCCGTTTTTCGTCGCAGTCGACGAGCCGGTGGCTGAAGCGCAGCGGGTCGCCTTCCATCACTTCCTGGATGTAGTGGACGTGGAAATCGCCGACGAAAGTGCCATTGCCCGAGCGGTTCCGGTATTCCTGGCCAATCCCCAGATAACTGGACAGGGCGCCCGCGGCCTCGTCGAAGGCGAGCACGTAATAGGCGACGTTCATGTGGCCGTTATGGTCGATCCATTCGGGCCGAACCGTTTCGGTATGCATTTCCAGAGGTGCTGGGATATCGACGGTATCGGGCATCAGGCGGGCACCTTCATGACCTTGCCGAGCCCTTCCGGGGTGCCCAGCACTGCGTGCGCATCGCGCACCTGACGGATCCAGTCGACCAGGTCCGGCGCCATAGGGGCGACGCGGCGCACCGACATGTCGATATGCAGGATCATGTATTCGGCGGTCGCGGCGAGATAGCCTTCGGTGCCGTGGAACATCTCCAGCCAGTAATGCACGCGCTTCTCGTCGCAGGCGATAACCTGTCCGGTCATTCGTAACGGGTCGCCTTCCTTGACCTCCTGCCGGTAGGCGATGTTGATGTTGCCCGCGAACGTTCCATTCTTGGTCTGCGCCCGGTATTCCGGCGATAGCCCCATAAAGGCGTCCAGGGTTTCCGACGCCTGATCGAAGGCCAGCAGGTAGTACGCGACGTTCATATGACCGTTGAAGTCAATCCATTCCGGCTTGACGGTCGTTGATGGCAGCTCGAGCGGCGTCGGAATATTCGGTGTGTTCATAAAGGGGACTCGCGCAGGGGAGGGGGTGTCGTGTGGAAGCGGGAACCTATCAATCCAGCGCGCGTTGGAAAAGGGGCCGGAACCGTGCAATTGCTACGCGGGTTGGGATTGCGCAAATCCGTGTTGCCTGCCTAATATTTCAGCTTGAACCGAAACAACGTTCCATCGCGCGCAAAAGGAGACATATCCGTGTCCGACGAAATCAAGATGCCCGTCGAGGGGTCGCATATCATGATGTTCGCCCGCTCTGTCGGTGACGAGAATCCGATCTATCACGATGAGGAGTATGCCAAGACGACGGAGGTTGGGCATGTCATCGCGCCGCCGACATTCCCCCGCGCGGTCGCCCAGTTCGACCCCGACTATTTCCTGCGTTGGCGGCCGAGCCAGTCCTGGTTCGGATCGGGCAAGAACCCGACAGGGCTGACCGAGCCGTCGAAGAGCACCGGCGGACTGCATGCCGAGCAACATTTCGAATATCATCGCCAGCTCAAGCCGGGTGACAAGCTGACCGTGACGGTCAAGCCGGGCAAGACCTGGGAAAAAGAAAGCAAGCGCGCCGGCAAGCTCATGTTCACCGAGACGATTCAGGAATACCGCGACCAGAATGGTGAACTCGTCATCACCTCGCGCGGCGTCGGCGTGAAGACCGAACGCCCGGTCGAGCAGAGCTGAGGGAGGAAACGATATGGCACTGAACGCAAGCCAGTTGAAAGAAGGCGATACCCACCAGGAAATCGTCGTCGACGATCTGACCCGCACACAGCTCGTCATGTATTCGGGCGCATCGGGAGACTACAATCCGCTGCATACCGATGATTTGTATTGCAAGGAAGCTGCGGGTTATCCGGGCGTATTCGCGCACGGGATGCTGTCGATGGGGCTGACCGGCAAGATGCTGACCAATTATGTCGGCGATGGTCGCCTGAAGAAATACGGCGTCCGCTTCACCAATCAGGTCTGGCCGGGCGACACATTGACGGCCAAGGCAACCGTCGTTGAAGTGCGAGAAGAAGGCGGTGAGCAGGTCGTCGACTTGATGCTGGAGACGACCAACCAGGACGGCAAGACCGTCGTGACCGGATCTGCTACGGCACGCGTCGATCCGTAAGGCGGCGGTCGGGCATGTTGCGGGGGCACCAATGATCCGCGCGATGCCCGTTCTTCAGGTTGCCGATGTAACAGCGAGCGAAGCGTTCTATTGCGGGACGCTGGGCTTCACCTCGCACGGCACCTGGGGTGACGGGCCCGACTTCGCGATCGTTCAGCGCGGCCAGGTGACGATCGCGCTAGACCGTTCGCGCGACACCGGACCGGTGCCCGTCAATCAGCATTGGGCGGCGTATGTCTATGTCGAGGATGCGGACGCCCTGTGCGCCGAGTTCAAGGAAAAGGGCGCCGACATCGTGCGAGAACTGGAAGATACCTTCTACGGGTCGCGCGATTTCGACATCCGCGATCCCGACGGCCACCTCATCGCCTTTGGACATGATTTGGAGCCTGACGGCACCGACCCTGGTCTGATGGATGATGGTGCGCTGAGTTAGGCGCTTGTCAGCTCTAGCGTGCGTGCCAGCGAACCTGGCTGTTCGAAGCGACGCAGCGTTTCATAAAGCGGCTCGGTATTTGCGCCGAGGATTGGCGCAACGAGGCCGTCGAACTTTTCGCTCAGATCGTCCCAGGAGAGCGGGTTTTCCGGATTGCCGCGCGAGCGTTCGACGGCCGTGTTCACGGCGCTGTCATCGCTGAGCGTGATGTCCATGATGGCGCCGTAGCGGTCGATGTCCGGATTGACGGACAGGGTGACGCGTTCCATCAGATCGCGGACCTTCGGGTCGGCCAGCCGTTCGGCGGAAAAGTCTGCGAGTTGTGCTGGATAGCCAAGCAGCGTGATCGCGACGCAGAACGCGATGCTGAACTTGCCTTGCAGCGGTTCGGTCGGTGTGGGATGTCCGACGAGCTTGCTGCTGATTGCGGCGACCTGGCAGTGAATTGACTCGACAGATTTTCCTTCCAGTTTGGGTCGCAACTCTCGGGCGGCATCGATATGGCCGTGGATCAGCTTGCCGCATGCATAGGGCTTGAAGGAATTATCGAAGAGACTGTTTCCCGCGGTAAAATCTGCGGCGCCGAGGCGGGCGTCATCATCCTGAACCAATGTGCCGGCAAACGCGCCCTCGGCATCGAAGAGATGCGGTGCCGCCTCGAAACCCCGCGATGCGAGCTCCGCCGCGAGAACGCCTTCCATGGCGCCGTTGCCGGAATGAAACGGCTTTCCCATGGTCCCGAACGAGGCGGTGAGACCGCCCGCCGTCGTTGCTGCGACGCCCAGTGCGTTTGCGGCCTGATCCTGGCTTAACCCCAACAGCACGGACGACGCACTCGCGGCGGCAAGCCGGCCGAAGACGGGCGTGGGATGAAATCCAGCGGCCTGCATCTTGTTCCCGATCCCACCATCACCCAGCACGGCGGCGATTTCGTAGCCCGTGATGAAGGCGTTCAGCGCCTCGGTTTCAGTCGCATTATGCGCCTCCGCCAAGGCTAGCACGGCGGACCAGGTCGGCGAACTCAGATGGCTTGGCGCGTGGCCGCGTGTGTCGTCGAAATCGAGCGCGTGTCCCATCGTGGCGTTGACCAGCGCGGCCAGTGCCGGTGCAGTCTTCGGTCCGCACAGAATGTGCGACACGCCCTCGGCTCGCCAGGCCATAACCGTGTCCCGGACCGTGCGCGATACGGGCTGATCCACGGCCCCGGTCGCGACGCCGATCCAGTCGACCAGGCACCGCTTCGCCATGTCGATGACGTCCGGCGAATAGGTTCGGTCCCTTGCGGTTGCGATGAACGTCGCCGCACGATCGCCCACAGGATTGGTCATGGCGGCCTTACTCGAACTCGACGATCATTTCGACTTCGACGGGAATCTGAAACGGCAGAGAGGCCATGCCGACGGCGGATCGCGCGCTGCGCCCCTTATCGCCGAACACCTCGACCATCAAATCGGAAAAGCCATTGATGACGGCGGGGTGATGCTCGAATTCCGGCACGGCGTTGACCATGCCGAGCACTTTTACGATCTGCTTCACCCGGTCGAGGCTGCCGATCTGTTGTTTCAGCGTCGTCAGCATGTTGAGCCCGACGATACGGGCTTCGGCCTGTGCCTCTTCGACTGTGAAATCGCGCCCGACCTTGCCCGACGAATGGCCGTCGGGCCGGCGCGGCCCTTCGCCCGAAAGGTAGACCAGATTGCCCATGGTCGTCGCGCCGACATAATTGCCGGCGGGGGATAGCGGTTCCGGTAGCTCAATTCCCAGCTCACGATTCTTGCCTCGACGCTCATGGCGTCCTCCCTTGTTGTTTCGAGAGAGTTTGCCTCGTTTGGTTTAAGCCGGCAACGTGTTGAATGTGTTTAGCGGCCTTGGCGATATGTCGCGGTCCGCCCCGTCAGATAGGCGATCGCGGCGATAATTTGAGCGGCCGCAGCGGTGGCGAAAAATATCGGCGCCCCTGTGCTATTGCCCGTATTTGCCGTCATCTCCCATTCCCGCACCACGCCGAACAGGGCGGGCGCGAAGGCGAAGGCGGCATGGCCGATTGCAGTGGATAGGGCGATCGCGCGCGGCACGTCGCTAGCCGCGAACTCGACCTGTGCGATTAAGGGTGGCAAGGAAGTGACGTTACCGATTCCAAGCCCGAGCAGCAGAATGCCGAGTAAAAGCAAGGGGAGCGACAGACCATCCGCGAGGATAAACGCGATGCACCCAAGTATCTGCACCAGGTAGGTCAAAGCGGCGGCGAGACGACGATCAGCGGTATCTGGAAGAAGCCAGCCGAGAAGGATACGACCGGCGACGGCACAGGCAGCAGCGAACCCTGCAGCAAGGCCTGCACCCTGTGCGCCCATCGCGGGGACCAGGAGAGAGAACAGATGCGCAATGATGCCGATCTGCGCGAACAGGCCCATAGCGAAGCCTGCGGTGCAGGTTACGAACGCGCGGCTGGTCCAAAGCGCGCGGCCGGGCCGCTCCGGTACTTTGTTCTGCGCTTCCCTCTGTCGCGTTTCGGCGGGGGTGTCGCCGTCGGGATGCATGCCGAGAGCGTCCGGTGTTTTCGAGAAATAACGGTTCGAGAGAGTCCAGAGCATCAGAACCAAGGCGCACCCAACGAGAATGGTCGCGGTTGAAAATCCGCTGAGTGCGATCAGGAAAACCCAAACCGGTGAAAACAGCACGCCGCCAACGCTCGCCCCGTTATAGGCCATCGAGAGGGCGGCTGGCCGCCGCCGGACGAACCAGGGCGACAGAATGGTGTTGATCGCCATCGCGCTGGTGCCGGCCCAGCCGAAGGCGCTCAAGATCGTTGCGGCGAAGAGTTGCCAGGGCTCCGCTGCATTTGCCCATCCGATGATCCCAAACGCGAGGCTTAGGGCGCTGACTTTGGTCGTCAGGGGAAGACCGAAGCGGGTATAGATTGCCGGCATGTTGGCGATCACGAGTGCGCCGAAGAGGAAATGCGTCGTCACGGCGGCGGAGACGAGTGTGACCGACCAGCCGCGCGTTTCCACCAATGTATGAAGAAAGATCGGCGGGCCGTAAAAGCCAACGCCCCAACCAAATACCGCGACGACGAAAGCGGCCCACATGACGCGCCAGCCAAAGAAAGATTTGTTTGTGGTTGTCGATGACATGTGAAGCTCCTTGCCCTGTCCTTCTAGGACGGGTCGGCGCGGCGTTCTCGCCGGATTCGGACGCCATCGTCGAAAAGCTGTGGGGCGGGCGGCGATGCGGCATTACACTGTTCGCATGTTGGATTTCGAGACCTGCGACCAGGCCCGATTGCGGCGCGATGCCGAATATGACGGCCTGTTTTTCACCGGGGTGAAGACCACAGGGATCTATTGTCGGCCCGTCTGTCCGGTAAAGCCGGCCCTTACCAGGAACGTCGTCTATTTTCCCAGCGCGCCCGCGGCGGAGCGCGCCGGGTTCCGGCCCTGTCTGCGGTGCCGTCCCGAAACGGCTCCGTTTTGTCCGGCATGGAAAGGCTCGAAGTCGACTGTGGAGCGCGCACTAAAGCTGATTGACGACGGTGTGCTCGATAATGGGACGGTGGATCAATTGGCGGAACGGCTCGGGGTCGGGACGCGGCATCTGTCGCGCCTGTTCCAGCGCCATATTGGTGCCAGCCCGCTTCAGGCAGCGAAGACTTTTCGTGTTCAACGCGCAAAGCGGTTAATCAACGAATCCAGTCTGCCTATGACGGAGATCGCGTTCCGGTCAGGTTTTAAGAGCGTACGCCGGTTTAACGCCGTTTTCTTGGAACTATACGGCCGGTCGCCATCGAAAATGCGCAGGCCGGTGAAACCGGCAGCAATTCCAAGACGAAAGATTGAGACTGGCTGGGTTTCTGCACATGTCTGATGCGTCAATTTGCTACGCCTATTACGACAGCCCCGTCGGCCGCCTGCTTCTGGCGGGTGACGAACAAGCGCTTACGTTGATCAGCTTTCCCGCGGGAAGCCGCGCGCGTGGACCGGATCCTGGATGGAGGCGCGACGATGCCATGTTCGCCGCGGCGGTCCGCGAACTTGAGGAATATTTTGCGGGCGACCGTTTGGAATTCTCTGTGCCGCTACAGCTGAGCGGAACCGAGTTCCAGAACGCCTATTGGACGCTGTTGCAAACGGTACGGCTCGGCGAAACCACGACCTATGGCGCCCTGGCTCAGCGCATCGGGCGGCCGAAGGCGAGCCGAGCGGTTGGCGCGGCGAACGGGGCCAACCCCATTCCGATTATCATTCCCTGCCATCGCGTGATCGGCTCGAACAAGTCGCTGACGGGTTTTGGTGGCGGCATCGAGACGAAGCGCTATCTTCTCGACCATGAAAGCCGCATTGCGGCAAATAAGGGGAGTTGAGAGGATGGAAGAGCTGGCGACGGGATATGGTCTGATTGAAGGACCGGTCTGGGACGCAGAGCGCGGGCTGATTTACAGTGACGTGATCAATGGCGGCGTCCGGGCGCTTTCCGAAAACGGCGAGATCAGTACCATTGTGCCGAAACGGCGCGGCATCGGCGGCATGGCGCCGCATGTCGAAAACGGGTTGGTGATCGGCGGCCGCCAGATCATCTTCGAAAGCTTCGATGGCGAACGTTCCGCCACTCTGCTGACACCCGACGTGACCGATGTCGCCATCGGCTTCAACGACTTCACGACCGATGAGACCGGCCGCGTCTGGGTCGGCTCGCTCGGTTTCAGCGTTTTTTCCGGCGACGAGATGCGCCCCGGGCATCTGCACGTCATCGACCTGGACGGCTCGGTTCGCACCGTCTCCGATGGCATTATCTTGACGAACGGCATGGGCTTCTCGCCGGACGGCAAGACGCTCTATCACTGCGACGCGCGTGCCGACCTGATCCGCGCCTATGACGTGACGGACGATGCGGACGTCGCCGGGTGGACCGAATTCACGAAGATCTCCGGCGGCACGCCTGACGGCATGGCGGTCGCCGAAGACGGCTCGGTCTGGGTTGCGATGGCGGATGGCGGCCGCGTGTCTGTGTTCGAGTCGGACGGGTCGCTGCGCACCGAACTCCCGGTACCGCTGCCGATGGTGACCAGCGTCTGCTTCGGCGGCGCGGGCATGCGGGATCTCTATATCGTCACGGGTTCGCGCAACGGGCCGCGGGAGAATTGCGGCACGATTTACCGAACGCGGGTCGATGTCCCCGGGTTGCCGATTGCGCCGGCGCGGGTTGCGTTGGGAATTTAGTTCAGGGGAGCGCTCTGCGAATTAGTGCCAACGACACCGTTTCACCCCCCATCCTAGCCTTCCCCCACAAGGGGGGAAGGGAAAATATAGTTAGATCAAAAGATTATTCTCCTCCCCCTTGAGGGGGGAGGACTGAGGTGGGGGTGGACGGCGGTTCCCTTAAAAATTTTCTGTTGCCTCCTAGAGTGAAGGGAGAAACGATCCCTTGGGATCGCTCCTACTCCTCCGCCAGAATCTCCGCGATCCGGTTGTCGGACACCTTGATATCCACCCCCGCGCGTTCCGTTTGCAGGGTCATGGCGACGCGGGAATCGCGGCCTTCCCAGCCGCGGTTCATCGCTTCGGTCATTTCCATCAGGGTCATGTGTGCGAGTCGCATCGGTACGTCGAACTCGCGGCCGACTTCGCAGGCGAGTGCCACGTCTTTGCGCGCGAGTTTGAGCGCGAAGTCCGGCGGGTCGAACCGGCCGGGCAGGAACTGGCGCGCCATGGTGTCGAACACCCGCCGCCGGCCAAGTGCGCCCTTGCGCAGCGCCTGCCATAGCCCTTCCGGATTGACCCCGGCCTTGACGCCCATCGAGAAGGTTTCGGCGAGCGCCGTTTGCAGGATATAGCCGCTGCAATTGTGCACCAGCTTGGCCACCGCTCCGGCGCCAATAGGGCCGACGTAGTAGGGCGCATCCCCCATGCTATCGAGCACCGGCAGGAACTTGTTGAAGGTCGCTTCGTCGCCGCCAACCCAGATCGCCATCTTGCCGGAACGCGCGCCATCCGGCCCGCCGCTGACAGGCGCGTCGAGCGTCTGCACGTCCTTTTCCAACAGCGCTGCGTGAATATTGCGGATCACGGTTGGCGAGTTGGTGCTGAGATCGAAATAGGCGCTGCCGGGCTTGAAGCCCTCGATCAGGCCGTTCTCGCCCAGGACGACGGCTTCGACTTCGGGCGGTCCGGGCAGGGACGTCAGGACTATTTCGCTTGCCTCTGCGACCTGCTTTGGCGTGTCGGCCCAGGTCGCTCCGGCCTTCAAATGTTCGGCTGCCGCCTCGTAATTGATGTCGTGGACGGTGAGAGAGTGGCCGCCTTTGATCGCGTTCAGCGCGATGCTGGCGCCCATGGTGCCGAGGCCGATAAATCCGACGTTCATTGTGATCTCCGAGTTTGCGATTGTCGTGTAGGCGTGCATGAAGCCTAGCCCCTGGTCCGGACAAATACAAAACGGCACTGCGCTCCGCGTTCCCGCTATACTGCTCGAATGTTAGAGATCACGCCCACAATATCGCTGTCCGAGGACGAGCTTTCGGAACGCTTTATCCGTGCGCCCGGCCCCGGCGGGCAGAACGTCAATAAGGTGGAGACGGCGGTGCAACTGCGCTTCGACGCGGCGAACTCGCCGAACCTGCCGCGCGCCGTTTATATGCGCCTTGCGCCCATCGCCGGGCGCAGAATGACCCGGGACGGTGTCATCGTCATTACCGCGAACCGGTTCCGCAGCCAGGAACGCAACCGCCAGGACGCGCGCGACCGGCTGGCCGATCTGATCCGTCAGGCTGCCACGCCCCCGAAGCACCGCCGGCCGACCAAACCCGGCAAGGCCGCCAAGCAGCGCCGGCTGGACAGCAAGAAGCGGCGCAGTGGCGTCAAGAAGACCCGCGGCCGGGGCGGTATTCCAAGCGACGGATAGCGTATTGGCCTGCTTCGTTTACATACTTGGCAGCCAAGACGGCCCGCGCACCTATGTCGGCTGGACCACGGATCTGGACATGCGTCTCGCGACCCATAATGCCGGCAAGGGCGCGCGCTCGACCCGTGGCCGCGAGTGGCAACTGCTCTATGCCGAGCGCTACAAGAACCGTGGCGAGGCGATGAGCCGCGAATGGCACCTCAAGCGGGACCGGCGCTTCCGCAAGACACTCGTCGGTCAGAATTTCTGATAACCGCCGTCGATCAGCAGCGTATCGCCCGTGTGATAGGCGCTGGCGTCGGACATGAGATAGACCGCGAGGCCGCCGAAATCGGCCCCTTCGCCCCAGCGGCGCATCGGGATACGAGGCTTTACCGCATCGGCGAACTTGTCCCAGTTGAAAGCGCTCTCGGTCATCGCCGTTTCGATCCAGCCGGGCAGGATCGCGTTCGCCGTGATCTTGTAGCGGGCCATTTCGACCGCCAGCGCGTAGGTCATCGAGACCACCGCACCCTTGGTCGCGGCGTAATGTTCGTTGCGAGCCGCGCCGGACAGGGCCGCAAGGCTCGCAGTGAC
>WLWD01000240.1_pt1 | contig 95070 bp, 44 predicted proteins | sample 6712731 | NCBI WGS metagenome assembly WLWD01 (sample SAMN12718690, study PRJNA576275) | sponge metagenome | isolation source: marine sponge | host: Mycale hentscheli | place: New Zealand: South Island, Marlborough, Capsize Point | collected 2014-11-01
GACCTGACGATAGCCATGCACAATCACCTGGTCTCACACACGCACACACATAGCTACAGTAATGAAATTAATGAAAGTGAAAGAAGAAAAGTAATGGCTACACATGATAGTTTGTCATTTGTTACCAGGGGCTGGAGTCAAGTGTTTCTATGGTCCTGTGATTTCCAGATAATGTAAGATTCATTAACCCTTTCACCGCCAAGTTTATGACGACCAGTTTGGTAACATGAAAATGTAACTAGTGATGTGCTTGAGCACAAATGGCGAGCGAGCCTAATACTACACTGGAGTGTTAGACGTTTGGTTTTAAGCTACTAAAAAAAGTGGAGTTTTTAAATCATGTATTATACGGTAAAGGCATTCAATGCCATAGTAACCACTCCCCGAAACTATTTGAATTGAAACAAAAAACAAGTCACGTTCTTTAAACTTTTTCTTTGGGATATTCTTAGTAATTGTTGTAACGCACAATACTTTCACATAACTGAACATACGTACGCAAGACTTACCTTCATGGTAAGTCTAGTTGACAATGAATATTCAAGTAGATACTGTTGCGTAGGGCTTATAACTATGACAAATAGCGTATTAACTTACCACTGCAACTAACTCGATAGTAATGTCGATAGAAATGGAACTCCAGTAAGTTTTTTTAGTTTAAACTGCACCCACAAAGAAATTCAAAGTGTCAGTAAACAATTCAATTTCTAGGGTGATATGGGTAATGATCGTTAAACCTGATGATACTGTTTAGTGATGTTTGGGACGGGGTCGAACGCTGAGTTACTTCGAAAATACGAGAGGGTCAAAGTACATTAGAATTAACTTTTGTCTAGAAGTAGTGTGGCTGTCCATGTCTTATGAGTCACTATAAGTCTTAAACGAGGAGGTCGTGTATTAAGGGGCGTAGCTGGGGACATGTTTCGCTATAAATGAAAAATGGCTGACATGCCCCCTTTTGTTAAAATATTGGTGAGGCCATTGCCGTACCTGTTCCGACTCCCCTGTGATATGTGACTCGAGTAACTCGCCATCATTTGGCTAATATTATAGTCCTGTAATCATTTTATGAGTGCATACATATTACACCCTGAGTATACTTGTCTCTGCCCACTTTTATCTTATAACACCACACACTGTCTCCATGTGTGTCTTTGTGATGCGTACTCTATAACCAATTGAACGTGTCAGTCTCTGCTGGCATTCACGACCTGGTACTCATTACTGTTGTAATATTGTGATTTAGTACAATACATTCTAGTAAAGATGTAATTGCAATAGATTTTTAAGTAATTATACACTACTGGCTATTCAATTCTATTTAGTGCACAATATATGCATTTAACGTTATATAGAGTGAAACTTAGTTTAAAACATTGGATTTTTATAGCTAATTCTTTATACATTCAGAATATGAAATCTTGTGTACATATACACGCACACACACATCTGCACATACATGTGTAATGAGTATACTGTCACCGTGTATACCCATTTTGTGCTGTAAAGGGCTTCCTGTATCACCTAGGTGAATAATGATTTGGTGTAAGAAGATAGGAGTGATATAGGTGATGGTGTGTGCATGTGTTTGATAGTGTTCATGTGGTGCACAAAAGTATCATTTCCTCCATTGTATACAACTTATATGTGGATAGCCACACCCATACGTAAGTATATATAATGCCCATGTTTGCTAAACTGGTCTAGCACTCAGCTCATCCCATCTAGTTTTTAACCCTTGGCGCACATGCATGGTAGGATTGCAGTACTCAATTTGTCTGTTAGTCTGTCTATTAGTCTTTCTGTCACACAACAACAGATCTCAAAGACAGTGGCCTTCCAAAGATTGAAAAAAATAGGCATCACAATGTTGTACTGGGAAGTTTACGTTGCTTTATGAAATACATATTTTGACAACTAAAACATTAAGCATCAGATGACCAACTAAAGTACATTATGATTGGTTTTTGGGGAAACTGGGCTAAAAGTCGTATGCATTTCACTGGTCATTATACATACTCAGAGTGGATTATTACAGTTGGCCATTGGATATTTGCTGCCCAAGAGTGCTTGATATCCAACCAAAACAATAACTGGTCGGCTAGTTAGCTGGCCAAAGAGATCAGATCTGGTTATAATCATGCGTTTTATGGGTGTGCTTTTCTGGCATATCAGTTAGCAGTTTAGCCTCCTTTGCCGTTCCTTCAAAGTTCAATGCGAACAGTTATGGTTCAATCCTGACATGGACACTTTTTTTACATGGACACTTTTTTTTTTTCTTTTTTTTTCTTTTTTTTTTAACTGGGCATTCTTTTTTTCTTTCTTCCCTTTTTCTTTGCACTCTTGCTTCTAGTTTCAGTTTATAATTTTTTATTTTATTTTTTGCTTTATTCCAGATTTATTTTCCCCATTACATTGATGCACCTCACTCAAACTCAGTTCTAAATTATAGTTAGATCCAGTGTCCATGTTCACTAATTGAATATCCTACACTTGGTAACATAGCCTAACAGTACACTTCAGCATTAACTCTCAGTGACCTACTGCACTCACAACAAGCTAAGGCCATGAACAAGACAATATACTTTTTCACAGAACTATTGACACAATAATGATTAAATAACAATCAATTCTTTAAATATGATTGATCAATAATATGAATTCATTTTACTCATTTTGAAGCTTATAAAGCAATACAAATATGTACTCCATGTCCTACCACAGTCTGTAAAGCAATGAAAATATAGTAACAGTTGTCATACCAGATTTTTTAATATCAGACCAAGCTTAAATTGTTCTGACGTTTGTCTGAGCATTGATGTATAGTTATCATCCACACTGCATACATACATACATTCATATTATACTTATTTTTTATTACCCGCACACTAGCGCAGCAGGGTAAAATGAAAGCATTCATTTAATTGTCCGTAATATTATATTATATGCTCGATATCTTCACAATAGTATTTTCAAGTTCATGACCCTTGACATATTTCACGATATCACACGCTGCATTGCACAAGCTCATTACCTTCAAATACACTGGTAGTAGCAATCGCCAATCTTACTAGTTCCCCAGCTATCTTTCTCTACAAGGACTATCTATCCAGATCAAAGCAGCCGCTATACATTAGCTAAGAGTGTGGAAGAACCCCTTTTGAACTAACACTGCCAACTTTAAAAGCTTGGTTTGCAGTGAAGATATATACATATCAAGCATAGAGTATACACAGTTGTAGCAAGATAATTTATTCTCAGGCTTTATTTTCGCTCATCTTTGGCTCATGAAAATAAGTCAGCCTGCTCATGAAATGTCTCACCACATCACACTTGACTCATGTAACAATTATTATATGTGTGTGTATTGTATGTGCGTAAGTTTGTGGACAACTTTTTTTGCAAAACTTGAATTTTATGAATCAAATTCTTAAAATTTTGCCCTAATAAGTATTCTTGAAAATAACCACTGTGATTTTCCAAAATAACCACTGTGATTTTCCAAATTACTGTTTACTCGCAGCACTATTACAGTTTGGATTTTGTGTCTGTTGTTACTGCCTGAGCCAAATAGCTGAGAGTTAGGCAGCAGTGATTTTGGAATCAACATGCAGAGAGTCTGCTATTGACGATTATATGACACGTACGCAATCATTGGCAACTCTTCACCACAGCTATTCCACCTCATGCAGAGATCCTTTTAAACACATTGCATGGGCATACATGTATATGTGTGTGTTTTCTGTGAAATATTATTTCTATTGTGTTTCAACTAAGGCAAGACTAATGGTTGTGGTAAAGGTACACAGTTGTAATACTTTAAAAAAAAAAAAAAGCTGTAGCACTCACATCCGGTGCTCACCTGTTAAATAACCAAAACCTGGCTTGGTTTCAATCGAACTTTCAATCTCATGTCAAGGTAGGTGGTCTCAATGATCAAAGGTCACCTTTATTCTATATATTAATAGATGGATATTTTTAGTTTATCAAGTGCTCTAGTGCATATCTGAGTATTCATAGTTGTGATGTCGAACATTTATGATCCACCAAAAAATGGTATAATATACATATTTTTTATTCTGTGTGTGTTTGTTGTGTATGTGTGGACAAAAAGGGAATCTCCAAGGGTTGCTGGTGCAAAAGCAAGCTCATGGTCCAAGATGATGGAGGGACAGGACGCGATTTGAATAGAGAGAGTAGACATGGTATGTGACTGCACAGGACAGAAGTAGCTGGAGGGGAAAGTTAATAGCAGGACTGGAGAACGAGGCAAAGGGAGGGCTGGAGAAGGAAGAGCAGAGGAGGAAGGCTACTGCTCAACTAGATGTACATGCACCCATAAAAAGCAACTCTTGCTAACGGATCTTCCAGACCAAGGATGAATTGCCCCCTCCCTCCCCCTCACGATGACTGGAAAAGACGCTATGAACATTCCAGCTTAATTTGTTAATTTACACCTGTTGTCATGCATTCTATCATATCCCACTTTATTTGTACACTTCTTCTTGAACTCACAATCATCAATTTGGTTTCATGTCATTAATTTGATTTCTACTATACTGAGACTTTGATACGCTATGGTGGTTGCTATAACTTTATCGGCTGTAAAGAAGAGCACTGAAGTGAAACCCCAGCGAAATTCTAGTAATAATAACATACACTATGCTGCGACCAGTGAGGGGACCATTATAGGTTTCGAATAGTTCAACTCCTAGATTCCTTTACTTTATTGGAAACACTAACTCACCAACTCATTTGCAATTCAGTTGTAACATACATGCAGGCGAGAAATTTATCAAGTTATAATACCGATCTCTTGGAATGAGATGTATGAATAATATACTGTCGTTATACCGCCTTATAATGGTTAGAATTTCATAACCGGGCATGTGATTCAAGAAAAAATGACCTGACTCTGAACAACGGCTAATACACATGAATGTATCCATTATTAATATACTTATAGTATACAAAGACCAACCTACTTTCTTTAGGAGTCATGATCATCTTAGGCAATGCATTAAAAGTACTGCTTGTCATGTGAGTAGCAGATGCCAGTTGAACTCACGATCACTTCAAGCATGCAGTAGAGCTATAAAACGTTCACTATATTATCAATCACTAAAAACTATATTGAACGAACTCTTAACTTTATTTAAGAAGCTAACACATTAGTAACAATTATCAATGATAATAATAATAATAATAATAATAACCATTTAAAATTATTAAAAATCCAAGGAGGCACAACCCAAAGCAACTGTAGCATTCCCAGCTGAACTGCCACTGAGAGTTTCTGGAGGAGGTAGCTAGTACCACATAGTTCACTAGTTGCCAGAGACACATCTGCCTAGTGTTTTTTCCCAGACTTTCTTGTCTTATGCAAAAGCAGCCACACAACATGCTTATCTGGTCACATGACTCTTGTAAGAGTGTCTGGACAGGTGAAATCATCGTATGTATATAAAAGGTTTTCCAGCACTCCATGGGACTACTAAAGTCATGCAATCCGGTCATTTCCATCGGATCTGGAAAAGCCAGGAGGTTTCAACCTGGAGGGGACTTTTGCTGCTGACAAAGTGGGGTGGATGATCTCATTTAACAGCTTATTTAGAATGTCTGCCTACACTGAACTTGCAGCTCAGCCCATAAGTCCCAAGAGGAGACATTTGCATGCGTCAAAAATATTCGCTCGCGCTTCTAATTACGTAAGTTAGGTAAAGCGTTCACAGTTCCAGTATTTTTCAATTAACGATACGGAGAATCCTGCAGTACTACGCCTTACGCAACTTTGTTTCGTGAAGTCTTTGTCAAGCTGCGCTTCTTTGCCACTGCTTTCGAAGTTTATTCAGGTAATTCTGTTATTGTTAACTCTTCATGCCTAATCATTGCTATTATTTAGCGATTTCCGAAGGAAATCATCTTTACCTATACTCATATATTTACTCGCTCGCCATGCATTTGCGCCTTTCGAGCGCACCACTAGTAATAGTAAAATTTGGTACCCTGAGCTTTCTTTATTATTTGGATAGGTGATATAGCTAAGTTTTCTAGTTGCACTTAGGCTTAATATTTTAATGAGTATCGTGTGTATGGTCTCATTTTATAGGACCAAACACAACATGAAAGGTTTCATAAAATAGTAATTTAGATTGGCACTAAGCAAACCTATCTAGTCTATCCCACTCAAGATATATTGAAGTGTAGTAGAGCTTAAGGATGCTAAAATAAACTTTAATAGTGTGTTTTGCATTATTTCTAACAGAGCCAGGTTTAAATGATCAGATAGAAATTAGCTAACTGTAATAGAAGCTTTGAAAAAATTAAGATCACAAAATATCTGATGATTTACGACTGGCCAGTTAAACATTAGTAATAGGAAAAACTATTTTTATTTGTTATTATTAGTTTTGCCAAATACCAAGATGGTCTTATTCTACTGTGTATCTGCTATAAGTATTAAGAAAAGAAGAAAAATGAAGGAAAAAACCACTTGCAAGCTGCTGTAAGTATGGAAGCCTGTATTGTAGTGTAGACTTCCGGGTTTTTTTTAATTTTGTGATTGATTCACTTTTGCCGGAACTGGCATGCCCTCGTCACAGAAAGGGTGGAATCAGGGAGCCAAGCTTATGAATTATCTATTTACTTTTATGTTGTCATTGCAACTGCAAAATTATCATTACAATTTCTGGAACACAAGCACTTGATAGAAACCTAGTTACAGTATGATTTTTTCTTACCTTCCTCACTAAAGTCACAGCTGTGGCTGACTTGTGGTAACCACATACCACTGGGGCTGACATTAGTGGTAACCACAAATCACTTGCTATTGAAAAAAAACCCACAGCTTTGCTGCTGTCACAAATGAGTGGGTGAACACTGGGATATATGTAGTTGACCTAGAAAAATATTGAAATGGTATATAACAAGTATAGTTAAAGCAGTGGGCGTGACCTGCATAATACATTTTGAAGTGGCTGTATCACCCAGGAAGGTGCAGATGAGAAACAAGGTATTTAGTTTGTTTGGCCTAAAAATAAACTAAGACTTCATTCCATAAATGAGGAGGAGGTCTGTTGTCAAGTTATGTTTTATTAATATTTGTTTGGTACACTGATGTTTTTACACCTTCAATAGTTGCATGCAGTGTGTGCATGCACATTGTGTTGTTACAGAGTTCAGTCTGAAGCTGTATATGGTGTATGTGGTTAGATTTTTGTTGTACCCGGAAACCTTGAGCAGCTGTAAAATTTTTTTGTGAAGTTGATACTGTAACTACATTTTCTCCACTACACAATTCAATTCATTGAAGTGAGATGTGTCAGGAGGTGTACCTAGGTATGTATGTGATTTATTTGAGGCTTTTTTTACACACAAGTATGATCAATGATCATGTCCCACAAAGGTTTAAATTTCAGTCTTCTATATAATGCATTGAATTACAATGAATTGTGGTCTAAGGACATTGAGCTGTGTGTGTAATGTATATAATAGGGTATGTGGGTTGTGTTGGTCTGCAAATGATGGTGATTAACCCTCAGCGCTCATGCAAGAGAGGGTTATAGTATAGTCATCCTGTCTGTCTGTCTTCGGTCTGTCACGCTCTGATTTTTGGAGATTACTGACAATTAACTGTTGATTTAGGTATGAACTTACTCACAATGACGATTTAAATTTAAGACCATGCTTTTTTAATTTTATTTCGGGCTGATTCTTGAGAAAATACGAAGCTTCAGCTCTGCGTAGGTACCAGCTTTTGTGGCAACATCATAATCATGTGAGCAGACATTGATGTAGTTTGCTTTATAGGGGAAGTTAACGTTTGGTGAGAAACCGGTAATACTGTGTGACTACAATTGAAATATTGTCTCTACGATATAGGCCTTTAATCAAAGTGCAATGGTAATATCGGTATATCTCCCAGCTGTACTGCCATGTGCTAATGGGTAGATGGACCAAATTTTGGGAAATAGAGTTTATCATTATTTTCTGAGGAGGTAGCATAGGGTATGTGTGTGCACACATTCATGCTAGAGACTACTTGTGAGCCCTATAAGTAAGACGTAAGCCTCAATTGGGAAGATATGTGGTCCCTTTGTTTTAGTTTCGTGTAGTTACGTGTAGTTACGTTTGAAGATTTTATGATCTGTTCAGGATATTGACTGTTGTCTCATGGTAAAGGCACATGAATCAGTTCAGTGGTGTTGTGAGCGTTCTATTGAAAATCTTGTGTTGGACTACCTAAGCCTTTTGCAGAGAGATTTGTGGCAGTGGTTTATGCTTTTATCACTTCCATTCATCTGTAATGTCCACCAGTGTTGATTTACTAATTTCTTGTCTGCTCACAAGCCTCAAGCATATGTGATGATAACCATTAGGCGTACCTGAGGTTCTGGTGGTGGTTGGCTTTGTGTTCCTGCATATTTAGCTACTCCTTATGAAGATGACATTTACATCTACCAGTTTCATTGCTGGAGCAGTATTGATACTTGACTTTTTTTGCTAAGCTTACCAATAGTTATTGAATATTTACTATTTGTGATGTAGGAGTCTAATTCAGTATGGATAATGAGCAACGAATTTCACGTCTCATTCTGTTGTCATGAGCTCCTCCTACTGGGTAAGAAGCTACTTACTGGCTTTATGGATGTGTATTTGTTGGCCAGATCTCTACATGAGTCATCAGTATATTTATCAAATTCTATAGAGTATTTTATCTAATGACCAGTTTAGTTTAAGCTGCAAGATTTAACTTAATCTTACTGGCAATGTCATTCACCTGCTAATTGTCATATCATAGTCCTGGTGATTGTCCTTTTTATTATTATGGATTCAAGTGACCTGTTAAACGTAGAGGTCGCTTTTATAATTCAATGCTATTCTCTGTACGCGAAATCTGTGGCCTCGTGTACTACATTCTGAACTCCTTTCGGAGGTCCGGGTATAAAAGGAAGAATCCCTTGCATGCCCTTTGACCTCTAGCTCCTATTCAAATTAAAATAAAGTAGTTGCGCAAAGAGAATCCTCCATTATACGTAGCTCACTATCCTTTCAAGTCGATCCACACCATGTTTACAACAAGTGCCCTAACTAAAAAACAGCTATATGAGTTTAAGCTATGAAAGGTAAAAATGTTTCATTAAAGTGGAAAGGTTGAAATGAAGGAACAAACACAACTTCTTAAAACTAACACATAGTAAAAAAAATAAAGTCAATGAGGTATATAAAACGGTAAAATTACAACTTTGAATTCTGGTAAAACTCTTGTGATTCGAGGATGTAGAGGAATATAGTGAAGTAATGCATTGTAAGAAATATACTTGACTTGATTAGTTGTAGAAAGAATGTGGGCACGGTAGTGTCTATTGTATGTAGTGAGTTTGTGTATGATTCCTTTGAAGATAAAATCTTCTTTGTTGATATAGATGGCAGATATTTCAAGTACCTCAAAAGCATCCTATCAGTGCCACACAAGACCGCGGCGTTAGGCTTGTAAATTTGCCCTTCCACCTTTACCCATTTGGTCCTGGAATTTTAAACTACAATAAAAATTGATTCAGTTAAGGTATGCATATTTATACTTACTCATATTCTGCTGTTATTGTTGGGGCCATGTCACTCACTTCCACTGTTGATACAGAGGTTACTGCATGTATACATACATTATCATAATTTAAAAAACCAACTATGCAGTGACTTGTTCTCAAATATGCTTGCATGGGGACTGTGCACAATGGCTTTAGTTTTCCCTGTTTCCAGGATTTGTTGGCTAAGACAGAAGATGAAGCTATTCAAGGGGTAATGTTGACAGAAACATAACTAGATTAAAAATTGTGCTTGTCATTTGTGCCAAGAGTATTGGCTAATAGAGGCTTTAAAAAAAATGCCTAAAACTATAAAGAAATAAATTAATTTAAAGTTCCAAAGGAGAAGGAAGCTATGATGCCTAACACAAAGGGTTCCTTCCTTTTTTATTTCATTACTCTAGTAATCCAAACTATTTGTCTCAATTTCATTTCTTATTGATGATTACATTATATACCTGGTCCAGTTTCAACTCCTGCTCTGTTTGCTTTATTTTGCAGGTAGCACTGATGCTGCTGGTGCCTGGTTGCCAATGAAAGTGGAATATTGGTGAAGTTTCCCAAGGTGTGGGCTAGACTTTTGAAGTAAGCATGTTTGGCCTCATACCGCATGGTCCAATGCCTCACTAACGGACCGTACCTGTAATGTCACATATGAGTCAATTTGTCATCAACCTGTAATGTCACATATGAGTCAATTTAATTGGTATTTGACTAATTTATTTTTTCACGTATAGTTAAGGTAAACCTGTCATACAAACCCTCAGTGCTTACACATCTAGAGCCAGTGCTATGCAGCAGGTTCGGATAATTAAAGTACGGATTATCGAGGAAGCACTGTATACATCATAACTGGCTTGCTACTCCCACTTGTTCAAATTCTGTAGTTACAAAGTGAGGTTGTTGCAAATTTGCTGAATGTACACACGTATGTAGCTAAATGGTTGTGATAGTTAACTTCGAAGAATCTTACTAGCACATTGTGACTACTCACAAAGCTCAAAATCTTCTATTTCCTTTGATACCAAAAGCCTTTGTGGGCATAGTTTGAAATCATTCTTTATTATTTTAAAGTTCATATTTATTTGTCTAGGTTGTAATGTCATTATTTGAGATCGGTCCCTGGAGATACAGAGAACAGACAAATGAATGACAAAGTGCGTTACATAGACCTCGTGTACATGTACATACGCTGAGGGTTAATAAATATCTTCCAGAGTTTTGTTCAATATTGTGTCGTATTGCAAATGCAGAAATAATTACAATAAGACGTCAGAGTTACAAGCACCTTGAGAAACCAGGCTTTCTGTAACTCAGAATTTTCTATCTATGTGTGAGACTACTAAGTAGTCATTAGTAATGTGATAATTTACTACTAATAAAAGGCACACTAAGGTGTTTAGTTACTGAGTCTTCCGTAATTCTGAAGTTCTTAACTCTGAGGTTCTACAGTATAGATGCCAGCTAGTACAATTGAATAAATTAAATTTAAAAAAGGAGAAATGTTTAAACCCTTACTTGTATGCATACATTAAAGCAAATGGGTTAACTTACTGAAGAGTTAATCTTGGCATGTGTAGCATAAAGTGCATTTTTGGTATTATTGACGCTCCAGGATACAAGTGCTTGAAATTGGTATGGTGTACTTGGATCAAGTGAGCCATGTAGCCAACACCATCTTCATATAGTTTGTTGGTGAACAAGAGGTCTGCAATTCTCATCATGATCAAGTAGTTCTCCCAGTAAGGATCTCTCTCTGGGACAAGATCACCGATCACAATAGGGAGAATTCTTGCCATTAGCCACATCTGTGCAGCTCATGGCGAGACTTGCCAAGTTGTCTGCTGACACAGCACATAGTGTGCCATGGTACTTCTTCATTTCCCCCTTTATGTTAAATGTAAGCCCCAGTTCCTAACATATGATAATTAGTTGTGTTTATTTTTGTTGAGGTGTCTGACCAACAAATACTTACCAGTCTTTTCAAGTCATTCACTATCGGTTTTAAAATAGTGTCCATTCCATACTTCTTTAGATGTTTTTCTTTGGTGATTGCCAATAAGTTGATAGAGGACAATTTAGATCTGGCACTTGGAGGTATTTGCCCCATACCAGAGAAAATTATATTGTCTAATTTAGCCACCAATTGGGTGAAAAGCTGAAAGATACTCTGAAGTTTCAAAAATCATACTTTCAGCTTCCATATATATAAACAGCTCAACTTTCTTGTAGTAGCTGCTAGTCAGGTAATATGTTACTATGTGATGGAAGGTATTTGAACAATTTGGCTATGGCAAAATCTACCCTATAATTATTCTTTTTTATATTCTTTTTATTTTATTATTTTATTTTTTTTACCATGAAGGTAATATTGGAGTGTACTAGTGTGTAACAAGTTGGAAATTTCCTTTAGAATAGCTAGACAGTTGGCTACTCTTTCTTTAGGATGTTGTTCCCACCAAGTAGTGGTCATGTGGTCCACACCAGCCACGTAGGCAGTGGTCATGTGGTCTCCACCACCCATGTAGGCTTGCTTTGGCTTTTTAGTTGATGGGGGGGGGGGAGTGATAGAGTTGTTTGTGTGTGTGTTTGTTATGTTGTTTTTCATTTGTTTTTGCTACTTTTTTCAAATAATTTATACCTACGTATATATCTATGCCTTCTTTTGGGTTAATGAGTTCTTGTTATTTCTAGTTTTATCAGGTGTGAAGTAAAGTGTGTGGGTTGTATTGCTATACAATAGTGGTAGTGGCCTGTGGTACGTCGCTACTACAGAGTAAGTGGGCGGGGTCTGTGTACGTTAATTGGGCGGAGTCAATGACGATCGATACCATTTTTTGAAAAGTTACTTTCAACTTTTTTCAGCTTTTTCTGGACTTCGACGGCAAGCAGGAACATTCTAAGCAGATACTAAGATTCAGGAAAGTTAAGTACTTAGCTAAAATTTTTAGTGCTGATAGATTTCAGCCTAGCATTTTTATTGATGAGAGAGATAGTGTCCCAGTGAGTGTGCTTTTAAAGTTCATTGTTACTGCATAACTACATGTAAGCAGGGAAGTGTTGACTATATGTATGCTGCAGGAGTATTCTAGTCAAGTAATTGGTTTTTCTCTGTGGTCTGATTAACTAAGTCAATTTAACCGGTAAGTATCGCTTGATTGCCTTACGATGATCTTTTTGATTGCCTGTGGGTGACTTAGTCATGTATGAACTAGGGGTGCGCCCAACAGCTCAGTGTGGCTAGCGAGCTATTGACACTATACTGTACAAAGAAATTTTAGATGGTGGCAATATCTCGCTCGCCAAACTGCGCTGTTGGGCGCAGCCCTAGTATATTCTGTTTGTATGCTGTGCATGTGTGGTGTATGGGCATAATGTGTGTGTTTGTGGGTTGTGTGTGTGTTTGTGGGTTGTGTGTGTGTGTGCGCGCACACACGCGGTGTCTGCATGTGACATTGCCTATTTCGTCCAATTAATTCATCAAATAAGGAAGTGTACATTAAAGTGGGGTTTAGGAAAATACTTTACCTTCAAACCAATTTTATAGATTTGACAAAAAAAAAAGATTATTTGTAACCGTCTACGGGAAAATCGGGCACAATGCGAATCGGGCACAACGCAGTGCGCGTAAACGTCAGGAAAAGTCATTTGAATTCTTAAACATGTATTAAATTAGCCTACGGAAGGGAACGGTTAGGTCTATTATAATATAGGGATCAGCTAAAGCTATGGCGATAAAACTTGGATAGCTCAATATCTGGGTACCAGCAGCTTGTAAGTTTAAAAAAAAAATTTTTTTTTGCGGGGGCTGCGTTGTGCCCAATTTTCCTGTAGACGGTCACATATCATGTTTTGACACCGTGTTTAAGTTATTAAGTAGGGAATGGGGAGGGAAATGGGTGATGCATTTGAAAGCTATGTACCTTTTACTAAACAAAGATCTTGATAGCATCACGTGTTACTGTTTTATATAATAGGAAGGTAATGTGCTGTGGTGAAGTATATATTGGTCAGACGTCCAGCAGAAGCGAGGGATTGAAGTGAATAGTTCCAGCCTGCCATGAAGCTATTGGGAAGATTGAGGAATAGGTTCCTTGCTCATGAACAAGTAAGCAAAAAAAAAACAACCTTTGCCCATGCATTATCAGCTCTATCATCAATAATGCTCATTTTTCACTAGACATTTTTCCAACGTTTAGTCCTGATTTTTTAAATACCTATGATTTTTAGGTGGTAGAACCCCATTGTCATATACGTATGGCAGTTACATGTATAGTCACGTCGGCAAGGAATACTTGAGTAGGGTTCCCAAGTGACCCACCCCCTTTTCAATCTCATGACATGCATTGATATTTAATTAATTAACTTTTAGGATTGTCAATATTTTATATAGGGAGGAGGTCTAGCAAAAGTTTTCCCCCTCATTTTCCTTTTGCATAAAGGATTTGTCTGAGCAGAATTTCACCCCCTCCACCAGCTGAAGTATCCCCTCCCAGCTGAAGTTTCTCCTTTCCCTTCATTTTTCCTAGAAGTCCCCGAAATTTCCCTACAGACAGATGAATTATCCTTCCACACACACACACACACACACACACACACACACACACACACACACACAAAAAAAAAAAATGCAAATGCAAATGCAAATTCTCTTGCTGTTGCTAGGCAGTCACGTGCACCTGGCAGAGCCAGGATGCCTGTGCACTAAGCAGGCACTGTGAGCCATGCAAGCAAAGCTCCTGGAGCCGGGCTAGGAACTCGCAGGAAAACAGACCTTTCCTCACAGCAAGTGGTGTGGGCATCGGAAGTCCCACCTGGACCATTGCTGTTTCATGAGAAAAGGCCTTGAATTTGCACCCCAGCAAATGCCAGGTACCCAATCACAGCTGGGTGGACTGGTGCTGGTGGTGGGAGGCAGATGGAAATCAGATGAAAAAAATGCCTGAGTTGGGCTTGAACTCAGGACCATGGGCCCTGAGCCCAGGACACAACCACTACACCACACAGCCACACACCACACACACACACACACACACACACACACTCACTCACTCACTCACTCACTCAAAAACTATTGTTGAAAGATCTTGCCTTCAACGCCTTAGTAAACTGTTCTTAAATGTGCAAAGGGTATTTACAAACAAATTGGGAATGAAAGCTTCACCTTAAATTGGAAGAAATTGTGATATTTAATATTTGTGTATTCTCCCTCTCTTTCTCTCTTTACTTTGTACTTGCAGGATTTGTTGATACAAGTTTGCAAGTTTTATGAGAGCGTAAACATCAGTGAAGACGAATCTTATAAGGGAAACATAAACTAACATTTTATTTTATGATTGTCGCTGTTTTACGATATTGACTGTTTCTGATCATATACATTGGACTTAGTGGCTGGTAATTTTTTAAAATTATATTCTTGAAGTTTGATGATTTTTACATTTGTATGTGGTATCTTCCAATCAGATATTGGGTGATACAACATGGCATAAGTATACACGTACACTCTTTGACACAATCTTAAATATGTTAGTTGCTAGGCAAAGTTGGAATAATGATACTTATGTTGAGTATAACAAAATTAAAAGATTCTCATGTAATCATAAACATAGCATCTAGACTAAGCTAATGTAACATTACGTGTGGAAGAGGAAAATTAAAAAAAAAAACAATTTTAATTACCCAATTCATATACTACATCAATTTGTAAATCACAATGACTACTAACAGACATTTAACAAGATTTTATTATTCTGGATACCACTACATAAGTTCTGATTTTTTTCTGTTTGTTTTTATTTTAAAACATGCCTACTGGTTGATACTCATGTGTTTTAAAGATACAGTAGTGAATAAGAGCGATCAAAATATTCTCACAACTTCAATAACTTATTGTAGTATAAAAAATGAGGACTATATGTTCCAAAAGTTTTTGGACTCACAAGTTCTTCATCAGTTGATGTTGAAGCTATGTTTTTTAAAACACAAAGATAACATGAATGCAGAAGAGTGAGAAAGTAACCATGATCCTCCACTTCAAGCTGGACTTGCTGTATGAAATGCGGTAACCATGTTCCCCCCACCAACCATGAACCCCAACTTGCAAAGATGAATCCTGACTCTTTAAAACACGTTCCTATCACTAATTAAAGCGTAGCAACCATGAACCCCAACTTGCAACGATGAATCCTGACTCTTTAAACACATTCCTATCACTAATTAAGCGTAGCAACCATGTCCCCCAACTTGCAAAGATGAATCCTGACTCTTTAAAACACGTTCCTATCACTAATTAAAGCGTAGCAACCATGTCCCCCAACTTGCAACGATGAATCCTGACTCTTTAAACACATTCCTATCACTAATTAAAGCGTAGCAACCATGAACCCCAACTTGCAACGATGAATCCTGACTCTTTAAACACATTCCTATCACTAATTAAAGCGTAGCAACCATGAACCCCAACTTGCAACGATGAATCCTGACTCTTTAAACACGTTCCTATCACTAATTAAAGCGTAGCAACCATGTCCCCCAACTTGCAACGATGAATCCTGACTCTTTAAACACGTTCCTATCACTAATTAAAGCTTGGCAACCATGAACCCCAACTTGCAACGATGAATCTGACTCTTTAAACACGTTCCTGTCACTAATTAAAGCGTGGCAACCGTGTCCCCCAACTTGCAACGATGAATCCTGACTCTTTAAACACGTTCCTGTCACTAATTAAAGCTTGGCAACCGTGTCCCCCAACTTGCAACGATGAATCCTGACTCTTTAAACACGTTCCTATCACTAATTAAAGCTTGGCAACCATGTCCCCCAACTTGCAACGATGAATCCTGACTCTTTAAACACGTTCCTATCACTAATTAAAGCGTAGCAACCGTGAACCCCAACTTGCAACGATGAATCCTGACTCTTTAAACACGTTCCTATCACTAATTAAAGCGTAGCAACCATGAACCCAACTTGCAATGATGAATCCTGACTCGTTAAACACATTCCTATCACTAATTAAAGCGTGGAAACCATGAACCCCAACTTGCAACGATGAATCCTGACTCTTTAAACACGTTCCTATCACTAATTAAAGCGTGGCAACCATGACCTCACATGCCATGAATTGCTAACAATAGAGATAATCACTTGCTGCACAATTTGTGACACCCTCTCCTGTAAACTAGTACTGTAGTCTGTAGATGATGGATGCACAAGCTTGTAGCAAACTGTTTTGACACTTATTACATGCATTGGGCCATTTCAATATGCAACATCAATATACCTAACACAATAAAGCCAGATGTAATGAGGATTTGTACTTTGCAGCACTGAAAAGATATGTAATTTCATTTATTCGATGTGTAATTAGTTGTGGATTGTACTTGCAAATTTATATTACAAGTAAACTACTGCAAACACCAGTAATGTACTGTAAACATTGATGGAATGTTTTTGTTGGCAAAATTGCAAGTTATAATATACTTGCTTAGTTTGGATGATATTCAATTTAGAAAGCTTGGTAATTGGAGCTCTATTCAAAATAGATGAACAGAAAGTTAGCTGTAGTAGGTAGGCCCAGCCTATTAGGTGAGCATTTATAACAAAAGTGCATTTTGTGCATTCTTCTAATCAGTCTTAGAATTACTCCATACACTGTTATCTGCAGCAATTTGATTTTATTATCATAAATACCATTGTATTGTTGTTGTTGTTTATCTCTTTTTATTTATTTTTTATTTTGTACCCAATGATTCATACAGCTTTACTGTGTACATTATATCGGCTATTAAAAATGAATGATAACGTTTGAAAATAATAACAAATGTTTTTACATAAAAACTTAAAAAAAAAGCTCGGCATAGACAGTTCAGAAGTGAATGGAAAAGTACGTAGTGGAATCTGTGAATTTCTGTAATCACTGATGACTTCAGGCAAGACAACTTCAGAGTGGACTGCACTACATAACATAAAACATAAAACGTCGGAAAAATTTAATACATAATAGTTAGATGTATAATATTTATTGCACCCAGAACATTTTTACTTGAATATTTCTGTAATACCCCAATATTAAACAATTGCCATTAATGCTTTACTACATTACATATGTACATAGTGTGTGAAGTCAATGAATATTAAATATAACCAGTTATTAATAAACACATTACTATTAGTTGCATGAATGGAATATTTACTTGTATGCTATATTTTAACGAGTCAATGGTGAGTGCAATACAGCTAGCGAGTGAAATGTCAGGCAGTATTTCATGACCAAGGAGTGAAATAAGTAGTTTATTAGAATGTTTGAAGAACGTAACAACAAGAGTATACTGCCTTTCTTTTCCAAGCACGCTTCCCCCTTGAAACATTGCAATAGCCTACGGACAAGTTTATAAAACATATCCAGTATTGAAATATCAGAAAAGCTACACACCATAGCTATGGGAGAATATCATGATCCGTATCAAGCATTTAACATACATACACACACATTATATATAACACTTATAGCACGAGTCTGAGATTGTGATAAGTGATTTATTGCTGCCTTGATATTTTTTCTCAACTGGTTACAATACAATTTCCTTTGAATTTACTCGCTACGCGCGTGCTACTTCGAGAGTTCAATAACAAGCATACAATATGGGAGAATACAGAACACTCGCGTGATGTGGAAATATTTAAGAAAAAAATAAGGCTGCAATATATATATTTAAAGTTGTTAAAAACTACCTAAGGAGGTATATACGTACCACTATCATTATCATACACATATCAATCCATTCACTGGATGTTGTTTTCACAACATGAGTATACTAGTGGTGTGCTCAAATAGCACAAATGGCGAGTGAGCAGACTTTTTACAAAAAAATAGGACAGAAATCCTTGCGGCAGCAGGATTCTCCGCCCTCGTTAAAAAATACTGGAGTTGTGGACGCTTTACCTAACCCTAACTTACGTAATTTGCAGGGCGGGTGAAAAAAAAAAAAAAAAAAAGAGATACGTGTCGTATGCCACATACAACATATACCCGATTTTACATTCAACACCACCTGATATTTAATTACTCATTACTACTCAATCTCTCCTTTCTTCAACTTCATGGGCATCGTCATTGTATTTCATTGTCAATCGTACAGGATACCCCAATTCTGTAATGTGATGTTTCACCGTAAATCATGTCCAATGCTGTTTGTGGCTGGAGGAGGGAGGGAGGGAAGGGGGGGGGAGGGAGGGAAGGGGGGGCAGCTAATAACTACTGACTATTCAATTCAATCACAAGGAAGGTATTTCCAACAGAGGAAGTATAATTTTAATTTTTGGAATGAATATTTCATGACAACAGCCACATACTGTTTTGGATAATTATTTTTGACCGTCTATAGGAAAATTGGGCACAGCGCGGCACGCATAAACGTCGGGAAAAATCGATTTAATTCTTAAAAATGTATTAAATAAGCCTATGGAAGGGAACGGTTAGGGTGCAAATATTGACAACGGCTGAAGCAACGGCTTTAAAATTCAGAGAGCTCATTATACGGATGAGGACGAATGTGTAAGTGCACAAAATTTGTTTTGATAGGGCCCGCGTTGTGCCCAATTCCTGTAGACGGTCACATTTAATGAGTTGTCACACATTCAGCTGCTGCTGTCACTTAGCAGGATTTCATACAATATTTTTCTTCTTCATTTGGTGCGTGTTTGTGTGTGTTTGTGTTTGTGTGTGTGTGTGTGTGTGGGGGGGGGGGACCTCACTCTCCCCCATGTATGAAACGAAATCACACATAACATACACTCACTAGCAGAATTTCATTTTTACTAGCAGAATTAAGTAAAGCGACAGTAAAAGTTCTCCTACCTACACAACTTCTCCCATCCAGTACAAAATGTCTAAGCTGTATAATGTCCACGGGCACGTAAGGAGGCCCAAACCTTTTCATGGTGTTTGTTTCAAACTCCATTATGTCTATTTGACTTGTACAAGCGAGATGCATAAATTAGTAATAGAATAATTTGGGGGTTCGGGAAAGGGGGGCATATTGAGGGTGGCTAGCATAGCTATTCAAACACAAGATAGGGTTTCCTAGCTGTAAGTTTCTAATTGAAGCTCGCCATGAACATCCAATTGAATCCTTCTATGGTCCCACCATGGTGCCATGGGACAATTGACGACATTACTGGACAACACTCATGCAACACAGAAAAATAAGCTCCAACTTGATAATCAGCTGCATTGTACGCGGAAGTTGATTGATAGAACAGAACTTGACACAGCTAATTCAGACTGTTCCAGACAGCACCCATAAGCAGCATGTATGCCATAGCATCAAAGTAATCCTATCTGGGCTCTGTCATCTATCACTGAAGACAGAGAGATTTATGCTCAAGAAAATAATAGAAGTTGACTAAGAGTGGTGGATGATGTGATTGAGGATGGAATGTATCTTGGAAAAAGAAAGAAAGGAAAAACCAACAACACACATACCAACAAAAAACTAGCAAAAATATTTGTAACGATGGTCCAACCAATTCTAAATAATGCCCCCAATTTGCACGTGGATATGTAAAGCATGTGCAACTGACAGTCTAATTAGAACTAGAATACCATATGTGCAAAGCTAATTTGGATAATAATATACACTTTGTCGTTGAGTACAAGAACTCTAAAAAAACACAAAAAATAACACTAAACAACTACAACAACAACAAAAAAAAACACGCTAGGAGGCATAGCTGAATATCAGCTAAATATGTACATATGTGGACCTGAGTAGCCTTGCTGAAGCTTACTGTGCTATTCAAAAGAACTGCTCGATAACATTTACTACAGGGTAGAGCTAGGGGCAAATGTGTGCAAGACAAATTGTGTATGTCTCATGGAAGCGATGCTCTGCTATACTAGATTATGCAGTAAATACTTGCTTAATATAATGCACCAAATATATCTCCACTCCTTATACAAAAACTTAAGACATCACATCCAGTCAGGGTCTGGATACGTCATGGAACATTACATATGTCTGTATTGAGTTCGGGAAAAAAAAAAAACTAAGAAAATCTGGCAGCTGTTGATGATAGATGACAATTTGATTGAATGACGGAATGACTACTGTAGTCTTCCGGTTAAGCGCCCATGGGCGCTAAACTGTTCAATGCTAAAGATCGATGGATGGGTGCTTAATTGGTAGTCATTCAATGTTTCACACGGCAGTCGTCGTTTTGCACACGGCACTATTATCGTTGCACACGGAACAATTTTCATTGCACACAAAAGTTGCGGGCGGCACACAATAGCGTTTTTGTGATGCATGACAATAGCAGGCTAAAGTATACAAAGAGAAAAAGAAAAAAATTCACACTATCATTTTCTACAGTTCTTGTAAATCTTTTGCCACACACTCGTCACTTAAGTTCGACGGTAAATAAAGCGGGGTGGGTGCTTAACCGGTAAGTGGGCGCTTACATTCGACAATGAAAAAAAAACCGGGGTGGGTGCTTAACCGGTAGTGGGCGCTTAACCGGAAGACTACAGTACTACAGTTGTGTAATTGTCATGTGCATGCACACTGAGGGGTATTAAATCATAAGATTAAGGCATCAATATAGTTTCATATTATTGTATGATGGTTATTTGTAATCAGGAATCAAAATATCAGGGTTTCATACAGAGGGGCGGAAGAGAGGAAATCCCCCCCCCCCAAGCAGACATTTCCTCCCCCAAACAGAAATGCTCTCTAATAGAAAAATTAAGAGCATCCCCCCCCCCCCATCAAAAGCCAAGATTCCCCTCCCGAATTAATTTTTTGACGAATCCTGTATGAATCCCTGAATATATTTAGATAATGCGCTCAAACACAGACAGTCACGGGAAATATGGAGTTCAGCATATCATCATCTGGTTTCCTACTTTAAAAGCTTACAATATCTAGTTCTCCCCTCCTAGCCAAAAATGTATGCATCAATCCCTGAGGATTTATTTTATAAGGGGGGGGGGGGTCAAGGGGGCTTTCACAACCCCTCCGGCTTGGATTTGACATATCCAGTATTTGGTAAGTGACAACTGCTTGTGCTTTGTAAAAGGAAAACTATGGGGGGGGGGGAGAGAACCAACTAAGTAATACATTTTATTGTCAAGCATAACTTGACGTAAACAAATTTATACTAGCATTTGTACATTATGCAATGCATTGGATTCCAATAAGACCAGACCTAATTTATTTTTGTTGTTTGGGCCAAGGCAGGTCTCTTTTTTCTGGATTGGAAAAAAATTCTATCTATAGTCAGTTGTGCATGAAACATTTACTTGATGTGAAGAGAGAAAAACAATTAGGTCTGGCCAACAAATCACTTGGTTGCTCACACACAGAATTTCCTAAAAATATTTCATACATATGTCTGACAGTTGAATAGATGGAATTGAATGTGATTATGGACAATACACTTTACAAAAGAGGGCTAATATTGGGGGCATTCTGATTATAAGGGGCTGAACTTATATTGGGAGGAGGGAACTCAGTCCCAGTGCCCCAGAGTGCATAGAATAAAAAAAAGCGATGAAAGTACACATTGTCAGCTCATTCTTTTACACTCCTATTAATTTAATAACACATAAAAGTAACATCTTATCTCTATGTGTTATTTCTGGCTTAAACAAACAAACCATAATCACACTTTCGAAAACAAATATCTACACACTCAAAATGAAGCACACCACTGAACCACACCTACACACTACATGCAAATGTGTGGCAGTATGTTAGCAAGTGACAAGTAGAGCTCAATCAAGATAAAATTCAAGAACGTACACATGTAGTGAGGATTTTTCGTGACAAATGTGGAGAACATAGCAAGACATGATTAAAACTATTTAACCCTTTCATTCCGGGAGTAGCATTGACGCGCTCCACGGTGTGGTGGACTTCTCCGATTTAAAAAAAAATTGTTACAGTGAGCTAGAACCTCAAAATTCAGATTATAGGTGCCCAAGGCATTACAGAAGCTTCGAAAATAGTTTTTACCAAAAAAAAATTTTTTTTAAGTGCTTTTCGAATTACCTCAAATCAACGACCTCATGGTAAAAATTAAGTCCGGAATGAAAGAGTTGCAAGGTATTTAGCAATATATCATGACACAACTAAACATATGTATGTACTATTGGTAATACTGCTGGATAGACAGCAATTATATAGTGCAACTACTGGCTCTTGATGTACACCTCATACCAATCTATAAATGAGCAAGATCAACATGAGGAGACCAATATGGTTGCCCATAAACTTACTTCAATGTGCTGTTCTTGCTCATCTGCCAGATGGACCACAGCAATCCTAGTACACAAATAAAATAAAGTACCAATGAAAAAAGTTAGTGATCATGGCATTACCTGAATAATTTATGTACAAAATTCAAGAATGGACAAAATTTACATTAAAAAAATCTATACTACATATATATGTATACTGCATATTAGGCCTCATGGAAAAATTAGACTGAGGGAGAATGCATCTTTAATGCTTTACAACCAAGGTATTCTTACAGAGGGATAGTGTCGTCATGTTAGGCAATTTAGCCGATATACTGGTAGCCGATATTTTCAGATAGATACGGACCATCAATATGATGTGAATTAGTCAAACCATGACATAAAATAATTATTGTTGAGGACCGAAACTTGAGGAATACGGGGCAGTCATCAGACAATACGCCCGGAGGTTGCCATGGTTCAACAATTTCATGTACTATGAGGGGGGGATCCCAGGGGATCCCACCCAAGCCAACGTTACCCCCTCCCCCCAAACTGAAGTGCTCTCTAATAGAATTAGTAAAAGTGTCCCCCTCCAAAGCACAAGATTTCCCCTCCCTAAAAATCTTTTTGAACGAATCCTGTATGAATCCCTTATTAAATAATACAAATACGTGTAGTTCAATAGGAACTGTTTGAATTCTTGAAATGGTAAAACATGTGGTAATATTCCGCAGTACACAGCAGGGTTTCATCCAGAAATTTTTGTCTGGGGGGGTCAAAATTAAAGTGGACTAGGTAATAATTTTAAGTAACACTTTTTGCTATCTAAAATAATAGATTCCCTAATCTCACAACTAAGCAGAAATACTCTGAGTAAACTTTTCACTTTATTTTTGCCCTTGAAAGTACAGCTATCAATTAACCCCATTAGCAACCCCAATAAAAATAAAAAAGCAAAAAAAATAAATACAGAATTGGAAAAGCTTCTGGATCTTTATGGAAAGCCTACCACAGTTGAATATGATAGAGAGACATTTTCAGCTCCAGCTGATGTCAGCATACATGAGACAAGGTTTGGAATGGAAAGGATTTAAATCCCTTTTGTTTGAAGAAATGAAGGGATTTTCACTTCAAAAACTAGCATAAAAGTGAGGCAAAATGTGTGACGTTTCCCAATATCAAGACCTTGCTCTCTATAGCTATGGTTTTGCCCATGTCGACAGCAACAGTGGAACGGTCATTTAGTGACAGGAAACAAATCAAGAATCGACTTCATAATAGACTTCAACCTTCTTCACTGTCGAAGCTAATGATGATAGCCATAGAAGGCCCACAACTTGACGAGGTTGATTTTGATGCTGTACTGTCACTCTCAGACGAATTTTGTTGTGATGCAAAAATGCTGAACTCTGATTGTTTTTCCAATATAATATGACTTTTTTGTAGGCAATTAACTTTAATAGGTAGGTAAAAAAAGTGGGGGGGATATCCCCCCCTGGCATTTTGACTGGGGGGGTCAAAACCCCCCCTGTCCCCCCCCTGGATGAAACCCTGCACAGGGATCAAGTTTGTGGTGGGTTATTGCACCCCCTTGAGCAATTTTTTTACGGTTATTGCGTCTCCGTAAGGCACACAACAAAAAGTTTAATATTGGACACCATAGAATATCACGTGTTGTTTGGCACATTAGCACTCACATGTCACGTCACTTGTAATGGTAAAAAAGTGTTGGTTAAGTAGCGGCATAACACTTTTTGAACTGCGGGACAAAAACATTGTTTCTAAGAACGACGCACGTGGTACAAGATAGATACGGAATAGAAAAGCCTGTCAAGTAACTCACTCGTTTCCGGTTATAACCAAAAAACACAGCGCATAAGCCCACACTTTTCTATTGCGTATTTTATAATTATACTGGCAGTCGTGCTAATATATGGTCCAAACAATTTGTGATATTCTGCAGTTACCCAATGATTATATTGAACTAGCTAATGGTAATAGATTATTGTACTCTAGTTATAGCCCAGCAGTAGTACCTTGGAAGAATTAGTTCACTGTCTTCAGCAGTCATTCCTCCTTTTCAACTGTGAATCAGCACCATCTACTCCATCATTGGCATTGGCCTCTGCAATGAAGCTATTACCACTCTAGAAGTGCCACGCTGCATTAATATATAATATATTCCCTCATAGCACTATAACAAATCAATAAGAACAGCAGAGAAATATATCCATTGCCTGGGAGAGAACTATTGGTGAATAACATTTGTAATTTATGGTTGCTTCAGAGTTGGGGTTGATTATGATTACAATCGTAATCGATAAGTTATTGCATAATCGTAATCATAATCAAAATCATGTGGCAAATTGTGGGTGTAATCATCGTAATCAAACCCATAAGAACCATTACTGGTAATATTAGCAGTAAAGTAAAACACAGCAAATGTTAGCTGTAATTAGAATAAACAGAGTTATAGCAGCTGAACTTAAGGCCACTAATGTACGTAGCCTGCAACTACCTCCATTCTCCAGTATCTACACTGGGAAAATATTTAGACCAGAAAGATGACGTCTATCAAACGAACTGTTTGAAAAAACTTTTTTTTTGTTGTAACAATCCCTATTTTTCTGACAAATAATCATAATTATATATAATCATAATCAACATTTCACAATCATACTGTAATCATAATAATCATCTAATTGGGGAGACCGCAAACAATAGGTGACGTAATATCCTGTGAAGTATGACTGCTCAAACTTTTGCGCGTGTAGTATTTCTGTGCACAACTCTCCAACAGCGGTGTCAAAACTCTTCCTTTAGGTGATGCCATTAGTTTAAGCAGTGACTTGGCCTAGCTTTTTTAAGATATCTGGAGTTGTAACCGACAGCTTTTCCCAGCATAGCTTTGCACAAACTCTGCCTCTGATCTGAACAATTCACGCGCCTGAAAATATTTAACGATTTACACCCACACTAATTGAACCACAGTTAACCACTTGCTGACTAATATGTCAGTTTACCAGACCCTTTTCCCGCGCAGCGATTGGTAAAGGGTCTGGCTACGCGAGACTAATAATCATGTTACCATAACCAACCCCCAAGTGTGGTTGTTACAAAGGTAAAATTATATTTCATTTAATTACGCCAGTGTTAATCTTTCTGGTCTAAATATAGGGGGAAACCCTGATCTGAAACATGCACTGGCCTTACAGTTACTGACTGTGCTCCTTTTAACGACGCACCATACTCGTATGAAAGTCACCACATGAAAAATGTGATTATTGCCATTATTTATGCGACATAACCTAATCCAAAATGGCATGGGCGTGGTTTTGCTGCCTCTTGCTAGTTTTTAGCACTTTGCTAGCTCTTTTTTTGCTAGCTTGTAGCACTTGTTTGAAGGGAGCGACATGAATGTGCTGAACCACACACAGTGCAGGGTTTCATCCAGGGGAGGGGGGGGGGATATCCCCCCCCCCCACTTATTTTACCTACTCAGAATTAAACTGTTTACAGCACAGCATCAAAATTACCTTGGTCAAGTGCTGGCCCTTCTATAGCTATAGCCATTAGTTTTGATAGTGAAGAAATTGAAGCCTATTTTGAAAACGATTCTGATTTCTACTGTCGCTATGATTTGGATAGCAAAAAGTATTACCAGTACTTAAAATTATTACTTACTCCACTTTAATTTCGACCCCCCTCCCCCCCAAGACAAAAAATTTCTGGATGAAACCCTGTAGTGTACTGCAAATCCTCCAAGAAAACTCTCCTACTATGGCAGATTCAGTGTCTGTTCCAAAATTGGAATAATGGATAATGAACCCCGCCCGCAGGCGCTAGCTTATTAGGGTTGTAACTTACAATAATGTTTGTATGAATACAACGTAGGCAGAAAAGTGATTCACACATTCGTCTATCCCGAGGTCTATCCCCACAAGTTTATTTGAGCACTACTATACACGCCTACATTTTCAAGACTGATCTTCATAAAATCGGTAAAGGGTAGATTGAATTACATATCTCTAAATAGGGTAAAGGGTTTCTGACGTTATCACGTGAGAAAGCGCACTTGCTACTGTGTACACACGTAAGGAATTTGGCGGTTCATTTGATCTAAAAGGTCTACTATATTCATTCAAAATGTGCCAATTGGTACCGTTACCGCGAAATGCTGCAAGTAAGTGAGGTGGGGAAAGGAGAAGTCATTGTTTTATAGGTGTAGCTAAACTAGTGGCAGGCATTGGACGGCATAAATTTTAATTGATAGGGATTGGGTGGGGGTAGGGGTGGGGGTAGGGCTAGGTATAAGAAATACAGTATTTCTGCCAGCAGCTAGCAGCTGTGTTTAATTGATATAGCAGACAAGAATTTTAATGTTGATATTATGAAACCCATTGTGTAGGAGTTATTTATAGACCCTTTACCTAACTTTTTGAGACCCAAGGTGAACTATAGTCTGGTGTTGCCGACCCTTACCTTTTTAAATATTGTGCCTGGGTGGAGGAAAGGGTCTGGGGGCTCAAGTACCAATGATCAGATTCGTGCTAACCACCAATTTAAAACATTCACCACAGTGGTTGTATACTTCGTCTCAATAACGGTTGAAGAGATTTCACCATAACTTACCAGCCAGATAGTTTGATAAAAGTAACCTGAAGCTGTACAGCGGTAGTGTCAGTCAATTGCTAAAGGTTTGGGGTATAGCCATTTCTAGAGCAGGTACGTATGTGGAAGTTGTCCACAGACCCTGATAATCCAATTGGCTATACATTATATGTATGTGTTAGTATTTTGCTGTATGCCAAACTGAACTCACCCCCAGAACGGGTCCCTTGACAGATTCATTGATAAACAGTGTATTTTTTTTTGTTTCATAGAGACTAGGTTAATTCAACTAGACCCTGTGTACAAGGGTAAATTCTTACCATGCAATACAAGCGCCTTCTGATATCAAGTACATGTTGCAAGCGTTAGGGACCTTTCTTGAATAATAGACCACAAGACTACCAGAGTGTCCACAGTTGGGCTTAATTAGAGCATGCGCAAAAATTATTTCAAACTGGTCATTGGTACTAGAGTCCCCAGACCCTTTCCTCCTCCCCCGCACCATATTAAAAGTAGGTAAAGGGTAGGCAACACCAGACTAGGTGAACTAACACAGTATCAGAGTTCCAAGCAATCTGCACTACATAGCACAAATTAGAAACTAAAATAATATCATTTGCGGCACTGTGCCGGTCTCATAAAAAAGGTGAATGGTCTCGATATTAGACTAACTCAATTTGGAATTGTAAAATTCTATATTCTATGAAGCAGTTGTAAGTAGCAGCAATTTTGACCAGTAATTGTAAAAGATTTGCAAGTTATTCTTTTTTGATTTGCAGTTGTGAGGTTATTCAGTACTTTTTTCTCTAATGAAATAATATTGATTAAGAAGTATTGGTATACCATTGGGAGTTGTTGTGTGTTTTACAATTTGTAGGGTATTTATATGAGCAGTGGAGGTAATGTGACTTTGCTGAAATTGGTATTTCCCTGCAAGAAGTGATGTGGCATCCCTTATTTTTTAGCCCCTCCCTCTTTCTCCCCAATAATTTTATTGTACTGAATAAATAGTATTATTAGTATTGTTTCCGTTAGAAGAATATTTCTCCACCTATTGTGCTGAGCTAGAAATACCTCTTTTAGTAGAGGGTTAAGCATATGTATAACATTTTGTATGTAGGGTGATGTTAAAGAAGTGAAGTATTGAAAATTCTTATTTGTGATGAAGATTAGGTAAGGGGTTTCGTACTTACAACAGGAATAATAATGAGTCCTATAAAATTTGATATAGGATATAAGCAACTTTAATTGGCTTTTTTGGGGCCTACATGGAAACGGTAAAAGGTTTATTGTGCTTAGGGTAAAGGGCGTGTAATGGATTTCATGTTGGTAATTTGGTAAAGGGTTAATGAAATGGGTTGGCAGAGATGAGATTCTGAGTTATTTTCTTGCTGAACTTATTGGTGTTTACTTTAAGAGAGAGAGTTTTGAGTGCTTTAAGTTTACAAATCCACTGAGTCTGTAGTACTATTTTAACTGTTATTTTATTATCATGAACCTTTTTAAAGTCATGTGTAACTTGTGCATGTCAGTCTGGAACCGAGGGGGGTCCATAACAAGCTACAAGTCATTTTAATAGACTCACTATATTGATGTCCCCTTACCACAAATCACACAAGCTTGTGTCTGGTTGATGGTGTCCATTACTCAGAACACAGAGAGGCTCGAGTATACTGCTAATCATTTTCTAGAATGAACCCTTTACCTATTTATCCTAATGCCATTGATGTCCTCATTGTACATGCATAATCTAGGGGTTCCTTTAATTCTGTAAATAACAGACCAGAGTCTATCTGATGTTATACCCTTTCACCATGAATTTGAAAATATTTTTGGCCTGACATGTACTTATGAAAGTACATACCGCAATAGTGCCAAAATTTTATCTGACATGATCTTCCAATTTGAATTTGATCAGGTATTTAAGAATTAGACCGAAATTTGATGTCAAAGTGTTTCTGTTCCCATAGTATACATAACCTTTCATTTTTATTGGACAATGGTAATAGTTAATATTAATTTAGTAACCATTTTCATGTGTGTATGCAGGTAAAAGGTTTTGTATCAAGGCGTAATCTATACACAAGCTTCAAAGGACTTGCTAAGTAAGTTTTATATAAGTGTAATAGGGAATGTAAATTCACTCCATAAATGTCTGGAAATGCCAGAAATTGTCCGACCCATCCCATTGTCCCCGGGACCTTGGGGTTCCATGGGATGTCCATCTATTCCACCTATACATACATGTGTGTCTGGGATGGGAAAGACAGTGGGACAGACATGTATCTATAGGTGGGATAGATTGGAGTGAATTAAATTTGCAATATCAAAAAGTACTATCTGTAATGAGGTAAAGGGTTCCCTTGCTTCACACTGTAACTCAGGATTGGTTTACCACGTCCAATCCTTAAGTTTACTAAGGGGGGCTTATGTTTTAAGTGTTCTGAGGCAAAATCGTGTGTTCTTCAACCCTTTTACTGGCAGGTGACTGACCACCAATTCGGTAAAGAATGGACACATATTTTTAAAAACTTTTTTCCAGTAAAGATTTATACCAATACAAACAATTCCGAAGCAAACTGAGCTATTTAGAAAATGCCTGCAATAGCTCCAGACTGTTGTTTGAAAAAAATTTTAGGAAAATATTTGGTGCTTACGCCTTTTTTTTTTATGAAGTACTACTTCATGTCAGAGAAACTGTATTAAAAACAACAACTGTGTCGCCATTCTAGTGAATAATCGTAATTGTCAAGCGAACCACGGTGCCATGTGGCGTTTGAAACTGAGGTGGTAGTGGACGTTATATTCCCATTTAGTTACTGCCATATAGAGTGATAGTGAAAATAGAAGTTAATATAATACAATATATATAAGGGGCTTTATTTTTTTGTGGGCTGCACAGTTAGTTGACGTAGACATGTTGCCTGTAGTAATATTTTGTAATAATTTATCAAATATGGAAGTTAATGTGTTCAATGTTCTTTATGTTTAGATGAAGCTGAGTGAATAGAGATTGTCTAAGGTGTGTCTGTGATGGATGATTGAAGAACTCTACATCACTGAGGGAGTGAACTGTCATCATTAGACCTAAACATACAAACATACAATTTTTGTGTCATCTCATACCCGTATTGTATGTGAAATAATATTTACTGTATTATACCTGAATATAATCACATGGCGTTACAGTACACTTTATATTGGCGAAGAATTACACCCTATTGGGTGTGTTTTGGTGTTCATATACACTGTAGGAGTGTAGTGTAACACTCCTATGAGTGTGATAGGGGTGTAATGGTACACCCTATTTGGTATACTAGGAGGGTGTTTGAAGGGTGTAACGGGACACTAATTTGGGGGTGTATCAATACACCCCATGGGGTGTAGTACAGACAGTGTAGTTGGAGCACCAAAAGAGGTGTAATGTAACACCTCGTTTTTTACAGTGTAGTTATGACAAACAGCGCATTAAGGAAGATAACTTACCACCGCCACTAAAAGAATAGAAATGAACGCCACTAAGTTTATAAGACCTAACTGCGAATGTCTGTCTTTCAGGCCCATTCAGTCTCCCTAGCTCTTCGCCGTTTTTTTTTGTTTGTTTGTTTGTTTCTGTTTGTTTCTTTCGTTCATTTCCAGTTATTTTTCTCCCAAATTTTTTGCGCCCACACTAATGTAAATACCCTCCCCCGAAGGGGGTGGACACTCACCAAACTCTTCGAACTTCGCCATATATGCGTATATTTGAACCGATAGCTATATAATATACACCGAAATCTCAATTGGTGAGGGTCTCAATTGATGTGTGAGAAAATTTTCACAATATTTTCATCACATTATATGCACAGTTTTATACTAATCTGAAGGCATCGTGTAATTATACTTTCCATGAAACTGGTACTGCAAATGTAGCTAATGGCAGCATCCAAAGACACCACTTCAGAATTCCACTATCTAATCAGCTGAGTGAGACTACAACCATGCATGGTTTTTTTGTTGTTGTTTTGTTTTTTGTTTTTGTATTTGCTTTGTTTTTTACCCTTGCCTTCAGCCATGGCTAGGATTACTAAGATTTAACCTTACCATTTAACTTGAAAGCACTAAGAGCATCCACACCAGCCTGGGTTCTCTTGGTAACTAAGTATCTCTCAGGATCTGTAGCTGCTAATCGAGCACCAACCCAACCACCTCCAAGAATAAGGCACTTTTTCATTTGTCCTGTACAGTCTTAATAAGCGAATAACTGAAAAAAAGTTGAGTAACTGAAAAAAAAGGTGAGTAAGTTGGCAGTGGTAAACAACGTCACTTGAGGTAAGAGTTGTCCCCGTGGTCGTGATTGGTATGGTTGATTGGGTTGTAGCCGGTGTATGTACGTTTCCCTCCCAGCCCAGACTTTATCAGTTGTGGAATCATGTGCTATGCTGGTCTGTCACGCGAAATTTGGTCCCCCGCCAAATACGATCCTGCGGGACTGTGAAATTGGCAGCTAAAATTTCAAAATTGCTAATTTCGGTCCGCCCGGGGTGCGCTCGAATTAAATAAAAATTTGAATTATAGAGGTGTGGGGGATTCCAAGTGGTTGATATTGACACCAGGACGTACTTTTGTTGTTTTTTTACCCAGTCTCATTGTTGGAGAATTTGAGACAAACTAGTATGTATACATGGTGGTATAGGACATGGCAATGGTCTATCATATACCACCATCTTTAACTTTCCTTCAAATTTCTGTCCGTTCGTCCATGTGGGTCAATGTCAGGAAATACCACTTTTTCTTGTAATGTATAATTACATCATACGTGATCAAAGCTTGAAACTGGTAAGCCAAAGCCTTCAAGCCTGGCATACTATGGAAATATAGAATGATATGAAGTCATAAATATCAATTATTGTATATATTTTTATGTTACCTTGTAATGTTGATGTTACATTTAGTCAAAGCAATCGTACAAGAAAATCCTCTTCCCAGTAAATACTGGTTCTCACTGGAGCTTAGCTGTGGCTGACTTTCAGTCACAGGAATTACGATATTATGACTCATTGGTGAAAGATACTCTTCAAAGTTTGAACAAAATAGTGTAAGTAAAATTGTATTAGCTAGCTACTGCTAATCTATATTATTTGTGGTATCTTTTGAAAAAATAGACTACTTCTACAGCATGCCTACAGTAATCAAAACTTTTCACAATGGAAGCTAATTTTTTGTGTAAAGGTAAATTTAGATGTAAAATTATGTATTAATATATTTTTCATTACAGTATATTTTCCTTAATAGAATATTCCAAGGCAGACTAACAGTTATGGTTGTGGTGTCTTCACATTCTTGGTAGACTATATATTTTAAGTACATAAAAAGATCACCTTCATCCATTTAGCTACATCACTTATAGATGTGGACAGTGTTATGTAGAAGCAAGAAACACAGCATACTGAATTTGGGTGTTTTTGTTGACTTCATTCATAATCAAAAGCAAGTAGAAGTCAATAATCTAAAAACAATATTATTGAATAATAAATGCTTACTATTATTTATGAAATTTATATACCTTGTCTGTCAACCAGTTTCTTCCATTTAGTAACAGAGCAGCCATTCAGAACAGACACAACATCATTGGTACTACGTAACATTTTTTGTCTACCGTTGTTAATCCTGTGTTTAATACCCTTACCACTGTGTTGCTGGAAGAGGAACTTGCTACTTTGGAGTCCATTGTAATTATCAAGATAAAAGAAAGCAAAACTTTTCTATAAAATTACATTTATCCCTCAATTTATTACATCTCCTTTGTAAGCAACACTCTTTCTTGCCCCTCTTCCTCCAAACTTTGGCATGTCAAGGCAAAATACACAACTTCCACAATCACTTGAAGTGCAACCAGTGCATAATCCACATATTTTGCGTAGACTCACTAAGCCAGTGATAATCATTGCCACTGGCTAACTTAAAAGATGAGTAAGCTACCTGTCATACCTTGTGGCTTTTGCTCTGTTCCACAAACTTGCACTTGAGAAGTATCCTTAACTTGGCGACTGTTTTTTTTCTGAGTTAAACTAAGAACAACATTGTAAGTTATATGATTAATTTCATATGTATAGCAGCTAAAGCACCTGTTGTTTTGTTCTTTTGTTCTTAAAAATTAACTCCTCAAATTCTTCATCAGATGACAACCTAAACAATCCAACCATTTATATAAGTGATGATCTTATTAAAGGCTTTTTTTACCTCGCTGAAAGTTTTCTTTTTCCTATTCTTTGTGGAGGGTAGGTCAGAATAGGCTGAATCTGTCAATGTGTTAGTTACTTTTTAGCATACTTGCTATAATTTAATTGCAAATACATACCATCTCATCACTCAAATTGATCACCAACTTCAGTCCAATAGGATACAAAACATCAAGAGCGTAAGAGTAAAGCTAATATAAAACGAAAAATTTAAATAATATTCATTTAATCATAATTTTGCATGAAGAAAAAACTACCTTCATAGTATGTGTACATATATGAGGCACCAAATAAGCAACAACTGCATCATACTGTGGTATTGTCAGACATGTTAAGCAGTTGCTAGAATGCCGAAGTTGATCTACAATACATATTGAAATTTATACTTGTAAACTGGCATTTATTATAATTGCACAAAAACATATGTACTCTGTTTTCTTATAGGTTGATCATTATACTCTTCTGCTGATATTTTCTTTAATAATGGTAACACCAGTGAAAAATTTTCTGTCACTTCTAACTTCTAATAATGTCTATGTAATTTCTCACACATTTTGCTTCAGCAGGCTCATTTGTTGGAGATGATTGGCATTCAAGTTTGGTAACAACTTTTACCAACATTATGAGTGAGTTGTATATGGCTTACCAATGAATGAGGTGGGGTTGAAAGACATGGTGATTCAGATCTTTGTTGAAAATTTCACTTTCACAAACCTAAATACAAATTTTATCTCCTAATATCTTGTTTTTAAAAAAACGATTGAGAGGGGGTCAGGAGTGGAAGGTCCCATTTTACTTCACCAACCAAATGAAAACTTCATTCAGTGCTTACTGGTGAATCAGAAGGTGAGTGAGAAGGTGATTCAGGAATTAATGAAGCAAAGCTCTCATTATAATGTTCTCCAATGGCTTCAGGTTCACTATCAACCTAGATACAAATTATTCTTTGTTCATATTGTCACATAAAAGCAAGCTAAGAACAGTAACAAATACTTTTTTCTGTTGACATTATGAATGCTTATATTATATCTGACTTACTGGTGAATGAGGAGGTGATGTAAGAGTCTTATGTGAAGCAGTTCTGCCTTGATAATGTTTAATCTCAGGTCGATCACAAGGCTATATAAAAATTGTTGCCTTTATACCGACTGTAACTTCTAAACTAACTAACAAAATACAAAAAAAAACTTAATTCTGAATACTTTATATCTGTTTCACCTTCATCCAATACACTATAATCACTGCTCTATTAGACAATTAGTTAGTTCAGTTTATAGTGTATTAAAGGAAATATTTTACAGTGGGACTCCGTGTATCTTCTACTGGATCACTTTCATCTCCATCCTTTACAGACTAATGTATATACGTAATAGTTAGAGCATACGTGCTTAGGTACTGGTGGATTTAGTGCATTGAAGCCCAAGGGCCGTAGGCCCGAGGGCTTTGTGCACTAAATCCACCAGTACCTGAGCGCATGCTCTAACTATTTTAGAACCCGTTTACCCAAAGCCGGCCCAGTTTCCACTAGCAACTCGGTTTATCAGCATTTTCACACAAATATGGCGGTGTCAAGCGAATTTCCGGCCCAAAATTAAAATTCAATTAAAATTCAATTGAAGCACACCTGGCAGGTTTACTTTAGCATTGTAGCTGCCAGCTGTTATCTCCAGATCTAACTCTACCCGGCTGCTCTGCTCTGTGGTAAACAGTTAAGCAGCTAGCTATGGTAAATTCCTGCGGTATGAGCAGGAGAGTTGTCAGAACTAGGGCTGGTCCCTATAGGTCCGGAACTAGGGCTGGTCCCTATAGGTCGGATATGAGAGGGTAGTAGACCCTCACATATCATATCCAGGCCTCACACAGCTTTATCGGGCCTATTCTATTAAACTAAAACTCAAAAATAGCAATACCCCAAGGGTGGTTAGTATGCACAGTTTATATACCTAAAGGCAAAAAATAGTGCACACTTACCAAGTTAGTACACCTAGTAACAATATAGCAACGGGTTCTAAAATAATATTAGCTACCAATTATTTTAGTGTTGTTGTTTTTTTAATAGCAATTACATGGTAAATCTTTAGATGGTAACCATTTACTCTTGGAATAATATCTGCATCATGGACTCCTTGAAGACGAAACAACCCTCGTCCAAGTATACCAGTAATAGTGTATGGTCCAAGCCACTTATTATCCAATTTTCCTTCGTCTTTCTTTAAAACCACACTACACAGTCTGAAGATTTCAGGAACACTATTTGCCTATGCCCATTTTCATGAATTACCTAAAGTGAACTGTTCGTAAATAATCACTGACAAACAAAAGTAGCTGTACCTTATAAATAGCCTTGCATATTATAGAAGCTTTCTTTATCAGGAATTGGAATAGCCTCCACAAACTTCGTTCGTGAAATAATCACTTAGTGTCATAATGTATCTGTTACCCTGATGAGACACCTGTGAGATTGGTCCAATTAAGTCTCTATACCAATGTGATGCCAAGGGGAAACTACAGGCACTGGGTGAAGTTCAGGCTTTGCTGTACTCAATTTTCTGTTGGTCATTATTTGGCAGGTATCACAAGCAGCAACCTGCCACACTAATCAATAAGCAAGCAAGCAAGCAAGCAAGCAAGTAAGGAAGGAAGGAAGGAAGCAAGCAACATAAAGCAAGCAAGCAAGCAAGCATTTATAAATCATAAATAATATAGAATTAATAAATAATAAAGATATAATCAAAATAAATAAAGAATAAATCATAAATATATAGTACGTGATAAATAAGAATAATACTGAATAAATAAATAAATTAATTAATTAATTAATCATTTAATTAATAAGTGAATTAATAACAGAAATAAACTACATAGTGAAATATATAGATAAAAAAATAAATAAATAATAAACTAAGAATTAAAAATAATAAAATAAATAATAAAATAAATAAATAAATAAATAATAAACTAATAATTAAAAAAATAATAAAATAAATAAAAAATAAATAGAATAAATAAAAAAATATATACATTTTTTCTTAATTATTTACCATTTCTTGGATATCCTTAGTCATTCCTGGCCAGTAAAATCTTTCACTTATTCTAGCCAAGGTTTTTCGAATGCCAAAATGTCCAGAAGTTGGGTGATACCAACTGTTTGATTCTTTGTCTTTCGATAGGGTCAATGATAACTCTAACCTATTATAATTAGATCCCTTTAGGCATCTAGAAGTTCATTATATTGTTTACCTCAGTACCCTTGGTACAAATATAGTGAATTTCTCCATTCTTCAGCACAAATTTTGACTTTCTCCTTATTATTCTCCTCTCATTTTTTGTAGACTCATCTGGATAATTTCCACTTCCCACATAAGTGCAAACCTTCTTTATCAGTTCATCTTTCCTGCCCACTATCATGAACATACAAGCAAAGATGAATTACTTCACCAGTGAAATGCAGTACATGTAGCTAAACATTTTTATTCTATTATTATCATTATTGTTATTTTTTTATTATCCTGCTATAACAAACTTTATTTTATTTCTTCTTCTTTTATTTATTTATTTATTCATTCATTCATTTATTTATTTATTTTTGGAATAGCTATAGCTAAATCATCCATATAACAAAACACTTTGCAGGGTAGCTAACTATAGCTACCTATAGTAGGGTACTATGTTTAGTGGAGAGAAATGAAAGATATTCAAAAATGTTCTTCACGCTTTTTCAACACTTCATGATGATCTACAGAATTCCAACACTTCATGATCTACAGAATTCCCACTCAAACAAAAATTCTGGATAGCTATACAATACATTCTAAATAATTTACCAGTATTTCTCTGCTCTTCATTAGATTCAGGCAATTATCCTCTTCCATTTCAACTAACTACGGATTCACCTGATTTAGCTCTCGCTAAGGCTAGAAGAATTAGAGAAGTGATAAAAAAAAATTCTGAATACTGGAAAAGGATTGATGAAACAATGGTGATGATTACCAGTTGAAAGAAGTGATAATAAAGCTTTAGAATGCGATCTATTCACTACGCTTAGTACTATGTGGGCTGGCGCACCGGAGGGAGACAGAAATTTGCAAGGGGGGACCAAATTTGACAAACAAAAACGGTCCCGCCGGACCAAATTTTTTTTGGGGACCACATTTTTTTTGACAGGACCTGATTTGGCGTTACAGGTCCCGCACATGAATTCCATAACTCAAATGATGGCTATATAATATTATGTTTAACTAAAATATTATAGGTATATGAACGGCTTCAAAAGCTTGGTTTATGTCTTTCATCACTCAAGGACAATAAAACTTGTCGACAAACTTGGAAATCAATATGACCAAAAAGTGAAAAATTGGAAAGTTGAGTCTGAAGATGTGTTTGTCAATTCTTCATTATGTGTGAGTTGATTATAATCATCAAAATGTAGTCAAGTAATATACATGATATCTTTGTATGTAGGTGGAGACTGTTAAAACCATGGATCTTAGTCAATTTCCAATCCTTTCGAGAGATGACTCAGATTTAGACTTGGAAGAAGCAGATTTTGACAAGATAGAATGTAGGAGTACAGGTGTTTTTGAGGATGCATATCTGTATGAATCACCTAATACAGATACTGAGTTAATCTCATATGACAGTGATGGCAGCCATCATGATGGTGATCTGACCTGCAGTGATACCAGCCAGGCCTGAAGAGCAAGTTCATCAGGAGCAGTGGGTGGATCAGTGCCACAATGACAGTGAGGTAAATGTTATTGTTAATTAGCTAATAAGATAATAATGCATTGTATTAACCATGAAGACAATTCATCATAAAAATACATTTGTGACTGTCTGTGGGAAATTTGGGCACAATGCCAGCGTGTGTTAACGTCGGTAAATCAATTGAATTTTTTTTTAAGTACTAAATAAGCTGAGTTAACGGTTAGGTCTATTATATTGGGAAAGGCTGAAGCTATGATGATAAAACTTGGAGAACTCAATATCTGGATGCCAACAAATCTTATACGTGAAAAAAATTTTTTTTTTGATGGTTACATTTAAGCAAACAAAATAGTATGTTGGGCAATATTTTGTCAATACAATACTTTCATACAAGGAGGGGGGGGGAGGAGTTTCCTAGCTAAAATTCCCTTCCTGGCAAAAGTATTTTTAACTGCACAGAAGTGGTGATAATTACCACTTCAGTTTGATATTTCTCACTCAATGAAACTTGGCAGGTAGATGATACTCAGTCTTATGAATGTTGACGAGTCTGATGAGTCATGTTTGCAAGAGCCACAAGAATGGAGTGATCAGCAATCTGAAGTAAGATTTTATTATGAATGTGGTGTGTTACAATTTGTTTGTTTTTTTTACTGAATTTTTTTTCCAAAACACAAAAATCAAAAGAACAAAGCTGAATTAAAAATGTAACCACTGTAATTACGTGTATGTGGAAAATTGTTATTGCACTGAATTATCATGGGGAAAGTGAAATAGGATGGCTTTACGTTAGTACTCAGCAGAGTGGGAAAACTGTGTGGCAATTGTTAGTCACAGTTTATTGTGAGGATTTTTGTGTCAGGTTAGGGGTTAGGTTACTCTGATTAATAGCACCACTATGTGTCAGTTGACTGTTAGCACACGTGCTGTTGTCATTCATTAATTCTGTCACTCTTCTGTCAACAGTGGTTCTTGCTGGGCCATCATCTAGGCACTGAAAGTCTCGTGAAATTTCATTAATTTATAAGGCAAACTGTCAAAATTTTTATTTTGAATATTCCTCTAGGGCAAAAAAGTTTAGTTTTGCCTGTGCAGGTTAATGGGAGTAGCTAGTCACCTGACCCTCCCACTTTAGCCCAGTTGATAGGTCTTGATAAATTATATGCCAGCATTAGCATAGTAGGTAACCAAGAGAGAAATAGCATAATAGATAACAAAACAACAACAACAACAACGAAAAGGAATGATACAACTTGCTTTATTAAACAAGCAAGTTACTGTATTATAGATTGTTTAGAAATTTTGTGTTTATGCGCATTTTTTTTTTTTTTGGCTACCAAGAACATTTCAAGGACCCTATTTTCAGGCTCTTGCTTTTACATATGTATGAGTATTAGTACGGGTAACCATGCTGTTTATATCTAATAGCACAGGCTACCTGTGCTATCACTCACTAATACTCCTAATTGTATTAAAAACATGTATTTAATTTCTTAAAATGTGTAATGAGTGACTATGTTTCATGGTATTTAATTGCCTCAGGTTCCACTTGGAGTACTAGATGAGAATGAGTGCTCGTATGAGGGAATGACTGCAATATTGGATTGAATACATAAGTACATACCAGTCAAATGTGTCGACATGAAAGATAAGATTCCAGGAAGTGATCTTGAGAGGGAGAAGATATTTATTCCAACTCTTGTTGGTGGAGATCTTCTATCTACTGTGAGAGCAAGGGGTGCTTTGTACATTAGAGGTTGAAGTGAATTAGAAGAAGATCGGTTGAAGGGGATCTTACCAGTTTCCGAGGATTGGCATGGAAAAGTTTGCTTCATGGAGGTAACTAGAATGAATGTGTTGTAAATTCAAAGATGTGCTGAATTCAATGCCAGAACAAGGTGTTACATAGTTCTATAAGTGACAACATTTACATGTTCTGTGTGTATAACATCTTGTAAGGACTAACACATAACTCACATAATATTCTGCTTTTAATTCATTTTTGATTATTTATTGCATTTTTGTATTTGTGTTATGTTTGCCATTTCATCACATATTATAACTGTATTACATTGTTTTTTGTTTTCTAATTTGCACAGGCTATTTGGAATCTTCTGTTCAAGACAAGATCGTCTATGGAAAGAGGTACTCTGTACCAATTGCGTAACTTGATTGACCGCAGAAATGTGACGACTAAGGTTAAGTCTGACGTTAATGCTGCTGAAGACTTTTCTAGAAACTGTCGTGGAGGCTTATATAATGACTTCCCTGATGAAGATATTGTACCGCCCAACACCTGGATGAAAGAGGACTTGATTCGTGCAGCAACTATAGAGAAGGTCTCAAAATGTGTTGTAAACAGCTATGTAAATATGGAAACTGTGTTCAAGGAATCGGATAAAGCTACTGAACCTGGCACTTCATATGACTACACATGCGAAGTTACTAGCCTTGGGCTTTTGTTTCTTGGATTCAAAGATGCCATCAGAGAAGGTGACGGGGACAGAGTTTTATGTGTGTGGAAATATCTTATGCTTATATGGAAGGCTACCGGACATAAAAACTACTCCATTGAAGCCTTCACTATTGTGACCCAATACCACCTACTATTGCCAAAGAATTTGGCTGCACAGCTCAAGTGGTCCCGATTTATCAACGTTCATGGGAAGCCTGGTCATAACATTAGCTGTGACCTTCATATGGAACATTTAAATCATATTGTGAAGACCGCAATTGAGGGTTTAGGGGCAAATAAATCGAAGAAAGCAATAGTCAGGGTAGGTAGAGCTGTTGGATCTCTAACTGGCTTCATGAATTATTTTGACAAGGAAATTGGAGTATGTAAACCCACACCATGCAAAAAATATGTTATACTTATGTGAAACCACGTATGTATAACAAAGTTATACTAGTAGTATACATACCCTATGTAATCTTGATGTTTACTTGTGGAGTATAACAGAAGTATACTCCACTTTAGACAGCCAAATGTTTTAACCTGGTGTGTATACTAAATGATGCTCAAGTTCAATGTTTTATCCTGGTGTGTATACTAAATGATGCTCAAGTTCAATGTTTTAACCTGGTGTGTATACTAAATGATGCTCAAGTCCAATATTTTCCCCTGACGTGTATAGCAACTAAATGATGCTGTTCATTATCACTTTGTTTTAATTAATTCATTAAGTACTGAGAGTGTTCCTGTTAGCTCTCTGCTAACTTTAAATAGCTTAATTATAATAATGTAAGATATTCCAATGCAAATATTAGTATCTTTTGAGATTACCATACACAAGAAGAGACTTAAAAAGCTTTATGAACCTGAACTTTAATTTAATGTTTGTTGCTTACTATTTGATTTACCAAGCAAAGTGTACAAACACAGTAGACTAAGTAACACCTGAGGTATACAAGGCATCTACTGGAGTTTACTGAAGTGGTAAGTTCACAGATAGTATATCACTACTATTTGGAGTTTATAAATGTAAAATGCAGGATGTAGCTATACACTGTCATGTATATGGCTATATATAATACATACATTTGTTTATTTATTTTCGTTCTCATTTATTTATTCTCATTCATTCATTCTCATTTAATCCTTTATTTAATTGCTTCACAGCTTATGCATGGCGCATTAAATAAATTAAACAAGAAATTTTTTCAAGTATATAAATCAAAACTCAGAATGTAGTTCGATACACAGATAATAAGCATTATAACAATAATAGTAATAATAATAATAATAATAATAATAATAATAATAATAATATAATAATGTCAATTAAAAGGTAATGGGTGAGTTGGCACAACTAAAAACGGCTAGTAGTACATGGTTCAGAGACACGCATCTGTCTAGTGCCATGAGAAGGGCAAGAATTGATGGGCCTGTATCTCCCTAGCACTCAACTTCATTAAAATTTGACATACCTAGTAATTACTGTAACAATAATAAATAATTTGGTTGATCACATAAAAAAAAGGACCTCCACACTGATAGCTAGCTATAGCTATTCCTTTTTTTTTTTACTTTTTTGAAATTTTCCCAATGAGTTAGCCAGAGGATAAACTTGTGACCCAGCTATGAAGTTTAACTGAACAGATTACTTCTCATCTATTTGAAGGTTTATTTTCAACTACACAGTAACTTCGTACCCCGAAACCCCTTTACCATTAGAGTAATAGAGTAAAAACCCTTTACCATAAGAGTATTAGTAAAGACTGGAAATGGTCGTCCAAATCATTGTCAAAGGTTGCATGCTGTAATGATTAGTTGGGGAAAGACCTTTTACCAATCCTGATATGCTACCCGCGGGGGAAACGATCAGGGATGGTAAAGGGTTCGGCTCCGCCAGATTGTTATACCAATGTGTCATGGACTGGACTTGAGTGGAACTTGCGCTATGGTGTACACGGGCTTCAAGTCTAGGTGAGTAGTTTCGTGGCCTGAAAGCTGAACTGAATTCTCTTTCGCCAGATATACTGTAAATCTCTGAATTTGCTGTCTGTAGTCACTATAGGTGTCATTTTAATTTTAGCTACACAGCAAACATCATAAAACTAATTTTTTAGTTCTTGTGTGAGAAGATGTAGATGCATGTTGGAGTTGGAATGTTAACAGCCTAAATTTCATAGGCTCCAACTGTCCCAGAATCTGCAGGACAGACTTGAATTTTTACCTTAGTCCTAGGTCCTCATTTATAAAGTATGACATTGCTCACCTTCACTACTAAGAGCAAGTAAACAACGGCATGATTATTTTTTTCATCTGGTATAAGGTCACATTCCTATCTACGGTTTCATTTTGTCCTGCAAAAAAATTACAGATCAACATCCAAGTTTGAAGCAGGCCACCAATATTTCATTGATTTTCAATTCTAAGCAATACAATGGCTACAGCAACGGCATTATCACTGCTGCAGTAATCTTCTCAATTACAGAAAATTCACTATACCAGTTTTAGCTACAACCAGATTGCTACAAGAAAGTACTTGCACAGCTAGAAATTTGCATGTAATAATTTAGAAAAAAAACAGGGTGGGTGGGGACGAGGGGAATTGATTTGTTATGATTTTTTTTTTTTCAAATTGTATGTATCTCTTTGGCCATGGCAGTGAATTACTCATCAACAAACTGTGCTCAAAGATGCTACCATTAGCTATAAATCACAGCTACAGTAAAAGCTTAAGCATTAGAGTTAACTTTTGTCTATGGTGTCATTCTAATTAATGCTTTCTGGAATACCATTGTGACAATGATTTGTTGTGTTTTAACTGAAAATAAGAATCAGTGCGTGACTTAACATTTGTATTTTTTTTTTTGGTTGATGTGGTGGCGAGGATAGCAACTTTCAGTGTAACAGTGTGCAATGTATCTTTTGCCAGGTAAAGGGTTCGGCTCCGCCAGACTGTTATACCAATGTGTTATAGGACTGAACTAGAGTGGAAGCTTGCGCTATGGTCATGTACGCGGGCTTCAAAGTCTAGGTAAGTAGTGTCCTGAAAACTGAATTCTCTTTTGCCAGATACACTGTAAATCTCTGAACTTGCTGTCAGTAGTAACTAAAGGTGTCATTTTAATTTACACAGCAAACATCATAAAACTGTGTTTAAGTCGTGTTTCTTGTCCTCAAATTTTATCCTATAAGAATGAATGATGCTAAGCAAATGTTACCTGAGTTATAATAAAGTCAGTGTTTGAAGACAGTGGATTCCCAGTTGTTATTTTTTTCTTTGCACACTCAAAACTTTTATTTCTTTGTGAGAAAATGTAGATGCATGTTGGAATGTTAACAGCCTAAATTTCATAGGCTCCAACTGTCCCAGAATCTGCGGGACAGACTCGAATTTTTACCTTTGTCCTAGGTCCTCATTTATAAAGTACGACTTTGCCAGCATTAATGCCTATCTAGGCAACTGGGTATTTTCAGGCACTTTTGATGACCATTACCAATTCTGGAATAGCATGGCACTGTCACGCGAAATTTGGTCCCCCGCCAAATACGGTCCGGCCGGACTGAAATTGGCAGCCAAAATTGGTCCGCCCTGCTAATTTCGGTCCGCCCGGGTGCGCTCCAGTTAAACCAAAATTTGAATTATAGCCGCAATGGCGGATTCCAATCCTGTGGTTGATTTTGACACCGATAAGGATGTACTTCTGGTCAAGGATGCGCTTAGGTATATCCGGACTAGGGAATATCCTGCAGGTAGGTATTCAGTTATATGCTGCCAACTGCGCAATTCAAATGGACGGGTTTGTGCAGGTGTTTCGAATAATGGGAAGGGTAATACGAAGAAAGGCTGAGAAATTGGCTATTACTGAAGAGGGTGAAGTGGTATATTGTAAGAAAGATGGAAAGAAGGTATAATTGATTTATAGTCACAAAACAACACAGATCAATGGCTAGTTATATTCAGTGTGTGTGTGTGTGTATGTGTTGTCTGGACAGTCATTGCAGAATTTAACCAGTAGATTGTTAATCTCTCAGTCTCAGCATATAACTTACTTTTACATGTAGCTACTAGCTACTTCAATTTTTAATTCGAAACTCTACAATTAGCTATTTTCGCATGTCCTATCGTAAGAGAGTTTCTAAATAGCCATTTGTGTTTAGGCATTCATTATATTTTTAGTACCACAAGTACTTCATTATAGAGGTAACAAAATCACATATCTACACATTGTTGCCATTGTAGTAGCAAGTTTGAGAAGATACGTGAAAAGGTGTAGCTACTTCAGGTACAGCATAAAATTTTTATCTTTCGTGGAAAAAAGTCAAAAATGTTTTGTAGTAGCTAGTTAACTATAAAATATTCATATATGGGACTATGATTAGCTAGAATGTATTTTGCAGGTGTAGCAGATTAGTTTATACATATATATAGTAAAGGATTTTATTCAATATCATTTAAAATTAGAGCTATAAACATGTAGTGTTGACTAAAATAAAAACTGAAACCCGTTATTTTTCATGGGGTCTTTCATTTTGATAAGAACTAAAACTAAGATGTAGCTACAGTACATAAACTACAACTAAATATTTTTAGATGACGCAGTATTCTATTCAAATTTTGTGGATGACAAAAACTAAAACTAAGCAATTTTTATTGTAAACAATTCACCTCGAATCGTGTCACTGATATAAGTAAATAGCTAGCTAGCTATTCTCTAAACTATATAATAATATCATACTTTATTTATTAACAATTTTTTCATTGAAATAGCTATTCTATTTTTGAAAATATTTGGGAAACTACATAAACTTTCTATTTTACGAGTCTCATTGTTGAAGAATTTGAGACTACATAAATTAACCAAAACTACAAGTCAATTGATATTATCAAACTACTACATAATATTGAAGAATAACTAATAATTAGCAAAATCTTCAAAGGCAAAAAAACTAAAACTAAGCATTCAAAATATTTTTTAGTATTGCAATCTCTAAACCAAAACCACCTGAAACCATTCTTGGATGATGACTAGATTATACTGTAATTAAAAGGGAGATGCTTCAGTTTGTATAGGCATGAAGATATTTACCAAGTTTCAAACAATATTTACAATTGTATAATTTGCAACAGATAGCTAAATATCTAGCATTTTAGGTAACTGGCTTCCAGAGTTTCTAATAGGCATGCTTTTTGGAGATATAGCTATATATTTTCCACACTAAAATACATCATCTATAGCTATAGAGACCTGATTAACCAAGGACTGTTCAGTACATTAAAAAAAAGCTCTAGTTAAATGTTACTGATCCAGTTAAATGTTACTATTTAAAATAAAAAAGGAGTTAAGTTCATAATGACTTCCACAACTTAGGTTCGTTACATTACTGATTTGGACGAGAGATCCAGAATTCTGGCATCATGCCACAATGACCCCACTTCTGGACACTTAGGCACAAAAAAAACTTTGGGAAGAGTTAGTGAGCGGTTTATGTGGCAGGGAATGGTCAATGATGTCAATAAATTGGTAAGTAAATAAATAACTCATACAGAAGGTCACTTAATGACAAAGAGTGTTGTTATTTATTAATTATGATACATCCAGGTTAGTAATTGTGATCTATGCCAAAAGATTCATGGCAAATTAAGCCAATCTACCCCAGAGCTCCATCCTGTACCAGTTGTGTCACCATGGTACCACATTGGTATGGACTTCATTGGCCCCATTTCTCCTGCATCACATCAAGGAAACAAATACATCCTGACTATAACAGATTATTTTACAAAATTTGTTGAGGCAATACCTATGAAAAATAAATATGCAGAAAATGTAGCCGCGGCATTGTTCAAGGTAGTCAAATGTATGCACTATGATGAAGTCTTGAAGCTTATAATTTATTGAATATACTATTATAGGTATTTATGAGAATGGGAATTTGTAAGGTAGTGACTTCAGATCAAGGATCAGAGTTCAATAATTCATTGAATCGTGAACTCATGAGTTTACTAAAAATCGACTATCGCCTGACTACACCGTACCACCCCCAGGTTACTTGCACTTTGTACTGGTATTATAACTATTATTATTGCTAATTTTTATGTTATAACTTGAATTTAGGCTAACGGTCTGGTTGAAAGGTTCAATCAAACTCTACAGAGCATATTAGTAAAATATGTTCAGGAAGAAAAAGAGACCTGGGAGGATTACATTGACACATGTATATATGCCTACAACACAGCTCAACACGAATCTACAAAGTTCACACCCTTTGAGTTGATGTTCTCCAGAAGTCCAGTACTCCCAATTGATATAACTGAAGATGCATCATGCCAATATGAAAACCTTCCAGAAGTAACTGATGGTATGTGTAATCAATAATTGTAATGAAATTTAGCGAATGTTATTATATTAGATCTGATCCTCACCAACACAGAGAAGAGAACTAGCATTCTTAAAAAAGCAAAAGCCAATATAGTTCATGCCCAATCCCGTCAGAAGAGAATTTATGATCAGAAGCATTCAAATCCACACATTTTTAGGAATGGTGCTCTAGTCCTCAAGAAGGATTTCAGGAGGAGACATAGGAGAGGTGGTAAACTTGATCCAAAATGGGTTGGACCTTTCAAAGTTGTATGTAGTCTTGGTCGTGGTCTTTTTCGTCTTCAAGATATATCAAATCGCAATAACATAGTAGCTAGAGTGAATGGAGCCCATTTAAAAGAATACAAGTCAACCTCCAAGGTAATTGTAATCAAGAGGTATAGCATATTATGTATGTATTGTGTATAACAGCAAAGCAGTTCTTCATCTGAACTGGAGCCCCCTCTCTCTGATTCTGATGAATCAGAAGACATTGCAAGACCTAAACTGAAAAGGAGAAAAACAATTAGTCCACTGGTAAATGAAGTTTTGAATTCATCATTAATTAGTAATATACACTTAATTGAAATTTTGTAGCCTTTGAGTTCTCAAAAGGAGTTATCCCCATTATCCTCTTGTATTTCAAGTCCTATCAGAACGATATGTTTGTTAGCCTCTATGTTAAGAAATCTACATACCTGTCATCCCACTTCTATAGCCTCAATGTTCACTTTCTGAGGATGATGATTTAAAAGAGATGAGTTCACTTCCAGAATTGGAACCAGTATCCTTGAGTACACCAAGTCTACAACAAATAGTATGTGAACTCATGTGTAGAATCTGTGCTAAACGCTCTCTCATTTCATAGACAAAGCATTCATTACTTTCAAAAGATTTAATGGACTTTCCTCATGATATAAACAGTCAAGGACATTTAAGTTCACTAGTAAATCATAAAATTGTATATGTCTGTTACTATTTTTGTAGGAAAAGAAAGCATCTAGTACAATTTTGGAAACCACTACAAGTTGCTACACTTATCATGAGGACTCTTGTGAGTCACTAAAGTAGGATTCAATAAATTATGTTGCTATAACACCATTTTAACCATGAAGTATTATCTAAGTATTAACACTTTACACTGTAGGTTTGGAAATGTATATTAACAGTTAATACAATTTGTACTTCAGGTCATACTCCACCCGAAAAAACCCTTCAGCCTCACCACTACATAGATGAGATAAAAAAATTTCCTCCTAATGAACTGACAGCAAAGTTGTCTTCACTCCAAAAAATTAGAAAGGTTCGTACAGTATGGACATAACATTATGACTTTAGTAGAGGTTAGCCACATACGTGTTAGTAACCATCAATTCTTAATTAAAATGGTTTTGTTGTAAATCTTTCTAGTTTTTTTTAAATTTTGTTATCACTATTTACTTCAATACAATTTTAGAACATTCAAGTCATTACAACCTCAATTGTGACTATAGTATTTTGTTCGGAGGATGTTATTGTACGGTTATTTCCTTAGCATTCTTGTTTTTTCAAGTCACCATAACCTGGGGCGAGTGGTTGCCATGGCATTGAAGTCCTTTACCAGTCTAAACTTTTTAAAACTCTGCCTTTGGCCTATTTTTGTTGCTGAGTTAGGTGCTTCTCGCCAAAAGCCACTGGCAACAGAAGTCACAATGGCTTACCTAACAACTTCTGAGATAAAGGTAAGAAAGTAATTTGTTTGCTAAAGTTTATAGTCAACTGCTACATACTCTGTTGTCATTATGAACTACAGGAGTAGAAGCTAGAATATATGAAACAATACTGTAGTTTTATGCAACCTAACTAGACAGGCTCACGCCATATTTGTGCTCAAACACACTAGTTATTAAATTAATATTATTGTTTTTGTCATTATATTATATATTACTGTCATTCATATTAAGGTTGTCACACTTCAATCATTTAATTCTCTATCATGCAAAGCTAGAGGTAAGTTTAAAGTATAGGACTACCTAAGATATATGAAACTATCACTCCATATTATGTCCACTATAGCACAATTGAAGGATGCAAGCAATCTAATTTCCTGCATTTCATCAGAACAGTTTGAACGAATAATTGATTATGTAATGCAAAAGTATTTCCGAAAAGATTTACAGGTATGTAGCTAGATTATTTATTCTTCCTAGAAATGACAAATAGGCAAGGGTTGTGTTTCATGATCAAATGAATGACATCAAACGTGTTTTAGTTTTTCTCCTATGCTGCTGACGTGATATTTCCTGAACTAATTACAGCATTGCTTAAGGATATGTTCAAGCTAAGCAGTAGCCAGGTATAAAATTTCACATGAATGTAAACATACCCCTAATCAAATTCTAATGTGTTTCTTAGGCTAAATGTGTGATGTACTCAAATAAAACTTTTGGTAACACTTGCCCTGGGTTAACATCACAATTAGCTCTGTCTCAAAGCCAACAAACAGGTATGTTTACCACATAAACAAATATTTGGGTAGATCTTTCCATATCAAACAGCAGTGTCACAGCAAAGGCCGTGCTTGAAATTCATTGAAGGCAACTCCAGCAATTACGAAGAACAACACCTGGAAGGTAAAACTATTATTGAAGTAAAATAATAAACTTAGTTATGTTACTTTTACCTGATAAAAAATTGCTTATTAGAGAAAGCAGGCACAGAGCCCACAAAAAACAACAACCCTGCTTCCAAAGCACAGCATCAGAAGAAAGGTAAACATTAAAATTTGAGGTTAACCCTGCAGTCATGTGTTGACCTGTAGTAGCGGAAAAGGATGAGGCAAGTAGGAAATCCACAAAAGAGGAGTCCAGCAGTACTAAAGCAAAACAGAGTAATGGTAAAGTTTGTTATAAAGCTAAAAATAATTGCTTACTGTTCAATATTCTTGAAGATGAGACACCCATAACTACTTGGTGCTCCTGTAGAACAAGATGTGCAACAAAAGCATGTCCATGCAAGAGAAATTGTATTGCCTGCTCATCTACCTGCCATCCCTCGAAGACCTGCTGCAATACCTCCATGATTGTTGCTACTACAGGCACAATAGATGTGTTGGATGACAATAGTTCTACGTGGACAAAAGTAGATTGCTGGATGACCATAGGGAGTACACAACTTTACAGTAGTGATCGATCTTGTATTAGATCAAGTGAATGGCTAAATGACAGGGTGATATTTGCAGCTGAGGAACTTCTAAAGCAACAACATCCTCATATAAGTGGATTACAGAATCCTATACTTCAGCTAACAGGCTCTTTTGAAATAATGAAAAAACCATTTGTTCAGATACTGAATCACGCTGGGAACCACTGGATAACAATTTCGACCATTGATTGTGAACCTGGTTCAGTTTTTATTTTTGACAGCATGAACTTGCTACTTACAAAGGAACTGCAGATGGTTGTGGCAGACTTGCTACATTTACAGGATCATCAACACATTGTTTTGAAGCATGTAAAAATGCAATATCAAATAGGGTCAAATGACTGTGGCTTATTTGCAATAGCTTCAGCTTGTGCTCTCTGCAATGAATTCAATCCTGCTAAAATGAAGTTTGAGCAGAGCATAATGAGGCAGCATTTATTAAAAGCATTTCAGGATAAAGAATTAACTCCTTTTCCTCACAAAAAGTCGCGTCAGCAAGCCATATCTATAATAGAAAAAAAGGTCAGAATATACTGCATCTGCAGAAAGCCGGACAGTGGTGGGAAAATGATCCTTTGTTCCAACTGCAAAGAATGGTTCCACTGTGCCTGTGTAAAAGTAGTTGATAACATCATATTTGAGTCCAATTGGCTCTGTGACATGTGCAGATGATGTGAAGTAGAGAACATGCTTAAAGACAAAAAGTAGTACTTTATTCATCATTGAAGTATTCTTTATATCTTATATTAATATCACATACACACTCATAACAACCACACACATTCACATGCAGAGCCAAAGCTCATACACATAATATTTTAAATATAAATAATATGTATGACTTTTCCTTATCATGATGACTTAGAATGTGATTGGTGTAGTGTAATAGATAGGCCTAAATACTAAATATTGAGGTTGGCCTTGTTGTAATCATCAGCAAACTACTGGTTCAAAGTTTCATTAAAAAGATCTCAATACACAGGCACACCCAACTGTCAAAAACAAGAAGTACACAGATATAAGAATTGAAACAAAACCAAAGTGTTGATAGGGAGGAGCTAAGATAACACATAGACACAACACAAATACATCAAAGATTCCAAATAGCTTGTGGTAAGATCTCACACATAGTCCCCTTCCCAACTCTAAATAGCCAGGGGAAGGTAACTACACTACACAAAAATGTGTGCAATTTATGAATCAAACAAATATACATTACGGAATTTTCCAATGAGATAGTAGATTGCACACTGTGATGGCTCTGAAATTTCTGGGAACAATTCCAAGTATTAACAATCCCAATGTGTCAAAGAATATTGGGAATAACACTATAGTTAGAGCTTAAACATAGTTAATTGAGCCCTTTTTCTGAGGAAAATATATCAACAAGAAGTACTGAAAGAGCAGTATATAGCTACTGATGATAAGAGAAATTGTCAGAAATCAAACTACCAACTGTTACTTAAAAATAATTATGTAACCTAATTTTTTCCCTTACGAGGTAAGTTACCTATAGGTTTTCTTTCCTATACTTCTTTCTTACTTATACTTCAGGCGCTAGAAGATTATCAAGTAGCTAGAGAGTAAACTCATCAACAAGAAGTAACTAAAGAGCCGTCTATAACTATACTGATATACCTCACCACCTCCAATTTACCACACAATATTGTTTTTTTTTAGGTGGGACTAAATTTGGCAAAGCGGACCACATTTGGCAGCCATATTTAGTCCGCCCGGACTGAATTCAGCAGCCAATTCCGGTCCCGGACGGGTTTTAGCAGCCAATTTCAGTCCGGGGGACCGATTTTGGGTAGGACCCGATTTGGCGTTACAGCACCATTACAAGTAGTGTGGCTGTCCATGTCTTACGAGTCACTATAAGTCTTAAACGAAGAGGTCGCATATTATGTCGGTGTAGCTGGGGACATGTTTCGCTATAAGTGAAAAATGGCTGACACGCCCCCTTGTGTTAAAATATAGGTGTGGCCATTGCCGTACCTGTTCCGACTCCCCTGTGATATGTGACTCGAGTAACTCGCCGTCATTTGACTAATATTATAGTCCTGTAATCATTATGAGTGCATACATATTACACCCTGAGTATACTTGTCTCTGCCCACTTTTATCTTATAATACCACGCACTGTATCCATGTGTGTCCGTGCGATGCGTACTATATAACCAATTGAACATGTCAATCTCTACTGGCATTCACAACCTGTTGGTACTCATTCCTATTGTAGTATTATGATTTAGTACAATACATTCTAGTAAAGATGTAATTTGCAATAGATTATAAGTAATTATACACTACTGGCTATTCAATTCCATTTAGTGCACACTATGTGCACTTGAAGTTATATAGAGTGAAACTTATAGTTTAAAAATTTGGACTTTTATCACTAATTTCTTTACACATTCAGAATATATTTTGAAATTGTGTGTACATATACACACACATCTGCACATACATGTGTGATGAGTATACTGTCAACGTGTATACCCATTTTGTGCTGTAATGGGCTTCCTGTATCACCTAGGTGAATAATGATTTGGTGTAAGAAGATAGGAGTGGTTTGAGCAGGTAGGTGATGAAGTGATTTGGTGTAAGAAGATAGGAGTGGTTTGAGCAGGTAGGTGATGAAGTGTGTGTGCATGTGTTCTATAGTGTTCATGTGGTGCACAAAAGTATCATTTCCTCCATTGTACAACTTATATTTATTGGATTAGCCACACCCATATGTAAGTACATATAATCAGGGCTTCATACAGAGGTAGGGGCGCCCTGGGATCTCCCCCCAGGTTGAGTTTCCCCCTCTCTCTCCCCCCTCCCCCTAGGTTGAGTTTCCCCCCTCTCCCTCCCCCCTCCCCCCAGGTGGAGTTTCCCCCTCTCCCCTCCCCCCTCTGTGGTTTTTATTTATAATGGTATTCTGTGATTTTGTTGTTTATATATATCTAATATTTGGTAAAAGTTTACTTCAGTTAATTCTAGACTTGAGACAATTTTTAATCAAATGGGTCTGGTTTCAGCAAAAGTGGGTGTGTTCAAATAAACGTGTGGCCCTCCTTTCTAAACTCTTCCCCTCCTCCCAGAAAAATATCCTGTATGACACCATATGCCCATGTTTACTAAGCTGGTCTTCGTCCCATCTAGTTTTTAACCCTTGGTGCACATGCATGGTAGGGTTGCACTACTTATTTTGTCTGTTACAGCTTTTTTTTTTTACGTCTGCTACAGTTGATACACAATAACTCAGCAAATGCAATTAACAGTGGACTGATAGGAACGGTTACAAAAAATAATTGTAAAGATTGTCACATTAACCTAGAAAATAATATGCTAGTTAAGGTGTAATTGTACAGACTCATTTCATGACTACAACTGTGTTCGTTACCTTTACCACAACCATAGTCTTGCCTTAGTTGAAAAACAATAGTGCTTAAAAGGATCTCTGCATGAGGTGGAATAGCTGTGGTGAAGAGTTGCCAATGACTGAGTACGTGTCACTATAATCGTCAATAGCAGTCTTAATTGAGTGTGAGACTCTGCATGTTGATTCCAAAATTACTGCTGCCTAACTCTCAGCTATTTGGCCCAGGCAGTAACAACATACACAAAATCCAAATGAAAATAAGTCAGCCTGCTCATGAAATGTGGATGATAACTATACATCAATGCTCAGACAAACGTCAGAACAATTTAATCTTGGTCTGATATTAAAAAATCTGGTATGACAAATGTTACTATATTTTCATTGCTTTACAGACTGTAGTAGAACATGTAGTACATATTGGTATTGCTTTTTAAGCTTCAAAATGAGTAAAATTAATTCATATTATTGATCAATCATATTTAAAGAATATTGATCATCATTTATGATTGTGTCAATAGTTCTGTGAAAAAGTATATTGTCTCGTTCATGGCCTTAGCTTGTTGTGAGTGCAGTAGGTCACTGAGAGTTAATGCTGAAGTGTACTGTTGGGCTATGTTACCAAGTGTAGGATATTCAATTAGTGAACATGGACACTGGATCTAACTATAATTTAGAACTGAGTTTAAGTGAGGTGCATCAATGTAATGGGGAAAATGATTAAGCAAAAAAAAATCATAAACTAAAACTAGAAGCCAGAGCGCAAATTAAAAGGGACAAAAGAAAAGAAGAATGCCCAGTTAAAAAAAATAAAAATAAAAATAAATAATAATAATAATAATAATAATAATAATAAAAATAATAATTAAAATAATAATAAAAAATAAATAAAAAAAAAAATGGAGGAAAAAAGTGTCCATGCCAGGATTGAACCATAGTTGTTAGCATTGAACTTTGAAGCAATGGCAAAGGAGGTAAAAACTGCTAACTGATATGCCAGAAAAGCACACCCTCAAAATGCATGATTAAAACCAGATCTGATCTCTTTGGCCGGCTGAATAGCTGACCAGTTATTGTTTGGTTGGATATCAAGCACTCTTGGGCAGCAAATATCCAATGGCCAACTGTAATAATCCACACTGAGTATGTATAATGGCCTGTGAAATGCACACTTTTTGCCCAGTTTTCCCAAAAACCAATCATAATGTACTTTAGTTGGTAATCTGATAAAGCGACTTAAACTTCCTAGTACAACATCATGATACCTTCTTCAATCTTTGGAAGGCCACTGTCTTTGAGATCTGTTGTTGTGTGACAGAAAGACTGACAGACAGACTAGCACTCGCAACCGGTGCTCACCTGTTAAATAACCAAAACCTCGCTTGGTTTCAATCAAACTGTCGATCTCATGTCATCACCAAGGTAGGTGGTCTCAATGATCAAAGATCACCTTTATTCTAAATATTAATAGATGGATATTTTTAGTGTAATAGGTGTTCTAGTACATATCTGAGTATTTATAATTGTGATGTCAAAATTTTATGATCCACCAAAAGTATATATACATACTTTTTATTGTGTGTGTGTGTGTGTGTGTGTGTGCTGGTGCAAAGGCAAGCTCATGGTCCAAGATGATGGAGGGACAGGACGCGAGAGAGTAGATGTGGTATATGACCGCACAGGACAGGAGTAGCTAGAGGGGAAAGTGAACAGCAGGGCTGGAGAACGAGGCAAAGAGAGGGCTGGAGAAGGAAGAGCAGAGGAGGAAGACTGCTGCTCAACTATATAGATGTACATGTGCCCATAAAAAGCCACTCTTGCTAACGGATCTTCCAGACCAAAGATGAACTCCCCCTCCCCCCCCCCTCAAGATGACTGGAAAAGACGCCATGAACATTCCAGCTTAACTTGTTAATTTACACCTGTTGTCATGCATTCTATCATATCCCACTTCATTTGTACACTTCTTTTTGAACTCACAATCATCAATTTGGTTTCATGTCATTAATTTGATTTCTACTATACTGAGACTTTGATACGCTATGGCGGTTGCTATAACTTTATCAAGTGTAAAGAAGAGCACTGAAGTGCAGCCCCAGCGAAATTCTAGTAATAATAACATACCCTACGCTGCGACCAGTGAAGGGACCATATAGGTTTAGAATAGTTCAACTCCTAGATTCCTCCACTTTATTGGAAACACTAACTGAACTCATTTAAAATTTAGTTGTAACATACGTGCAGGTGAGAGATTTATTAAGTTATAATATTGATCTCTTGGAATGAGATGTATGAATAATAGACAGTGCGGGTGACAGTGGGACTTCGTCTAGGGACCTCAATATGTGGACCACACCAATGCCAGCACTGCTCAGGAATAGTTAAAGTGAAGGAAGATATCAACGTCATACCGCACTGAATGACATCGTGTAGCGGGCTCTGTCATCAGCCAAGATCCCGTCTCGACTGGAGCCGCCTGGTCAGGTCAGATGGCAGGAGACCAGATGGTGTGACCCTGGCACCTTGGAAATCAGGTCGTTTGCTGGTATGGGACGCGACTTGCCCAGACACCTTCGCACCATCCTATAGAACTGATGCTTACCCAAGCACCAGGGAGAGAGGCTGCCGCAGCAGAGGAGAGAAAATAAAATAAATATAGTAGCCTTCCACTTAGTCATTTCTTTTCTCCACTTGCAATCGAGACCATGGGAGTGCTGGGCCCCAAGTCGATGGCCTTGGTAAGGGATCTGGGTAGACGGATCAGGCTGGAGACAGGGGAACCTCGTTCAACTGACTATCTCCTGCAGCGTCTCTCGATTGCGATTCAGTGAGGGAACTCCGTATCAGTATACGGAGGCATCACAACCTGACTTCATTTTATTTCTTTATTATTATTTTATTTTATTTTTATTTTATTTAAAAGTTTTATTATAATAAGTTACAATTATTAATTATCATCATCATCATTATAAGTATGAGATATCATAATAATATTAATAATTTTTGCTTGTTATAGCTATTGCTGTTTGTTCTCAGGACAACCTGTTGAAATATACTGTTGTATACTGCCTTATAATGGCTAAGAGTTTCATAACCGGGCATGTGATTCAAGAAGAAAAAAATGACCTGACTCTGAAAAACACCTAACACACATGAATGTATCCATTATTAATAACATATAGTATACAAAGACCAACCTACTTTCTTTAGGAGTCATGCTCGGGCATGTAGCCTTTAGTGTGGTGTAACTGTGGATACAGCACAATTTGCATCATAGCATAAGTTTAGTTTGGAGAAGTGACATGGTGTTCAAGGTGACTTTCATGTCTATCATTTTTTGAAAGTAACATCTTAAGTAATGCAATTAAAAGTACTGCTTGTCATGTGAGTAGCAAATGTTTTAATTGAACTCACGATCACTTGAGGCATGCAGAATAGTCAACTCAGAAGTCTGGTCATCAGTAGAGCTATAAAACTTTCAATATATCAATCACTAAAAACGATATCGAACAAACTTGTAACTTTATTTAAGAAGCTAACATGAGTAACAATTATCAATAATAAATAATAATAATAATAATAATAATAACCATTTTTAAATTATTAAAAAATCCAAGGATAGATAGGCACAAACCAATGCGGCTGTGGCATTCCCAGCTGAACTGCCACTGAGAGTTTCTGAAGGAAGTAGCTAGTACCACATAAGTTGCCAGAGACACATCTGCCTGATGCTCCCCCCACCCCCCTGGACTTCTTGTCTTATGCAAAAGCAGCCACACAACATGCATATCTGGTGACATGACTCCTGTAAGAGTGTCTGGACAGGTGGCATCATTCTATACAAAAGGTTTTCCAGCACTCCATGGCACTAAAGTCATGCAATCCGGTCATTTACCATCGGATCTGGAAAGCCAGGAGGTTTCAATCTGGAGGGGACTTTAGCTGCTGACAGAGCGAGGTGGATGATATCATTGTCTGCCTACACTGAACTTGCAGCTCAGCCCATGAGTCCCAAGAGGAAACATTTGCATGAATATTTATACAGATAATCAACTGAATGTTGACAGGTTTATCAGAACACTTTAAAGATGCTTAATCTTGAGAGAGGGCAATCTGCAGTCTCACAGTTTCCCCCACCCCCCACCCCCTAAAATAACTGACGAGTTTAATACTGTCCCACTTACGAAAATCAGTGAACTTTCCGATTGTTTTTTTAAGTAACTGTAACTATAGCAACAGTCCACGCCTTCTGAAATTGGCCATGCTACCGTGTGCGCTCTAGATGGAGTTAGCAGCTAGTGTCCGGTGAATATGAAAGAGACTGCGATAATAGCAACGCTAGAAGAAGGTTAGAGGTTGTTGTTTTTTTTTGGGGGGGGGGGAGTTTGAAACTGCGTACATACTAGCTCTTGTGAGACTAGTGACTGTACGAGCATTAGTGTTACTTTGGCTCTTGCTAATAATAGTAAAATTTGGTACCCTGAGCTTTCTTTATTATTTGATTAGGTGATGTAGCTAAGAGATTAGTAGTGTTTAGTTTTCTAGTTGCACTTACGTTTAATTATGTGTATCGTGTGTGTGGTCTCATTTTATAGGACCACACACACACAACATGAAATGTTTCTTAAAAATAGTAATTTAGGACACTAAGTGGAACCTATCTAGTCTATACCACTCAAGAGATATTGAAGTGTAGTAGAGCTTAAGGATGCTAAAGTAAACTTTAATTTTTGTTTTGCATTATTTCTAACGGAACCAGGGTTAAATGATCAGGTAGAATTTAGACTGTAATAGAAGCTTTGAAAAAATTAAGATCACAGAAATATCTGATGATTTACTCCATATAGCGGCTGAATTATTGACTAGCCAGTTAAACATTAGTAATAAGAATAACTATTTTTATTTAGTTTTGCCAGATACCAAGATGGTCTTAAGTATTAAGAAAAGAAGAAAAATGAAGGAAAAAAACCACTTGCAAGCTGCTGTAAGTATGGAAGCCTGTATTGTAGTGTAGACTTCCGATTTTTTTTTTTAATTTTATGATTGTGTATTACATAACTTTGAAATATTCTTTAAGAATAGTGTTTACAATTTTTGATATAGATCACTTTTATTCTTCACAAGTTGTAGCCACTCACCTTCCTTTAGATGCATGTCTTCATTTGTGCAATGGACCACGTTTTATAGCTGGCCTGGTAGTGTACTAAATTATAGTGTGAATTGAAACCACATTTCTTGTTTCTCATCAACTATATTGGAAATTGCGATAATGTAGTTGACCTATAGGAAAAATATTAAAATGGTATATAACAAGTATGAGGTAGTAGGGGTGTGGTTAAAGCAGTGGGCTTGACCTGCATAATACATTTTGAAGTGGCTGTATCACCCAGGAAGGTGCAGATGAGAAACAAGTTTGTTTGGCCTAAAAATAAACCAAGACTTCATTCCATAGGTCTGTTGTCAAGTTCACGTTTTATTATTTTTTTTTTGGTACACTGATGTTTTTACACCTTCAATAGTTGTGCATTGTGTGTATGCATTGTGTTACAGAGTTCAGTCTGAGCTGTATATGATGTATGTGGTTGTATGTGGTTAGATGTGGTGGCTTGTACCTGGAAAACCTGAGCAGCTGTAATTTATTTTGTGAAGTTGACACTCTGTAACTTCATTTTCTCCACTACACAATTCAATTCTTGAAGTGAGATGTGTCAGGAGGTGTACCTAGGTATGTATGTGATTTATTTGAGGCTATTTTTACGAACAAGTATGATCAATGATCATGACCCACAAAGGTTTAAATTTCAGTCTGCTTTCATAATGCATTTAATTACATTGAATTGTGGTCTAAGGACATTGAGCTGTGTGTGTAATGTAATAGGGTATGTGGGTTGTGTTGGTCTGCAAATGATGGTGATTAAACCTCAGCGCTCATGCAAGAGAGGGTTATAGTAGTCATCCTGTCTGTCTGTCGGTCTGTCTGTCGGTCTGTCTGTCACGCTCTGATTTTGGAGATTACTGACAATTAACTGTTGATTTAGGTATGAACTTACAATGACGATTAAGACCTTTTATTATGCTTTTTTTAAATTTCGGTCTGATTCTTGAGAAAATGCGAAGCTTAAACTCTGCATAGGTACCAGCTTTTGTGGCTAGCATCACATCATAATCACGTGAGCAACTAATTTCTTGCAGACATTGATGTAGTTTGCTTTATAGGGAAAGTTAACGGAGTTGAAAGAAGTGAAGTATCGCATTATAAATGTGTGAGTGTTTCTGGCCAGTTTAGCTTCTTTTCTTATGAAGACAGATGAATGAGCAGATTGGAAATGTTACCATGCTTAGCAGCGATAGAACTGGCAAACAGTACCAATGTCCACAATTTCTTCAGCACTGCTGTGGCCGTCTCTTTCTGCGTTTTTGCAAACTCAGTTATTGCGCGCGTCATTTAGAACAAATCCGGAATTTAAAAGGCGCGCCACGCAGAAATCGAGCAGTCGGTAATTCGGTGGTTACATGCACTCGATATATATAGTACGGTGGTGTTGTACAAAATAGTCGGTATTAACTACATTCCAGTATATAGCACAGCTTTACGTTATAGCCACGTATACAGGCAACAAAGGCAGCTGTACCTCATAATTGTCTTGCCATGATGCTCCGGCATTAATTTTGTGACCTGTGCTAACGTTTGGTAAGAAACCGGTAATACCGTGTGACTACAATTGAAATATTGTCTCTACGATATAGGGCTTTTGTCAAAGAGCAATGATAATATCAGTATAGTTCCCAGCTGTACTACCATGTGCTATTGGGCAGATGGACCAGATTTTGGGAAATAGAGTTTATCATTATTTCTGAGGAGGTAGCATAGGGTATGTGTGTGCACACACTCATGCTAGATACTACTTGTGAGCCCTATAAGTAAGACGTAAGCCTCAATTGGGAAGGTATGTGGTCCCTTTGTTTTAGTTTCGTGTAGTTATGTTTGAGGTGATTGGAAGATTTTATGATCATGACCAGTGCATAACTAATTACGTCACATCTGTGTGACCTTTGAGTTGCTATTATGTAGGGTGAGAGGAATAACAGGAGACACATTGTGTTTATATGGCCTTAAAATGAAAAAACAAAAAACAAAACAGGTTGCTGGTTTTATTATATACGTAAGTCATTATAGATATGGTACAGGTGAAGGCTTGACTTGGTTATTACATATGGCACCATATGTATCAGTTGCATGGTATTATACTGTTCAGGATTGACTGTTGTCACATGGTAAAGGCACATGTATCAGTTCAGTGGTGTTGTGAGTGTTCTATTGAAAATCTTGTGTTAGACATCCTAAGCCTTGTGCAGAGAGATTTGAGGCAGTGGTTTATGCTTTTATCACTTCCATTCATCTGTAATGTCCACCAGTGTTAATTTACTAATTTCTTGTCTGCTCACAAGCCTCAAGCATATGTGCCGAAAACCATTAGGCTTACCTGAGGTTCTGGTTGGCTTTGTGTTCCTGCATGTTTAGCTACTCCTTATGAAGATAACATTTACATCTACCAGTTTCATTGCTGGAGCAGTATTGATACTTGACTAGGAATGGCCAAATGAATTATTATTCGTGTGGCCTGAGAAATGATTTTGTAGACTAGCTAGTGCATAGTAGTGCTGAGGGTTCATGAGTAGGTGCTTCAGTTATATATAGCTAGGTTTTTTTTGTTTTTTTGTTGTTGTTTTTTGTTTTGTTTTTTATTTTTGCTAAGCTCACCAATAGTTATTGAATATTTACTATTTGTGATGTAGGAGTTTAATTCAGTATGGATAATAAGCAACGAATTTCACGTCTCATTCTGTTGTCATGAGCTCCTCCTACTGGGTAAGAAGCTACTTACTGGCTTTATGGATGTGTATTTGTTGGCCAGATCTCTACATGAGTCATCAGTATATTTACCAAATTCTAATGACCAGTTCAGTTAAGCTGCAAGATTTAACTTAATCTTGCTGGCAATGTCTTTCACCTGCTAATTGTCATATCATAGTCCTGGTGATTGTCCTTTACCTGCTAATTTTATTATTATGGATTCAAGTGACCTGTTAAACTTAGAGGTCGGTTTTATAATTCAATGCTATTCTCCGTACGCGAAATCTGTGGCCTCGTATACCACATTCTGAACTCCTTTCGGAGGTCCGGGTATAAATGGAAGAATCCCCGGCATGCCCTTTGACCTCTAGCTCCTATTCAAATTAAAATATAGTAGCTGCGCAAAGAGAACCCTCCATTATACGTAGCTCACTATCCTTTCAAGTCGATCCACACCATGTTTACAACAAGTGCCCTAACTAAAAAACAGCTATATGTAATCATTTTTGCGAGTAATACTCAAGTCCATCTATAAATGCCTTGTGCAGGGTTTCATAGAGGGGGGGGGGGGAACCTGGGATATCCCCCCCAAAAGAAAATCCTCCCCCCCCCAAAGATTTTTCTCATTCAATTATTTAATAGATTTGAATTCATAATAGCAATACCATAAGAACAAAGACACGTTAAATAAAGTCACTCTTAAAGTATGATTGTATGATTGCTTTGTTTGAATATATCTTATATTTCACTAAAGTTTATTTCGTTCAGTTCAGGACCTTCAATGGCAATTCTCATTAACCGTGCCAAGTTCTGTTCTGTCAGCCGGCTTCGTAATCTAGTTTTTATGAGTTTCATTTCACTAAAAGATCTCTCAGCTGTGGCTGTACCAACTGGAATCGAAAGCATAATGTCAATCAGTTTAAACGTCTCTGAAAAAATTCCCGTGTAAGCAGCTGAACGTTTCAGTTCTAATACTTCTTGGAACTCTGGTGCTTTCTCCAGTGATTTTGACTTCATAATTTCATCTCTTTCTTGAAGCAATGCTCTCTTGAATATAGCCCACTCTGATATTAAATCGTCCTTGTTTAGCAGAAGTGTTGAGGAATAAGTTATTCCATCAAACTCAACTTCAGCTGGCTTACCGTAGAAGTCTCCTAAGCAACTTATCTTGTCCACTCCGTAAGAACTTAAGTCTTCCTCTGCTGGAAGCAGAGAAGGGTTGAACACTGACATTGCTGTCAAGATTTTCACAGCATTACTGTTAAACCTTCTGTCAATGTTCTCCAATAGCACATCAAAAGGGAAGTGCGACGTGGGTACGATATATGGAGACATCAGTGATATTTTTATGGCTCCTAGATGGACCATAACCATTGCCAATTGTTATGCTGTAGTCATTTTCTAGGGAAGATGTAGTAGATTTAACCTCTGACAACCAATCACTAGTTTCTTCCTTTAAGCTTTTCAAGGAGTCAACAGTTGCTTCCAAAAGAATGGGCAGTTTGCTAAATCTGCCACCTTCATCTGCATTGAGGCACTCATTTTGGCTAGAATGTGGAGAACTCGAGAGAGAACCACAATACTAGCTATTCCTACCTGACTAGCTAAGAGTAAGCTGAGACCATAGGATTCGGCATCTCCTGAAACTTCATGAAGGTGTTGCAATGTAGTAATGAGGGCAGGAAGTTCTTTTTTAATTGCTCTCACACACCTCTCATGGGAAAGCCACCTTGTGTCACTTGGCTTAGTAATTTTTAATTCAGGTAAGTTTAGGGCACACTGAATTTGTTTGCTCTATGTTAATTGACCTGATTTTCATTGCAATTCTGCTTATTTTGACAATATCTTTGAAGAATAATTCTGGATTGGATGTGGGAGGTGGGGGGAAGGGGGAGAGAAGTTTTTCCTATGTCCCCTCATTAGATTAAACGCTGTTAAATATATTACATTTACTAGTTTCATTGAAGTACTTAAAAAATCAGGACTGTTTCATACAATCCCAATTTTCCCCACCCTAAACGCAAATCCTGTATGAAACCCTGCTTGTGTATGTACCAAAGTATTTTTTGATTGAAGATGAACTCCAGGATAGTATCTTGGAGAACTCTGACAGCACACTGTATATCTTTTGCAGTTGAATTTAGCTGCGTCAATGGCAAACAGTACTTTTCATCTCTATTTAGAGCCCGCCATTTGTTGGTTCCCTTGTTTTATTATTTTTATTTTGTCTTCTGTTAAGATGCTCATGACTTTGTTTCCAAGCTTTTGTGTGCGCTAAGTTGCTGTAATGCTACTAAAGGGGAGTCGGTGACAAAAACTGTCAGCGGCCATTTTCCACTTATCGCGAAATATGTCCCCGGCTACCCCCTTTTATACGACATTCGTGTTTAAGAAACTAGTTAATAGTTGAAATTTAGCTGGAGCTAGTATATTGTGGATCGTTTATTTACCTTATTTAGGCCAGATCTTTTGTTATTCCTGCAGTTATTTTCATTTTGTTCTGAGTTTGATGGCCATTTTACCAACTATTATGAAGGTAATAAATTTAATTTAAATAACAAAACAACTTATTATAAAGCTTCTAGGGATGTCTCATCAGCAGAGTCAGGCTCTGCTACTCCACTGTTTGAAGACGAAGATGACCTCTATGATACTCTGGATTCTTTGGACTGCTCTGTACCAGACATCGAGCCTTCATCATTTCATCCTGACCACTCATCTGTTTTCTTGTCACCACCTTGTTCCGACACCACTTTTCTTTCCCCTTCCGATACTGTGTCCGTTGCCTGCCGACGGAGCAGCATCATCTGTGTAAGGAAAGGAAGAGGTCAAGAAAGCCATCACCCAGCAAGGACGAAACGACTTACCTCAACTGAGCAGTTAGACCAGTTTTTAGCCCGGGGCTGTGGTTGTCACCAAGTGCTCTGCTCAGTTTGACAGAGACTTCTATTTGTCTAAGCGGGATGAGGCCAGTGCGCTGACGAGGGAGCAGCTGGACCTGGTAGTCCTTGGCCAAATTCAAGCGTTTCTGTCTGTGGATGAAGTAATCGGTCCCAGCCACAAACACACACCTACACAGCGTAGAACAACTAGAGTCAACACCTTCTATCATCTGGGGAAGAAGATCTGCAGGGGGTCTTTTCTTACTCTGCATGGAATAGGTAAAATAATAATACTAAATAACTAAATAAAACGAAAATGAATAAATTAATTTAATAAAAATAAAAAAATGAGAGAAAATACCAACAACAGCACCAATAAACTTTTAAATATAAATAAGATGGAATTATATACAACTTCATTTTTAACAATAATTAACCTTTGTAATGTCACCTCATTCAGACACTGACACCACACATTCAGTCACCAACTCCTTCACCATCACCAGTTTCTTCACGCCCTTCTAAAAGAATTAGAAGTACAGACATCAATTATTAATTATTATTTTTTCATTTTTAGTCATCTCTTTTAAATTATGTATCATCTATACAAGTAATAAACATCTTTACTTTGTTCTTATGTCCAGTGTTATCAAAATCTATCTATTTACATTGACTACGCAATATAATTATCCCAACTCAGCTAAAACCACTAAAAAAAATACTCTTGTGGACAATAGTAAAAACAGACATTACCAAGATAAATAAAACTATTACGTGCGAACACTAATAAAAATGACTCTAGTACGTGCTGACACGAATAAGAATGACTCTAGTACATGTGGGCACTAATAAGAATGACTCTAGTACATGCGGACATTAAAAAGAATAACTTTAGTACATGCGGGCACTAAAAGGAATGATTCTAGTACGTGTACACACTAATAAAAACCCACAAGCCCACCTCACAACCACTCAGATAGCCTCGAAAGACAAATTTTTGCGACAGGAATTGAAACTGGAAGTGACATCATGTGACACGCCCACCAGTGAAGAAATAATTTGGCCTCAAGGACTTGGCCCATACCTCCAAAGATCACCTGATTAGTAAATTATTTCATCGGGTATCGTATTTTCCTTACAACAACAGCTACTACAATCAAACTGACACTTGCAAACACTAACTTAATCGAACATACTACAACTGACAGACACTAGTATGTGCTGACACTAATACGAATATATCTAGTACGTGATAACACTAATAAGGATGACTCTAGTACTTAATAACACTAATAAGAATGACTCTAGTACGGTGTAATCACTATGTGCATGCATGGTGTTAGTACTATGTGCGTGCACAGTGTTTGGTGTTAGCACTATGTGCGTGCACAGTGTTAATACTATGTGTGTGCACAGTAATAGCACTATGTGCGTGCAGTGTTAGTACTATGTGCGTGCAGTGTTAGTACTATGTTCGTGCACAGTAATAGTACTAGTGCGTGCACAGTAATAGTACTAGTGTGTGCACAGTGTTTGGTGTTAGCACTATGTGCGTGCACAGTAATAGTACTAGTGCGTGCACAGTAATAGTACTAGTGCATGCACAGTAATAGTACTAGTGCGTGCACAGTAATAGTACTAGTGCGTGCACAGTAATAGTACTAGTGCGTGCACAGTAATAGTACTAGTGCGTGCACAGTAATAGTACTAGTGCGTGCACAGTAATAGTACTAGTGTGTGCACAGTGTTTGGTGTTAGCACTATGTGCGTGCACAGTAATAGTACTAGTGCGTGCACAGTAATAGTACTAGTGTGTGCACAGTGTTTAGTGTTAGCACTATGTGCGTGCACAGTAATAGTACTAGTGCGTGCACAGTGTTTGGTGTTAGCACTATGTGTGTGCAGTGTTAGCACTGTGCGTGCACAGGAATAGTACTACGTGCATGCACAGTGCTAGCACTATGTGTGTGCACAGTATTAGTACTATGTGCGTGCATAGTATTACGTGTGTGCAGAGTGTTAGCACGCTCAGAGTGGGGGCGGGGTTGAAGAATCAAATGAATACGACTCAATAATTAACTTCGGTATCTAAAAATTGAAATTCAGACGTATTGGATGGCCAGAATGAACTCATATTTGTACACAGGTACACACCACATTAAAAAAAACACCATTACACTGAGTTTTTTTGTTTTGCTTTTTATAGGATACAAAAAAAAATATAAAAATATTTATAAAAATGGAAAATAAATACTAATATAAAAAATATGGCATTGTAATGTTGTGGGGAAGCCCATAATATACCGCTGGGGGAAAAATTTTGAGTCGTAACTGCAACGGTCGCCCCTGAATTTTGCTGAATAGCTGTAAGGTTTGTACCGTTGTTTTTCAGTTCCTGGTTGGTCTTTTTTCTTGAAACTTGGTTTATAAGAGCGGTCTGTTGGTGTCTGTTTCAGCGGCAACAACAAAGTAAGCGTACATTGAACATAAAACGAGAAATAAATACATAGCATAACTCCTCCATCTGCGATTTAGTGCTGCAGTTTCAAGTGGTACTGCACCCTGAATTGAGGGCAAAAGCCTCCTCCTCTCCTCTCCCCTTGCCTCCTGAAATAAATCGTGTCAACTGCCTGCTTGGAAACAGATAGGGTGTTAGGCACATATGTAATACATTGAATGTGCATCTTTGAAGTTACAGGGGCTTAACTAGGTTGTTAAAAGGGACATGAGTTGTTAAAGGGGACATTTCTTGTTATAGTTAAATAGTTGACGAGGAGGTAAGGTGGTTTTTCTAAATGTAGGGAGCTAGATGTTCAGCTCCCCAATAACTATGCAGGGTTTCATACAGGAGTTTTTCTGGAGGTGGGGGGGGGGGAAGGTTTAGAAGCGGGGCCCACACGTTTGATTGACCACACCCGATTTTGCTGAAATCACACCCATGTAATTAAAAATCGTCTCAGGTCTAGAATCAGTGACACCAATCTTGGAAAACTAATGCGTATTGCAATTGAAGGACCTCAATTGTGACAGTGCCTAGGAAAAGGGACCATTTCCGTAAAAAAAATGAAAAATGAGTTATTCAAACCACTGTGTAGAGCACTTCTTATGGAGTATTTTGATACAAAGTTTATAGGCAGGCGCTGCTTGGTTCACTAAATATACGAGCGGCAATCTGACCAACTTGAGCACAGTTATTTTGAGAAAACTGCAATTAAAACTTCTTATTCAATTTCTCGCGGAGTTAACGTTGAATTTCGTAATCTAACCAGAAGTCCGCGTTACGGGTTACGTAAGACTGTTACTTATGCTTGGAAAATGGTGGCGATCAGCTGAACTGCAGTAAGTTATAGTTGGGGCCGCTTACTTCATGGGGGATGCCTTACTCAGTTTAGACCCTACATTGTGTAAGAGTACTAGACAGGTATGGCTTTAAATAGCACTAGATGCGTGTAGACATAATTTTGCAGGCCGTTTTGTGCTTCTTCTTTTTTTTTCTTCTTTTTTTTCCAACAGTTTGATAGTTACAGTAAGTCATGGTAACTATAATACAGTCACTCTTTTAGAAATGATCAACTAGCTTGGTTTGTTAGTTCACTGGCTAGCTAAGTTTATTTGTTTATATTTGTCTTGCAGCCAGCTTGTTGCCTGTTTTGGAACAAATGAACAATAGGAATCTCTTTAAATCAATGAACAATAATGATGGACTTTCAAAATGTGTTGCCTTCTCTTGTTGCAGTGTGACAGAAGTCCTCATCATCACTGAAACCTTTGTCCAGTCAGAGACTTGCTGATTCTTCTAGTGTCTTCACAAAAATAGTCCAAGGAGGAGTCTCCAGGTCTGCAGACTCCAACTACAAGACTCCATAAATAGCAACATCAACCTATATAGCTTGATTATTCACATTTATTATTTCTATTCTGTTGCTGCAATGCTATAACAAAAACTTATAAGAATTTACCCGTGATTATCCGAGGTAGGGGTAATTTGTTGCTAGGCAACAAATTGAATTCTCCCACGATTTTCAATTACGCGCGGGTTGGATTTCCGTGCACGCAAGGAAGGTCAAAATAGAGAGTAAAAGGTGACTGTGTTTAAACGGGGCGCTCGGACCTTTAACAACGGTTTCAGCCACTCAAATTTGGTGTCAGTGTAGCTAAAGGGTAGGAGATACCTGTGGGCCAATAAAAAGAAAACCAAAAAAAAAAATGTTTGGGCTATACTGTACATTTTTGATTTTACAGAAATGCCTCTGTATGAAACCCTGCTATGTCATTGTAATTATGGATGTATACAGATAGTGATTGGGGGGAAGGGGAGAGATGGCATTGGGATCCACCCCCCCCCCCCCCCCCACCCCCCAATAGCTTGAGTTCAACCCTTTCTACACTGTAAAAAACGAGGTGTTACATTACACCTCTTTTGGTGTTCCAACTACACTGTCTGTACTACACCCCATGGGGTGTATTGATACACCCCCAAATTAGTGTCCCGTTACACCCTTCAAACACCCTCCTAGTATACCAAATAGGGTGTACCATTACACCCCTATCACACTCATAGGAGTGTTACACTACACTCCTACAGTGTATATGAACACCAAAACACACCCTATCGGGTGTAATTCTTCACCAATATAAAGTGTACTGCAACGCCATGTGATTATATTCAGGTATAATACAGTAAATATTATTTCACATACAATACGAGTATGAGATGACACAAAAATTGTATGTTTGTATGTTCAGGTCCAATGATGACAGTTCACTCCCTCAGTGATGTAGAGTTCTTCAATCATCCATCACAGACACACCTTAGACAATCTCTATTCACTCAGCTTCATCTAAACACAAAGAACATTGAACACATTAACTTCCATATTTGATAAATTATTACAAAATATTACTACAGGCAACATGTCTACGTCAACTAACTGTGCAGCCCACAAAAAAATAAAAAAATAAAGCCCCTTATATAATATTGTATTATATTTACTTCTATTTTCACTATCACTCTATATGGCAGTACCTAAATGGGAATATAACGTCCACTACCACCTCAGTTTCAAATGCCACATGGCGCCGTGGTTCGCTTGACAATTACGATTATTCACTAGAATGGCGACACAGTTGTTGTTGTTGTTTTTAATACAGTTTCTCTGACATAAAGTAGTACTTCATAAAATAAAAAAAAGGCGTAAGTACCAAATATTTTCCTAACATTTTTTTCAAACAGCAGTCTGGAGCTATTGCAGGCATTTTCTAAATAGCTCAGTTTGCTTCGGAATTGTTTGTATTGGTATAAATCTTCACTGGAAAAAAGTTTTTAAAAATATGTGTCCATTCTTTACCGAATTGGTGGTCAGTCACCTGCCAGTAAAAGGGTTGAAGAACACACGATTTTGCCTCACGATTTTGCCTCAGAACACTTAAAACATAAGCCCCACTTGGTAAACTTAAGGATTGGACGTGGTAAACCAATCCTGAGTTACAGTGTGAAGCAAGGGAACCCTTTACCTCATTACAGATAGTACTTTTTGATATTGCAAATTTCATTCACTCCTATCTATCCCACCTATAGATACATGTCTGTCCCACTGTCTTTCCCATCCCAGACACACATGTATGTATAGGTGGAATAGATGGACATCCCATGGAACCCCAAGGTCCCGGGGACAATGGGATGGGTCGGACAATTTCTGGCATTTCCAGACATTTATGGAGTGAATTTACATTCCCTATTACACTTATATAAAACTTACTTAGCAAGTCCTTTGAAGCTTGTGTATAGATTACGCCTTGATACAAAACCTTTTACCTGCATACACACATGAAAATGGTTACTAAATTAATATTAACTATTATCATTGTCCAACAAAAATGAAAGGTTATGTATACTATGGGAACAGAAACCCTTTGACATCAAATTTCGGTCTAATTCTTAAGTACCTGATCAAATTCAAATTGGAAGATCATGTCAGATAAATTTTGGCACTAGCTATTGTGGTATGTACTTTCATAAGTACATGTCAGGCCAAAATTATAAATGTCCTTTCAAATTCATGGTGAAAGGGTATAACATCAGATAGACTCTGGTCCGTTATTTACAGCATTAAAGGAACCCCTAGATTATGCATGTACAGCGAGGACATTAATGGCATTAGGATAAATAGGTAAAGGGTTCATTCTAGAAAATGATTAGCAGTATACTCGAGCCTCTCTGTGTTCTGAGTAATGGACACCATCAACCAGACACAAGCTTGTGTGATTTGTGGTAAGGGGACATCAATATAGTGAGTCTATTAAAATGACTTGTAGTTTGTTATGGACCCCCCTCTGTTCCAGACTGACATGCACAAGTTACACATGACTTTAAAAATAATAAAATAACAGTTAAAATAGTACTACAGACTCAGTGGATTTGTAAACTTAAAGCACTCAAAACTCTCTCTCTTAAAGTAAACACCAATAAGTTCAGCAAGAAAATAACTCAGAATCTCATCTCTGCCAACCCATTTCATTAACCCTTTACCAAATTACCAACATGAAATCCATTACACACCCTTTACCCTAAGCACAATAAACCTTTTACTGTTTCCATGGTAGGCCCCAAAAAAGCTCAATTAAAGTTGCTTAAATCCTATATCAAATTTTATAGGACTCATTATTATTACTGTTGTAAGTATGAAACCCCTTACCTAATCTTCATCACAAATAAGAATTTTCAATACTTCACTTCTTTAACATCACCCTACATACAAATTGTTATACATATGCTTAACCCTCTACTAAAAGAGGTATTTCTAGCTCAGCACAACAGGTGGAGAAATATTCCTCTAACGGAAACAAAACTAAATAATACTATTTATTCAGTACAATAAAATTATTGGGGAGAAAGAGGGAGGGGCTAAAAAATAAGGGATGCCACATCACTTCTTGCAGGGAAATACCAATTTCAGCAAAGTCACATTACCTCCACTGCTCATATAAATACCCTACAAATTTTAAAACACACAACAACTCCCAATGGTATACCAATATTTCTTAATCAATATTATTTCATTAGAGAAAAAAGTACTGAATAACCTCACAACTGCAAATAAAAAAAGAATAACTTGCAAATCTTTTACAATTACTGGTCAAAATTGCTGCTACTTACAACTGCTTCATAGAATATAGAATTTTACAATTCCAAATTGAGTTAGTCTAATATCGAGACCATTCACCTTTTTTGTGAGACCGGCACAGTGCTGCAAATGATATTATTTTAGTTTCTAATTTGTGCTATGTAGTACAGATTGCTTGGAACTCTGATATTGTGTTAGTTCACCTAGTCTGGTGTTGCCGACACTTTACCTACTTTTAATATGGTGCGGGGGAGGAGGAAAGGGTCTGGGGACTCTAGTACCAAACCAGTTTGAAATAAGTTTTTGCGCATGCACTAATTAAGCCCAACTGTGGACACTCTGGTAGTCTTGCGGTCTATTATTCAAGAAACATATCAGAAGGCGCTTGTATTGCATGGTAAGAATTTACCCTTGTACACAGGGTCTAGTTGAATTAACCTAGTCTCTATGAAACAAAAAAAAAAAAGATACACTGTTTATCAATGAATCTGTCAAGGGACCCGTTCTGGGGGTGAGTTCAGTTTGGCATACAGCAAAATACTAACACATACATATAATGTATAGACAATTGGATTATCAGGGTCTGTGGACAACTTCATACGTACCAGCTCTAGAAATGGCTATACCCCAAACCTTTAGCAATTGACTGTCACTACCGTTGTACAGCTTCAGGTTACTTTTATCAAACTATCTGGCTGGTAAGTTATGGTGAAATCTTTTCAACCGTTATTGAGACGAAGTATACAACCACTGTGGTGAATGTTTTAAATTGGTGGTTAGCACCAGAATCTGATCATTGGTACTTGAGTCCCCAGACCCTTTCCTCCACCCAGGCACAATATTTAAAAAGGTAAGGGTCGGCAACACCAGACTATAGTTCACCTTGGGTCTCAAAAAGTTAGGTAAAGGGTCTATACATAACTCCTACACAATGGGTTTCATAATATCAACATTAAAATTCTTGTCTGCTATATCAATTAAACACAGCTGCTAGCTGCTGGCAGAAATACTGTACTTCTTATACCTAGCCCTACCCCCACCCCTTCCCTATAAATTAATATTTATGCCGTCCAATGCCTGCCACTAGTTTAGCTACACCTATAAAACAATGACTTCTGACTTCTCCTTTCCCCACCTCACTTACTTGCAGCATTTCGTGGCTACGGTACCAATTGGCACATTTTGAATGTGAATGTAGTTTTTAGATCAAATGAACCGCCAAATTCCTTACGTACACAGTATAGTATTAGCAAGTGCGCTTTCTCACGTGATAACGTCAGAAACCTTTTACCCTATTAAGAAATATGTAATTCAATCTACCCTTTACCGATTTTATGAAGATCAGTCTTGAAAATGTAGACGTGTATAGTAGTGCTCAAATAAACTTGTGGGGATAGACCTCGGGATAGACGAATGTGTGAATCACTTTTCTGCCTACTGTTGTATTCATACAAACATTATTGTAAGTTACAACCTTAATAAGCTAGCACCCGCGGGCGGGGTTCATTATCCATTATTCCAATTTTGGAGCAGACACTATGAATCTGCCATGGTAGGAGAGTTTTCTTGGAGGATTTGCAGTACACTGCAGGGTTTCATCCAGAAATTTTTTGTCTTGGGGGGGGGGTCGAAATTAAAGTGGAGTAAGTAATAATTTTAAGTACTGGTAATACTTTTTGCTATCCAAATCATAGCGACAGTAGAAATCAGAATCGTTTTCAAAATAGGCTTCAATTTTCTTCACTATCAAAACTAATGGCTATAGCTATAGAAGGGCCAGCACTTGACCAAGGTAATTTTGATGCTGTGCTGTAAACAATTTAATTCTGAGTAGGTAAAATAAGTGGGGGGGATACCCCCCTTTTCTCCCCCCCTCCTGGATGAAACCCTGCACTATGTGTGGTTCAGCACATTCATGTCGCTCCCTCCAAACAAGTGCTACAAGCTAGCAAAAAAAGAGCTAGCAAAGTGCTAAAAACTAGCAAGAGGCAGCAAAACCACGCCCATGCCATTTTGGATTAGGTTATGTCGCATAAATAATGGCAATAATCACATTTTTCATGTGGTGACTTTCATACGAGTATGGTGCGTCGTTAAAAGGAGCACAGTCAGTAACTGTAAGGCCAGTGCATGTTTCAGATCAGGGTTTCCCCCTATATTTAGACCAGAAAGATTAACACTGGCGTAATTAAATGAAATATAATTTTACCTTTGTAACAACCACACTTGGGGGTTGGTTATGGTAACATGATTATTATGATTACAGTATGATTGTGAAACGTTGATTATGATTATATATAATTATGATTATTTGTCAGAAAAATAGGGATTGTTACAACAAAAAAAAAAGTTTTTTCAAACAGTTCTTTTGATAGACGTCATCTTTCTGGTCTAAATATTTTCCCAGTGTAGATACTGGAGAATGGAGGTAGTTGCAGGCTACGTATATTAGTGGTCTTAAGTTCAGCTGCTATAACTCTGTTTATTCTAATTACAGCTAACACTTGCTGTGTTTTACTTTACTGCTAATATTACCAGTAATGGGTTTGATTGCGATGATTACACCCACAATTTGCCACATGATTTTGATTATGATTACGATTATGCAATAACTTATCGATTACGATTGTAATCATAATCAACCCCAACTCTGAAGCAACCATAAATTACAAATGTTATTCACCAATAGTTCTCTCCCAGGCAATGGATATATTTCTCTGCTGTTCTTATTGTTTTGTTATAGTGCTATGAGGGAATATATTATATATTAATGCAGCGTGGCACTTCTAGAGTGGTAATAGCTTCATTGCAGAGGCCAATGCCAATGATGAAGTAGATGGTGCTTATTCACAGTTGAAAAGGAGGAATGACTGCTGAAGACAGTGAACTAATTCTTCCAAGGTACTACTGCTGGGCTATAACTAGAGTACAATAATCTATTACCATTAGCTAGTTCAATATAATCATTGGGTAACTGCAGAATATCACAAATTATTTGGACCATATGCACGAGTGCCAGTATGATTATAAAATACGCAATAGAAAAGTGTGGGCTTATGCGCTGTGTTTTTTGGTTATAACCGGAAACGAGTGAGTTACCTGACAGGCTTTTCTATTCCGTATCTATCTTGTACCACGTGCGTCGTCCTTAGAAACAATGTTTTTGCCACGCAGTTCAAAAAGTGTGTTATGCCGCTACTTAACCAACACTTTTTGACCATTACAAGTGACGTGACATGTGAGTGCTAATGTGCCAAACAACAAGTGATATTCTATGGTGTCCGATATTAAACTTTTTGTTGTGTGCCTTACGGAGACGCAATAACCGTAAAAAATTTGCTCAAGGGGGTGCAATAACCCACCACAAACTTGATCCCTGTGTACTGCGGAATATTACCACATGTTTTATCATTTCAAGAATTCAAACAGTTCCTATTGAACTACACGTATTTGTGTTACTTAGAAAGGGATTCATACAGGATTCGTTCAAAAAGATTTTTAGGGAGGGGAGATCTTGGGCTTTGGAGGAGGACACTTTTACTAATTCTATTAGAGAGCACTTCAGTTTGGGGGGAGGGGGTAACGTTGGCTTGGGTGGGATCCCACCCACCCCCCCTCATAGTACATGAAATTGTTTAACCATGGCAACTTCCGGGCGTATTGTCTGATGACTGCCCCGTATTCCTCAAGTTTCGGTCCTCAACAATAATTATTTTATGTCATGGTTTGATTAATTCACATCATATTGATTGTCCGTATCTACCTGAAAATATCGGCTACCAGTATATCGGCTAAATTGCCTAACATGATGACACTATCCCTCTGTATGAATACCTTGGTTGTAAAGCATTAAAGATGCATTCTCCCTCAGTCTAATTTTTTTCCATGAGGCCTAATATGCAGTATACATACATATGTAGTATAGTTTTTTTTTTAATGTAAATTTTGTCCATTCTTGAATTTTGTACATAAATTATTCAGGTAATGCCATGATCACTAACTTTTTTCATTGGTACTTTATTTTATTTCTGTACTAGGATTGCTGTGGTCCATCTGGCAGATGAGCAAGAACAGCACATTGAAGTAAGTTTATGGGCAACCATATTGGTCTCCTCATGTTGATCTTGCTCATTGGCATGAGGTGTACATCAAGAACCAGTAGTTGCACTATATAATTGCTGTCTATCCAGCAGTATTGCCAATAGTACATACATATGTTTAGTTGTGTCAGGATATATTGCTAAATACCTTGCAACCCTTTCGTTCCGAACTTAATTTTTACCGTGAGGTCGTTGATTTCAGGTAACTCGAAAAGCACTTTTAAAAAAAAATTTTTGGTGAAAACTATTTTCGAAGCTTCTGTAATGCCTTGGGCACCTATAATCTGAATTTTGAGGTTCTAGCTCACTGTAACAATTTTTTTTTTTAATCGTCAATGCTAATCCCGGAATGAAAGGGTTGAATAGTTTTGATCATGTCTTGCTATGTATGTTCTCCACATTTGTCACAAAAAATCCTCACTACATGTGTACATTCTTGAAGTTTATCTTGATTGAGCTCTACTTGCCACTTGCTAACATACTGCCACACATTTGCACGTAGTGTGTCGGTGTGGTTCAGTGGTGTGCTTCATTTTGAGTGTGTAGATATTTGTTTTTGAAAGTGTGATTATGGTTTGTTTGTTTAAGCCAGAAATAACACATAGAGATAAGATGGTACTTTTACGTGTTATTAAATTAATATAGGAGTGTAAAAGAATGAGCTGACAATTCTTTTGAATAGCACAGTATGCTTCAGTAAGGCTACTCGGATCCACATATGTACATATTTAGCTGATCTCAGCTATGCCTCCTAGCGTGTTTTTTTTTTGTTGTTGTTGTAGTTGTTATTTTTTGTGTTTGTTTTTTTTTTTAGAGTTCTTGTACTCAACGACAAAGTGTATATTTATTATCCAAATTAGCTTTGCACATATGGTATTCTAGTTCTACATAATTGGACTGTCAGTTGCACATGCTTTACATATCCACGTGCACCTTGGGGGCATTATTTAGAATTGGTTGGCACATCGTTACAAATATTTTTGCTAGTATGTTTGTTGTTGGTTTCTTTTTCCATGATACATTCCTCAATCACATCATCCACCACTCTTGAGCATAGATCTCTCTGTCTTCAGTGATAGATGACAGAGCCCAGATAGGATTACTTTGATGCTGTGGCCTATACGTGCTGCTTATGGGTGCTGTCCGGAACAGTCTTAATTAGCTGTGTCAAGTTCTGTTCTATCAATCAACTTCCGCGTACAATGCAGCTGATTATCAAGTTGGAGCTTATTTTTCTGTGTTACATGAGTGTTGTCCAGTAATGTCGTCAATTGTCCCATGGCACCATGGTGGGACCATAGAAGGGTTCAATTGGATGTTCATGGCGAGCTTCAATTAGAAACTTACAGCTGGGAAACCCTATCTTGTGTTTGAATAGCTATGCTAGCCACCCTCGATATGCCCCTTTCCCGAACACCAAAATTATTCTATTACTAATTTATGCATCTCGCTTGTACAAGTCGAATAGACATAATGGAGTTTGAAACAAACACCATGAAAAAGTTTGTGCCTCCTTACATGCCCGTGGACATTTTTACAGCTTAGACATTTTGTACTGGATGGGAGAAGTTGTGTAGGTAGGAGAAATTTTTACTGTCGCTTTACTTAATTCTGCTGGTAAAAAAGAAATTCTGCTAGTGAGTGTATGTTATGTGTGATTTCGTTTCATACATGGGGGAGAGGGAGGTCCCCCTCCCCCCCCCACACACACACAAAAACACATACACAAACACACACACAAACACGCACCAAATGATAAAAAAAACTTGTATGAAATCCTGCTAAGTGACCGCAGCAGCTGAATGCGTGACAACTCATTAAATGTGACCGTCTACAGGAAAATTGGGCACGACGCGGGCCCTATCAAAACAAATTTTGTGCACTTACACATTCGTCTTCATCAGTACAATGAGCTCTCTGAATTTTAAAGCTGTTGCTTCAGCCGTTGTCGATATATGCACCCTAATCATTACCTTCCATCCCCTTCCCTCCCTCCCTCCTCCAGCCACAAACAGCATTGGACATGATTTATGGTGAAACATCACATTACGGAATTGTATATATATATTGCAGCCTTATTTTTTTCTTAAATATTTCCACATCATGCGAGTTGTATGCTTGTTATTGAACTCTCGAAGTAGCATGCGCGTAGCGAGTAAATTCAAAGAAAATTGTATTGTAACCAGTTGAGAAAAAATATCAAAGCAGCAATAAATCACTTATCACACTCTCAGACTCGTGCTATAAGTATTATATATAATGTGTGTGTGTGTGTGTGTATGTATGTTAAATGCTTGATACGGATCATGATATTCTCCCATAGCTATTGTGTGTAGCTTTTCTGATATTTCAATATGGATATGTTTTATAAACTTGTCCGTAGGCTATTGCAATGTTTCAAGTGGGAAGCGTGCTTGGAAAAGAAAGGCAGTATAAATGAAGTCAATGAATGGAAAAGAAGGCTAACCCTCAGGACTCATGATTACCAACCAAGTGCTTTAACATGTACCACCCTTTCACCTGTCATAGTAACTATTTATTTTATTTTTGAATCATTACCACTGATGAAGGCTACAGTCCGTAGCTGAAACATTTGGTTTTTTAACTTTTTTGTGTTTTTTGGTCAGCGATTATCTCTAAATAATTATAATAATTATGTCTACAATACCTGATCACATAGGATTTTACAGATTTATGCAGTATACTCTTGTTGTTACGTTCTTCAAACATTCTAATATACTTATTTCACTCCTTGGTCATGAAATACTGCCTGGCATTTCACTCGCTAGCTGTATTGCACTCACCATTGCCTCGTGAAAATATAGCATACAAGTAAATATTCCATTCATGCAACTAATAGTAATGTGTTTATTTATAACTGGTTAGATTTAAAATTCATTACTTCCATGCACTTTTTAAAGAGTCAGGATTCATCGTTGCAAGTTGGGTTCATGGTTGCCAAGCTTTAATTAGTGATAGGAATGTGTTTAAGTTGGTGCTACCAGCACTACAAGCCCTACCTTAGTTCCTTACATAGCAACTACGCCCTCATCAAGTTACCGGACTGCCTGTCGATGAGGATGAGTTCCGAGATGAACTAGCAAAAGCGCTGCCAATCCGCTACAATTTCTGAGAAGAACTAGGGCAGGCTCACTAACTTAGATAAAGTCGTGCTCCCACTCTCTATTTCTCTCCCCTAACTTAACGAAGGTAACCCACATACTTTGCATCCGTGTGTCCAAAGAGTTGAAAATATGATTATGTATTCTTTTAGTGCAATTTGAAGACAATTGGCTAGACCAATTTATTAAAAAATTTTAATTGGCTATCATGCTCATGTCAATATACCAGGAATTTAGACAGTGCTATTGTTTTCATTTCATTGATCCATGATGTTATATTCATTAGGCACAAGATATAGTATTACTTATAGTAAGATATTTCATGGTGAAGGTGGACACATAATGATGCCTTGTTATCCTAAAAGTATAGGACATGCCCAAGTGCTCTACACACTCTCTGACTCCATGGTGGATTAATGATACCAGGAAATGATGTTCACTGCTATGCTATGTTGCCCATTCATATATCTGCAAAGTCACCAAAACAATGTATTCTAAATATAAGATGTAGAATTATGAAAGTGGTTAATACATGTACATGTGAGTAATACAGCTGATGACAGTTCTCTTATACTACAACTAACAGCTGCATTTTTTTAAAACTTTTTGTGTCATGTAGTGATGCTGCATTTAGTTCAAACACAAACACACACACCACACACACAAAAAAAAAAAAAGAGAAAAAAAAAAAGAGAGAGACCACCAATATTAATCAACAATATATCCACCATCACTACCCACAAGTGGTATCATACTAATACCATAGCCACATTCCAACAAAAAGTAATCAAGTCCTTTTTACATGTGTCAATTGAGAGTATGTTTTGCTTACTCACAAATAACTTACAGAAGTAGTCAGAAATTTCAGAAATTTTCATAAAATTAGCACTGGGTAACTTTGTAGTATTGTCCTTGTTAAAACAAATGAGTAATTGCATTGGTGTTCGGATACTGTAGTGAAATTTACACAAAGTGTAGCCTCTTTTAGTTAACATCTCTAAGATGAAATCATTCATGTATCCGTGTACCCACCTCAGTCTAAGATGTGTACACTGATGACATGAAGATGAGAAGTGCACCAGCAGATCATAGCCAACAACAACAATAACTGTCATAATGCAATGTTTACACACATTCACGTGTCTCCACAATGAGTTCTTGAAATGAATAATACCAACACAATTTCCAGTTTGTATTAACCACACTGTTTCCAGCATACACACAAACGCAACACATCTTGCCTGCCTCGTGCCACACACACACACACACACACACACACACACAATGGCAGCATTATACACTGCTTTGGTTGTTATGGTGCATCACTGCTACTGAATTAGACCACCGACTTGACCCAACCGATGACTAAATAAACTGATGATAGCTACCTTTGACTGGGTTGTAAATTCCAGCCGTTTGACTCGCCTTCAGAATTAGTTCAAGTGTATGTATACAATTTACGAATAAATATTATTAATAGTAAATTACAAGAACAACATCAAAGGCAGTCGGTGAGCGCAAAACAACTAGTAGAGGTAGTAACCTTCCAAAATGAGAGATGATACCAAAAATAATAGAGAGAGAAAAGTCCAAATCACAGTTTTAGAGAGAACCAACAACTGAAGGAAGAGAAAGCAATCAGTATAAGAGAGTAATTCTAACAGTAATTAGTGCAAGAGACAGAAATAGGAATACTAGTGAGTGAATGAAGGCGTGAACTAGTTCAAATGTAAATTAGTATTAATGATCATAAGTTAGTTTTCATGCAGCAGCTTCAACAGCTACTCTACTGCAGATGGACTGTATTTGAGCTCCATTTCCAACTTTGAATAGTTGGTTTTTGAATTGTTCTCAATACTATAAAAAGTTTCCTGTACTTCTTTTTTCCCCCTATTCAAGTGCCAAAATACCAATACAAATTTACTGAATATTTTTTCAGAATTTCACAATTGAAATCAAGTAAATCTACAAGTGTAGAATGACCCCACAAAAAAACACCCACCAATGAACAACAAAATAAAAACACAAGAGTGACTGCTTTGAGGCAATAGTCCCTCACCAAGAATAGCTGATGACTGCCAACCAAGGCAATCATGAACACACAACAAACATTATCACATAAGCCACATAACCACAACTACATCTTGGTTGATCTCACCCATGTAATTTCAGATGAGGGACCCACAAACACTCATGTATGTACATGTGTATGTGTAGAGACTCCTGCAATACACACACACACACAAACACACACTCACACACATAAGCACCTTACCACCAGAGTTTCCAAGTAAACATTTTTTATGTATTTACAGGGAAATTCAGGTATAAATTTGGGGGAGTCTGGTAGTAGTTCATTTTATTGTAACAAATAAACTAGTGATGTGGGCACCAACACTGTTTCATTACCTTGAATTTGCACCCCAGCAAATGCCAGGCATTTAATCACAGCTGGGTTGACTGGTGGGGCTGGTGGGAGGCAGAGGAAGAAAAAACTAAATGGAAAATTGCCAGAGTGGGGCTTGGACTAGGATCTCAGGCCCAGAGCTACACCATACACGCACACACACACACACACACACACACACACACACACACACACACACACACATACACACACACACATTTACAGTGCATTCTCAAAACATTTCAAGTGATCCATTCGGTCATTATAGAGTGGGAAGCTGCGTTTTTTTTTTTCTATTCCCATAAAATTTTGTATTGAGTTCCAGAATAGCACTCTTCAGTTTTGGAGGATACTGGGAGATAGTTTTAACTACTTCGGAGCGAGCTTTGTAATGGTCCAAGCCAAGATGAGTAGCTTAGAGTAGCACATAACAATCAGGTAAAGCCATACTAACTCGACCAAACTATCACGCAAAAACTACAAACAAAAACAAAGGAAAAAAAGCTAAAATATCTCGAGACTTAATTACATACACTGACTCAGGTCTATCCACTATTCCCAGTATGCTCAAGATCCCTATCAGTACTCAGTCTCAAATTCAACCAAAATGAAGTATAATTACAGAACATAAAACAAAACAAAATAAAAGACACACAAAAGCAAGCAAGAATATAAAACAGTATGGATAAGCTTAAGTATAGCAAATAGAAAAATGAAAGCACAAAGTAGTAAAGGAAAAATAGGAAGGACTGAACAGAACTAGAGCACCTAGGGTGCAAACCCTCAGCGCATTATTACACAACTAAGATTTTTTCAGATTACTTTAACTTCTAACTACCGAGGACACACGCGGTTAAGAGAACATACGTGAACTATAAGTGATCACATGACTGCTGTATGATGTAAAACCATGTACGCAAAAGGTAAGGTTTGTTGCATTTAGCTTGCGCTTGTTTGGAGCTGAAGTTTCTCCACATTTCCTAGGAAACTAGCTCGAAATTTGAAAAAGTCTTAAATTCTCATACTGGGTTAGGTCATACTTGTTTAAAGGTTAGTTCTGAGCCATTCATGAAATCGAATGTTAACAGACAGACAGACAGACTGACAAACACACTACTATAATTCTCTCGAGCATGCGTGCTGAGTGTTAATAAGAGTTACATGTATATATGTGTGTGTAAATGTGAAAGTAGATACAATGGAGAATACTTAATAATATATAAAAGTATAAACTGAGGTAACTAGGATGAACTGATAAAATATCAACAAGAAGATTGCAGATACACTGGAACCTCTCTTATCCGTCCGTCTAAGTTACGGACACCTCTGTCTACCAGACACTAATAAACAGTGAATGACTGTTAATAAGCTACCAAACCAAAATCAATGAATAAAACTGTGTAAATATTTTCACGTGTTACTTTGAGTTCAATTGCGGTGTTGAGGAGAGTGGAACATGGAAATCAAGATGCTAGTTCAGTGGGCCCCACTAGTTCTAGAACTTAACGACTGGAGGGAATGGAAGAAAGGTCACTTTTAACTCTAGCAAGAAAGCTCGAGATAATTATAGCAGAAAATAAGAAGGAAAGTCAGTGAGGTTAATCTGAACAGTTCTAAAGCTACCAGCGAATGTTACTTGAATGTGTTTCTGAGTTAGGGGACATTTCTTAGGTTTGGTCCCACACAGTTCTGGATAGAGAGGTTTCAGTGTAATAACCTCACCCCCCCCTCTCTCCCCCAGTTGTTTTTGTCTCACCTGCCCCAAAGTAGGTACACTAATTAGTAAATAGATGGTTCATTAGCACAGACCCATTGATCTTGTCCAAGGAAACATTAGTTGAGGGGTAGGGCTGCTGGTAAGCAAATATTTGGAAAGAAAAAAAAAGAAAAAAAAAGAAGCCTTCAGGATATTATAGAAGTGTAATAAATGTTGACCAACTCACGGTGATGTCATTACATTGAAATGCACAGAAAGTGAACTGTTGTTGTTGATGTATGCCACATCAAATGCCCAATATTTGTGGGAAAATCAATGTACATACACAAATAAAGCATAGCCTTTTTAGACTAGCTTCACTATAGGGACATATGACCTCACTACTCTGTGGCATATCTCACTGTATATTAGAAACATGTGTATACACACACATGCAAAAAGCTAATTATCTTGCAACCGCTAGCGGTAATGCGCACCTGGTAGAGCCAGGATGCCTGTGTGCACTAAGCATGCACTGCGAGTCGTACAAGCAAAGTTCCTAGAGCCGGGCTAGGAACTCTCGCAGGAGCACAAGCCTGTCCTCACAGCAAGTGATGTAGGCACCCAAAGTCCCACCTAGACCATTGCTGTTTCATGAGAAAAGGCCTTGAATTTGCAACCCAGTAAATGCCAGGTACCCAATCACAGCTGGGTGGACTTGTGGGGCTGGTGGGAGGCAGGTGGAAAACAAGATGGAAAGCTGCCTGAGTGTGGGGCTTGAACTCAAGACCCTCAGGCCCTGAGCCAAGGACACAACCACTACACCACACACACACACACACACACACACACACGCGCGCGCGCGCACACACACACACACACATACATATATACACACACACATACATATATACACACACACACCTTGAACCTTGAAAGAAAGCCACCCATATTGGATGATGCTTCTCTTCCACAAGTGACAAGTCTAAATCACAGTAACTAATGTTTTCAACGTGTAGTCACACATCTGTGTCTACCAATGTCTTGCTTGCGTATGAATGCTCTCTCACACACACTACACTGGTATGGCTTATCTGTCACTGTCATGCCTCCCATGGAAACTAAACACAATGAATAAAACACAGCCATGGAGGCTGAACACATGCACACTGTAGCACATGTACACTGTAGCACATGTACAATGAATAAACCACAGTCATGGAGACTGAGCACATGTACACTAGCACATGTATAATGAATAAACCACAGTCATGGAGACTGAGCACATGTACACTGTAGCACATGTATAATGAATAAACCACAGTCATGGAGACTGAGCACATGTACACTGTAGCACATGTATAATGAATAAAACACAGTCATGGAGACTGAGCACATGTACACTGTAGAACATGTATAATGAATAAACCACAGTCATGGAGACTGAGCACACGTACACTGTAGCACATGTATAATGAATAAGACGGAGCCATGGCATGTACACTGTAGCCAGCTATAGGTCATTGCTATACATTTTGGTGTAATTCATTGATCATGTCATGGATGAGAAAAAATAGAGCCATCTATTTTTTGAGACAGAAGGCATGGTAGTAGAAGAAACCAACAAACACCTTCAATTAATTGTATGATTTAGTTACAGTTTTAGGTGTGCCATATACTACTCTGACATAGAGGCAGCCCTGCACATGTGCATATCCAAAAAAATAAGATCACACAGTGGATACCCGTGATTGGTGCAACCAGCCAAGTTTAGCTACATCACCTAAGAAAGGTCAGGTTAAGTATCCAGCAACAGAAACATAACAATCTCACTTACATACACAAGAGCCAACAGACAGTAAATACATTTTCTTATAGCTAGCCATAAGTCTCAACTTGCACGTGCATATGCAGCCCCCGAATAAAGTATAGCCACCTAAACATCTCTAACCTTTCTTACATGGCCATTCCACCCAGCACAAGCTGTGTATTACTTTATGGAGACTGGACACGAGAAAATCGACCTTCCTTTTAACGCTGACTAGGTGGGCGCGGACTGTTGTTATAGTTACAGTCGTTTTACAAACAATTCTGAAAGTATGTACACACTGATGATCCAGGCTGGACTCGAATGATCTCGGAATTTAACTTTGCTCCAACGAACAATAAATTGTTGTTCAAATATTAAAGAATCGATGATGAATTTGTTGGTTATAACGTCAGGTTGGAAACTAGGTGAGGTCGCTGATGAATTATGCACGCACAAGAGCGTTGTGGGAAACATTTGAGAATGCTTTCTAAATTAGGTGAGAAAAGCATACAAACATACATATAATCAACCCATAATATGGGTTGATTATATGACATATTTGTACTGTATTTTTTTTTACAGCAAAACTCTTTACAAAGGCCACCCATGCATGGGGACAAATGTTTTGATCTTTGTTAAGAGTTTGGTTGCTTTCAGAGGTTAGCTATTTTAGATTGTGGAAGATCATTTTGCGCATACTGTTTGCTGTCGTTGAGATTTAAGGTTGCTTTTCCAGAAATCCATTGTAGAGAGGTTCATAGCTATATGTTTACTTAGCTAATTGTAATATTAATTGTCATCCACTCTAGGGTAATTTTAGTTTTAATCAAATTTTCTATCTTCTCCATTATTAGTTTATATAGCTGTTCTTCAAACTAAGGGTTTTTTTTAGTTAACCAAAACAGTAGCTACTAGCAATGGAAAATATGAACTCCAGTGATCGGAGTGATCATTATTAATTTTATCACAAACTTTCTAAAAGAGAACCTACAAATCAAGAGCAATCTTTCAGATCATAAATTAGAGGTTTGCTTGTTCCAAGGAGTAATAAGCAATAAATTATCTAATTGGATGGGGCAGGAAGAACATTCACTGTAGCTATGCACTATTATACAGTGTTTCCATACAAAATGTCGAGGTTGTTCAACATACGTCCATTCTATAGCTAACTGGTTGTTATGACGCAAATTTCAAGTCTCTCTACATACTCACTAGAATTTAGCTTTGTTGGTTGGTACTTTTATGTTACTGCAAGTCTAAACTATCTGCCACAGTAACAATTTTTACCAGTGCATGACTGACTAAGTAGAACTACAAGTAAAAGTGAAATAGTTGAAGTTGAACGAGTTACATTATTTTGATTACTCTGTATCTATAATAATATGCTGCAATGCCATATTTGCTGGTTTTAGTGGTGGATTAGTATGCACTGCTTGCTTATTGTGGACTTCATATCCGACTCCGTACAACAGCCAAAATGAATGTAACCACTGCTGTAATAGAAATATATTTGTAGTAGTAGTTAACCTCCTCCACAAATCCTCCCACTCCTGTTGTGTGAGATTTCACTGCGTAATGAGTTACTGCACAAAACTATCAATAAGTATAACCAACAAAAAACAAAACAAAAAACAAAAAAACAAACAAAAAAGCAACAAAAAACAAACAAAGAAAAGAAAACCCAGTGGGTTCAATGAAAATGCACAAAGAAGTGGGATATGATAGAATGACAGGTGTTAAGAATGTTCGCAGCTTCCTTTCCAGTTATCTTGAGAAGGACAATTCACTAGGGGGCCACCACCTTCTTGTGGGGGAGTGGCCTACACTGGTAACAAAATTCTGTGCTTGTTTTGCCATACGACGAGCATCAGCAGAATTCCACTGTTCACTGCATCTAAAAATCAAGAGCATAAAAATATTTCACAATTTCTTTCTCAGCCTTCTTTTCTCATTAGATGTATTCTCTCTCTTTCACCGGCTTTTTGAAAACAATAAAAAGAAATTAAAAAAAAAAATGTTTGTCTATCACTAGGAATCCAATATGTGACCGTCTACAGGAAAATCGGGCACAACGCGGCCCCGACAAAAAATTTTATTTTTGGCACTTACAGACTCCTTGGCAAGCAGATATTAAGCTCTCCAAGTTTTATCGCCATAGCTTTAGCCATTCCCGCTATATATCGCCTAACCGTTCCCTTCGTTAGGCTTATTTAATACAATTTTAAGAACTAAATCGATCTTTTTGCGACGTCTACGCATGCTGCCCGATTTTCCCCGTAGACGGTCACATATGTATTCTCTCTTTTCACAGGCTTTTTAAAAACAATAAAAAGAAATTAAAAAAATGTTTGTCTATCAGTAGGAATCCAACATGAGACCACTCGATCAGGGGCTTCTCTGGCATTTCTAAGTGGTCTGGCCAGGAATTGAGTGTGGTGTAAGAGGTGTGATATACCAAACCACAGTAAACAGCATCTGAAGCATTTAGTAGAGCTGGCATTGTTCAAAGTGCATCTATTGCGTATTTATCACAAGCACTCTGCTCATGCTTTCAAAAAGCATTACCTTTGAGAAACCCTCGAGATAGCAAAACAAAAGCATTCTGGTAGTGCAATTATAACTAGCAAAACAATATTAACAGCTGGTTTAGTCACTTCATGTATTCATTGTTAACTTTCTGGCACATACAGTAGGAAACAAAGAGTAGTCTTCAGTCACAATACCAAAGCTATTTTATTTCCAACTTGCAAATCATTCTAGATAGAAAGTTGTAATTTATACTACCGTCTAGCCAAAACTTCTCTTTGAAAATCGATCTGTTCGGTTGATGTGGACTTCCTTACACAATAAGCTGTGTGGCGCCTTAGAAAGAAAAAAGAGGAGCATACACCCACTTTTGGAAAATTATCACTCAGCCACAGAGTGTTTGTGTGTTAAGCAAGCGGTCCAGGTTCAATTCCTGGTGACAGCCAAACATTTAAAAAAAATTTGTATGGTTAAAAAAAAAATAAAAATAAAAAAAAAAAAGCCGTGAAAGAGAGAATCATCCACAAAAATATTTGTACAACAACTAACACAAAAAATTAAACATACCTTTAGTAAACTAATTTTAGTCTGTCACATGAAGTACAGCAAAAAGACTTCAGTACTCTGCAAAACACATAACACACACACATGTACACACACACACACATGTACACACACACACACACACACACAGAGCAGTATGGTACATATAAATAATAGCTGGATAATAAATTTAGACATCATTTGATTGAACTCAGATATAACTCTCGCACTAGAATAGTTAAAAATACATCTCACCTAAGTATTACTGCCTTAAGGAATGCTTTATTGCATATATATTTTTATTAATGCTCATCTACACAATCACATAGGAACCACGATGTCAAACATTCAGTATGCACATACGGCAGTTCTGCCTTCTCAGTTTAATGCCAATGGCACAAACCTGCACTGAGCAAAACTTCAAAGTAGTGAAGTGTGTGAACTGATAAAACAAAACAACAACAACAACAACTGTCTTGTCTCCACCCAGAGTGGTCAATCTCAGGATAACTGTCTGTCGGAACCACCCCCACAAAGGAGGAAGAACTGACCTACAGCTATCCGTCTGAACTTGGAACAGAACCTGTTATTGATTACCACCACATTTATCTCATCATTTAACACCCACACCTTACATTTGGCCAGCTTGCGGGCGCCTCTCATCTTAAAACTTAATCATATTCATCTCAATCTCCACCTACTTCCTACCTATCTTAGTTCTATACCATATCACCCTATATAATCTGTACCAACTCGCAATCAATTATTATTCTTGCGCAAATAAAGTCTAAGTGCTGGCGGGAGCCTCTGTATACCTGACTGACTAATTAGATGCCATTATAAGAATTCTGGTCCTTCGAGAACTTTATTATTAACTTCATTATTTTCTCTTTATTTTTTATTATTTGACCTTCCCTTTGGTGGATTTACACCCCACCACCAACAACAAAACCAAGACATATACAGCTGGTAAATGACACGAATGGCTGCAGTCAAGTAACTATGCGTGAAGTGTTGATGCGTGTATACAGGAGGACATATGAAATGGTATACAGTAGAATGTCAGTTATCTGGATAAGTTGCGACTGAGAGGTGTTCGGATAATTTAAATGTTCAGAGAACTGAACAAAACAGAAAACGTATTATAATTATGTAATATAGTATTATGTATTCTTGTTTGTACATGCTATTATTAGATTTATGGTGCTCGGTTAACTGAAGTGTTTGGATAATGACATTCTACAGTGTTACCAAGTAGCATCAATTTTTTGGCAAATTGCAGAATTAATTTCAGGTACAAAGTCACACCTCAAAACCACAAGCAAAACATTTTAAAGTCACTGACTTAAAACACAAGTAGAGCTATTTTACTTGGAAATATACACCAGCACAGTAGCCATTGAATTTCCTCGTCAATTATTAGACAAAGATTTTGTAGGTCTCCTTTGGAGCACTTGCCAAAGTGGCTTCATTATGATCAAGCATTCTTGTGTAAAATGTACAAGTTCGCCATAATTAATACCGCTGGTGCCACACCCAGTTTACTAACTACCTATATCACTGCACAGTTTTATATAACTGGTGTAGTTTTTTACTTAATATAATGTGTGTGTGTGTGTGTGTGTGTGTGTCCCCGGCCACACATACAAATGGTTTCAAAGGATTATTCTGTTAGTAAATGAAGTGACAAGAGTTCTAAAAGTTCAGACTTTAAGTCGCTCCCTATATTTCAGGTTGTCTAAGTGTGCATTAAATGGAAATATCTACCAGTCAATTAAAATGATTTATATTAAATAAAAAAATAATTTCACAAGGCCTCCTTCTTGTTAGTGGAGTTAAGAAGTCATTCCAGAGTTCCTCACCTCTAGTTGTATTGAAGTCCAGGAGTCATCACGTGTACACCAGTGGAGTAGTCACTGCACCATTACACCTGCCACTTCACACTCCTACATTGAAAGTGTATGTCTCAAGTAAAACTAGCTCAACATAATTCAAGATTCTCAGATTTGTGTTTTCGTGCTTGTAATTTTAACACATGTAGACATTTTTTAAGAGAATCAAGCTAGTTTAGTACAGTACCTTCCATATTATATTATATTTATATTAACTACCACAAAATGTTATGAAAAATTGGGGCAAATGTCTCCACGAAAGTCAAACTATCTGGGATATGTGTGTGTGTATATGTGTGTGTGTGTGTGTGCATGTGGAGGAGGGGAGCAAAGGGAAGCAAAGTACTTCCCTGTCTAACTCAAGTGCAGTGGATCCTCCCTATTCCAAAATCTTCCATGCCTCTGGACACCAAAAAACAAAACAAAAGTTTATCAATTGATGAAATCACGAAGAAAGCATTTTATCCAATAAGACCACATTTATTATTTCCTTAGCCCCAAAAGATATTACTGCTCCGTGTCATAATTATGCAGCACAATAGATAGTACAAGCTAAGCATCCCCAATGCACTTGCCACAGTCTGCCCTACACTGCTTATGTGGAAAGTTGTTTAGTACAAACGACGCTGATTAAATTAGACCAAGAATTAGGTTAGCCATTGTAATCTAATGATGACTAATTGACATTTGGGGGGAAAAAATAATCACATATCAATGTATTCTATTTTTTCCCTTGTAAATATTAATTTTAGGATGTCTTTAATCCCTAAGGGGTGGGGGAAGGGCAGCAAACTAGATTTAAGGAGATGTACAAGCCCTCATTCCTCCGCTCCCTGAATAACAACAACACTGGTTTTACACAAGATAGAGCAATACCATATAGCTGTGGTTAGGAAGCAAACCGATGGGTCCAGCCACTAGTACTACGGCTTTAAGTCATGAGCTGAAACATCATCGCTAAAGTTAGTACAGCTAGCAACTTTCTTAGAGAGAATCATTCCTGGCATCACGTGATAAAATGCAGAGCAGTGGTAGAATATGAGAATGAAGTTAAAAGTCATGCAATTGCAAACACACACACACACACACACACACATACAAAGCTCAACCGTGGTAATTATATCTGCAATAATTGGCAGCGAGCGAGACACTATCAGGGACAACACAAAAAATCAGGGATATATGATTGTATAAATCATATATGCTTGGACGGATGTATGTAACTTTTGTACTTTGGCTCACATTTGTTGTGTTCATTCGTTACCTTGGTTAACAACGCGCTGTTTGTCATCACTGTTCATACTTGAAAATCCATTGCCCAACATGCCAAGCTACCAAGAGACTACAATGTATATCTTGTGTTGGTATATCCAGTGAACGCGTGCATGTGAGAGTGTTGTGTGTTACATGTGCTGACTAGCTAAGAACAAACAATAAATATACATTTGCTGCTTTGTGTGTTAAGCTTCTTAGGTTCCTTCCTGTTTCTTTTGTTAGTAAGCAAGTCTTATATAGAGTTAGGATGTATACAGTGCAATAATTTCTTGGAAAACCTTGTTTTGCTTGTACGCTAATTTAAAAAAGTCGGCCGTGTAAATTGTTCAAACAAATTGTGCATGATGATTTTATAAAGATGAATTTTACCCTTTGACCTTATATGTCAATTTTTTTTACTGAAGCACATCACAAGTATAATGCCTTTCCCCCCAGCAGAAGGAAGGGTGTGTATGGTCAGTGAAACTACACCACCTCTTCACTACCGTACAAAAAACATTGTGTACTGGCTATAAATTATATAATACAGATAAGCTTTAAATAAGAATAATAAACAAAACAAAAACAAAACAAATGAAGCAGCAAAGCTGCGAACCCTCAGTGCTATTAAACATTACCTAGCTATTATAATAATATAATCTCCTTCAAAAAGAACAAAGCAATCTGTTAGCTATTTTAATGAGGCATCAATATAGCTCAAGTAATGAAAATAGTACATGGGAATGCTGTCTTCATAAGAGAAGCTAAACTAGCCAGAAACACTCACTGTTATAATTTTTCAATGTGAACTTCACTTCATTCAAATCCATCGGTTAACTTCCCTGAGCATAAAGCAAACTACACTGCGGGCTGCAAGAAGTCAAGTGATTATGACGTGACGCTAGGGGGAGTTACCCAGCTGGTACCAATGTGGAGCTGAAAGCTTCACGTTTTATCAACAATGAGGCCCAAATTAAAAAAAAGTAGCACAATAAAAGGACCTTAATCTTCTTTCTGAATAAGTTCATACCTAAATCACAGTTAATTGTCAGTAATCTCCAAAATCAGAGCATGACAGACAGACTGACAGGGAAACTACTACAAACCTCTTGCGCATACGCGCTTAGGGTTAACAAACAAACAAAAAAACAACAACAATTGCTAACCAACATTGTCTGTTGAAAAAAATTAGCAAATTAACTGTCTACCAGTCCCAAATCCACATCGTGACTTATAAGACCTGCAACTACCTCTATGAGGTCATACGACTTGCATTTGGTAATGGTCATCAATACTATACTGTATCATGCCAAGTTGCTTATGGCCTTAGTGGTTGTCATGGCTCCCATGACCTGTCCTAGTCTTATTCTATGAACTGCATGTGAAAAATGGACATTTTCCTTCCATCACTGCACATCTGAATACTGGAAGCCAATATATTTGGCCAACAGAAGAAAATTCTTGTTCCCTATTCTCACAACATCAGCTGAAAAATGCACAAATGCTTCATAGTGACATTAGATATTGGGGAAAGAACATACTCTTACTTCAGAAAAAGCATATGATGACTAAGTTATCAGGGTGTCATACTGGATTCTGCGCTGGGGGTGGGAAACACTGGTGTACTTGGCCAGTCTCATTTTGGAAACCCATACTGCTTTGATGGGCATGCCTATGTGAAAGTGTATATACCTTATACTAACCTGTGCTTTGTCACATAATTAAAGCTTATAGCTATTGTAGCTTACTAAATTAAAATTCTAGGGGAACTAAGGCTTGGAAGAGATGGGGGATTTCAGGGTGCCCCTACCACCTTGGCACGAAACCTGGTTATACAAGCTAATATGACACTGTGCTTCTGAAGCTGTGATATTATCACTTGTACGCTTAGAGAACTGACAAATTTATTGACATTGCCTCAGAGATACATAATAAAAACGGATAATCACTTAATAAACTGTTTAAACCATAATTAAGCAATGGGCAATCTGAAAAAGTCCTTCAACAACAGCTCAATGAGAATAAGCAGATAAGTAAAATGATTTCACTGAAGTTTATCAGAATTGCATGAACTAGAATGACAGGACTTCATTTCATACACGATTTTCACTGGGGGGAGGAGGGGGGAGAGAGAGAGAGAGATAAGAGAAAGATTTGTAAAGTCACAAAAACCGTTTAGCCACATGAAAATGGTGAAGTCATGATCACGAAAACTTCGACAAACTACTACAAATTCCTACATTTTTTTCATAACTTACATTGAAATAAATTCAGAAGGGGTAAAAAAAATTAGGGTGGGAATCCCAGGGCTCCCATAACCCGCATGAAACCATGGGCTTAAAACAAAGTAGAAAATATAATAATACGTTGAGTTGTATGCAATAATTATCTCCCCTTCATTGTCCAGGAGCACACTAAAGGATGTTAGGGTGGCCATGGGAAAAACTATGAGTGAGGATAATTTTGGTGGAGCATGTTTTGGAACAATTCAGTAACTAGAAACCATTCCAACATGCACCCACACTTTCTCACAAAGAAATGAAAATTTTCAAGAGTACTGTGGAACAAACAAACTGACGAGCCCTTGTCATAATATATCTTGCTGTTTACTTTCATTAATTAATTAATTCATACAGTAGCTATACATAGCTTAGAAAAAATTGTTCAGGAAACACAACTTCACCAGGGGAAAAAAATGACCTGGGTGACCCCGTGCAGCTAAAATACTTAGAAACCCACTGACCGCTAGCCATAAAACTACTTACCCCAGAAGCATAAGCCAGGGTAGGGACAGCGAAGCTTCCTTCAAGTTCACCAAGACACAGTAGCGTAGCCGTAGTAGGAATCAGTAGACTATATTATAGCGCGCAACAATAGTTTAGACGACCACTTCCAGTCGAGAGTTTTACTTATATTATGGTAAAGCGTTTTAAACTTATTTAACCCGGCGATACTTACCTACACGTAATTGGAAAAGGGTTTTCCATGAGAAAATGCAGTATCTTTGCGAGGAGGAACAGCCTTATTTTAACGGTCCGGCGTCTCGCGCAGCGAAGTACTTAGGGCCTGAAGGCGGTAGTTCAAGATGCACAGAGCCGCCTATGTCTACGCAACAGTATATAGCCTAACAAATATTTAACGTAGCTACATTTTCATCAATGCCGTTGGAGGGACATTATAAACTCAAGGTGGGGTCACTATCTAATTGTGTCTTTCTCTGGAAGGACCTGAGTGATCAAGTAAAAAACTACACCGGTTATAAAACTGTGCAGTAGTATGCACACTGGATATGCTTGCGCTTATGAGGGATTCTTCTTCAATTAATCATCAGCCATGTTACAGTTCCTAGCTTTCTAATTTTGCTTAATAATATAATGCAAGAAGTTAACTAAAACAATTAGTTAAAACGAGCACCTTCAAGCAGTGTGGAGTGTGGTGAGAGGCTATCAAATTGCAGAAAACCAAGTCACATTTTTGTAGAACTTAAAGCTCACCATTTCTCCCTCTGACTGGCTAGTAAATTTTTTTTTTAATGACTCTCAGTTTATTTGTGATCAAATATAAAATATACTTGGCACAGTACAACAGTTAACGAGTATGAATATTTATGTTCTTCATCCACAGCTCCATGTTATACCAGCATGCCTTTATTGCTGCAATGAAACAACAAATAAAACAAAACCAACAGAAAATTATTATAAGTCAACAGGTTCATTATAAAATGTTGGTATGTAAAAAAGTATTCCTGAAAGGGTGTTACCTATTATTCCTGACAAAAATACACTCTTTTTGGTATAATCATAGAGTGTTTCGCAGTGTGAGTGTAACAGCACACCCTATGAGTGTAACAATACACCCCAATGCAAAAAAGTGTTCCAGTACACCCCACTTAGGGTGTAACTAAACACCCCGGTTTTTACAGTGTTACACACTGAAATATCATCACACACATACACACTCTCCTCCTACTCACTGAAATATCATCACACACATACACACTCTCCTCCTACACACTGAAATATCATCAAACACATACACACTCTCATCCTACACACTGAAATATCATCACACACATACACACTCTCCTCCTACACACTGAAATATCATCACACACAAACACACT
>WLWD01001682.1_pt1 | contig 95044 bp, 72 predicted proteins | sample 6712731 | NCBI WGS metagenome assembly WLWD01 (sample SAMN12718690, study PRJNA576275) | sponge metagenome | isolation source: marine sponge | host: Mycale hentscheli | place: New Zealand: South Island, Marlborough, Capsize Point | collected 2014-11-01
GTCCCTGGCTACAGTGTGGCCTCACAGAGGCACCGGGTCCCTGGCTACAATGTGGCCTCACAGAGGCACCAAGTCCCTGGCTATAATGTGGCCTCACAGAGGCACCGGGTCCCTGGCTACAGTGTGGCCTCACAGAGGCACCGGGTCCCTGGCTACAATGTGGCCTGCAGCCTGCTCAAACTATCCCATACAAGTTGCATTAATTTTTCTTAAATGTATTTATAAATGCCCAAGAGGTGCAGGTGTGTTATTTGCTGGTCAACCCAAGCCTTTGTAGCTGTTCGTTCACAGGTGTTGCAGACATTTTTAATTGCATCACATGCTGCAAGGGAAGACTGTATAAATAAAACATTTGGTTAATTATTTTTTCTTTTTTGCTGAGCTAGTTTTTTCATTGACCACCACAAGGATGATTAGCATGGAGGAGTTGGTATTGAAGGTGTCACACTTGAACTTTTATGGCATCACCACACACCCTTTGTTTGTTAGTTAAGTAGTTATTCATTATATATTATTATTATTATTATTATTATAATTTTATTATCATTTATGATTTTATTATATTATTATTATTATTAGATCCAGTTTTTTTTCCCTTTTTCTCATTCTAGCAGCCAATATATTTTAATAAAAAATTAACTCCAACCTTTTCAACATTTTGCATGAAGTAGTCCTCTTCAATTTATTAATGTTGGTTTTCTTTAGCACAATAGTTGGTGTGGACCATTGTACAACACAGTAATTAAAAAAAACAAAAAACATAAATTTGATAAATGGATTTTGTTCTATTCTTTCTTTTTTTTCCTTTCATTTTCTTTCCCTAGTAGTGATAGCTTGTGTAGTATAAACAAGTCATTCTCACTGCTGGCTGTTGTGTGTAGTTCAGAGTTAGAGCCCTTTGTATGGATGAGGTGATCCCATGTTTAATTCCTCTTGTGCCAGCTAACATTTCAATGGGTTATAATTATGTTCACGATACCAACTGTATTTGTATAATTATGAATTACAGAACAACATCAAATCATTCACCCAATTTGTAATTTTAATGGCAGTAGACAAAGAGAGAGGAAAGTGCTCCTTTCTCACCCGTCATGATGTACCCACCCCCCTGACCCCTACCCACCCACCAAAGCTTTTACACTTGGTGGCCTATATTTAGACGAATGGATGTTGACTATTCTGAGGCACTGAATGCTTTAGAAGTCCATTATATCACCCTTGAGCTCCGGTTGCTATTAGCTTCATGCCAAGAGAGGCATATAGAGCTGGAGGTTACCTTTGTCGTGGTTGGTTCTCTCTGCTATAATCACATCTCCCATTCAATGTAAACCTAGTTAGGACCTCCTCTAACACACTCATTGACAGGCTATGGGCTTGAAGGCATTTGAAGGTTGGAATGGAGTTGAAGGTTGGAATGGATTTGAAGGTTGGAATGGATTTGAAGGTTGGAATGGATTTGAAGGTTGGAGTGGATTTGAAGGTTGGAATGGATTTGAAGGTTGGAATGGATTTGAAGGTTGGAGTGGATTTGAAGGTTGGAGTGGATTTGAAGGTTGGAGTGGATTTGAAGGTTGGAGTGGATTTGAAGGTTGGAGTGGATTTGAAGGTTGGAGTGGATTTGAAGGTTGAAGTGGATTTGAAGGTTGGAGTGGATTTGAAGGTTGGAGTGGATTTGAAGGTTGGAATGGATTTGAAGGTTGGAGTGGATTTGAAGGTTGGAATGGATTTGAAGGTTGAGTAGCTCATGCCTGCATAGCAGTATTTGTATTTAGAGTAGTATGGTATGCAGTGCTGCCGAATGGTAGACATCTATTAGTCTAAATATAGGCCATGGGGGTGGGGTGGAGAGGGCGGGATTCAGAGGTCCCTCTTTGACTTCATATCCCTCGGTGACACGACCTGGATTCTAGGAATGTTGGCTTGTTTGTGGAGAAGAAAATTAGCATGAGGATTCTGTGTCATGTTGGAGTAAATATTGTACGTCGGGAGAGAGAGAGAGCTGAGCAGATGTTTAGTGATGGTGCTTTCAATATTTGTTAACTCTGTAATACGATATTCTGAAAGTAGAAAGCTGACGATGCAACTAGTTTTCCGTTTCAACCATCATCTGCCTCGTTCATACCTATGAGTAATCATTTACTGTTTCTTTATAAATTTATTTTATTTTTAGATGTGGCATTCATATACTGTGGAGGTGAGATCTGGTTGTGGAGGCGTGGCCGGCGCCGTGGTGACACCATGGTACCCACACCACGCCCACCATCATAACGAGTCCCCAACTGGCGTTTCATCTATAACACTACACTTGGCCATCCTGGCCACACCCTCTGAGTTGGAAAGCTCTGCTTCCGCCAGCGAGGGGGAGGAGTCTGCTCGGCTGATGCTGTGGAGCAGCTCCAGGTGCGAACTGGAGCTTGAAGTGACGGCAGCACCGCAGCTGCTTCTGGACAAGCTCGCCGTCTTGTACATCCCTTACCTACTGCCATGGCTGACTGCCGTATGCTTGACGGCCTCCTTCAGGTGTTTGCACTGGGAGATGGTAGCCATTAACTTCATCTGCTTGGCCTCACGGTAGGTAGGCATAGGTATGGTAGGTAGATATAGGTATGGTAGGTAGACATAGGTATGGTAGGTAGACATAGGTATGGTAGGTAGACATAGGTATGGTAGGTAGACATAGGTATGGTAGGTAGACATAGGTATGGTAGGTAGACATAGGTATTGTATTTTATTGGTGTAATGTGTCAGCAGTAATTTGTAGTTCTTGTTTGTGCCTTGATTGGGGACTCAAGGTTTTATTTTAAGGCACATGTTTCTTCTGGAAACTTTTCTCTCCCCTCTCTCCCTCCCTTTGTTTTTATCAATACTTGGACAGATCATACACATAATAAACTTAACTGCATTCAACTTTAGCATTCTTAGTAGGTCTGTGAGTAGGACTGAGCTGACAGACTGTTGTAATCACAAAAGTAATGTTTGTGTTAGTGGGTGTTGATATTGATGAATTGTGTGTGTGCGCGCGTGCTGTACCTCATTTCTATTCTTTGTTGATTGTATATTTTTACTAATTTCAAATTAGTTTACAGTTGGTGGCCTTACTAATCAATCGTCTTTTATTTAAGTTTCTTCATGTCAGTTCTATAGCAGAGGCTATTATGCAAGAGTGGTTGTAAGCTACATGGTTTGTAATGCTCAACTCTGATCTCCCATAATTACAGGGATGGGTAGGCCAGAGCTAAAAACCATTTCAAATGATCGAAGGTGTACATAGCTTGTGTGCACGTCACACAGACTCAGGAATTCCGGAGCGGCTAGAGATGTAATTGAACCCAGATGAGTTGGTAATGTGTGTGTATTACAACAATGTGAGGTATTGGGTGAGCAGGACACTGAGATACTCCAGCTAGGCCCTCACTGGTTTAATTAACTGTGACATTCTTAGTTTGCCACTGCCCATGACTTACATGGAGAGAAATTTGAGAAGTATCGTAAGTTTAATCAACGGCATTAATCCGTGCCACAGCAAATATATGAAACTTAGGCGCAGTAACGTTTAGCATGAGCGATAATGTTCGCGGTATGGTGTTGATTAGTCGTACCTCGAATTCAGTTACTTTTTTTTTTCTCCTCTAGGAACCAACCTGTAGTGTAGGGAAACTCCTTTCACAGTTGAGTGTTGATTTCCTCCCACCCTCTCAAGCTAAATAACTCTTGAAATAATTCTCACGATGTTCCGATGATCTTATTGTGGTAGTTGTTGTCCCCTTCTAAGTGATATCATCTCACATGTTGCCTGTATCATTTGACGTGCACATGCACAGACGTGCGCACGTAGACTCATGCAAACACAGACGCATGCACGCACTATCTGTTCCATACGGGCACAAATTAAACTCTTGCTATAATTTGTTTTAAAGAACTGTGCGTTAGAGAGCTGTGTGGATAAATTCAATCCATGGCCATGTATCTTAAAATTTCCCGAATTTATACAGCTCACAAGTAACGTTGGAGTGATCAATACATGTATGGTCAGCCAGTGATGGGTTGAGTTGCAAGTCTTAAATAAATCACTTTCAGAGGCATCCCGAACGCTGTGCCCAGGACACGACAGCATTACTTGGAGGTAGGAAACCATCACACACCCTTCCCCCTCCCCCCTTACACCCTGCTCTCACCACTTTTCTTTATAAGAAGTGATTTGTAGTGGGTTACGGAGAGAGAGAGAGAGAGAGTACTAGTACTGTTATTATATAATTGGAATGTATTTAATTAATTAAAATTGTCCGTCCTTATTGTAGGTGTGGCTGGGTAGATGCTGGGAGAGTGTTTGGAGCCAGTCCTCTGTGGAGTGGTGGTGGACCATTTCTTATTCACCTGGTGGCGTGTGGCCTCCAGCATCTCCTCTACCTCGCCATCTCCGTGGTGACGGACATCCTAGGATGGCACTCTCAATCATTTGCCCGCAGTCGAAGCGTCATTTCGTGGGGGATGATGCTGGTGGGAGTGGTCCTCACTCTGGGGGTGTGCAGTGGGCTTGGGTTCGGGTTGGCCTTTGTCGGCTTCCTGCTCCAGGTGAAGGGGCGTGGCCACGCGTCTCCGCTGCTCAGAGAAGTCGGGTGCGTGCTGTTCTGTCTTCTGGTGCTGCAGATGCCGTGTCTCTTCATGTGGGTCCGAGGGGCTAGGTGAGCATTAATTAGAACATGTGTAGCTCCTGTAATTGATCATGTTGAGTGATATTACAATACATAGGTAGTAACAGTTATCATAATGTACATAGTAGTCATACGGTAATTGTAGTTGGTGGTTTGACTTCAGTTTGGTGAAACCCTTTCTTTTTAAACTGACACTTTGAAACATTAAAAAAAAAAAGTAGATGGTATTTATTTCTTGTTGTTACAATATGTTACAGTGTGTTTTCTCATTGCAACAGAAGGATGCTTGCTATAAATCTCATGTGCATCCCCCGAGGGTTAATTAATATGTAGGTGACAGCTTTCGTATTACAATCTATAATTGTACGGTTAAGTCACTTTCGGTGCAGCAGATTCTTCTGGTCAGTTGCTGGCTGTGTGCATACGCTGGCGGGCGGTCAAAGGGACTGTTTTGAAGTGCAGCAATGGGTAGGTGTGGTAAACACTGTATTCATTGATGGAGTAGATAACTGGTTGCTCAGACCTCAATTTGCTAACTAATGAAGGATGGCTGTACAAGACAAGACATAGGATCATGAGCTTCACTGGAGCACGAACATGATTTTATAAACTCAGCATATGGTCCACTTTCAGTTTTTGACCAAATCTGACAGAAGAAAATCAGCCAAACACCCCAATAGAAAGTTTGGGGCCTTTTTTTTGTTTTTGTTTTTTTTGTTGTTGTTGTTGTTTTATTTTAACAGGTGTTACAGGAACAAGTCATCTGACACTTGCTATTCTCCAATTGTTTTTTTGTTTTGTTTTTTGTTGTTGTTGTTGTTGTTGTTTTGTTGTTGTTTTTCCCCTTCTTTTGGTGCTAGTAAGACTGATATGTTATCTTACTAAAGAAATAATGGCAAGGAATAGTGTTGAGCATATTGCATGGGCACTCACCATGTTCTGGCCTGTACTCACTTCTCTGTTATAAGAACAGACAGCAGACATGGCTACATTGTAGACAGTGTACCGTGTTATTACAAGTGAAGGAATTTGAAACTAAAGCTAAGGAACTGATGCACAAACCAATATTTAATCATCCTATCTTGTGTATGACTAATTAATCAAGAATAACAAATAATGATGCATACATAGAGAAGAATAGATCAGCAATTATTATTCCCTATAAATTATAATTTACAGTGGAAGCTGTTCCCTGTACTGAAATTTCTGATGTATGTAACTAAATAGACACAAGGGCAACAAATTTCTTCAACATAATATTTGAAGTTTTTAATATTTAAAAGAGAAAACACCTTGTAGTGGTGAGGTTTGCCCTGAAGGCGCGTGTAGGACAGATTTTTGTTGAATTGGTGTATGTAGTAAACACGAACTGTTTGTTCCACTAAGTCTGAACGGGAAGTGTTTTGAATTTGTCTTGGTGTAGTTGGTGTTGTAATAATATATGCAATACAGTAGGAAATGTACACAGATACACACGCTCGCAGACATGATGGATGGAAAATAGAGAGAGAGAGAGGGGTTGAAGGATTGTTGCTCTGTGCGTGTGTTTGTACGTTGAGCTGTTCCTTGTTGATCAACACAGCTCCCAACGAACATCAAAAAATGTTTGTCGAGTGGTCACATGGGTGTCGTAGCAACGTGTACGTACTTCATCCGGCAGAATGGTGTTCGGGCACAGTGGGTGTGGTGAGCAAGACCATTGAGCATGTCCCACTTATGTTAAGCTATTATGACTATTTAAGTTGTTGTTGTTTGATTTGCACTTTATTAACTCCTTATAATTCCCTACATTTTTTATTATTTTATTTTCCCCCACCCCCCTTTTTTTTCTCCCTTCATGGTCACAAGGTGTAAGAGAAAGGTTGGGTTAAACCTCGTCTTGCTATGCTGCTACTGAGCGAACCAAGTAGACAGCCTGTTCTATGCCCACAACATCTCTGGCTTCCAATGATTTCAGGAAACTAGTCCCTGGGAGTTTACGGGTGTTTCCCTCGACGTTGTTGAGCGTAAATAGAGTCCCTGACTATTTATTTCCCAGTGGAGGACCAGTGATGTGATATCATATATATGGATACACAGCAGTAGGTCTTCTGTAGTGACAGATCCATGAATCACTACCTACTCCAGAACTCAGTCTCCCTGCTAGCGTGTGTGTGTGTGTGTGTGTGTGTTTATATGACATAAATTGGCAGATTGGTTACATTATCTTTTATCTCTAGGTCTAAGTCATGTTAGTAAATAAAAATGGCGATAGTGAAAACATGATTTATCCTCGGGTGTGATTTCTCTCCATCTATAACCACTAAGTCTTTTTCATCACACCTAAATACTCAATCATCTGTTTCCATGGAGATGAGTGGGGTATCAATGGTACATGCACTGTTCTCAGTGCGAATCTTTTCTCTTACACAAACAAGAAGTCTTTCAAACCTTTCAAACGATTAAAACTCCCCTCCTCTCCTACATTTACATTGTGCCGCATTTCCCCTTTGAACTCTTACACAAGTGGCATTCTCTGTATAAGTATACAGTGAAGTGGAGAGGTCAATGCTTCGTTGATGACGTGCAACATTCATAGCTCTTCCAACTTAACTTCCTACGCCTTTAGTATCAAAACTTGTTGAATAAGCTTCACAAAGTCATCAATTCTTTCCTTTGAAATAATATAGTTAGCATCGCAAGCACTTAATAGCCCATGCTTCCTGATGGGTAATTACTCCTGGCCGTCTTGGTCTCAGATGACGTGACTAACACCTGCTCAATGCGGCAGATGTATGTATATGTGTTTGTTTAGTGCCTGCATACAGTTAGCTTGTTGTTTTTTTACTTCAATCTTTAATGATTCAGTCATTCTCGGCTGAAATAATTATAATAATAGCAACAAAAAAAAATTTTTTCTCGTTCTAACAGCCAATATTGTTAATTAAACTTACGTACATTAGTGCAAGCCACCTTATCCGTTGGTAGATTATGTATTCTATCCAATTAAAAGAACACAACGACATGATTAGGCTCTTAGCTTTGTTTTATGTCACAATGCTTTGTCCAAGTTGTTCGAAGAAGATTGAAGATTGTGTGGAGGTTATAGGAGAAGCACAGTCTATCTCTGAAGATGGCACTGTTCTGTTGTTTTTCACAGGGGGGAAAGAAAGGATTATAAAGTTTTCATTCTTTCTGTCGTCTTCCAGACACAAAGGCAGTATTGTTGTTGTTATTTTATCTCATAATCTAAAGTCCGTATTTCTAGAAGTGCTAAAGTGTACAGACGTGGTAGGTCGGCCATGTCATGCCAGAATGACAGAGTCAGGATAAGAACCACAATTGAAACATTATCACATACGTAGTAATCTCTTGTCTTATAAAATATTTTTATCTTTGACCACATTTGAACATAGCAATATGGCAAAGTGCAGTATCAATATTATTTTTTGATATAAATTAGTGATACCACTGTGATTTGCTGTCTTTGTAATTTGAAAAAATGAACAAATCTTCTCTTCCCCTCCCCCCCCCCCCCCCCCCCTCCTCCTTTCCAATGAATTAATAGTTTGTAGTTAAGGGTTTTATCATTTTTACTCCCTCATTATTCTCTCCCATGATTCCCACCCAGGGAACAAGCAGCAATCATTAATTGTAGTACTTTTTAATTTACACATATTTCCATATTTTATACAGACAGTCTCTTGTACTAAGTCCAGACCCTCACACCGTGACCAGCATGGCAGGGATACTCCTGGCGGCCCTTCTCCTCGTCCTGTCACCGAAGATGACTCCCACTGTCACATCGACCAATGAAAAGGGCCAGAACTCTGTATCACAGTCATCAGCGACCAACAGGACTGCTAGTGGCAGCTTTAAGAAGCAGAGGTCTGGTGGCTTTAGGTAAGTTGCCACATACTGTACTGCTGACATGAGCACCACTTGATGCCTTGCCTACCAGCCACAGCTGGTCTCCCTTACACCCCCACACACTTTCCCCAGTTCCTTTGATCTGGTCCTTCTTTTTTTTTTCCTGATGTCTATTTTGTATATCTGTAATTACCTTTGTCCTTTGTCAGCATGGAGTATAATTTCTGAAGAAAGGGAAAGATTAAACAGACTGTATTAAGTGGTCCTAAAGGTGTGACAAAGTTTATTCTCGCATATCTTTTGATGTGGTTGTGTTGGCTGCTCACTGTAATCACTCGTCTCTTAGCCAGATTCCTTTGTAAAGATCCCGCACCATCTCTCTCTCTCTCTCTCTCTCTATGTGCATGTGTACTAGTCACGTTTGTGCTAGCGTGTGTGTATGTTTGTGTGTGCGTTAAGTATACGCGTCGTTTGTCAGTTTGCAAATTGGTGCTGATGACATAGTTAAATTTCAAGCTTGGACCAGTCCTGTTGAAAGAAAGCTGATGACGTTGGTATAACTCGCTGTTGCTCAGCAGGAATGGATCAAAAGATGACTAAACCAGTAGGCCTTATAGCAGATCTAGTTAAGGATGCATGATCGAACGTAACAGATGTTATGAACTTTTGGTTGTTTGTTGTTGTTTTTTGTTTTGTGTTTTTGTACAAGAAACCCCTTTATAAATTAACTGTAACCGCGGCGGGAAGGTTTCTATTTAGAGCTCTCCCCAGGCATTTGTCAGATTAGTGTTTCAAAGGAGGCTTTGGCTGGGAGTCCATGGCAAGTCTAATAGCTTTGCTATTGAGCCGCAACTTTAGAGTGGGCACTGGTCCCTAGCGATGAGTGGGCAGGGTGGGTGGTCCAGGCACTGGAGTCACTGGGCCTTTGATGCTATGGGAAGATATCTTCTGGGGACCATTTGAAGTGGGTAACTTGGCAAGGTAGTTCAGGCTTCCCTTATCTTGTAGGAATTCCCAGACTCTTTCAAAAGCCTTTTTGTTGAACCTTGTGACCTCTCTCAAAGCGATTTGGTTATTGCATCCTTCTTGTGAGCTTCTTGTGAGCTCGAGTTGAGTTTGTCATTTAGTAGCAGATGAAACACTTTGTTTGCAATAAGACTGCATTCCATGCCCTTGGGCCTTTCTTTCATCTTGCTTTTTTTGTACTTAGCAAGACCGAACTTATACATAATGTGTGTAAATTATACACATGAAGTTCTCATTGTCATGATTTTTAATACGTATGTATGCATCTTTCTTCCCCTCCCCACTCCCTCCCTCTCTTCTTCCCCTTCCTGTCCTCAGTAAGGTCTTCTTTGTGCGTGGAGTTCACTTCTCCCTGGGTGCTGCAGTGATCCTCGGCTGCATGGAAGCCCACAGGATGGTGGGGCCTGTCGTCCTCTACCTTGCCACAACAGCTCTACTCCTCTACACTGGAAGCACAATAGAATGAAAGCCAATGCCTTCATCCCACCATCCTCCACAAGATAAAAGAAACAAACAAACAATGGCAATGACTCCGTTATTGCTGTACGTTTTTAACATCTCACTCTTAATACTATTTTAACTACTCCGTCATAATTTATATTCCTTTTTTTTTCTTTCCTTCTCTTGTTTGATTTGTTAGATTGACTCATTGGCAAAATAAACTGTTAAAGTTAATATTTCTTTAGTTAGTTAGACAGTATTTCACAAATATCACAAACAGGATTGAATGCAACCTGTCAAAAGGAAAAGAAAAAAAAGTTTGTGATTGTTACTTTATATCTGAATGACAGTGGTGCAAAGGTGGTGGTGGTATAAACGAAAATTTGGAGAACTGTTTGGTCATCAAGGAAGGCAAAGAAGACGAGAGACAGTCATGAAGAGTTCACTTATAAGGAATGATAATGACGTAAGAAAATGATTTGCTTTAATGATGAGGGAAAAAATTGCACACAATGCGAGGAAAAAAAATTCGTGCTTTTAATTGATAAGAAAAAAATAATAAATTTTGAAACATGCATTAAAATCTGTAGCGATAGAAGTTTTAGTTTTGTCTTCATTTATACGTACATGCATGGAAAATGAGATCTGAAGTGGTCACCATTTCACCCCCCATTCAATCATCATCATCACAATTTACTTCAAATTTCACCCCCCCCCCCCCTTTCCTTCGGTCATTCCTAGAGCTTCCTCTACAAAATTTCTCTAACACAACGTCCCAACTATCTTGCCTTTAATGAACTGGCAAGCACAGATTTCTTCTGTAAATTCTTCCATTAGTGCCATGTCCAGATCAGGGTTGAAACTCTCGAAAAATATCTGGAATATAAATGAAAAATTTTTAGTATATAAGCACCTGGTGATGAGAAACCAGCAATACTAAAAAATCATTTGAACAGAAAGTAAACAAACTATAGGGGGGGGGGGGGGGCGGGGGCGGGACACAAACAACCACAAGCCATAGCCACACACATTAATTGAATAAGACAAGCTTACATGCCAGAGCTGACTGCTCATTTACCATTCCAACAACTGAACACAGGGCAGGGAACCCGAGAGTGAATTCAATATGTGATCTCAAGTTACAGAATCCAGAGAAGTCATGTCAAGAGATCAAGGCATACCTTGGTGGAATGGGTAATGGGCCCTATTAGCTTCATTTGCCCTGTTTCCCACCATAGAATCCCACAACACACAAAGTGCAGGCTCGACTCTATTGGATCTATTAAATCTCCCTTTCCTGACACCTCATTATTTGCTAAGGAAACAACCCCAAGGCTGGCTTGCATCAGGACATAAACTAGTGTATCTTACACTAAGTCTAGGGTGAGAAGGAGGGAGGGGTGGGTGGGGATGTAACCAGGACAATTACACACTCTAGAAATAAACATACCGGTAGTCTCCTTTTCTTGCAAAAACTTGGTCCTTGAAAGTGCCCAAAGTTATGCCAACACCGTCGGTCCACTTCGCATGGAAAGGGGTGGGGATATTATCCAAATGATAGATGACGTGAACAGGGCCATTGGTGGCGGCAGTGCCCGTGCTGTTGCCAGTGCCACCTTGGCCAAGGGAATGCTGGTTCTGCTGGGGGGCGGGGAGCATGACATCGCCATGCTGTGAAGGTTGCGTGGACCTCGGTCGATGCTGCTCTGTGAGCGGGGAAGGGTGTTGCTGCCCGTGCTGCTGCTGCTGCTTGCTAAGGTGAGATCGTTTAGGTGTGGTGAGAGTGCGACGATATCGTCTGGAACGAAAGAGCAAAAATAAATAAACAAATAAATAAATAATATAATCATTGAAATTAAAACGATAATAAAAGTTGAGAAACAAACTATTTCTTAGCTTGTCAAACTTACGCATTTCCTCCGAAGGAATGTGGCTCCTCAGAGTCTGTATACATGGAAGTTTGGTGAGACTTGCGGGGAATGAACAGATCCGACGTGCTAGATTGGCTAGTCATGGTGAACACAGATGAGCTATCGTCTCCACTGGAATAGTGGGGTAAGTTTCCGCCTCCCCCGCCTACTCTCTGCTGCTGGCGGTGGTCCACGCCGTGGGCATGCCCGGTGCCGCTGCGCGATGGGTGGTGGTGGTGGTAGTGCTGCTGGTGGCGCTGGCGAGACACCTGCATTGAAATGTGAGGGCTGAGATTGTCCGGGTGTGGAGAGTTGGACATGAGAGCAATGGCCGCCGCATGCGCATCTCTCTCCCTGGTGGGCAAGGTGTTGGTGAGGATGCTCTGGTCGCGGATATAGTCTTCCAGTCGCTGATCGTTTGTAGAAGGCGTGGGGATCTCGCTGGTTGCCCAAGTGTCACCAACACCAGAGTCCGATGCCGTACCAGACAGCACAGAACTGCTACCTCTGTGAGATGACCTCTTAGATCTTGAAATCTACACAACAGGGAGAAAAAATGTTGGGAGTAAATTTAATAGCGAGAGTTGGATGACTGCATCCAGCTTTGCCAAATGAGAGAATTTAATTAATATTAGGGGAAATGGACGACTACTCCTCTCACCCCAACCGCCAGTCTACCCGGTGTTATTTTTAGCCATGTTCAACTGGAGTGTGATATTTGACACTAAGGTTGATGGCCTGTCGGGTCAGGCCAGCAAAAGGTACAGCCCAGAAAAACCATGGAACAGATAGGCGGTTTCAATATCCACACACACACACACACATACTCTCTCTCTCTCTCTTTCCATCCTTCCCCTCCCCTAACCTAACTCCAATATGTACAAAAATGCATTCACACACTCACGCACACACACTTACCCCAGACATGCTACTCCGAACATGTAGATTCCTCATCCCGTCTTCCAGTTGGGATGGCGGCCTCATCCTGCTGGAAACCTCAACATCAGAGACGGCCGTGCGAGGTGTGAGTTCAGACGGAGATATCGTGAGTCTCGGCGAAGAAGGTCTCTCGTCGTTGTCTTCACCGATGAGCTCTTCAATAGTACTGTTAGCTTCCTCGGGTGATTCTCCTTCGGAGCGTACCAACAGATACTTACGAGTCTCAGGAAGTTCGTACCACTCCGCCACCATGATTTCGTCGTACGTCTGACCCTTCTGCCTGGCGAGATCCCTGGCCTTCATGGTCATTGCATCTCTGTCCTTGCTGACAGCTGATAGCCTCTCTTTGATTCTGTAGTAGAATTCTTCTTCAGGGACCCTCACATTCATACTCAGACTAGCACCAGAATGCCTGCCCAACTTTCTTGGCTGCATATCCAGACAAGACACACACACACACAAACACACCAGTAATGCAAACACATTCTCTATCTACCATCCAGCTTCCAGGAAACAAATTGTATCTTAACATCTTCAAGGAGCTGTGTAATGCAAACAAGAAAGCTATGAGGCCATCATGCAATTGTAGATGCAAGCTAGTTCACCATTAACATGAATGGGGTTGACTGACAGGATTGGTCTAACACACACATGTATTAATCCACACTGACTTACCCTTGACGTCTCACTGTCAGAAACAACACCTCTCCTGTTACTGCTGCTAGCCAATCCCCTGCGGCTTGTGCCACTGCGATAGTATACAGCACTTCTAGCTGGACCCTCACTACTGTGGAACACAAAACGTAAGTTACAACATAAAGGTGAAAAACAACAACAACAACAATGAAGCCAAAACAAATTCTATTCTAGTTGCTCGCCTCAGCAATACAGATACCTTTACAAAAGATAACAAACATAATGTCGCTTACTCTGTGTAGAAACTTGATAAGGACGTCGACTCCTCGGAGCCAGAGTTGTGATAGGATCCTCTTCTGGCCACGCAACCGGTGGAAGGCAAGTTAGAAGGTGTGTACACCTCCAGTTGACTGACGCCATCGCCAGAATAAACGGAGCCATTGTCGTGTGAATCTTCCTCTATCTCGGATGACTCGTCCAAGCGCTGAAGTGCCATATCCAACGCCAAATCCGAATCGTCCATGCCCCTAGCTCTTCTGAATAGTGACTACCCAAGGGAGAATATAGTGCGTTACAAAGCAGCAGCGCGTTCAAGTAAAAGCTACCTACGCCGGAACTACTAGAAAATGACAACTTAGACTGGACAGCGGCCTTCTTACAAATGCTAACACTGCAAACTGATTCCAATTAAAACGATCCGCCTACTCCAGTATTTTTGACTGAGCAGCTAGAATTAAAAAAAAAAAAGGAAAAAAAATACTACCGTACAAATGCTGTTTCCTGGCCTTTGAGAACAAAGACTGACAGCAGACAGTCCACAGCCAATATTACGTGCTGCGGTTTTAGCGGCACACTTCAAAGCCTCCCGTGTGTAATTGCATGCCTTTGAAGGGGGCGCGAGTGAAGCTTTGAAAACTGTAGACCTACTCCGGGTTTGGTACAGAGGGTGCAATTTACAAAGCCTGGACATGAATATCATTTTAGCTAGCTGTGACTTTGTGCCGGCAGCTATAAGCTTCAAAGATATAGTATTACTCTTTACTGGCTATAGCTCAAGTTGTGGGTAAAAGGGAGTCCAGGAGTGATTTTCATTGGAGAACACCCTAACACCATCACTGGACTGGGGATGGCTCAGTGCCTTCCAAGTATGAAAGGCTAAAAAAAGGCTTTACACATCCAGCCACGAATTTAAAACAACACCTACACTACTATAATTGTATACAAGTGCACAGACACATACACATCACACACAAAATGGCAACCTCAAGCTAGGGCGGCTTCTATCAGCTCCTTTGAAGTACACTCACAGTGACCTGTGATGCAAGAGTCACATATGTAGATCTGTCCACAAACAACCAAACACATTGTTACTATATGCTTCCAAAAGACCACAGTTAAGTGACCCCTCTTCTAATGGCAAAGTCACTAGCTAGCATATAATACACATATGTAATACATTATAGAGGTGTTGTTGACTTTGACTGATGTGTAGCTACTGATATAGCTATTCCCCTTAAAGAGTCCTCAAACCAGTAGAATTGGTTACAAGTCAGAGTGGAAGTGATACCAAGTTGAAAATAAAGGACAGCAATTAATAACCTACCATGTTGGTAAGAAGACTCTAAACATTGCGAAAATTATCAGAATGACTGAATTATCAGGAACCGCGCGCAAATGGAAGTAGTGTATGACGGATAGAAGGACTAATGTTCATGTTGCACATAGCTATGTAGAAGGCTGTATGTTCATACATGTGTTGGAAAATAAAGGTACTCCACTACGTAACACTCATCCTCCGCCTCGCATAGATGTGGTATCACCCCCAGGCAATGAATAATCAAGATCAAAGTGATCAAGGGAGATATTCATTCTTGTGAATACGTTCACATGAGATAATATGGACCTATAGTAGAGTATGAAAATAGAATCAATCAGCCTGCACCACATCTGTAGTGTGAACAGGGCAAGATGTCCTATTGGAGATGCATACATTGTCAGACATGTGACAGCACCTCACTCAGCCTTTGTGCTCAAGTGGTTGGGTGTGCTCTTTGGTGACATCTTTCGTAGAGGGTGAGATTGAGAATCTGGCACAGGGAGCATGTGCAATGCATGACAGACGCAGTCGCCGTGGGAAACTTTAAAATGAAGTGGTTGATACATAAATTACTACTCAGTATGTAGTTGTATGCAATTGTATAGCTACTATACATGTCATGCTCAAACACAATACACACACACACACACGCACAAGCCATTATTGGTACTTGAAGCAAATTAAAAAGATTATTTATTGTCACATACCAGAACAATTATTAACTGAAGCACCTGGTGGTGGGTGACTCAAACACATGTGCTTGGAGACTGTATCCACAGAGGGCTGCTTAACTCAGCTATACTTCCAGCATCACAGCCCACATCAGGCTACCTGAGGTTTTGATGAAACTCTAGATTAAAACCCAAAAGTTTATAAAAAAAATTAAGTCTGTGACATTTTTAATAGTTTATTTCTTTTTTGTAGATATAAACAATTGAATTTTAAGACAAGATAAGATGCACTGATGTGGTTGGTCATTGGCTCATGGGTTGATGCTGACATTGACTTCTGAGGTGAAGACTAAACTTCCAATGAGAAGTCTGCCCATCTATATCTAATATTGTCAGAAGCCAGACATACTGGCAGCAATGGCTCCTGTACCTAGCTAGAGGCTGCTTTGCTTGCTTGCAAGGATACTTGCCAGCCAGCCAGGCACTCAGCCTCCCAGAATGGCAGACAAAAGATAGAAACCGATCGTGCCAATGGATGCTTGGAATTCCAAAGGCAATGAAACCGGTGACAACAATTTGCCTTCAAATGTTGGGTGGATAAACAAGTCTCACTTCTTATGACTCTCTCTCCCACACCACTCTGGCTTCACACCATCTCCTCTGTCTTCTCCACACATACCATTATTGATTAATGCTCTACTCAGAGGATGAAAGTGCCAGTAGCATTAACTTGACTCTCTCACCTTTATTTAGCATTAATAATAAAAATAAAATAGAACAGGCAGGTCTGTTAATTGCATGTGCCTTGTGTAATAATTAAATGTGACACAGCAATTACAGCTTTGTATAGGATCTGCCTCAAAGCCAGTCTTATCAAGCCAGCAAAAAAACCAAAAAAAACCCAACAACAACAACAAAACTAGCCAAACTTATTCAGGAACTTGCAAGCAAATCATCTCATAATCAATTCTGGTCTATGCCTTCAAAGTAATAAAGGAATCTAAACTCACCTTTGAACTGCAGCTAAGAAGACAAAAAAAAAAAATTCCTTTTCATTCCATTATTATTCTACCCAGGGAGTTTACAAACATTTAACCAAGATGAGTACATTTTTTTCACTTGAAAGCATAATTAGTGGAGTGTATGCATAACATCAGTGCCTTTATCGATGTCCCTAATACATAATTAAAATACACAAGCAGCATTGGGATGCAAGAAATTCAATTCACATCAAAAAACATCGTAAACTTCAACCAATTATTCCAGTTTCTCAATTAAAATGAAACATCAACAAACTTGTTTTTGCTGTTTTATTGCCTTGATGTTACCTTTTGTGTGCATGATAACAGAAATACATTTAAAACAAATATAGGGATCTTTTTTTCTTTTCTTTTCTTTTTTTAGTTTTTACACTCTTGGTTACAAGGTGTATTTTTGATATCACACTTTTTTTTGGTATGTCTGTGTAGCTTATCAATCCATATCATGTGATCCTCCACTTGACTTGGAGGTGGGGCAATATGTTTTGTTTGTGCGTGTGTGTGTGTGTGTGTGTGAATGTGTTTGGGTTTTGTGTATTACACACAACGGTAATATGCATTATGATATATACAAGCTCTAATACAACAAATATGATGTCATTAAGGATTTTCTTTGAGTTAAATGGTGAGGAAGTTAAAGTGATGGGCACAGGACCCGATGTGTAGTGTGGTTAAGTATTGTATGTTATGAATATCATCACACTGTGAAACATGAATGGAAGACATTCTCGTCTAGGCTTCAATTTTAAGCACTTTGTGCACACTATTTATTTCAATGTGCTACATCGAGAAGCCATTGTATTGAGACTCCCGAGAGCTGAACTCATCCTACACTACTACAGAGCCAGGTGTCATAAATGTGAGAAACTGAAAGCATAGCAAAGTAAGGGGGCTGGCCGAATTTCGGAGTGGTATGTTTAATTTAATTGTTAATGACCAGTTTCTTTCTTGTTTGATCTAGTGTGTATGTGTGTACACATACGGTGTGTACATGGGTGTGTGTGTGTGTGTGTAATTGGGAGATTATTAATTATTATTATTACTATTATTACTCACATACCAACAAATATTCACTCAGCACTTGGTGTCAGCTCATGATGACACACACACACACACACATTACCCTCTTTTAGCCTAACAAAAAAAACAACACCCTTTTCTCTATTTGATTGATTTCAACTTAGTAACGAAGGACAATATTGAAACTGAATGTATACTAAATGCTGAATATGTTGTTACATCTCTCACTTGCTGTCTAATCAAACAAACACTACTGGAAGGAAGTAATATTGTAATAAATATTTCTCTTGTCTTGAACAATTAGCTGCGGCTGCAAAAAACTAGCTACTCAAAACTTGTTACTACAATCTGGAAAAAAAATGAAAAAAAACAACAACAACCACAACACAATCATACACAATAGTGCGAACATTTTGGGTCTAAGTTTGCACGCTTGAGATATATTTTATGTGTGCATGTGTCCGAATGCTGGTGGTCACATGAGATCCCGCCATATGCCATTCCACTCTTATATAGCATAAACATTTATGTTTTTAACAGAAAAGTGTACAGTCCCAGCCTGGTTTGGTTGGCTTACATAACAAGTTACTACCACTACCAACAACTCTTCGCAAGAGCCACTGGAAAAACAACATCTCTTAACTTAACACACATGCACACACACACACACACACACACACACACACACTACCAAACTGCCCTCATAGATTCTGCTCATAGATTCCATGAAGCCAGAGAGCTAATACCACACACTGTCTATATGGATGTGGCAGAATGTTCCTTAGCTATTCTCACTGTTATTGATTCTACAAATGCCACACCAACAAGATATCTATAAATTATTGAACATCCCCTCCCTCTTTGCACCCTTAGTGCAGACCAGGCAGAAATTTTCGGCCCCACTCATACAAATAAGCTTGCGTACTTCCACATGTCTCGATTGTGGAATTATAACTTTTGCAGAGGGTATAGAATTTCACAGGAAAAAAAAGTACACAGTCATGCAACCCACTGGCCTTATTCAGGTCTGCAGTCAGTCTGTAGAGTTCTTATAGGGTTGAGTCAGGACCCCAGGACTTCTAAAGACACTAGGATCAGCTGGCACCAGTCGGGCAGCCTCAAAGAGCTAAAGGAAAAACAAACACAGAGCTGGATCTTTTGAAGTAAGAAGCTAAGAGTGATAACATATCTCAACTCAGGGCTGGGAACACCATGGTGGGGCTGGGAGGAGGATGGGAACACCATGGTGGGGCTGGGAGGATGATGGGAACACCATGGTGGGGCTGGGAGGAGGATGGGAACACCATGGTGGGCTGGGAGGAGGATGGGAATACCATGGTGGGGCTGGGAGGAGGATGGGAACACCATGGTGGGCTGGGAGGAGGATGGGAACACCATGGTGGGCTGGGAGGAGGATGGAAAACAATGTGGGGAGGGAGGAGGATGGGAAACCAGGTGGGGCTGGGAGGAGGATGGGAAACACTTCTGGTGGGGCTGGGACGGAGGATGGGAACACACTGGTGGGGCGTGGGAGGAGGATGGGAACACCCATGGTGGGGCTGGAGGGCGGATGGGAACACCATGGTGGGGCTGAGAGGATGGATGGGAACACCATGGTGGGGCTGGGAGGAGGATGGGAACACCATGGTGGGGCTGGGAGGAGGAGGGGAGGGGTAACACCAGGTGGGGCTGGGAGGAGGATGGAACACCCATGGTTGGGGCGGGAGGAGGATGGGAACACCATGGTGGGGCTGGGAGGAGGATGGGAACACCATGGTGGGGCTGGGAGGAGGATGGGAACACCATGGTGGGGCTGGGAGGAGGATGGGAACACCATGGTGGGGCTGGGAGGAGGATGGGAACACCATGGTGGGGCTGGGAGGAGGATGGGAACACCATGGTGGGGCTGGGAGGAGGATGAGAACACCATGGTGGGGCTGGGAGAATGAATTACCAATCTTCATCAATTGCTACCATGTGTATGCACAGGTGTATGTTCATGGAATTGAATGAGGATATGCTGAATCTATACAGAATAGAAAATAAATTAAAGCCCTTTCACTTTTCTTCTCCCCTCTACAATTCAATCACACATAACACACACATACAAACATACACAATTACTCTCACGATTAAAGTTGCACTAAATTGACTGTATTTTTCTTCCTTAATTGGCCAGTCAATGACATGACAGGGAGGGAGTAAATAAAGATGCCATTTATTAATTCTAAACAGAATTATCTTTAATATGGCAAGTGCATCTCCTCATGTCACCTGCAAGAAGGATGATCTGTTGCCATAAACAACTTTCTGTCAGCTATGTCATCATGCACTGAATAGACAACTATTTTATTGTTATTATTATTTTATGCATACAGTACAGATGAATCAACAACAAGCCTAGCGTAGCTGGCTTAGAAAAAGTCTTTTTGATGTATTCAATGACTCGATCCAATGACCAGAATGGAAACACACCACCCAAACATTGCACATGGATCCAAGGATGCCTGTCCTTTGATCCCCTCTCATCTCGAGATTGAATGCTAGACTTCTGAAATGTCCTTGTTTGCAAACTGAACAAGACTTGTGACCCTTACCAGCTTCACAACCCTTTGATCTTGAGTAAAACGAAGATGTTGATGTCACCATTCACCAGCTTCAATACCTATAGCTCCATACATGTACAGGCAATACATGGTATTAGTTACTAATGCGTTTGTACAGCTGCATTTTAAACAGCCCAACAAAACACTTTAACCACACACTCAGCTTCCCATTTTCACTTTCCAGAAGTTATATAATTAATAGTTATTGTAGCTAGGTAGATGTATTACCAGGGCACCAGCACTAGACCTAAGGGGAAATGGTTTCCAGAGAATTCAGTAGGAAATCTTATCTTATAGCAGATAAGTGCATGGAGTGTCCCCTGGAAGGGTTATAGGCATAGCTTAAAAAGAAGCAGCTGCTGCTGCTTTGAGTTCTAAGTTTCCATCTAAAGTCAAAAAGTAGGCCACTTTAGGTCACTTAGCAGCTGCAAATTGTACACTAAGGTGAGAAAAATATAAGAGGAAAAACCATTAACACCCTTATTAACACTAGTGGCGGCTTTTTCATCACACAACCCTCTCTCAAGTTGCTAACTGGAGCACCTGCAGCACTCTTTTGAGTTGTAATGCCACAATAATGCATAACACTAGAACAATACCTTACCTTTAATGTAGTAAGTGGCAACTTTAACCAGCCAACTAATGCTCAAATTGTCAGCCTAACTTACAACTACAGCAAAAATTAAGAAAAGAAGAAAAAAAAGACCGCAACAGACAACAGAGGTATGGCCATCATACAATAATTTTAAATTTATATTTTATCTTATCGTAGATATATTACATATTGAGATGTACATAATAGGTCATTGCATGATTATAAGTCACAACTCATTGACTTGATCATTTTTAGGAGGAGAAAAGGGGAGGGTGGGAGGAGGAGAAAAGGGGAGGGTGGGAGGAGGGAGGGGGAAGGTGGGAGGAGGGAGGGAGGGCAAGGGGTTGATTGTTTCACCCAGATCTCAAAGAAATGTATTCACTTGCTATATGGTTCCTCTCATTTCTTACTCAAGAACACATAACTCCGTTGCCTAAGTAATTCCGTTGCCTAAGTAATTCAAATTAATTTTACTAATGCCCATTGATGTTGAAAACATGTTAACATCTATCCTTCTATAGCTTTACGCCACACATTTTAAATTCGACCCTCCAGAACTTAGATACGGCCTCGTCTATTGTTGACGACCAATGTAATAGAAGTTGTTGTTGCATTTCAACGTGACTGGTTTGACTCATTCTGTAGATTATGGAGGATTACCATGAACAGAAAGGAAAAGGCATGACAGATAAAGTGTCAGATATATTCCCCTACACCATTACAATAATCTCGTAGAGAAACCAGACGCAAATTCCATGTTCAATTTAAGACACACCTTTTCTATAATTATATTAACCAGTAAAAAAAATCATTAGAACAAGGATTGACTAACATCCTCACTAACTTGTAGTGGGAAAGAAACTGCCAGATGTCTCTAAGTTTATTAGCTACACAACTTGCAAACACTGGATGAAATTGACTCATCGCACATTGCCCATGTGTGTGAGACTAAATATTGCCGACACCGTACCTTGGTTATACTTTTTTTTTTTGTTTTTTTTTTTGGTGGAACACATCACTGCTGGACGCTTTCCACAAGCTCCAAAAATGCTAACCGCATCACTACATACTACTTATGGCACAAATACAACCAGTGAAAACTTCGAGCTGCAGATGGTGAAGTTGACCAACAACAAAGGAAGCAACACAAAGGAAGCAACTAACAGTCCTAGATGAATAACAGGTGTCGTCACTCTACACCATTAACTACACGCTTTCGTAGCTAGTGATATAAAAAATGCAAAAACAAACAAACAAACAAAAAAATAAAACAACAAAAACAAACAAATAAAACAATAACAACAAACTAATCAAAAAATAACAATAGCATAAGTTTCAATCCTTTCCATAATGCCAAAACTCAAGCCTATAGCTTTTAAATTAACATTTGCTGTCTTAGTAATATTTAACTGCTTCCCATGCTTATTTATTGTGGATATTACTGAATAAGTATTAGTTAAAGCATTGTACCAACTATTTGCTCGACTGTTGACCTTAGAAATAATTTTTTGTTGGTGCTTTTGAAGATTGGGATATTCATGCTCTGTATCTAATAACAGCATACCTGCAGTATATTCATGTTTACTCCTAAACTCTGCCTTCAGTAGATATACTATATGTAACTCTATGCAATTTGTGCATTGCATGCATTGCTTGAAAAGCAAAAATTGCGGAAACCCTTTACCAAGTGATATACTAAAATCGGGGTTAGCATAATCCATTATATTGTGCAGGCCTGCAGTACATAGTGGAGGTGCATGAAATGTGTATGTGCACCCCATTTTGTAAGTATAATTGTTATGTGGATAGTTGTCCACCTCTAACTTCTTGTCTTTCTTCAATTTGAACTCTGACTGGAGTAGACAATTAACTGATAAAGCATAGCATATGGCTAGAGCACTAAAATAAACCACAAAACTTCAGATTGAATTAAGTAATCATCCAGGCTACTGAACTGGCTATTAAATGCCATGTGTCAGCTACTTTCTTATGCATATACACTATGACGAAGAGAGAAAGGCAGTATAAAAAATATATTAACACACGAGATAAAAGTGGCAAGCATAAGAAGATCAAAATCTGGTGTGGCTTTAATGATGCTTTAATTGGTGGGTGTGGTAACAATGAGTGTGACCAAATGTGCTTCTATTTGTGGACCCCATATTGAATGTCTTTTGGGGGCCTGTTATGCATTACTAGTAAAAAAAATCTCCACATGCATGAACTAAGCCATGTTTCTAATTACTACATTGTGTCAGCTAGAAGTCTTGAGCTTAGAGACTCATTACTAGTAGATAATAGGAGGTGTACAGATACACTGAATATGTTCGTGACATAGTCAAATAGAAACAGCTTTGTAGATTACGTATAATTTGTTGAATATCCCATTTACGGTGAAAACAAACCGTGTGTGTGTGTGTGTGTGGTGGATGAAGATTTAAGCTCAGTCTATTAAAAATTGTTTCTGTTTGTACAGGGAATTAGGGTTGTGGCTAGGCAACATTATAGCTATAAAAATAATGTCATGGCACGTTACACAAGAATACCAATTGATGAACAATGCCTTCCTTTTTTTATGGTATCCAAAAGCATGTCTTTTATCATGGGGTAGGCTACACAGTTCACAAGTATCTATGTAATATTAAGAGTATATTTATGATGTGATTAATATTACTTAAATTATGTAGCTTTTTTTATATTTTTATTGAATAGCTTGTCATATTTACAGGCATATACCATCATGCTTATCAATAACCATCCACAGCTTCTCCACATTTAACATTATATATAGCTAATGATTTTACTGGCCAATGGAGAGAGAGATAAAGGATCTAGTTTCTGCATTTTGAGAAAGAATTTCCAATTTCCCCGGCCAGTTAACCTTAGGAATTTACTCGAATTATTTGATTCCTGGAAATTTTAATTATGGTACCAGATCTACTAATGATGATAGTGAGACTGACACTTCTTAGTTCCTGGAAAATTCTATCTTTTGAGATTTCTCTACACTCGATACTCACCCTACACAGACGCCAAAACTTTAATGCAGCAAGATAAATACTTTTAAGGTCTAGATTCTTTGATGACATTCCAAAAATTCTAAGTGAGAGATCTACATTACAGTCTGTGTAAATAAATGGTTTAGCATGTTGGGTTTCTAGAATGACTCATTTTGAATCAACCATGCTCCAGCTATCATTGATGTAATTAAACAATTCAGTGAAGTAGTTGTGCCTGTAAATGAAGCTCTTACATTAGTATAACCTGATGTGAACACAGTCTGGAACACAGTCATATCAAGCAGACACCAATGGAGAAGCCAGCTGTTAAACAATATCTATAATACTTCCGGGATTGCCGATCATTTACCAGACTTTTCACGGTCGTTCTCATCTTTTGCGCGCACAAATTGTTTGAGTGGGAGGAGTTGTGTGGTGGCTAAGAGGAAGTGACAGGCGGAACCGCCGGATTTGTTTCAATAGCTTTTTGACAAGTAAGTGTGGGCAGTTTTTTTGGTGGTGCTGCTATTTGTTAGCGGCGAAGTGACATTGTGGTTTGATAAGTTAGTGTGCCTACCGAAGCCGTAAGGATGTCAGGTGAGTTATAACTGTGCGCGGTCAGCTGAGGTTGTTAGCGAAAAAGTAGTGCAGTGTGTTAAATGTAGTTAATAATTTTAACTGTGAACGAGTTAATATAAATATATTTATTGTGTATTTCATAATTACGAGCACTAGCTGCTAAAGCCTTGAGTTCAGTCCTAACTGAGAGCTTTTTTTGCTAGAACTTATTTATAGACGACAGGTACAAACCTTGAGCTTTCTAATACCTGCCATTGTGTTAGCATCTGTTACATATCTATGAAGACATTGCCATACATATTAGCATGTTGTAAGGTGAATACAAAATACTATTAGGTAATACAGTTGTTTCATTTTGTGTTTTTGAAGAAGGCTAGATATACACTTAGTAGAATCATCATGCAGCATTGAACTCAACATTAATCGATGAAGTAGCCATATCTGGTACGTGTTCATTAGTTAACAGATCAGAATTATACATACAAGTTAGTAAGGGGTGAGTGGAATTATAGCTACTGTTATTCTGGAGACATGAGGAGACTGTGAAGGATGTACACTGTTTTCAGTTACATGAAGAATTACATGAAGATGATGTTTCACTGTTTAAAAGTTTCCAAGTTCTCTATCTGTATTTTAGCTTATGTACATTGTTTACTTTCTCCAACTCCTCAAGTGAATGGTGTAATACTGATAACAATGTTGATGTACTGTACTAACTTTTACAAATTAGGAATGCAGTAGCACAAGGTATTATTTTCCATTAATAGTAATAGTAATAATAATATAATAATAGTAATAATAATAATAATAATACAAGTCACCATCAGTCATATCTTATGATTCTTGTAAAGCAGACCTAAGTCTAGGAGCCATTGTAGGGAGTAGTTTCTCATTTTGTGAAGGTACTCAGTCATGATTGCAGTTTATCAATTTTTTTATTCATGTATTTACTGATTAAACCATTGTAGTTGGTAAATTTTGTTGAAATGGTTGCTAATACGTAAATTTATATGTATATATAATATAATTATCAGTTTTCTGCATTTTTATATTTTTATTGCAGAGTTTAAAGCCCAAGAAGCGGCGTACCCAAATGCACCACCGTATCCTTCAGATACGCAAGCTCCATACCCCCAACAGCAGTCTCAGGCACCATACCCCCAACAGCAGCCTCCTGCGGCACTATACCCGCAAGGTGCTGCTGGAGCACCCTACCCAACTCAGCAAGGAGTGTATCCGTCCCAACCTTATCCTGCTGGCCAGCCATACACTGGATATGATGCACCTCCATCTTATGATGCACATGGTAAGGTATCTGGATCGGTAAGAGATATAGATAGTATGAACAAAAGTAGCAGTTTTCTCTGTTTACACAGCCAATAAATTATATTAACTTACCCGAAAAAAAAAAAGTCAGGTCTATATAATAGATAGACAACGAAATCGAGGGATCTACCGCCCACAGAACCTCGAGGGCCGTGGGCTGTACTGTCCCGAGCGTAGCGAGGGCGGTACTAGCGTGCACGAGGGGTTCGACGGGCGGTAGTTCCCGAGATTTCGTTGTCTATCTGTTTTAGAACGTAGAAACTATAGCCCTAGTTACCAGGTGAAAAAACATTTTTTCTACTTCTCTGCTTCTATGCTGACACTGTACGACAAGGACGGTCGGGAAATTATTGAGGAGTCCACTAAGTGCGGCAATTCCGGTTGTTTAGGCGAGCCGTGGTGCAGCGCATGGGGTATATGTAGTTCGCTCGACTCCCGTAAACACGCAAAAGTGATGGAGTTCAGTAATTTGGGGCAGGAGGATCAGTATGATTATCTTTTCAGTGAGCTTAGTCAACAAGAACATTCTAGCCAAACCTGTACCTCAGAACATTCACATTTTACCTCAACTTTTACTACAAATTTTCAAAACCAGTTTAGTTCCTCGTATAGCTCCTCTTAGTTAGCTTCTGTACTACCTTCTTCCACTGAGTCAGCTCTTCCATCTAATTCCTTACAGTCAGCTCTTCCATCTAATTCCTTACAGTCAGTTCACCAGTCCAGCTCCTTACAGTCAGCTTCTTTTCAGTCTAGCCCGTCACAGTCAGATCTCCAGTTTAGCTCCTCACAGTCAGCTCTCCAGACTATAGCTTCTGTATCAAGGTTTAGTCAACCTGTACCTGATGACGAAATTGTTAAAGCTCGTATAAAGGCCATACCAAAGAATACTCGCCAAGACACTGATTATTGTGTTAGATTATGGAATTCTTGGAGGGATAATAGAAGAAAACTAGGTTTTGATGTACCACAATTAAGTGAAGTTGACAAGATTATTCAGGCAGAGTGGTTGACCAGGTTTATTTTGGAAGTAAGGAAGATTAACGGCAGTGAATACCCTCCAAACACACTATATCACATAGTGAATGGCATTATGCGGCATTTACGCATTTCTAACCCTGGTACTGACTTTTACAAGGATGCAGAATATTCGGGCTTCATAGCAAGCTTAAATGCAGAGATGAAGCGTCTTCAATCAAAAGGAATGGGATCTACTCAGAAGCAGGCTGAGCCCCTATCAACACAAGAGGAGGAACAACTTTGGGAAAATCAACTTCTGGGTGACCATAGCCCCCAAGCTCTCCTCAATACAATGGTTTTTATGATTGGACTATATTTTGCACTAAGAAGTGGAGATGAACACCGCAATTTACGACGAAATCCATGCCAGTTTAAAATAGTAGAACGTTCTGGTCAAATATCATATTTGCAATATACTGAAGATATATCAAAAAATCGTCCTGGAGGCTTAAAAGGAAGAAAAATTAAACCTAAAATAGTGATCCATCATGAAAACTTGGAGAACCCAGTCAGATGTTTTGCGCGTCTATTAAAAAAATATCAGTCTCTTTGTCCATCTGAGGCTCCTGATGACGCATTTTACCTTACACCACTTCAGAAGCCAAAGGAAAATTGTTGGTTTAAAAATGTTCCAATAGGGCGAAATAAACTATCCAAAGCAATTTCAAATATGTGCAAAGAATGCGGAATTAAAGGATACAAAACTAATCATTCTTTAAGAGCCACAGCAGCCTCACGTTTATACTCATCTGGAGTTGACGAACAGCTTGTTATGGAGCGTACTGGACACAGAAGTGCTGAAGGCGTTCGCTCATACAAACGTACTTCAATGACGCAAAAGCAAGAAGTTTCAGACATTCTTAATACAGGCAAAAAAATTAATACTAATACTATCCATGAAACCAGCGCTGTAACAAATGCAAGCAATCAATCATCTAGGAGTGGTACCTTCAACTTTCATGACTGTAGCCATGTAAACATCATATTTAATAACAGTTCTGCTGATAAATTTCCATAAGTGTAGTCATGTAACTAAACATCATGTTTAAATAACAGTTGTGCTGATAAACTTCCATAAGTAGTCAAGTAAACATCATATTTAATGTGCCTTAATCTTCATATCTATATTATAATCAGTACACATCATAGTTATTTGATAACTGATAAAATGAAATCATTAAATTAGAAAAAAAAAACAGAATTGAAATTTTTTATTATTAAAATCATGCATTACTGATTAGCCAAAAACAAATGCCAGAAGGGAGGATTCTATTAGCCAGAAGGGAGGATACTACCAGTAGTATCCTCCCTTCTGGCATTTAGTATCCCGATGGCCTAGTTTGACAAAATCTATGCTGGGTAGAGTGCCTGCTTTACAATACAAAAAAGGGGCCAGCTATGTTCTAAATGGTTCTTAGAACATAGCTAACCCCTTTTTTGTATTGTGAAGTAGGCATTCTATCCAGCATAGTGTTGTTCAAGTGAGTGCACAGGGATACTAAATGCCAGAAGGGAGGACACTACTGATAGTATCCTCCCTTCTGGCTAATAGTATCCTCCCTTCTAGCATTTTATTAGTTTTTTTTTGTTTATGAGTCGTGCATGCATTAATTAAAGAATTTTTATTTTATCTATGGTGCAAGAATGTTGTTTGCACGGTTTTCCTGTCAGATGCAAAAGATAAGATGGATTCATCGCATGCCTTGCACACTAACAATATTTTTCTTAACTAATACAATCATCACCAAAATGAGAAAGTGAGAAAGAAACCAATAACATAATGAACAATAAAAAAGCAGTTATATATGTTGCATATGTTTTTTTAAAAGTTTTAGTACTATTCTTGTGGATGTTTATATCACTACAGTTATGAAAATTAAAGGCACCCCTTCTAGTATATTGTTTGCAATGTAAAAGCACTACATTCATGGTATTTTCGTTATATTTTGCTTACGTAATCAAAATCCTTCCTTATCCATCGCAAGCTGTTCATCAATTACTGTAAATACAAACGTTTTGCATGGCCTTACATCTTTCAAAATTTCATCATCATGTAAAGGTTGACCAAATCTTGATTCAAAAGCTAAGTTAGACTGGAGATTGACTGTAAAGAGCAAAGCTAGAGTACTGATTGTGAGGGGCTTGACTTGAAAGTTGACGGTGAGGAGCTAAATAAAGGAGAGATGATTGAGTTGAAGAAGGTGGAAGAGTAGCTGGTTGAAAGAAGATTTAGGAGAGACAAAGCCGTTTTGTAAATTTTATCTCACTAATTGAGCTGAAATGCGAAAAATAGGTAATGTAGATGGGTGGTCTGGAATGTTCTTTTTGACTAAGTTCGCTGAAACGCAGTGATATTGATTCTCCTGACTCTAATTCCATCACTTTCGCCGGTTCACTGGAGTCGAGCGCACAACACGTGAAAATATTCTATGCGCCGTGGCTCCTTAGAATTGCTGCAATTACTACTCTCCGTAATGTCTCTGCCGTCTTTGTCGTACAGTGTCAACATAGAACAAAGGATAGAAAAAAATATTTGGTAACTAAGGCTATAGTTGCTACGTTCTAAAACAGATAGACAACGAAATCTCGGGAACTACCTCCCGTCGAACCCCTCGGGCGCTAGTATCGCCCTCGCTACGCTCGGGACGGGGTACAGCCCTCAGCCCTCGAGGTTCTGTGGGCAGTAGATCCCTCGATTTCGTTGTCTATCTATTATAATATAGAAGTGCTTTTTTTTTGTGATTTGGTCGGTTACTGTGCATGATTCTCTCCCATTTTTGTAAGGGCACCAAAGCATGTGATTAAACTGGAACCTCCACTAACTTAGCAAGTAATATAAGGCAGCTGTGACAGACTTGATGTCTTCAGCTGGAAGTTCAAGTAATAGTGTCATCACAATTTTGGCAAGTGAATGATGTTTATTAGATTTCACTGTGTCCCAAAAGAGGGAGAATGTTTGCATACACTTTAGTGATTCTGACTGACAACATAGGGTGTTAGAATGCACTAATCAATTAGCAGTTGAACGTATTAGGTTGTATGTAAGTTAACACGCCATTTCCCAAAGATTTTTACCATGTAAATTAAAATAAATTAAATTAAAAGTTTGGATCAACAAGAATATTAATTAACTGGAGATGAGGTGACAGAGTGGGAACATTATTGATCATTTACGGAGGGACGTTAATTTTGACCAATTAGCAGTGAAGCAACTTTCAGTGTCATCATGGTTTAACATAGTATGAGTTGTCAACCATCATTATTGTTTTTATTTTGCAACAATGAATGGAATGTTCACAAGCACTGACAGTGTACAAAGTCCGCGTAACTGGACCTCGCCACACCCTTTCGGCTATTAATCAGACTAGTTACTGAACACTACGGCTATGACAGTCGTAAGCTCCCGCAGCACTCAGATAACTATGTTGCGCGAAGAGAGCAAGGTAAGATAATGATTACAGGTAAATAGGGTAAGACATGACACAGAAAGCAATGGGTATGAAAGGGGCGGAGATACACATGAATATCATTAAGTTCAGTTTGATATGAGGCGCCCGCAAGCAGGCTAGTTGTTGACAATTCAGGTGTTGATTGAGGTGGAGTCCTGTGGTTCGCAAAAATCCTCCAGTGAAGCCCGGACAGACAGATAAGCTAAGAATCTCTCTAGACTTTGTGAAGCTATTTTAGCTCACTTGATTCCTTCAAGTTTACAATATTGCTACATTAACAATTCCAGTTTTAGACAAACCAATCAATCTTCTGTGCACCAGTCAAACATGGTTGTTCCACAGGAAAATACTGTGGTAAAGCTTGATTAATAGCGATGATGAAATAATGAAGGCCATATTGATTCCTAAAGTTACTAACAATATAAGACCAAAGTTCCACTGAATTCCCAGAATTACATTAACTATGTGTCAGGTTTGTCTTTATCTGTATGGCATCGCAGTGTGCTAAGCAAAACATTTCTATATTAGTTTTTTTTCTTCTTTTAATGACTATACCAATAGTGAAACCTCCTACATCACCATAGAAAGCACACTTTTTAACCCCAAAATAGCACTCTCTATCTATCTATCTATATATATATATATATATATATATATACATGCATATATATTATAAAGGCATTGAACAGGAGACCTCGTGCAGCTGATGGTAATACATTTAGCATGTCATTCATTATCTGCACTCTGACATTTTGTTGTACATCATTCATAGTAACCTTGGCTGTCCCCAGAGTTCAAACACAGAATAATTCAGTACAGAACTAGTGAAGTATTACTGGTGAATGGCATTGTATTGTGTGTTCATGTGTGAGATGTGGGCCATTAGTTCCTTGGCAGTCAGTCTGGAAGTCACCTGAGTGAACTCCTCCTGTTATAGCTGTGCATTGCAATCTACAATCTAATTCAAATTGTGACATGTATAGTAATACCTGTGGCATTCATTCTACAGCTGTAGTTGATGGTTTCTTTTGACTGAATCTTACATACTTTTTGGTGCTTTTCGTAGCATGTGTGTGTGTGTGTGTGTGTGTATGTGCATGTGTGTGTGTGTGTGTGTGTGTGTGTATGAGTGTGAGTGTATGTGTATGTAATGTATGTATATATATGAAGCAAGAGATTGGTATATCACAGCTGGTAAGAAAAATCCTAACCTTTCCACTGCCGAAGTGCAACATATCATTGGACTTGTTCTATAATAGTTTTTAGTTTTTGTAGGGAGCTACTTGTCATACACTAACTAACTATAGGATACTTGCTATAGGCTACATTTGGGTTAATTCAAGCATGGAATAGAAACATTATGAGAGGCTGCTCGACTTACTCTTTGTGTATGATTGCAATAAGCTGCTATTACTGCTTATAATGGAATAGAGATGAAGTGCAGTATTTGAGAGTATAAATGAAGTGTGTATTCTTCATCATTTCTGTTGAAGTACATTGCAATAGTTACAGCTTTTAATTGAAAAAAAAAGAAAAAAAAGATCCAGCCAGCACCAGAGAGTGTTATGATGGCAAATATTTGACAATACCCACAAGCAAAAATTAGAGCAGTGAATAGCAGCCAAATCTTTTTTCGCCACATACATTATGCGCTGTGCTGACTAAGCGCTCAAATTCTGTCACAACATAGAAATAACACCATTATAACATCAGATTTGACTTCAAAGCTTTCAAAAGTTCTTTAGCATTCACAAAGTGTTCCTAGTGTACAGTCAGCTAAAATCTTGGCTGCTGCCTTGTTTACCATGCATGCCACTTGTTGCACTCTATTTGGAGTTAGCTGTCATGGAGTGATGGTCAGTGTATCAACAGTACATTGTACATATATGTGTGTGTGTGTATAAACATGTCTCTCTTAATAATACTATTATTAGCAAAGCAAGCACAGAGAAATGAAACACTTCAGTCTAGGGTTACAAATTTCTATCCAACAATATATATATATATTTATATAATACAATACATATATACATAATATGTGTGGCATATTAATAGCACATGTGAGGAGTAATGTAGTTGACAACTGTTCAATGATGATTTTGTGGCCTTACAAAGTGTAGGCTAGCCAGAAGTGGTCCTATGCACTTGTAGCACGAGTGCTGTGTTTAGCAGCACTGAAAGTGTATTTTAACAGCACACTGAAGTCCACCATTTAACAGCACTAAAAATAACTCATATGCTAGTGTTTTGTATTACTTTTTTATTCTTTTTGTTTTAATTTGAAGTGTTGATTTGTTTAGCTGATATATAAGCTGGGACTAACTATACTGTATAGTGAATTGCATGAAATAACAACTGTTATTAAGTACGTATTGAACTTTTCAGATCCAAGGTTTCTAGTGATATAGGGCGTCCATCTCTGGTGGAATTAAATTATGACCTTAAGTTTAATAAAGAGTGATATACCTGTGTGGTGAAATAAAATGTGTTAATAATATGATCTAGTATTGCATTTAAAAATTTGCAGTATATGCTATTATTATTATTATTGTTTTTCCCCCTTTTTTTAGGTCAGTCTGGATACCCAGTAAGTTATGATTACTATAGGAATACCTAATTGCTGTGAAGATTGTTATTATTATTGTTATATGATGAGAATATAAATCAGCTAATAGAGGTCAGAAAGTGGCGGGAGGGGATTGTGCATTTAATACAATGATGAAAAAAACAACAACAAATGAAAAACAAACAAACAAACAACCTTTTCGTTTGTGACAGGCTCAGCCCAATGTTGTCATGCAACAGCCTCAGGTGGGAACTGTTGTCGTGGAAGGTCCTACCAGGCGACCAGAGATGGGAATAGGAGCTACCGTCTTTGCAGTCTTTGTGACCATCTTTGCCGCCAGCTTTCTGTGCTTGTGGGCACTTCCTTGCACCATAGTTGGTATCATACTTGGTGTCACTGTAAGTTAGGTGGGAGGAGCAGCGTAGTAAGTTAAGTTTTACCTACAAAGTGATTTTTTAGTTGAAAATAACTGTAAGGTCAACAGTGAGTTCTATTGCAAAGCGTGCTGGAGAGAGTGATGAGGTAGAATCCACGAAAAAAGCCGATGTCACATTTATTAGAAAGGACAATGAAGTGAAATGGAGTCAAATAATCATATGAGCCAGAATGTATTTCACCACCTCCACAGATGTGACCCCACACTTGTGTGAGGGGAATGTAATGCAGCTGTAGCCGTGGGAATCATTGTCCTGTATTTCAAATAAATGTGACATCTTCTTTTCTTCATTGATTCTGTTTCATCATTCCTCACGGACACTGTCACTCTTTCCAGTGTGCTGTGCTAGCCCATGTAAAGGCCTTCACTATAATCCTGGTATGTACAACGGGCAGACAATCAGGTAGAGCTCTAATTACCTAGGAGCTGGATAACTAGCCCTGGAATGAATATTAGACTTCTCACATTTCTGTGGTACACTGAGCAGTTTATTTATCTCATAAGCAATCAAACATATTCAAGACTCACTGTTACAATTTGTAATAATACACGTTGTATTATTTAAAATCAAATTCCCCAATGTTCTTTGGTAGGCAATAGCGTATGGTGACAAAGGTGACTTGAAGACTGCCAAGACTCACTTTGGAATCTCCATGGGCTGCACTATTGGTGGCATAATCTTTGCTGTGGTTGGAGTAATCTGTATCACAGTGGGTATAGTCGTGGCTGTATCCAATGCAGCCAATGCAGCCTCTCAATCCTCGTCTAGATTCAGTAATAATTATACTTACAACTAGCAGTCGGACACACCACACACTTTGCAGTCAGCAGTCTGTTTTTATTGTAAAAGTACATAGCTGGTCTTGTCATCATGATTCATACTGACTTTATTTATGTTAAGCTTTTTTTTTTTTTTTTTTTTTTTGTTAAATCTTTTTTTAATTTTATTATTATTAATAAACATTACCACAGATAAAAAAAAAGTACAATTTAATTTGCATGATTGCTGAAACCGCCACCCATCTGAAAGGAAATTGTTAATATTGATACAGTTAAAAATAATTATACTGACACACTTTCCACCTACATCAGATGGTGGCAACTCTTGCCTCCTTTGTGGTAGGGATTTAGGAGTCTGGATTAGGATGGCCAAATGATGTACTGTACTTCAGTTTATATTAATTTAAACTCGTCTCATTAGCTATAATGTGAATGGGAAATGTAAGAATGAAAAATTCACTGTAATTGATTTGGTGGTTTTGATACTTTTATATATCATATATTTGCTATTTAGCTAATACTACATCCCAGGAATGGACCTCTACACAATTGCTTACTAGAGTAATATTAATTCTACTGGATTCATGATTAAGTATGTATCTGAGCACTGTAAGTACAGTCTTCAGAACAGTTTCTGTGTTTGGACAATTTTTTGTCCACAGCAATCACAGCTTCCACCACCAGTGACAGGCACTCTTCAATCCATGCTTTCTGCAGTATGCTTTTGAATTAGGAGCCCAAGGTTTGGATGAGTGTTGTAGCAGTTGCAGATACAGATGTACTGACTCTCATATTGCTACCATTATGGTGAACTGTGACCCTACTTATGGTGGAGTTGGATTGGAAGGTAGATGGCAAATTCATTCAATCAATTAAATGACTGACCTGAATCCACCATCCACCATCAGTCCATTACTTAGGTGTTGAATGGAAACATTTTATAGGTAAATTTCAGCAAACAGAGTCTTTTCCTGAACAATCTTGTATCTGCATCACCAATGAGAGAGCTGTAGCTAAGTGACCACCGTCTACAAAATAAAACTCAGCAGTAAATTTGCTCTTATTACTTTCATTAGCAAGGAATATTTGAAGTAAGGATATGTAGCTATATGCTTCCATTTGTCTTATGAAGCCAGAACCTTTCATTTGGAGAGGGTTTGGTTTTGGAGACACTAGCTATCATGACGTCAGCTAAGTTCTCATAGCTCGCTTTTGATGTTCTTGGTCCTTTGCTCGTAGCCATCAAAATTTTGTCTCACCATATTGTTTACTCCTCCTCCTAATTCACTAGACGCATTATATGCCACCGCCATCAATAACATACTTAGCTCTCACCGGGGAAGGGTCAACTGGCTCTGCGCATGGGTGAGCCGCACGAGAATTCGTAATAGATCACGTTACCACGTGGGTACATTCAGTTCATAAATTTCCTATACCGGTACAGAATTAGTGAAAACAAAAACTGACTCCATAAAGCCGGTCATTTATTGCCGCACATTTTAGCGGTTCTTCGAGGGAAGGCGCCGACGAGTTGTACTGCTGTAAATATTTTAATTGGACAATGAGCTGTTATGGGCCAGAATTTGTCGGAGACAAAGATACATCTGAGTTAAGCAATGAGGACTTCTTTGTTGGTCATTCCAGTATGCAAGGCTGGAGACCTGGTATCCTAAATGTCGAAACATTATAGTAGTGGAAGACGGCCTAGCTCTACACAGTAGTTAGCACAAATTTACATTTAGTTGTTTAGGTAAAGAATTGAATTGGCTAGCTAGGTTTATACTAGGAAAGATTGGCTAGACCTACTGGGAGAAAGAAAGGCTGTGTTTACACAGTTTTAAAGCTTTACACTAGGAGACAGTAGCTAAGTAACGGACCTTGTTTTCACTTTTAGCTAGGTTTACTCTGAAAGTCAGGCGCTAGCTTTTGGCTAGGTTTACACTGAAAGTCAGGCGCTAGGTTTACTCTTTTGACTAGGTTTACAGAGTAGCTCAGTTTCCACTGGTAATGATGGTAAGTAAGTTAATTAAAGTGTTTATTTAAGGGAGGAAGAGAGGCACACACACATTCACAGGAGGTGTTTATCTTGACCCTAGTTCTCTAGATATGGAAGATGCTTATAATGTGAAGTTACCTCTGGACACAACAGATTCCCACTCGGCTTACTTTGCCGTGTTCGATGGACATTGTAGCAAGCATTATTCCGTATACTGCAGTAAAGAACTCCATAATTTTGTGCTTCAAAGTCATCATTTTGGTAAGTGGAGTTGAGTGCTGGAGTGTGTGTGTGTGCACTAGCAGTGGTCCTTACAAGTCAGTAGTCAAGTTATGTTGTATCCTTCAATTAGAACAGTTTCCCTCTGCAGTTAAAAGCATCAAGCACTGTGCTAATCCTTGGCTACACTTGAACTAACAAAAAGCTATTATTTACATTTTTTTTTTGAAGTACCTATGAACTTAGTTGGCATCTGTTTATTGTTGTTGAAGTGGGACCAAATCTTTTCACTTTCAAATAAAGCAATTAGTAAACTCTATCGAATGCCAAATCTTTAATTGTTGATATGACGGTTTACAGAATCACTCACCAAAGCCATGGCATGGTCTACATTTTATTGAGTTTTTTGGGTTTTGTTTTTCAAGCACTCACCATTTCCTGTACTAGATGGTGTCTAGCACTCACCATTTCCTGTACTAGATGGTGTCTAGCACTCACCATTTCCTGTACTAGATGGTGTCTAGCACTCGCCGTTTCCTCATTTCCTGTACTAGATGGTGTCTAGCACTTGCCATTTCCTGTATTAGATGGTGTCTAGCACTCGCCGTTTCCTCATTTCCTGTACTAGATGGTGTCTAGCACTTGCCATTTCCTGTACTAGATGGTGTCTAGCACTCGCCGTTTCCTGTACTAGATGGTGTCTAGCACTTGCCATTTCCTGTACTAGATGGTGTCTAGCATTCGCCGTTTCCTGTACTAGATGGTGTCTAGCACTCACCGTTTCCTGTACTAGATGGTATCTAGCACTCGCCGTTTCCTGTACTAGATGGTGTCTAGCACTCACCGTTTCCTGTACTAGATAGTATCTAGCACTCGCCGTTTCCTGTACTAGATGGTGTCTAGCACTCGCCGTTTCCTGTACTAGATGGTGTCTAGCACTCGCCATTTCCTGTACTAGATGGTATCTAGCACTCGCTGTTTCCTGTACTAGATGATGTCTAGCACTCGCCGTTTCCTGTACTAGATGGTGTCTAGCACTCGCCGTTTCCTGTACTAGATGGTGTCTAGCACTCGCCGTTTCCTGTACTAGATGGTGTCTAGCACTCGCCGTTTCCTGTACTAGATGGTATCTAGCACTCGCCGTTTCCTGTACTAGATGGTATCTAGCACTCGCCGTTTCCTGTACTAGATGGTGTCTAGCACTCGCCGTTTCCTGTACTAGATGGTGTCTAGCACTCGCCGTTTCCTGTACTAGATGGTGTCTAGCACTCGCCGTTTCCTGTACTAGTAGATGTCTAAACGCAAGCACTTGCCATTTATTGTACAAGACGCTATCTAAACACAAACAATCGCCATTATTGTACTAGTCAGAACAGATTCAAGTAGTCAACAACATGCCACTGGTAAAATGTCTGATAATATTTTACTGAAAATGTGTAAAATAAGACTATACAAATGTGAACTGAGTAGCAAAGAAATATGATATGATTTTCTATTTCTCACATACCAGATCATAAAACATGCTTAAAATACATGGATGAACTGCCTTTGCTGTGGACTATATAGTTACAGCCTCCCCCACCCCCCTCTCCCGTCTTGTCTCCTCCTCCCCCATTATTTGTGATAGAGATGTCATTGATCTCTGGCATGTGTTGTGTATGGTCATACTGCTCTCAGGGAGCACTAGCATGACATGTTGTAGTTGTTGTTATTGTTGTTGTTTGTGTGGGTGTGTGGTGGTACAGGTAAAGGTGCATATGAGTTGTGTCTGAAGGAGAGTTTCCATAGTTTGGATAAGTACATGTTAGAAGGTGAGAAATAATATATATTGTAGGAGTCCAGCCAACAAAATTACCACCTGGCACATGCATGCATGTTGCAGTGTACAGTACTTGTGGGTGAATAGTGTGTGCGTGTGTGTGTGTGTGTGTGTGTGTATGTAGATAAAGACCTGCACTCTGTAGCCACAGTAGGAGGGACTACAGCTGTAGTTGTGCTCATCAAGGACAAGCATGTCTTCTGTGTGAGTGTGTGTGTGTGCGTGAAATTGCAAGGAGCTTGGTCATGTGATGAGATTAGGTTGTGTGTGCATATGTTTGTGTGTGTGTGCATATGTTTGTGTGTGTATATTGTATATGTTTGTGTGTGGGTGTACACGTGTGTGCATATGTTTGTGTGTGGTGTGTATGTCTGTGCGTATGTTTATTTGTGTGCGTGTGTAGGCTAATGCAGGAGACTCCAGAGCCATAGCCTGTGTAGGTGGATGTGTTAGAGAACTCTCTCACGACCACAAGCCTAATTTGCCAGGTGATTAAGGATCTCCTTAATAATGTACTCCTTAATTGGTTTCCTGCTGGCCTGTGGTGCCTGCTATGTTGGGAATTTACTCAATCTGAAAAGAGATAACTTTCAATTCTTCTTGGTGTGTGTGTGTTACAGATGAGCGTAGGAGAATCTGCCAGGCGGGTGGCTGGGTGGAGTTTAAGCGTGTCAATAGTATGAGTTGAATTTCATTATAGTTGTGTGGATGAGTGTGTATCTGTGTTTGTTTTATCAAGGTACCTTGGCACTTTCCAGAGCGTTGGGGAACTTTGAATTCAAGAAGAACAAGGAGTTGACTGCGGAGGAACAGATTGTGACCGGTAAGAACAGTTCATGCAACTGGTAGAGACTACATTCGTAACTGGTAAAGGCAGCTCCTGTAATTGGTAGGGACATCCCATGTTACTGGTAAGAATTTCTTGTGGAATGGTAGGGTTTACTCGTATGTAACTGGTAAAGGCAGCTCGTGTCACTGGTAGGGACTACATTCGTGACCGGTACAGGCAGCTCGTGGTAGGGATAGCGTGTGTAACTGATGAGGAAAGCTCGAGTAAAAATATATGCACTTCCAGTACTTTTGTTGTAAATCCTGGTTAGTTGAGAGTAAATGACATTGTATGAAACGGTATTATAACAAACCCTTTACCTAACCCACTAGTACTACTAGGTTGGGTCATATTAGTCGGAGCCGGTGGTGCTATTGCGTGCGTTGAATGGTTCAGACATAATGTGTCATAGAGCAAAGGACTACATTTTAATATGTTATGTGTACGTGTGTGTAGCTGATCCAGAAGTGACATCCTACTTACTTGGGCCTGATTATGAGTTTCTGGTTGTTGCTTGTGATGGTATGTTGTTGAAGGGAATCTCTGTCTCTGTGTGTATGTGTGTGTGTGAGTATGGTGAATCTAATTGATATTCTAGGAGTGTGGGATGTGATGTCCAATGAAGAGGTCGTACAATTTGTGAGAACTCGAATTGCTCAGAAAATAAAGCCAGCAGAGGTGAGTTGTTTAGTGCTTGTCATGTATTCGGAGGCAGAGCTGCTACCCTTTATAGTGTGTGTGTGTGTGTGTGTGTGTGTAGATCTGTGAATCTCTCCTGGAGCACTGTCTCGCCCCAGACGGTAGGATGGGGGGCGTTGGCTGTGACAATATGACTGTCGTGTTGGCGTGTTTCCTACATGGCAAGTCCTACGGAGATCTGGCAAAGAGATGTAGTCAGACTCTCGTTCCTGATCTGAAAGAAGTAGAGCTACCAAAATAATGGGAGGCATATCAAGCTACGTATTTTATTACATCAGCTACTATATTGTACATGAAAGTAAACAAAGATTGACCTGTACAATGACCTCAGAAACACAGGGCTATTTAAAACTCTCTCTCTCTCTATACCATCAATATAAGTGAACTAAATTGTCTAAAATAAAGTTGAAATATCATGACCAATTAATAACAATTATATGAATCAAAGGATAGCTACATTAAAAAGCAATGATATTAGCTTAAATAGTTGAATAAATGATAATTAATACTATGAATCCAATTACTCCAATAATTATGCTAATTATGCTGCATACAATAGAAACCCTTCCAAAAGTCTTTGTACGGTCTTCATTATCTTTTTTGGCAGAGTATAGTGCCTATGTGAAGAGACATAGAAAAGAATGACAAACACAAATGCGAATTCTGCAACACATTTCCTTTATACTAAAAAAAAATATCATTCAATAACTACTATAACTCTTACATAGAGTCCGAAGGCAAGTGCTGCAAGTGAGCATGGCAGACCAAAAATGCCGAAGAGTGTAATCAACAGAAGTGATGCAATGGACAGGTAAAGGGCCCTGTAAGCAGTGGTCTGATTTCCAGGAAGTATACCAGTCCTTGGTTGTTGAGTCACAGTACCCTATAAATTATTACAAATCACATATGCATGTCTGCTTCAATACATAGCTATTTGCTTACAAAAAGCATGGTAAAAACAAAAATTGTACAATAACTTACTTGATCTAAGGCAATGGCAGTTTGATCTGAATGGAAATAATGACATTATAAATCAACATTCCATCAAAACATAAGCAACTCACTTGCATTAGTTTGGGCCATCTTTCTTAGTCTATCAAACCTCAGTCATTCCTCCATGGAGTGTATTTTCTTTTATACCAGCAAATCTTGGACTAAATATTAAAAATTAATCTTATGAAAGATTCATTTTCACTTAATCAAAAGTTCATATTCCTAGCACTTATGATGAAAGCAAACATTTCAAGAGTAATAGTTTCATAAAAATAACATTACAAATTAAAATGTAGCTAGACTAGCTAATTGAGCTAATAATTCTTGTGCAACCACAGCCTCAACCACAACCACAGTGATTCCCAGATTTATTTTTTGCTGACTTTAAAAAATAAACATTTTAAGTTAAATCATTTTTCACTGATCTATCTATTTTGTTGGATTAGCTATTGGAACCAACCTTAAAATATTGAATGCGCAGGAAGCAGGGGGGGGGGGGCTTAGGCCTTAATCAAACTATTTGAACTATTCTTGTTGTAACCAGCTTCTTTTTCAGTTGAGGAATAAAACATGGTAGCCTAAGTCTAGATTTGGAATCTCGCTACATAGTGTAACTGTGGTATCTAACCAAGACTAGTCTTTAAATCATTGCATCATACTTATTACATCATCATGTGGTTTTGTCATAACTTTTCATTAGTTATTTCTGTAGTAGTTATTGAGAGTGTATTGTATCCTTGTGTAACTTGCTATATGAATTGTTGAACTTTAATTGTTTGATTGAATGAACCTACTTGTCGTTAGTACAACAGTAACTACTATGCATTCAAGTGAGCTCGATTCTTTTGGACTTGGTAGAAACAAAAAAAAAAGGACTTTAAAGAACTCTTTCTAATAGCCATATCCACACAGTGTGAAACAGATCCTTCCCGCCCAACCCCCCCTCCCCCTCCAACTTCCTGGAGTATTGATGAGCGAGACCAGAGGGACTTCATTGTGTGCCGTTTTTATGCCCTGCTGGCACTGAAATTTGAGGCACTGGAATTTGGAGTGCTCATTTGGGTGAGGTAATTTGTGAAATGGTTATAAAAATTTGTGTTGGATATATTAATTTAGCTTCACTTTGCTTTATATTTCAAATTATTATTATTATTTTTCACTCTGGGTGAACTTGTAACGAATGATCCAGAAATACATAGAAAGTAGCTATTGCAATTTTGCTACAAAATAAAAACTAATTAAACTGAAAATATGAATACTTAAATGTTAAAGTACACTAATTAGGGTTGAACAGCTGGAGGATCAGAAGCCATATTTTGATCCTTGTTAAGATCTTGCAGCTAAAAGATAAGCTTCATGTAGCTAGCTGTTATTCTTTTCAATGGTTACTGGAGCTGTCACACTAGAAACTAGTGTGAGAATGGAAATTACTGTGTGTAGTTGTGAGGTGTGCTTCATGCCAGAGGTCTACAAGGAAATGATGGAAAGATCTAGAGTCACATGAACAGCTAATAACTGCTGGTATAATAGAATACAAACAGTCAGTTCCATTAGTAAAACTGAATACCACAATCTACAAGATCTATGTTTGTTTGTTTTTTCAACTGATTATTGCATGTTTTTTCAACTGATTGTTGCAAGATTAATGATTTGAATTGCTGTGGTAAAAAATTATAGTTAAGTAGAATTTAGCTCCTGAAATGCCAAATGAAGGTTTTGACCTTTAATTGATCTCTTAGTAGTTCCTGTACATAGACAGATCAACTGGCTAACTTGCTCTGGAAGGGGTGTGGATATCGACCTCAGTGTACTAAAAATAGTTAAGAAAATGGGTACCCTTTACCGAGGGGACTTTGGATACTAAACATACTTAACTAAACCGGGAACTCCACCACACTACCACCAAACTACAGTACTTCAGTACACAACCAAAAATAATCGGTCATGTACCAGCACTGGAGCCCACCAGCCTTGAAACAGCATTGGAAAAAATTACTGTTACATTACTGACTGGGCTTTCATCCTGAATATATACTGTAAAAACATGGTAGTATCATTACAGTAAAATCAGCATTGAATCAACAAGTATGGTTGGGGACCTTACAGTACTGGAAAGGCATTGTTGTCAGCTTACAGTATTGATGCACAGGTGTACGCAAATTTTTAAAATGGAGAATAGGCAGAATCCAAGTAAGTGTTTCTTTACACTACAGTGTTGGCATTGAAAATTGCTACATTTGGTCAGGAAAACACTACAAAGTAGTGAAAAAATATACTGTGTAGGATGGTTGGATACAGTGCAGGTATGTAGGCTGGCTACTAGCTATATTGTGTAAAATAGGAATCAGGACTGAATTTTATTGCAGAAAAGTGGTACCAGTCACTGAAAAAGTGAAGAAAAGTGAAAATGAAGATGGTCAAGGAAAGGCAGAGAGACACATTCCTAGTGATAGTGAACTCAGGGTACGTTAGATTAGTGATATAGTTGAATAGGATTCTTTTTTCACTGAAAAGCAAATATTTAATTTTTTATTACCCGCAATGCCAGGTGTTTTATTATATACTCCGGCATTCACTAGGTGCCTTCAATGTGGTAAAGAATGTGGTAGTGAACGAGACGAATGCTTCACATGGTTTATTACCAAGTACCTGTAACAAAAAATACAATTTTTTATACTAATTTGTAATCCAATAAGTTCCTAATTTACTCTCCGCCTTTCTTCTGATCGAAGATCTGTCAGTCTGTTATAGCAAAATGTTTTTGCTTTATCAAACTTCGATTTAATGCGGCCATCTTGCTTTAGAACCTTCGTAATACTGTGCTGAAATTCAAAAGCAAAAGTTATTGTTGTGGTAGACTGAAAAGTTAAGTTTACTTACAGCGATATCCTCCCGTGAAGGTTGGCGCATCATAGAATTAGCTAAAGCTGACCTGTTTCTCTGAGCAGGTCATCCTATTATTATTGATAAGACGAATGTATAAAGCTACTTCGCAATTACAATAATCGTACAAACCTTATAGGTGCTAGATTCTATTGTAAATGATTGCTCCATGCTTACTTTCACCTGGTCACTCAGCTGTCTCACACTTTCTTCAAGTTTGCATACCATTTGACCAATTTTGCAAACATCTTTTAGTTTTTTCTGTTCCTTCAACCCATGCCGAATTTCATCTAAAACTTGCTGCCATAGTGTTTCTGGCTGGTACCTACTTGTTTCTGGCTGCTGCCTCCTGCTTTCTAACTGCTGAGTCCTGTTTTCTTGCTGCTACCTCCTGCTTTCTATTTGCTGGTTCCTGGTTCTAACTGCTGGGTCCTTGTTTCTGGCTGTTGACTCCTATGTAGTGGGGTTACAACAAGCCGGTCAGAAATTTGGTGTGCAGGACGCCTGTATGGTGTGGTGTTGTGATGTCTGCTACTCCCCCGAAGGCTACTAGAAGTGCAAGCATGTCCTCTGAAGTCCTTGTGTGTTCCTGTAGCAAGTGGTTGCCTGAATTGCCTATTCATTCCAGGAAGATGACTTGCAGTGAAGGCATTTCAGGTCCTCTTACAGCAGTTTTACTAGAAACTCTAATTTGCCCACTTGGATACTCATCCCTTCTGAATTCATTATTTCCACTTGAGTTCCCCGGAAGGCTACAAGTATTGCCAGCAGGTCTTCTACTTGCTCTCTTACTGCATCTTCACCAGCTACTGGTAGACTGGGCTGCTCCATTATTCCGTTGGATTTCACCGCAATATGAGCTGCAAATGCGAGCACGCACGCCCCTTAAAGCGACGCAGCGTGGCCCCACTCATTAAAGATGGCATCTTCTGCAGGAGCAGAAAGAAGTGGTTAGTTTTTACATTGACATTAATATTGCGCTAATAATGGTGAACGTGCATCTTTGTAAAATACTACTGTTCCCTTTGTGATGTCAAGTTTCCTTTCAAGTCAAAACTGGAAAACATCTTGCTACTGATAGTCATAAGTGTAGTTTGGAGTCAGCCACAGACAGCCATGTATTATCCTATACTGAAGGGGTATGTCACTTGAATATTATGATAATACTTCAATAAATGTCCAATAATAGTCCATTGGAGAAGGAAATATGGAAGAGATGCAATGTATTGACGACAGTGCAAGTGATGGAGAGTGTAGTGACACTGAAGACACCGACATTTCTTCAGGTAAATAATCTTAATTATTTGTTTATACTGTGTTGAAGATAATTTTCTTTACAGATTTGGAGTTGGACGTTATCTTTCGCAGCATAGAAACAGAAGATGATTTTTCACCTTTTCCCAGCAAAATGTTTGCATTGTTGTATTTAATTCTCAACAGCCCTAAACCAATGGTGAGCAATCAAAGATTTGACACATATTTTTGTTTTACATTGTATGACTAGTGAGATGTATGAGCAAGCAATGTTTATTTTTTGTTATACTGAGTTTCTTTGCATTGGTTAGTGTAATTGCCTTCTTTACCATCAAGTTTATGACAACCAATATGATCAAATGTAATTGATACAATTACTTCTTTCGTTTACATAATTCCAAATGAATTGTGTTCTCCCTGGGTGTTTAGAATTTTAGACTTCTGTCAATAAAAACCACTTATTTCTAATTTTATATTAATGTTTGCTTTATGTACTATTTGTTCAAGGGTGAGTCAAATTTGATATTTGTATGGTTTCTTTTGGCACAAACTGGTATTACTGTTCCAAGTATTTCAGCAGTAAAAAAGTTCACGTTACCCGGATTTCAGCAGCCTACTAAAGTAAATGAAGTTTTGTTGGTGTTGTTTTTGTTTTTTAATATACAATTTTCTTGGGTTTTGGAATATAGCAAGTGACTTCAACAGGTATTCCATTCTATTCAAATACTTTATCAAGTATTGTTCAAAGATTTCTTGGGAACCCACTCACTGCTAGAGCAGTACAGAGATTTCCTGTCGTTACACAAACAACGTACAGGTAAAGACATCTACTATGTTTAAAAATAGTATACTAACGTATAAATGCAGAGAAATGTCTCATGCTTCTCATTGGCATGATGACCCTCGTTTTTACTCTCCAATGGCTGTGTTGGATGGTGGGATTCATGTATTTATTCGTGATTGTGTGACTTGTCTCCATCCACATCTAAATACTACAGTAACTGCTCAGATAGTAAAGTTTTATAACAAGGTAGCTATACTTATCCAATTGTTGTTATTTCTCATCATAAGGGTTTATATTTTATGTAGGAATATTTTGGTGGCTTGTATGCTGATGTTCATGTTTTGCTCACGTTAGAGCAATTTCAAGATGCTGTTCCAGAAACATTAGCTTGCTATGTCACTTATGGAACACTGATTTTATATGAGAAGATTTCTATTCCCATCATACATATTACTGGTTTGTGTGAAGTTCCGCCTTCTATATTGCGATGGGATGCAGCAAATGGATGTCTTCTTCAAGTGTCCACACAAGTAATAGAATATATCTTGTAGCACTTGTTTCTTAATATCCCTTATTACATGAGTTAGAGCATGATATGTTGAGATATTTCAAAGCAGCTGATTTTATTATCATAAGCCACGCAAGTAAAAATATAGCCTGCAAGTGAAATACAAATACCTCACCATATATGGATGAGTATATTCTGTACTGATATCTTCAATACAGTATTTTGTGCTAATACTAATTATAATAACTCGTCTTTTAACTACAATTACCCACCTAATTCATTTTCCCCCATACATGACTCATGAGTCATAATGTCCAGGCCCCAAGGAATGATTTGTTTTTCTATTGTAAGTTTGTGAATCTATCGCAAAACAGGTGCCTTTACATCACAAAATACACTAATTGGATTGTATGCTTGGGTGTATTTTACTCTGATTATTATGTTCCGTTTTCCCTTTATACAGTATTTAATTGTATGTACATGTATGCTTATCATAGCAACATGTGGTTAAATAAGCTTTTCACATATGACAATATACGTAATTTTTATTCATAAATACGGAGCTATCAACTTCATAATTATTCTCCTTTAGTTTCAAATTAATAAATACATATATGTACACTGCTTGTCTAGGATCATGCCACTTTCTTCACCTCACACCCTGTCAAAATGAAAGCCGCTGGAAGGCCAGTAGTAATGCTACCCTTACTGTTATTTTCCAATGACACGAGTGGTAATCGAAGCAAGAAGTGGCACAAATTTGACTCGTGGTCTGTTCTATTTGCTGGACTACCTCGTCATGAAAATATAAAAATTAAGAACATTCATTATTGTTATATGCTGTTCTGACGTGGTTTCCGCACTTGATATGGCTGTGTGTGTGTTTTTGTGTGTGTTTGTTGTTTGTGTGTTTTTGTGTGTATGTGTGTGTGTCCTTAGAAACTGCGTGCTTGCTGTCTTATGATTATTTGTGACCGTCTACAAGAAAATTGGGCACAACGCGGCCCCCATCAAAAAAATTTTTTTTTTGCACTTACGCATTTGTCGGCATCCTGATATTGAGCCCTCCAAGTTTTATTGCTGTACCTTTAGTTGTTTTCGCTATATTTGACCTAGCCGTTCCCTTCGTTAAGGCTTATTTAATACATTTTTAAGAATTCAATCGATTTTTCCCGACGTTTACGCACGCTACGTTGTGCCAGATTTTCCCGTAGATGGTCACATTTTTCCTTATGTCTTAAATTTTCACTCTTTAAATCTTGCAGATTGAGTATGGTCAGCTTTTGGCAGCTGCCAAGAATTATAATGGCAACCAACTATGTGTGATCAGAAAGATTGAGTTTCTTTGCTCACCACTTGGTGATTTCATAACTAACGAGTTGGATTGCAATTTATTGAGGTAGGGAGAGAGTGGTAACAGTTTTAGACAATTGAATTCCCCTAGAAAGTTCTCTGTCTGTGTCAGATTGTGGTGTGACAACTAACCATAGTAGTCTCGCGTAGCCAGATCCTTTACCAACCCTAACCCTACGTGGGGAAAGAAAGGGTCTGGGAACAGACAATATGACTTGTTCAGCTGCATCCCAAAAGGGTGCTCAATTATCACATTCCAGCAAGCTTGGTGATTTCATAACTAACGAGTTGGATTGCCCATTGCTGACAATGACTGATAACATTTTCATATTGGAATCTTTTGCCATTGGAAATGCAGTGTCAATAATCCATGAATGCAGCAACTCATGCAAGTCCGTGTCAAAGCAATGTCCAAGGAACATAGAAAGAGAACAGTGTCTTACTTCTCAAATAGAGTTTCAACGTGATTATTCTAGTTCAATGAATTTTTTTAATGAGTATTGTGTAAATCAGTAAAAATTACTTTTACCCTAATATGGCCACATGTATTCAAATTTGTGTAATCAAAAATATTAGCATTTTATATTAACATAGTAGATATTTCAGTGACTTCATCCAAGTTAGTTACCAACAACAACAACATGGTCCTATACGCTATATATGTACGGGAGAATTTCTAACGTATTTTATAATCTATTTTTGTAATTATGACATGGGTAGTAACACAAGACATCACCAATGGAAGATGTTAAGGGACACCAGCAAGCAAAAGGAAAGTAAATTTAGAGTTCTATTCCGGTTTATTTATTGTAATGTACTTTCTATACATTATATTTCCATGTAGCTACTCATCCTTGTCATACCAATACCAACCACCTCTAAAAGATATTGAGGTATGTTTGTATTATTCATTTGTAATTGCCAATATAAAAAGAATTTAACACATATTCTTTTCTTTTTCAAGCATGTGAACCTGTATCACTCCATCCTATTCCCCAGTTGAGGTTAGATTCCTTATTTTTATTGAGGTTTGTGTTTATTTGTTAAAATTACCTTTTCAGTCAGAATGAAGCAGTCTGTAGTCTCCCTGATGTTCAGTCAGAATGAAGCAGTCTGTAGTCTCCCTGATGTTCAGCTTACCTTCATCTGTACTTGCACATCTTCAGATGTCAACACTTCATCTTAAGCAATCAGTTCGTCTCCAAGGTTGGTCACATGGAATTTATATACATACTATTCTGATTTTATATTTAGTGTGTGCTCCTTGTACAGCTTTCGTTTGATATACATATCTCGAAAATGTTGATTTGCTACACACAAATTGTGTTTGAAGCCAAAAACTTCATTCCTAGATTACTCATTCCATGATCCAGGCCAGTTGTACGAGCACAAAAGTATATACAGTATTATTAAATGAGTCCTGAGACCGTCATATTCTTAATTTTATTACTACAATATTATTTGAGATGACATGACTTAATATTAGTGTTGTAACTGAGGAAACAAATCTTGATACTCAAGCACTCATTTCAATTTTTGTTGTGCTACAAATGATTAGCTAGTTACTTCTCCCAATACCAGGATATTGATGAGTCCAGTTGCTGTCAAAATGACACTGCATTCCTGTTTTTAAAGCTCTGGAGAACCACAATTACTCATAACCAAAAAAAAACAACTCGTTTCGACAATACATTAGTGGGGACCCTTTACCAGATAGCAATCTAAGTGAACTTACTGGGACAAATAGGAAGATATTCCCAGATTGGGATGAATAAAAAAATTTGGGATTGTCCCAGACATTTCAAACGGTTGGAACTTATGTTGATGTATGTTGTGTATTGGGGTTTCGTATAGTTGTAATGGCTGCCAGCTATCGCGATTAGAGGTTCACTTTACTTAGGATTTATTAAAAGGTTGTTATCGTCGACTACACAAAACATGGTCATGAGACACACATACATACATATGGTAAAGGGGTGACACGTGTCAAAACAATCATGAATAATATATGAGCATGCTAAATGATTACGTTCTCAAGTTCAACATACACCACACTCCTCCTTCACTTATGAGATCTGTCCTTCTTGAGACGTCGATGCTTGTCGAACGGTGAGTGACTGTGATCAGCAGGTGGTGAAACAAGAGAATCCTCTGTGGAAGCAGCGTCAGGTGTTACCTGGTTAGGTGCTTGGGTTTCTTCTAGCCCATTATTGCCCGTTTCAGTAGTGGGCAGGCTGGTCACTGTTTCAGCTTCAACTCTAGAAAAAGATTCCTCTGGCCTTGTAACCCGTGGTGTGGCTACATCCTGCTGAAACAGTGGTTCTATCACTGGTTCCTGCATAGGTGTATCTCCCATTTCTCGAAGATGATCAATGTGACGTTTCCACAACTTTCCGGCAACCTGTACCACATAAGACAGTGGTCCAGTACGTTTGATGACAGTGCCAGGAATCCATGCCTGTCCTGCTCGAATGTTGCGTGCCATCTCTCTGGCCCGAGAAAAACTCTCGAAATTTGGCATGACTGTCATGTTGAGACTTCTGGTCCGCCTGTTTTCCCAATACTCTCTCCTCAACTCCGGGATGAAATAAAGTGAGTCTTGTTCGCACTTGCCTACCTAAAAAGAGTGAACATGGTGTCACATTGGTAGTAGAATGTGGCGTACTCCTGTACGATAGAAGAAAGCTGTTCAATCAATGATTGAATGAAGTGTTCGATCTATCACTAGCCTTCATGGCCCTCTTAAACGCCTGTACAAACTGTTCTGCAGCACCATTGGAAGAGGGGTGATATGGTGCTGAGCAGATATGTTTCACTCCATTACTCTTCATGAACTCCGCAAACTCTCCTGATGCGAATTGTGGTCCGTTGTCCGATACAAGCTGAACCGGGAGGCCATAAGCTGCAAACAGTTTTCTCAGTTCCTGGATTGTTGCAACAGCAGTTGTGCTCTTCATTTCAATGACTTCTGGCCATCGGGAGTGGGCATCAACCACAACCAAAAACATCCGACCACAGAATGGCCCAGCAAAATCTATATTAATCCTATGCCAGGGCTTGGATGGCCATAACCAAGGGTGGAGTGGAGCGACCGCTGGTGAATTCCTTGCAGCTTGGCAACTCTGGCATGACCGGGTCACCTCTTCGATCTCTTGGTCGATGTTAGGCCACCAAAGATAACTTCTTGCCAGAGCTTTTGTTTTCACAATTCCAGCATGTGCGTGGTGTAACTCTTCCATCACTTGAGCTCGTAGCTTGCTGGGTATCACCTCTCTCGTTCCCCACAACAGGCAATCTCCTTCAACTGCCAATTCAGTGCGGCGGTTCCCATATGGTTTTAACTCTTCAGGAACATGGTCAGGCCAGCCACTCTGAGTGTACTGAAGCACTCGACTCAGTACTAACTGGGTCACGTCATGTAGCATTCTGCAGTTGTGATAATACAGCAGATAAGATTAAATAATTGGGGGAATTGTGCTATGATAAAAGCATGAAATTTGGTACATGCCCTAGTGAACATTTTTGGCTACAGGGCCACTGCAGATGTCCCCTGTCTTTAATATGGCAGCCATTCTTCTAAATGGCTGCTACCTTGGCTTTTTTACACCTTGTGAGTACATACGTGTGAACTTGTTCTATACCATGCTGGCAAGTCCTGGCAGTGCCCACATGGCCTACTGCATACTTCTAATTGTAGCCACCACTAGTCTCTCAGCATTATTTACACTGATCAGTGAGTGGATTTGTTTGGTAAGTATGCCAATTCTTGTCGACAAGTAGATTAATCTCTTGAGGAAGGCATGCGAGTATGACAGTGACAATGCAGCTGTCTATCTGGCTCGAGCTGCTAGCATAGTAAGGAGAAGCATGTTAAGAACAAAACAAAGTTTCAGTGGCTCATTTGATGCTCAGTGTCAGTTCAAATCTGTACCAGGTTCACTCTTGGCACTGGTTGCCATGATACTGTATGGCCCCAACATCACCAAACAGTATGACCATGAATCTATACCACAGCCAGCCCTCACAATCTCACAGTTACTGATGTACAACAGCCTGTACCAGAAGAAGACCGCAACGACCTGTAGACACAGTACAGAACATGAGCCACCACTGCCTGTCTATCTGGGCATCATGATCCACACAAAGACTCGAAAACGAAGTGTAGTGGATACTCTTTTCAACCTGGAATTGTGCGTTTCATACGATCGAGTGCTTGACATTTCCACAGCTCTGGGAAACACTGTCTGTCATAACTATGAAATGCAAGCTGCTATCTGTCCTCCTAACCTGAAAGCTGGCCTGTTTAGTACCTCTGCAATTGATAATATTGATCACAACCCCCCAGTTCTACCAGTGCACATGATTCCTTTCATGGAACTGGGATATCTATCTTTCAACATCCTGATGATTCAAACACTGGAGTCCAGCGAAGTGTTATTGCCAATCCAGATGATATCCCAAGAAACCCTAAGAGAAAGCTTGCTCATCTTCCAACTGCCTATAATAATGTGCCACCTGCTGCCAAGCTTAGGCAAGTTCTTCCAGTACCAAAGTTTGAAGGACACAATGTAGCAGATTGTCAGCTGATGCATCAATCTATGCAGGAAGAGTACAGGTACATTTGTAATAGCTACATCTATTTAAACTGCCAATTAATCCTTGCATTTCTTTATTTGCAGGTGGCTTGAACATATGAAGTCTGTGCTGACAGTTGACACTCTAAAAGAGGACGAGAATATCTCATGGGCTGCATACCACTCCAGTCTTCAGCAACAACCAACATCCAAAGATAGTGTCTCTTTGATATCTCTACTTCCACTTTTTCCTGATCAAGCCAAGTCTGTAGCTATGATTCGCCATTCCATGAATGTAATGAAGGATGCAGTTGAAATTTTAAATCCTGGTCAGGTACCAATTGTTGCTGTGGATCAACCTTTGTATGCAGTTGCAAAGCAAATCCAGTGGATCTGGCCTGAGACACATGGAGAGGATCACTTTATCATAATGTTTGGTGGCCTACACATTGAAATGACAGCCCTGAAGATGCTTGGTGATTTATTGGAGGGAAGTGGGTGGATAGGAGCTCTTGTACAAGCTGAAGTTGCCACTTCTGGCACAGCCAATTCCTTTCTTAGAGCTTCTCATGTGACAAGAACTCGACGTGCTCATCAGATCACAGCTAGTGCTCTGTATCTCCTCCTACAAAAGGCATATACTGAATATTGCGATAGCTTAACTGATGGAAATGAGCAGATATCCCTTGAAGAGTGGTGCACAAAAAAATCAGCATCATGTCCTCACTTTCACTTTTGGTACATAATTCTACAGCTTGAACTCATGGTGATGATCTATGTACGAGCAATTAGAGAAGTCAACTTCCTTCTTTATACTAATGCCCTGAAGAAATTAGTGCCCTGGTTTTTTGCTTTAAACCACACACACTATGCCAGGTGGATTCCTGTGCACTTATGTGACATGGCTAGGCTGGAAACTGCTCATCCTTATGTTTATGGGCAGTTGAAAGGTAACTTTACCGTGAAGAAAACGATGCATAACTTCTCTTCTATTGCCCTTGATCATGCCCATGAACAGAATAATGCATCTGTGAAAGGTGATGGTGGTGCTGTGGGATTGACAGAAAACCGCACAGCTCTAAGGCGCTGGATGGTATCTGGTCCGGAGATGGCACGTGTAATTGGTGAGTTTGAAGCAGCCTCTGAGGAAAGAAAGAAGGCAGACACGCGGCACCATGAGCAGACAAGGTTTGCACAGAAGGCATTCGCTCGAGATGTCAGAGCGCTAACAGAAGTTATACAGGAGATGAGTAATCCTTTCTGTGAGAACAGCATGGATCTTCTCGTATTGGATACCAGAGATGTTGCAGATGAAGCTATCGTTGACACTGTACGCAAGATTGAGAAACTTGGTCAGGACCAATATGACACTTACATAAGTGAGCGGCTTGTCAACCAGATGAAGCATATTGATGATCCCATCCCAAGGAACAACCTCTCTCTATTTAGTCAGCCTGTAGTGAGAGAAAAATCCAGAGTTCAGCAGCTGATCAAGTCTTTGAAGAGTGATTGTTCCCTCTTCTCTAGACTGTATATTGCACGCAGCTCTGTGAAGGAGACATTGAAGAGTTCTTTGCACATATAAACCAGGCGTATCCTCCTGCATTGTCACAAATGGGCAAGCTCAGAAGTGGGACCAAGTCAGACTTAGTCCGTTGTCTGGAAAATCTTGCTCCCTCACAAATGAATTCATCAAATCCTACTCTACAAGTGTTGATAATTGATGGGGCTGCTGTTGTAAATATGTTGCGACCTGGTACTGCAAAGACATTTTCTGATTACGAGAAAGAAGTGTTTTCACCTTACATCAAGCATCAACTGCATCATGTATGTAGATTGGACATCGTGTGGGATCAATATTTTCCTGACAGCCTGAAAACTGAAACACGTGCAAAGAGAGGGAAAGGAGTTCGTAGGCGCGTTGAGCCGTCCAGTGTCATTCCTGGAAAATGGGAGGAGTTCCTCCGTATTGATGCCAACAAGGTAGAATTGTTCTCTTTTCTGGCAACTCACCTGTTATCCCTTGACACTGAAAAAGAACTAGTTACAACCCATCATATTGAAGTTCTGTGTAACCATCTCCAAGACATATCAGGTTTGTCACCCTGCACACATGAGGAGGCCGGTAGCAGCTCCTGAACTCCCCTCCCCAGGGGATTGGGGGTGGAAGAGAAAGGAAACAGGTGGATGGGAAATTATCTGGACTACATTACCAGAAGCAGCTAAAGCTTGCCGAGAGCTTCTACATTGCAGATGCAAGAAAGGATGCAGAGGACATTGTAAATGTGTCAAGGCAGCACTCCAGTGCACTGCACTTTGCCACTGTGGTGGACATTGCTCTAAGAACTAAGTTATAAATATTATTGCATATAATTATTTTGGTGTTGGCATCATTTAAATAAAATTATGAACCTTAAACAATGTAAAACTCAAGATTCTAGGTGGTTCACACCTGAGAAAGTATTAACCGATAATGCCATTTTGTAAATGGCTGCCAAGCTAAATTAAGAGGGATACAATGGCCCTGTAGCCAGAACTTTTCCTTATGGCATGCCCTAACTTTGTGCCAAATTTCATGCTTTTATCATCAAAAGCACAATTCATATGCTTATCTGCTTGGACTATGAGGCAGTTACTGGTAATGACTGTATCTGTCTGATATTAAACACAGTCACTCCTTGAAGTCCAACTGATTCTTCTCCAGATTCAGGATCAGTGATCGGTAGCCTCGACAACCCATCAGCATTGCAATGGTCCTGTGTCCATCTGAACAAGATGTCATATTATTGATAAGCGGACAGTATTAATGCCCAACGTTGAAGACGTGCAGCAGCAAGTGTAGGAATGCCATTCTTCGGTCCAATAATGGTAGTGAGGGGCTTGTGATCCGTACAAGTGCCACAGGTTCAAGCCAGCAAGTTTTTCTGGGTTCAATTCTCATGCCAGCAAGTTATCCTGGTTCAATCCCAATGTCAGCAAGTTATCCTGGTTCAATCCTCAATGCCAGCAAGTTATCCTGGTTCAATCCTCAATGCCATCAAGTTATCCTGGTTCAATCCTCAATGCCAGCAAGTTATCCTGGGCTCAGTCTTTGGTTCAATCCCCAATGCCAACATATAATATCCTGGGCTCAATCAACCAATGTGATTTGGTGCCAATACATTAAATATTGTGTAAACAATGAGTATCACCAAAAATCTCAATGTGCTCTCTAATTCTTACATCAAACTAAATGTAACTATGGCAACTTAGGTGCTTGCAATTGAATTTTAGAAGCAGAATGCGAACAGATTTGTAGAAAAAGAGAAAGCAGGAGGAAGAGGTGAGGCAGGGCATTGGCAGAAAGGAAGGGAAACTCAACAGTCAGAAAGAAACTTTGGACTTGGCCAATGGAAACTCTTTCCAAACCCATAACACAGGAAGAGCCTCACTGTGAACTACATATATACTGTTAATCTCTCTCTCTCTCTCTGTATGACTTCTTTTGTAGATGCAGCAGTGGAGGAAGTTACACAGACTGCCAATAATTCCAGCATCACACTGCTGTTGCTAGTTGTGTTCCTGGTGGTGATGGTTAGACCATGGCTTCTGAGCACGCGCTCCACTGTAACACAACTCCTTAAAATCCTTATGTAAAGAACATATCAACAAAAAACAAAACAAAAAACATGTGGAGTACACCAGGCCTACCAAGTTACACAAACACTGGTGCACCTTTGCCACATTATTAAAATATCTTCTTTTTTTCTCTCTCTCTCCAGCTAAATCCTTTCCTCTCTTCAGCTCTTTTGCTTTAGTCCTGGATTCCCTCTCCTCTACAGTTTATTTCTATTCATGATTTTTAATTAGGCTTTGCATAACCGTTGCCTTTCCTTTTGAATGCTCAGGGAGAGTTCACTTTAGGTTGACTCTCCCTTCACTCCACACACCATTGCCGTTGTTATTAATGAAAACACCTTACCAACCCGCTTGACGACACTTTAATGAATATACACACCGTGTCGTCGTTGTGTTAGACAAGTGTAATTGCATAGATAAGCCAGCTTATGAATATAATGAAGTGGGTGTGGTCAGTACAAAGAAAGTAAAAGATCACAAACTTCCGGTAAGAAATTGAACATTGTGAACTAGCGAAACGTGTGCATGTGTATGTACATGTGTGCACTGATAACTGATAATTGCATTGTTTAGAGCCGGACTTGCTAGGATGAACTTGCAGATAGTGAAGTGATAAACTAGACATCGTCGGATAAGACAGGATGGACAGATCCTGGTGGGTGTGGTTAACTCAACTTGTGCATGTGATACTTTTGGCTTCTTCCACCTCCTCACATGTATTAGCTGTCAGCGACTCAGTGCCTGTGGGTGTGGCTTCCGAATACTGGGAGGTCTTATCACTATACTGAAATTTCATGTGACTGGGAGTGATTTGGAGAGGAACGAGAGTCTGACTACATCTCTTCGCCAGATCTCCGTAGGACTTGCCATGTAGGAAACACGCCAACACGACAGTCATATTGTCACAGCCAACGCCCCCCATCCTACAGTCTGGGGCGAGACAGTGCTCCAGGAGAGATTCACAGATCTACACACACACACACACACACACACTATAAAGGGTAGCTCTGCCTCCGAATACATGACAAGCACTAAACAACTCACCTCTGCTGGATTTATTTTCTGAGCAATTCGAGTTCTCACAAATTGTACGACCTCTTCATTGGACATCACATCCCACACTCCTAGAATATCAATTAGATTCACCATACTCACACACACACATACACACAGAGACAGAGATTCCTTTCAACAACATACCATCACAAGCAACAACCAGAAACTCATAATCAGGCCCAAGTAAGTAGGATGTCACTTCTGGATCAGCTACACACACGTACACATAACATATTAAAATGTAGTCCTTTGCTCTATGACACATTATGTCTGAATCATTCAACGCACGCAATAGCACCACCGGCTCCGACTAATATGACCCAACCTAGTAGTACTAGTGGGTTAGGTAAAGGGTTTGTTATAATACCGTTTCATACAATGTCACTTACTCTCAACTAACCAGGATTTACAACAAAAGTACTGGAAGTGCATATATTTTTACTCGAGCTTTACTCATCAGTTACACACGCTATCCCTACCACGAGCTGCCTGTACCGGTCACGAATGTAGTCCCTACCAGTGACACGAGCTGCCTTTACCAGTTATATACGAGTAAACCCTCCTACCAGTAACATGGGATGTCCCTACCAATTACAGGAGCTGCCTTTACCAGTTACGAATGTAGTCTCTACCAGTTGCATGAACTGTTCTTACCGGTCACAACCTGTTCCTCCGCAGTCAACTCCTTGTTCTTCTTGAATTCAAAGTCCCCCAACGCTCTGGAAAGTGCCAAGTTACCTTGATAAAACAAACACAGATACACACTCATCCACACAACTATAATGAAATTAAACTCATACCATTGACACGGTTAAACTCCACCCAGCCACCCGCCTGGTAGATTCTCCTACACTCATCTGTAACACACACACACACACACACACACACACACACACACACACACACACACACACACACACACACACCAAGAAGAATTGAAAGTTATCTCTTTTCAGATTGAGTAAATTCCCAACATAGCAGGCACCACAGGCCAGCAGGAAACCAATTAAGGAGTACATTAATAAGGAGATCCTTAATCACCTGGCAAATTAGGCTTGTGGTCGTGAGAGAGTTCTCTAACACATCCACCTACACAGGCTATGGCTCTGGAGTCTCCTGCATTAGCCTACACACGCACACACATACACAAATAAACATACGCACAGACATGCACACCACACACAAACATATGCACACACGTGTACACCCACACACAAACATATTATACACACACAAACAGACACACACCCACACACAAACATATGCACACGCACACACAAACATATGCACACACAAATACATGCACATACAAACCTAATCTCATCACATGACCAAGCTCCTTGCAATTACACGCACACACACACACTCACACAGAAGACATGCTTGTCCTTGATGAGCACAACTACAGCTGTAGTCCCTCCTACTGTGGCTACAGAGTGCAGGTCTTTATCTACATACACACACACACACACACACACTATTCACCCACAAATACTGTACACTGCACATACATGCATGTGCCAGGTGGTAATTTTGTTGGCTGGACTCCTACAATATATATTATTTCTCACCTTCTAACATGTACTTATCCAAACTATGGAAACTCTCCTTCAGACTCAACTCATATGCACCTTTACCTGTACCACCACACACCCACACAAACAACAACAATAACAACAACAACAACATGTCATGCTAGTGCTCCCTGAGAGCAGTATGACCATACACAACACATGCCAGAGATCAATGACATCTCTATCACAAATAATGGGGGAGGAGGAGACAAGACGGGAGAGGGGGGTGGGGGAGGCTGTAACTATATAGTCCACAGCAAAGGCAGTTCATCCATGTATTTTAAGCATGTTTTATGATCTGGTATGTGAGAAATAGAAAATCATATCATATTTCTTTGCTACACAGTTCACATTTGTATAGTCTTATTTTACACATTTTCAGTAAAATATTATCAGACATTTTACCGGTGGCATGTTGTTGACTACTTGAATCTGTTCTGACTAGTACAATAATGGCGATTGTTTGTGTTTAGATAGCGTCTTGTACAATAAATGGCAAGTGCTTGCGTTTAGACATCTACTATACAGGATAGACACCATCTAGTACAGGAAATGGCGAGTGCTAGACACATCTAGTACAGGAAATGGTGAGTGCTAGACACCATCTAGTACAGGAAACGGCGAGTGCTAGACACCATCTAGTACAGGAAACGGCGAGTGCTAGACACCATCTAGTACAGGAAATGGTGAGTGCTAGACACCATCTAGTACAGGAAACGGCGAGTGCTAGACACCATCTAGTACAGGAAACGGCGAGCACTAGACACCATCTAGTACAGGAAATGGCGAGTGCTTGAAAAAACCCAAAAAAACTCAATAAAATGTAGACCATGCCGTGGCTTTGGTGAGTGATTCTGTAAACCGTCATATCAACAATTAAAGATTTGGCATTCGATAGAGTTTACTAATCGCTTTATTTGAAAGTGAAAAGATTTGGTCCCACTTCAACAACAATAAACAGATGCCGACTAAGTTCATAGGTACTTCAAAAAAAAAAAGTAAATAATAGCTTTTTGTTAGTTCAAGTGTAGCCAAGGATTAGCACAGTGCTTGATGCTTTTAACTGCAGAGGGAAACTGTTCTAATTGAAGGATATAACATAACTTGACTACTGACTTGTAAGGACCACTGCTAGTACACACACACACACTCCAGCACTCAACTCCACTTACCAAAATGATGATTTTGAAGCACAAAATTATGGAGTTCTTTACTACAGTATGCGGAATAATGCTTGCTACCATGTCCATCGAACACGGCAAAGTAAGCCGAGTGGGAATCTGTTGTGTCCAGAGGTAACTTCACATTATAAGCATCTTCCATATCTAGAGAACTAGGGTCAAGATAAACACCTCCTGTGAATGTGTGTGCCTCTCTTCCTCCCTTTAGATTTTATAAATAAACACTTTCATTAACTTTCCCAAGCCATCATTACCAGTGGAAACTGAGCTACTCTGTAAACCTAGCCAAAAGAGTAAACCTAGCGCCTGACTTTCAGTGTAAACCTAGCCAAAAGCTAGCGCCTGACTTTCAGAGTAAACCTAGCTAAAAGTGAAAACAAGGCCTGTTACCTAGCTACTGTCTCCTAGTGTAAAGCTTTAAAACTGTAAACACAGCCTTTCTTTTTCCCAGTAAGTCTAGCCAATCTTTCCTAGTATAAACCTAGCTAGCCCATTCAATTCTTTACCTAAACAACTAAATGTAAATTTGTGCTAACTACTGTGTAGAGCTAGGCCGTCTTCCACTACTATAATGTTTCGACATTTAGGATACTAGGTCTCCAGCCTTGCATACTGGAATGACCAACAAAGAAGTCCTCATTGCTGAACTCAGTCGTATCTTTGTCAGTCTTCGGTTCCGACAAATTCTGGCCCATAACAGCTCATTGTCCAATTAAAATATTTACAGCTGTACAACTCGTCGGCGCCTTCCCTCGAAGAACCGCTAAAATGTGCGGCAATAAATGACCGGCTTTATGGAGACAGTTTTTGTTTTCAGTAATTCTGTACCACTTGAGAAAGAGCAAGCGAAAAAGGCCGTCAGTCGTAATTCTCGACTAAACCGCGCCCATTAAAAAAGCTATTACGTAGCTTTTCACCTCGTTAGCACGACCCTTTACCTAACTTCTATGTGGGGGGAATTAAATAATAGTGAAGTCTGCAGGCCCGTAGCCAGAGGTTCGCATTGGGGGGTTCGGATTTTAAGACGCAAAAAGCCACACTTACTTGTCTTTTACAATACTAAAAAACAAAAGATAAGTGTACTAAAGCTTATAATTTGTTCTAGGTATCACAGGGCCAAATCACACCATTTCCCAGTTGTATACTATGTTGTAAACTATAGTATACAATTTAGTATACAATGTTGTTATACTTGTCATGTTTCCTTTGTATACTCTTGTAGATGAACTAACTTCTTACAGATAGTTTACATCATTGTATTCTTCTAATGTACAACATTGTTAACTTTCTGTATATGTCAGGTCAGATATTTGTATTCTACCTTGTATACTTCATGTTAACAATTTATTTTTAAATTCAAAGTATGAATGAATGAATAAAAAATGAAATTTATTATTGCAGAATTGTTTGAGGATTTAGTAGCTTCATTCTTGTTGGACTGAAGATTCTTGTTCCAGATGTTAAAATCTTCATCCTAAATAGAATATAAGTGTATTGTAATTGAAAATTGTTTTTGTTTTAAACATGTTTATATTGACTTACCAATTCAGAGTGATACCTTGCACAGCAAATTCAAGAGTCATCCAAACTAAAAAATAAAACAATAACAACATTTACAACAGAAAAATGAACCTTTTCTACCTTTTTTATGTACCTAGCTTATTGTTGTATATCTGTTAAATGCTTTCTTACATTCTTTAACATCACCATTTACTTACCCAGACACTCCCACTGCCTGCTTTACTTTTCATCTGAGACATAAAAATACTGCTTGTCTCACTGCTTCATCTTTCCGCGCCTAAGCCCATGGCATTGAAACCCCGTACCTAATATTTTCTGCCACCTTGGCCACCTTGAGGCTTTCCAGTTAGGCAAAGGGTCTCCGCATAGTACCAGTTTTTTGTAAAGGGATTTTTTTGCAAATTTAATTAAGATTACGTACAGAGGTCGCTACAATTAGAAGTACGCGGGTGGATGAAAACCGTGGAGGAAAACCGTGGAGAACTGGCATTCACCTGTGGGCTGAGGCTGAGCCAGCGCTAGAAAAAGGATGTCTCTATAAGGTGATGTGGTAGAAGGGTCTAGCGTTATTAAAAGGTTGCCTCAATTTTTTATTTGTCAGTGAACTGTATAGTGTATCGCTAGCGACAATTTTAATATTTCTATAAATTAATTTCACTGATGTCATAATTCATATTAGCTGGAAGCAATATACATTTATATAATTATATATATATATATATATAGTTGCTTTGGTAACAGCCATGAATTAAATATGTTATTCTGATGCAATATTGGCCTCCACTTAATTAAGGTTCTTTTTAGTTACGAATACAATCTATATTATATTTTTTACGTCTACCAAGATTTCTTAGTGAATGGTTACTCCATCCCCTTTTAAATAATATTGACATGGAGAGTAATTTATTGGAGTATAAAGTGTTGTGATAAAGTCTTGTGAACTTCGTTTGGGGTGACCTCAATTTTTTTCAAAGTCATTTTTTGGAAGATGGCGTCTACAAGTTACAATGCGGTGCAAGTTTTAGACTTGCTTGATGCTGACTCTAGCGACTCAGGATCAAGCGGAGAGAAGGGAGACGACATCTAGGGCTATAGGAGGCCCTGTTATCAGGATTGGTAGACCAGACCAAAGAAAGTGGCTTGTGGTTTTTTGAACAATTTCAAATTTTCAAAAAAATTTAAAATTTTTTTTTACCACATATACTACTAGGAATAGATGTGAATGCAGTCACCGACCCCGATTACGCAGATGAGGCGACAGGAGCAGAGTCTTCCAGTGATGAAGGAGAGGATACCGGACCTGAGTCTTCCAATGATGAAACACGAATAGGCAGCAGGTTCCAGTGATGAACACGAAGAAGTGGCTCCTCCTGCTCCGAGTTCTGGACGTCCTCGCGGTCGGAGAAGGCGGGAACCGAAGAAGAAGAGTCGGGTGGATGAGGTAGGGGGAGAGTGGCACACCCATTGATATTCCATAATCTTTTGTGTGAAGGACCACAGACTTTGATCTTTGATATTTGTGGCTGCTCCCCCCCCCCCCTTCCCCCTGAACATCCCAAAAGTTGCAATATGTATTGTTATTGTCGTTGTCGTTGTCTGTGTTTTTGTGGTGTTGTAGTGGAGCTTCACACTCGATGTATATATGTGTGCGTGGAGTTGAAATGTTATTCTGGCGCTTCCAGATCTAACCGGGGAGGGAACGAACTCGGGAAGGGGGGGGTCTTTTCCAATCGGGGCTACTATGCCCATGTAAGTTGAATTTCATGTATGTGTGTGTGTGTGTACACCAGTCAATTTATATTATACATTTATTTTTATGATCTGTATTCACCTGTATCTTATTTTTTCTAGTGTGTGTGTGTATGTGTGTGCGTGCATTTGTGGAATGAGAGTGACTACTATGCCCATGTAAGTTGAATTTCATGTGTGTGTGTGTGTGTGTGTACACAGTCAATTTATGTATAATAAATTATACATTTATTTTTATATGATCTGTATTCACCTGTAGCTTCTTTTTTCTTGTGTGTGTGTGTATGTGTGTGCGTGCATTTGTGGAAAGAGAGAGAGCAACCGTGGACAAACTGTATGCGTCGCTTCCGGATCCAACCTGGGAGGGAACTCTGGATCTTTTTGGATCGGGGCTACTATGCCCATGTAAGTTGAATTTCATGTGTGTGTGTGTGTGTGTGTGTGTGTACACCAGTCAATTTAGGCATAATAAATTATACATTTATTTGTATGATCTGTATTCACCTGTAGCTTCTTTTTTCTTGTATGTGTGTGTGTGTGTGTGTGTGTATATGTGTGTGCGTGCGTTTGTGGAATGAGAGAGAGCAACCGTGGACAAACAGTATGCGGCGCTTCCGCATACAACCTGGGAGGGAACTCTGGATCTTTTTGGATCGGGGCTACTATGCCCATGTAAGTTGAATTTCATGTGTGTGTGTACACAGTCAATTTATGTATAATAAATTATACATTTATTTTTATGATCTGTATTCACCTGTAGCTTCTTTTTTCTAGTGTGTGTGTGTATGTGTGTGCGTGCATTTGTGGAATGAGAGTGACTACTATGCCCATGTAAGTTGAATTTCATGTGTGTGTGTGTGTGTGTGTACACAGTCAATTTATGTATAATAAATTATACATTTATTTTTATATGATCTGTATTCACCTGTAGCTTCTTTTTTCTTGTGTGTGTATGTATGTGTGTGCGTGCATTTGTGGAAAGAGAGAGAGCAACCGTGGACAAACTGTATGCGTCGCTTCCGGATCCAACCTGGGAGGGAACTCTGGATCTTTTTGGATCGGGGCTACTATGCCCATGTAAGTTGAATTTCATGTGTGTGTGTGTGTGTGTGTGTGTACACCAGTCAATTTAGGCATAATAAATTATACATTTATTTGTATGATCTGTATTCACCTGTAGCTTCTTTTTTCTTGTATGTGTGTGTGTGTGTGTGTGTGTGTATATGTGTGTGCGTGCGTTTGTGGAATGAGAGAGAGCAACCGTGGACAAACAGTATGCAGCGCTTCCGCATACAACCTGGGAGGAAACTCTGGATCTTTTTGGATCGGGGCTACTATGCCCATGTAAGTTGAATTTCATGTGTGTGTGTGTGTGTGTGTGTGTGTACACCAGTCAATCCTAACCTGGGAGGGATCGTTCAGTCTGTGACACCATCCATGCCGGTTGAATTCCACGTGTGTGCTTGTACTGCTTTTCATTTTCAAATTACACTTTCTCAATACAACGATTGTTTATCTCATGGACAGTGTGGAGTATACATACCAGGGGTTCATACAGTGGGAGGCTAGCCCTGGGTTCCCCCCTAGAATTTTGGGAGTTGAATAGAAATGAACATTTAGGAAGCATTTATTTTTAGTCTGATATTGTATCCCATTATGTTCCTATCATAACTGAGCCATTTAGTGCATAGGACCAAACACTGATCATCAGTGTGAAGTATAGACTCTTATGCAAAGATGTGCATCAAAGTAGTGTAGGTTCCAAAAAATGGGTGTGGCGAAGTACACTCGGAGCCCACCCCAAACAAAAATCCTGTATGAAACCGCATACAATACATCATAAAGTTGCAATTATATAGGATCATGAATAATTTGTTGTTTGTATTACAAATATCTTTGTTGTTTGTGTTTTTGTGTATATGAAATTGTTTTGTAGTGGAGCTAGACGTCCGATGGCATATGTTCCTTGTGGACACTCATAGACGTCTCCTACATGATCACAATCAGCACCAAACACAACAAACAACATATTTTATTGTTGAACTAATATAATATTGGTATACAATACATCAAACAATATTATTTCTATTTTGTATTTTATTTTTATTGATGGGAAAAGTGGAATTTTTTGGGAAAAATTTTTTTTTTTTAAGTATTAGTAGAGGGCCTAAATATTATTCAATTTTCTCAATCAAAAAATGAGGGAAATCCCAAACTCTTGGTCTATTTAGTGATATATGGTTGCTATGGGGTTTTCCCAGCCAGCATCGAGTTAAAAAAATAAAACGGTAATGCACTATTCCGCGGTGGAAGATTAGATTTTTCCGCGCGCGTCCAAACAATTCGGGAACGAGAGGGTTAATAACACATCATCGAGGGATTCCAGTTTCACTTTATTTGATGTTTTAGATGTTTTATTCAATGTTAAATCAATCCCAGCGAAATTTCTTTTCGTAAATTAAGGTACATTCAGAAAACTTCAAATAGCGGACACACTAGAGACAGTATTTTGGTCCACTGTATAGAACTTGTCCTCAAATTGAAGTTTTGCATGAACACAAGAACATTTGTGGAGAAGTTGTTCTCTCTATTGGTATAGTTTTCAGTTTTCATCGTAATAGCAGGATATAAGTTCATTCAAAGGTGCCAGTCTTAATATTAAATACTTGTAACCTTGTGTGTACTGGATGAAATGCATTTTATGATGTATTTCATGAAATATATCTTATCTCTTACCTGATGCTTTTCATAAAGGCTAAGTATACAAGCAATATTTTGAATAGTTAGGTAAGGTAGCTTAGCTATTAAGAAAGGACTAGGTAAAGTACCACATACTTTAGATAAAGTACCACATACTTTAGATAAAGTACCACATACTTTAGATAAAGTTCCACATACTTTAGATAAAGTACCACATACTTTAGATAAAGTACCACATACTTTAGATAAAGTACCTTAAACACTTTAGGTAAGGTGTGAAATACCTTTAGCTATTAGGTACAGTAGCAGCAAAAGACATTCGGTTAGGTAGGGTACATTAGATAAACCATCTTGTGGGTACAACAGTAGCACTTATTCTCCAATATAAATATAACTTAACCCGATGTTTTATCTTCCTGCTGTGGTCCTTCCACAGAGGTTGAGGATGTCAAACTCTTTGTGGTGATAATATAAACAGCAAGATGACTGGTGGGTATGCATTCTACGTAATATATCCTAAAGGATAATTTGCACACCAGTCAGCATCCACAAAGCTCTAATCATAACTTGTTTTTTTCTGGTGTCTATATGAGCTGAGTTTCCTTGATCTTTAATTCACAATCTTAGATGTGCCGTCTAAAGCGCTTACCTTTTCCTACTAATGTTCAGAAATGACTGAAACCTTCTCACCACTCTCTTGTAAGCATCCTCTTTGCTTGGAACATTTCAGTTGTTTGACTTAACCCTTTAGAGCCTGCCGTAATGGTTGCACAAAGTAGCTGATAAAACTGCTTATTCATTATAATTATTTCAGTTGAGAATGGCTGAATAGTATTGTGGATTAATGACTGTCTATTACACATGCACTATATTTGCATGGAAAACATTCACAATGGAGCTAACTAACTCCTTATGCTGGCTGATGGTGCAAAATTTTGTTATCTTGCTGCAGTTCTCAGACAAACTTGTGGCGAGTACTTACTATATCCAGTCAGATACTATCATGAACTTCAAGACCTTTTTTTCAGTGGTATCATTGACCATATCAATAAAATAAAATAAATCTCTTCAAGCTAGCTTGCTTTCTAAGTCAGATTGCCTGAAAATTTTTTAATAACTTTGTGCACATTATCTAATGCAAGATTATTCTTTAAAATAGTTTACTTTGTTCTATTATGTGTCAATCATTGTAGAGTAAACTTTCAATATGTGTGCTTGGCAGGACTAGTGTAACCCCTCAAAGCCGAGAGAGAGTTAGGGCTGATGAAGGGTTTCAATGGCTACCAGGAGACATTCTACCACAAAATGGAGACAATTTGCATGAAAGTCACTCACAAATTGGTTCATTTTTGAGTTATATGCAAAAAATGGAAAGTAAGCTAGATACTATATGCGACAAGCTAGATAGCATAGAGTCCAGAGTGTCAACACTTGAGCAGAATCCACCAGTGTTGGCTCCATGTTCTGCAAGTGGCTGCAGTAGCTGTGCGACCAGTTCTGAGGGTAAAAAAAGGAGTCGACGAAGCCCTCCTGAACTACAGGTTAGCTTTAACATGGCATTGAAAGGACACTTTACACACTTTTTACATACTCTTTGCAGTTTCAAATCAGAAGTGTTCATGCAGCATTTACTGATGATAATAAACTGCATAATCATGAGAGGTAAGTATTGTTGAATGTATGATTTATCATTATTATTATATTAGAGAATTTTGTCGTTATAACAGTCAATAGTGTTAATTAAAACTCAACCCAACGTTTCGACTGCTTGCTGAAGTACTCTTTAGGGGTCACTAATAATAATAAAAATTTTGGGTTAAATTTTAATTAACAAAGTATTGGCTGTTAGAATGAGAATATTATTTCAGCCAAGAATTACTGAATCATTATTATTGTTAGTAATATTACTAGTATTACTACTACTACTACTACTACTACTACTACTACTACTAGTTATTATTATTGTTATTAGTAATAGTAGTAGTAGTAGTATTGCTATTATTGTTATTATGTCTATGCTCAGGATTGATGGAGAACACAACAGAAAAGTTGTTGAAAAAATAATAAAAGAAATTGGAACTAAAACATATTCAGCAAAGCAAATCCGTGGTAATTATTATTTTTTGTTTGTGTAAATTGTATTTTTTTCCAATTATGATTACTTGAATGAATAATTTATACATTAAACAATTGGATTTCTTTTCTAGACGGCTGTAGAATTCACCGGAAATCTCTACACTGCAAAGACAGTGAGTGTTCTGAAGGACAAAAAAAGAAAATGAGAATTCGCTCACACCAGCAAAGAGTAAGTTTATAATAGTTTGTCTGGGAGTAGGAGAAAGATGTGTGGTGGGTTTCAGGTCTCTTACTTTTTCTCTATAAAATAAAGCAATGGTTGGAGAAACGTGGAAAAGGAGCAATTAATCTTATTTTAAAAATTGTGATGGCCTCAGCCTCTCCACTTTTCACTTCTTTAATAGTCTTACATGCGGGTAGATTTTTTACAAAAGAGAAAAAATATTTGTTTAAATCTGCTTTCTTGGAAACAGTTGACATGTGTGGAGTTATAATGATCTGTCAGAAATGTGCTGCTAGTTAATTTGCCCTTTCACTTTTAGACTTGCTCCTACCCATCTGTTATTCATTTTTGTAATATTTTTACTTCACAATCATTAAAAAAAAAAAAAAAAAAAGAAGAGTGAGAAAGTTTCAACCTATTATACTTTGCTTATAGTTATTCGATCGTCGAAAGAAGACTGTATTGCAGCAATCCTCCCAAGTGCAAAGTTTGTGGAACGATGTCTGCAGAAATGATGACGGAAGAGGACACTGGGAGCGATGACAATTTCATTCGCCATCGCCAGAGCTGGAGGTCGGAAAAATTTAACAACTTTATTGACGAATTGGATTCCGCAAAGAATGCCAAGACATTGGCGAAGAAGCGAGAGATTGGCAGTGGCGTAGAGCGTGATGTGCCACAAGTGGCAAAAACTGAGAGTGACTGTCACCTAGAACAATAAACATCGAACAAAAACTCAAGGTTATTATCACTTTTATCTGTATTTATCACATATCTGTATTTATCACTTATCTGTACTTATCACTTATCTGTATTTCTCACTTTGTATTTTCTTTATTTCTATAAGATCAAAGAATTGATGATATTTAATTATTGACTATAAGTTATAAGATACAATTATAACTACTTTAAGATTGTTATTAGAAGGAGTAACATTATTATAGTATTGTGTTGTTATAAATCCAATATTGCCAGTTATTGCACTATATAGTTGTGTAACAATCCAGATATTAGACCTGGAATATCTATAATATAGTACTAATATAAGAATATTTTAAGACCAGTATTGCAGGTTATTATACCGATCATGTAGAATTATACAACCCTCTTATAGCATTGTCAAGATACAGATATACTACCCATACTGAATGTATTCTATAATATGGTGCAAGATCATCAGATAACATGAATATTGTTTTACTTATATTGGTAGTATATTATTAGTATAATAGTAAGTATAATACTATAATTGGGGGTTTATAACCTACTGTTTCACAGTGTATACCTTTCAGGTCCTGATTAAGTTCCATTCCCTCCCAAGCCCTTACTGTAAACTTAAGGAACTCCTATAAAAGTAAAACATAAATAATTAAGTAAATAAATAAATAAATAATTCAAATAATTGTCACCATGCTCCAATATACTTTCACCTGTTGGCATTGTATGTGAGTCTGTGTATGTAATGGCTCTGTGTGTCTGTATGTATGTGTGAAGTATTCCAGACACCCCTCAAATTAGTATTCTTTCAATTGCAACAGCATAGCCAATGGTCTCTGTAAACATATTGTGTTGTGTTGAAGACCAAAGCCAAAGCTGAACATTCCACTTGTCAATATTTAGCTAGTTATCATTTCACCATCATTCCACATTTAGCTGCATGCACAATACTTCCGTATTTGTACAAGCACATTATATAACTATCACTAACGCATTTTATTACTCGTTGCATCATTTCAAACTCCTCATTACACATACGTCAGTATCGTACGTATCAAAAAATCTATTATACTACACACACATACACACACACACACACACACGCACACACACACAAGTTCACTGGATATACCAACACAAGATTTATATCGTATTCTATTCATGATTTGACTATTAGACAAAAAATGTTCAAGGGGTAATCAAATAAATTTCCTAGGAAAACACAGTACGGATTAGTAGACCAATGGATTATGTATAAGCTAAGCCGTGTTTCCAAAACCTTGAAAATGCTCTATTGTATCAAGTAAGAGCCAATCTGTTACGTAAGGCATATAGCCAAGATAACTTACCACCACCACCGCTAATAGAATAGAAAATGAACTCTGTTAAGCTTGTAAGACCTCACTGCGAACTTCTCTCCTCTCCTGTCACCGTAGCTATTTGCCATTAATTTTTCCTGATTATTAACTAAGTCTTTTCTCCTGAATTTCTTGTGCCTGTGCCAATGTTCATGATTTTAAGTAGCTTCCGTGGGTGGAATTCATTGACCATGGACATGTGTAGAATGCTGCCATATATATATATATATATATATATATATATATATATATACCAAAATCTCAATTGAGACTTGTTAATGAGGGTCTTGCTTCGCTCACATGATGCTACTTAGTGGGAGCCCAATGCAGGGAACCAATTCCAATGAACAATCTCTGTCTATATTACTATTAGTGGAAGTCTCAGACTACAACCGAGAGGCCAGCCTTTACGACCTGACTCATCAGACATTGACCGTGCACAAGTATTACCCTCTTCATGTTAGGATGCAATGCTAGTTATGCAAGTAGTGTGACCTGTACTATGTCACATATGTATACCTTCTACGATCTCTTCCTTACAATCATGATTGCTGTATTATAACTGATCTCCTGTGGACAGTCATATATACTGACATGATCACAACAACACTTGTCAGTTTACTCTATACTTTCCAGTACATGGTACACTTCTTATAGTCAGTATTACAGAGGGACCCTCACTGCTACAATTTGTAATGTTGGACCATTTTTCCTGTCAATCTAGGTCGACTACTAGCTAACACAAAAAAGTGAGGGTCAAAGTACAACATGACATATGTACGACTACACACAAACTAGTATGAGCTACAGGCCTTGGCATAATTCAAAGACGAAAAAAATATATAGTGCTGCTGGGTCTGCTATGCTTTTATAAATTAGTGATGTGCCTGAGCACAAATGGCAAGCGAGCCTAAAGCTATACTATCGTTAAACGATTGATTTACACTCATGCTTTTAAAAAAATCGAGTTTTGAATTACGTATATAAGGTAAAAAAATGGATTCAAAACCATAGTAACCACACCCCGCAACTGTCTGTCAAGTCAATACGTTGCGTAGGGCTTATAATTATGACAAATAGCTTACCACCGCCACTAACTCAATTAGTCTAGCAGGTTAACTATTAAATCGTGCACTTTTTGATTAAAGCATGAAACTTCTAGCATGGTTAGTACATACCATAAGGTTTATTTTCAGATGTGGAGGGAAGTTGGATTTGACCTCTGAGGACTGGGGGAGGTCAAATTCAAGATGGCCGCCAGTGTACCCTGCTTAATGTTCAAGTGCGCTTAATTTTGATAGTTATAAAACAGTTGAGGTGTCATTTCCAACTAAATTTGGCATACTGGTTCATTTAGTGATACTTTTAAGACCACCAGATCTCAAGAAAATGCATTTAGGCCAAGATCAAGGCCAAATTTGAACAAAAAATGCAATCAAATAAAGAGTTGTTGCTTATTTGTGCAGGCACTAATGTCTTTGTGCTTGCTCATGCAGGCACCATTTCATCATATTGATTTGTGCATTCATTGTCTGAGGCAGTCTCCTTAGGTAGTAGGTCTGTGTCACAAGGCAAGATTTCCACCTAAGGTTAGTCATTTCTATAAAGCACTCAAGCAATGGTGTTATGTACATGTTTCTGGGTGATCGATTTTGTAGCGACCATGTCCAAGCGTCACATCCTGATGGACCCTACCCAGCCCTCTACATCCAAGCGATCCAAGCCACCCTCGAGCACCAACTGGGACATTTGTATCCTCTGCCAAGTAACAACAGGTAAACCTTTGCAGTGTCCACTCAGATCAACAAAACAATCTGCTGGTAGTGGCTATGCATCCTTGACAGAAGACCTTCTCCGGTTCCAGACCCTTCACCGCATGCCAATGGACATCAATCTTGAGCGATTGGATGATGGAACTGGCATAGAATCCACTCTGAGGGCACACAGGGCTGAGTGGCACAAGAAATGTCGGCTACAGTTCAACAAACTTACTTCGCTGCCTAGAATCAGATCTGCTTGAAGAAAGTATGAGCAATGGTGCACCTATAACTGATGCAACCATTCTCGATGGTGCAGTTGTGGTTCAAATGCTAAATCCTAGTGCATCAAGAACATTTCAAGAGTATGGAGAAGGTGTGTTTGCATCATATGTTCTTGCTCAACTTGAGAAAAGCAACCGGATTGACCTTGTCTGGGATGTATACCAACCAGCCAGCCTGAAAGCTCCACTAGAGAGAAGAGGGGAAAGGGCACAAGGAAGAGGGTGGGTCCCTCTACTAAGATGCCAAAGAACTGGAGTGACTTCCTTCGAGTGGACGAGAACAAAACTGAATTGTTTGCCTTCCTGTCACATGTTGTTGTTCACCATCTGTAGGAGAGGGCAAAGAAATTTATGCAACAAATGGAAATGGAGTCCTCTGCTCTCCTGCTGAGTCATGTTTGACTCACCTTGCCCCATGTTCACAAGAGGAGGCTGACACTCGGCTACTTCTGCATGCGGCAGATGCTGTGCAAAAGGGATGTAGGAGTGTAATCATACGTACTGTTGATACTGATGTGGTGGTGTTGGCTGTGTCAACATTCAGCAAGATAGCTCCTGATGAGATGTGGGTTGCCTTTGGTGTCAAGTCAAGCTTTCGATACATAGCTATTCATGAAATGGTCGCCTCAATGAACCCAACACAGTGTCTGACACTCCCAGTCTTTCATGCTTTCACTGGGTGTGACACTGTATCTTCTTTTGCTGGCAGAGGAAAGAAGACGGCCTGGGTTACTTGGAGGTCTTTCCCAGAGGTGACCAGTGCTTTCAATGAACTCCTAGGCATGCCAACTGAGGTCAGTGAAGAATCAATGTTCCTACTAGAAAGATTTGTTGTGCTGATGTATGACCGAACCAGTGAGAGCATGGAAGTGAATGATGCCAGGAAACAACTCTTCTCACAGAAGTCTAGAACTCTAGATAACATTCCTCCAACCCAGGCAGCGCTCAAACAGCATATCAAACGCACCTGCTACCAGGCAAACTGTTGGAACCAGGCATTAGTCACAGATCCAGATATGCCAGAGCCATCTGACTGGGGCTGGACAAAGGAAACAACCGGGTGGCAGCCTCTTTGGACCACTCTACCTGAAGTATCAAAATCATGCCATGAATTGATCTCCTGTCGCTGCAAGAAGGGGTGCACTGGACGCTGCAAGTGTGGTAAAGCTGCACTCAAGTGCACTGCACTATGCTTGTGTTCTGGAGACTGTTAGGTTGTGATACTCAGGATTGTGGACAATGTTAATTAGAAATTTGATGTAATTTGACCTTAATTTTGCCCTATATGCATTTTCTGGGGGTCTGGAGGCCTCAGAAGTATCACCAAATGAATGAGCACCCCTAATTTGGTTGAAAGTGACACCTCAACTGTTTTATAACTATCAAAATTAAGCGCACTTGAACATTAAGCAGGGTAAACTGGCGGCCATCTTGAATTTGACCTCTCCCGGTCTTCAGAGGTCAAATCCAACTTCCCTCCACATAACCATGCTAGAAGTTTCATGCTTTAATAAAAAAGTGCACGATTTAGTTAAATTTTGGAGCTAACCCACTGTACTAAATAGAAATGGAACTCCCGAAAGGTTTTGAGTTCTAACTGTACCCGCAAAATAATTCAAAGTGGTAAACAATTCAATTTCTTAGGATGATACGGGTAATGATCGGTAAACCAGAGGAATCTGTTTAGTGAAGTTTGGGACGAGGTCGAATGCTGAGTTAACACAAAAATACGAGAGGTTCAAAGTACAAATGACATACGTACGTCCAAACATATATACTAGTGGTGCGCTCGAATAGCGCAAATGCATGGCGAGCGAGCAGACTCTTTTTACAGAAAAATAGGACAGAAATTACATCTAACTGTAGTGCACAGTGTAACCCTTTCCATTCTCAGTTAGCATCAGAGAATCTAAAGTCTCTGATCCCAGACTAAACTAACAGAATTACCAGAATAAACTTCGAAAGCAGTGGCAAAGAAGCGCAGCTTGACAAAGACTTCACAATTGTTTCAAGAAGAGAGTAGCTGTAAACTTTTTGGTTGAAACAAAGTTGCGTCTGCAGCAGGATTCTCCGCGCTCGTTAATTGAAAAATACTGGAACTGTGAACGCTTTACCTAACTTACATAATTAGAAGCGCGGGAGAAGACAGAGGTCTCACGTACCCCATAAACAGATAAATAAATAAATAAATATAGCGAAATCTCGATTGAGTTACCCCTGATAGTGTCTCGCTCGCTTCGCTCGCTCGCCAATTAACAAACAAACATCCCCAATTTTTAATTGTGTTACCCTGAGAGTGTCCTCGCTTCATTCACTCGCCAATAAAACAAAGAAGTTCATGTGTTTAGGTCTGTTCCAATTAGCTTGGACCCACCACTCACTGTTTGGCAGATCAATTTCTTTATTTTATCAAGACGATTTACCAACTTACGTAACTGGTGACGTGGGCAAAAATAGGGGTCGCATGTTCCATATTAATAAGTAAAAAATAAATAAACTAGTGATGTGCTTGAGCACAAATGGCGAGCGAGCCTAAAGACTACTATTTTTATATGAATGATTTTGACTTCTAACACTTAGCTACTGATAAGGTCCAGTTTTTTTATTTAGCATACAGGGTAAAGGGATTTCAGTGCCATAATAACAACTCTCTGCAACTGCTTGAATTGAAGGAAAAAAACAACAACAAAACAATATACGTTATTTAAAAGTTTTCTTTGTGATATTCTTTAGCTAAGTAGTGGTTGTAACACACAATGCTTTGACACAACTGGACATGCAACTACACAGACTTACCTTCGCAGTAGTCTAGTGGACAATGTATTTTCAAGTAAATACTGTTGCGCACGGCTTATAACCATGACAAAGAGCGCATTGACTTACCACCGCCACTAACTGGAATAGAAATGGAAGTCCCTTAAGTTTTCAAGTTTAAACTGCACCCGCAAAATAATTCAAAACGGGTAAACAATTCAATTTCTAGGGTGATACGGGTACTGATCGATAAACCAGAGGATTCTGTTTAGTGCAATTTGGGACCGGGTCGACCACGTAACTAACACAAAAACGCAAGGGTCAAAGTACAAAACGACATACGTACGTCCATATATATAAATAAACTAGTGGTGTGCTTGAGCACAAATGGCGAGCGAGCCTGATGTTAGGTAACATAAAACTAAGTATTGTTACTATGTTTTAGCTTAGTTCATGCAAACACTATAATAGCAGTTATGACCTTTTATTTCAGCAAACAAATACAAAATCACTCTTACCTGATTAATGGTAACTTTTGTAGTATCAAACATCAACCATTCTGATAATCTCAATCACCAGTAACTCTTGAACAAGCTCTAAGCTATGATAAAAAAATAAACCAGTGTAATTTTAGCCAACAAATATGGAATTATTACTTACATCATTCTTGAGTATTGATGACTTCTGTAGTATCAAATTGAAGTTACTTTGACCATCTGAATTACCTTGAATTCTTGACAACAAACTCTCACCTACAAAAACAAAAACAATCAATTTTAGCACACAAATACAAAATTATTTTCTTACCTCATTTTCTTGAGCAGTGGTAACTTTTATAGTACCAAATTTGAGCCAATCTGACTATTTGAATTTACCAGTCACTGTTGACAAGCTCTTAGCTAGAAAAAAAAAAGGCCAGAGTTAATTTTGCATATTTAGCTAACAAAATATGGAATTACGTACTTACCTCAGCTTCCCTCGAGAAGTAGTAGCTTCCTTAGCATTAATACTACGGCATTCTGACTACCAACAGCTCTTGACTACCAACAGCTCTAGACAACCAACAACCGGCACTCCGTATCCCCCCCATAAAACGGCAAAGTTTTGAAATTAAGTCTGGAAAAGGGTCTTCAATGCCATAGTAACCGGTCGAATCAACTTTTTGTTTCTTGAAAAGCAAGCATTTTCGCAGGAATTTTCTCACACTTTGGAGCTTAAGTATACAGCAAGGCTTGTTTAATCCTGTAGTTTCAGAATAAACAGGGGGTCAAGCCTAAAAAGCCGTGTTTTTTGGAGAAAAAAGTTCCCCCCGCGCGCATTTAAAGGGCATACGTACCATCCCACATACATATATACATTTATACCATGGTTGCTGCGGTAACACCCATGGATTAAAAGTGATATTTTCCCGGTGATTTTTCCTGGGGCTATGATATTTTCCGGGTGCGGTGTCAAGCGAATTCTTCCGTGTTTCCGGCCCAAAATTAAAATTCAATTAAAATTCAATTGAAGCACGCCAGAAAGTTTACTTTAGCAAGTTTACTTTAGCAAGTTTACTTTAGCATTGTAGCTGCCAGCTCTAACTCTACCTGGGCTGCTCAGCAGTAAGCATGCAGTAAAGCAGCTAGCTGTGGTAAATTCCTGTGGTATGAGAGCGGCAGGAGAGTTATATGTGGTAGGGCTGGTCCCATATAGGTGGATATGAGAGAGTAGTAGTAGCAGCAACTATGGTATAAAACAGTTATGCCATGGCAACATCGGGGTTATGGAATATCACCGCCCTTATCCCTCGGCTTCGCCCTCGGATCGGGACGGTTATATTCCATAACCCCTCGTTGGCCATGGCATAACTATTACATAACATATACCCGATTTTGCATTATTCAACCCTAATACTGTCTCGCTCGCTACGCTCGCTCGCCAATAAATAAATAAACAAACATCCCCGATTTTCGATTGTGTTACCCCTGTAAGTGTCTCGCTCGCTACGCTCGCTCGCCAATTAAAACTCTGTTAGATTGTTTCAGCCGAGAATGACTGAATCATCATTAATACACCACGGAATCTTGATTGTGTAACCCCTGTAAGTGTCTGGCTCACTCACCAATTACATACAAGCTAAATCATGCGTTTGAGGAATTATCACAGATAACCAACTCGATCCTGAGTAGGAAGCCTTAGTGAGAGGGCGGCTATCTAGCTTAATATAAAACTCTAGTGGAGCCCTGGATCATACCACCCTGCCCCTTCTTGCGCAAAGACAATATAAATGAATAAATAAAACAGAGACATAGGTTTAGAGCTTCCAGGATGCTGGCTGTCCATGCTGCGTGCACATCACCCTCCAAGGCATAATAAACAGTAAGCATGCCCTCCAGAAATATTGCTGTTTTTACATTGTGCTATTATATCACTATGGAGAGTTCGACCTCTGTTGACCTCTGGGGGGTCTGTATAAAACACAAACCAGTCCAAAGACCATGGACCACCCGGACACACCCCCGCGGGTTCGCGCTAACTCCACGCGATTGGTTGCAGTCGTGGAAGCTTTAAGAGCGATGAACACTCAGAAAGATCTTGATGTCCCAAGAGTTTTTTCAGGGAACTCAGCCTAATCTTCCCCCTTTTCAACCCAGGGGTGGTGAAGTCTATGTTTTTAGACTAACTAACGAACAGAGCAAAGACGTAGAACCAACAGCTAGCTACAGATGTAACTAAAAACTTATCAATGATAGTAATGGATTTATTTTTATTTGTTTTTTGTTATTGTTTTGTTGTTTATTTAATTTATTGCATTCAATTTAATTTTCTGTTTTCTGCCTATTAGAAATCTTTTGAAGAGGGGAGCTCTCCAGAAATTCTATTTAATTAAACACAGTTTCATCTAGGATTTTTTTTTTGAGGGAGGGGAAGCTAAAGGGGGTTGAGGGTTGTCATGTGCTAGTACCTACTACTTTGCAACAAACTTTAAGTCTTCAGTGCCATTATTTGTTCGGGGAAGCTAAAGGGGGTTGAGGGTTGTCATGTGCTAGTACCTACTACTTTGCAACAAACTTAAGTCTTCAGTGCCATTATTTCTTTGGTGGAAAAAAATTAAGAGATTGGTATTCTTGGGGGAGAAGGAGAGGGGGAAATGGAGTGGTTTGGGGGGAGGGGAAAGTTAAGCAGTTTGGGGGGAAGATTCCCCTGTGCCTCCTTCCTTAGACTTACAACCCTGCTTAATATAATAGAATAGCCTCTTGAGGTGTAGTATGTTAAGTTAGCATTGTAATGATTATAATGGAAATTTTATTGTTCTACATTAATCTTAAGATGATTGGCGAGCTAATGGGTACAGATGGTTTCAGTATGGGACAAAGAAGCTACCAAGACAAGTTCCAGCTGTATGTAAAAGTTACTTTATTTCAGTGACACGTACAGGTCACAGTCATGAGTTTAAACGATGTGTTTATAAGCTCCTTGATTCACAATCCTCTTTTGTCCTGATACATTACATTGGGGATGAATCTATAGCAGTTGCAGTACCCCATGGAAATTCAACAGTTAGTAGTCGTGTCTTCTATCGTACATGTTCATCTGTCCTAAAAGCAATAGCTTCACAGAATGAGTCACCTGAAAATATTTATAAATCACTGATTTCAGAGTGAAATATTACCTCAATATCAACATATGTTGGTACCGCGTGATAGAAGACAGGTAGTGAACATACAACAGAGGGAACGTCAGAAGAGTAGACTTACCTGTGATGCACTATATACAATATGCATGAACTGGCATTTGATTTGGGAAGTTTTGTTAAAGTCATCATGACTTATCCAGATCTGATTGTCATTTGTGGTCACGAAAAATTATTGATAGAACTTAACAACCTTCTCCAGATAGACTCAATTCAACCACAGCTACTTTCATACGACACAACGTTTCAGTTAGGAGATTTCTATCTGTCTCCACTATTGTTTCGTCATACCTTGTTCTTGAGATCTCCAGTAATACCTGCCTTGTTTTTAATTCATGAGCGAAAGTTTCAACTCGTTCATGATACATTGATGCAACAAGCTGCACAACTTATTCCCATCTTGTCAAAGGTAAATGAAAAGTTCCTGTAGTGACGGATGATGAAAGTGTCATAGTCCAAGCCATTGGGAAGTATTTGCCACAAGCTGTTCATGTTAGTTGTTGGAACCATGCTATCAACGCTATGAAAGTGTGGCTTAAGAAACATGGTGCCACTGCAGCAGAAATGCCAGCATATACTGGCTATGTTCGCGATCTACTGAATCAACCCTGTAGAGCCGACTACAATGAAACCTTGAATATTTACAAAATTAATTGGAGCAAATCATTCTTTGATTATTATATGGAGAAAATTCATCCCAAGGTTTGTGAAATGTTTCATAATTTTACTTTGTACTACTATGTCCTAATAGTTATATATCATATAGGTTATTAGTTCACTTGGATGATGGATTTTGGAGGAGCTGGATGTATATTCTTCCTTCACAGGTGTTACAAATAACCAGTCAGGGGCGCCCACTCGCGGACTGAGGTCCCTATAGGTCGAAGGTACGCGGTTTCCGGGTTTTAGGTCGAAGGTATCCGGTACGCATGCGCAAATTCGCGGGGGCAACTACATAGGTCCTATAGAGAGGTCGAAGGTAATTAAACGCGCGGGCACCTCTGCAGCACTCTTGCATGGTCCAAGGTCAGAGGTAAATAGAAGCGCGTGCTGCAAATGCAGCTGCGTTTTACTTCCGCAAAGAAGCATTTCGTTGCGGTCCAAGGTCAGAGGTAAATAGAAGCGCGTGCAGTGCAAATGCAGCTGCGTTTTACTTCCGCAAAGAAGCATTTCGTTGCGTTTGGCGTACGTACAGTTTCTTACTAAGCGTTCCGATAGCGATTATTCCATTTCTTCAATGGCTCAGAAGCGAACCCACCATTTCAGAGGCTTAAGCCGCCAGTACTCTGAGCAGCTCATGGACCTTGCAGAAGGCGGTCGAGTGTTCGAAGGGAGAGGCCAGCAGCCAAGAAACTAGTCTCGCGGGCCAGACCCTTTACCCAATATGAAGAGAAAGAAAGGGTCTGGTCAAGTTCACGTATGCGTTTGGTCTCGCTGGTCCAGGAATTTCTCGGACCGGTAATTGGTTTTAAGTGACAGTGACCTCACTATATAAACAGAGACGTTCGCGCGCAAATTTAGCTTGGTTCTATGGAACTGTAGGAATGAATTGCTGCTTATGCCAGAAACGTTTTGCAACGGACTTTCCATAGCCTGTTGGTAATGTATCCCGATTGCTTCCAACTGTTTCTCCTTCAGTGTTAAGTCCGAATACTCGAGCACTCTCCGCCACCGCTGCAGTTACATCCATGTCGACAGTAATTTCAGCGCGCTAAAATCACCTGAACCATGATTACCGCGTAATCAAAGCTATATTACCGCAGTGGTTACACTTGTGCTGACAGTGCAAGACCAAACGCATACGTGAACTTGACCAGACCCTTTCTTTCTCTTCATATTGGGTAAAGGGTCTGGCCCGCGAGACTACCAAGAAACAAGGATGTCTTGAAGCAGATCGCTGCCATCAAGGCCTGCAAGAAAGGATCCTTTTTTGGCAAGGACAAGCCCTGCACTTGTGGCTGGCACGACAGAGCTGCTGCCAGAAAGGAGGCCAGGCAAAAGGCAGCGTCAGGTAAATACAAAAATATATTCATAAACAAATAAATAAGGTGTTGGTAAATAAAGTATTAATAAACAAAAAAAAGTTAAATGTTTATATAACAAGTAACTGAAATACAAATAGAATATTCATGAAATAAATGATATCATTATTCAATAATTATGAGTAAGCAATCTATTAACTAATAACTATAAAGAAGTAGTTTATTACTAAATGATAAAGTATTAAATTTTAAAAAATCTATTAATGCACGCTTACAAATATCAATTGCATGTAGCTAAATGAAAGAAAGCATAATATCCATTCCGTTAATTAAAAATAATAATATATAATTACAAGAAGAATGCAATGCATTAATGAATGAACGCTTCAAATACGAACTGATTAAAGTAAAGTATAAATGAATACATAAAACATGTACAAATATATACATTATTACACATAATGTAAAATGCATAAGCAAATCAGTGAAGGAATGAATAAATAAGCAAATAAATTTATTACAGGATTACAGAAGTGCATTCATAGTATGCCAACATGAAATCATTTTGCACAGGTTCATCTTCTGCTAGTGCTTCGCAGGTCTCTCCTGGACCAGCACCATCAGATGAACTTTCATCTTCCCTAGCAGGTGTGTATTGTTTGTATTTGATGTACACTTGCACCATTGTGTACTGTATTGTCTCATTTGAGAAAATAGTTTGCTTAGCATACTCGTAAATGATGAGGTATCAATTGAGTAAATGCACAGTCGGCTGGTCAGCAATGCGAAAATTCTACATATCACCTAGTAGTTAATTGTATGAATTCCTTCAACAATTCAGTCTCAGTTGTATATACGAGTGACATAGTGGATAGACTTCTGCATTATTGTGCATAGGGTATTATTTACAATAGTGTACATTATAGAACAAATCTTCAATAAATTTGCAGATCAGCACATTCGATCATCAGACTGTTCAATGTCTTCACTTGCTAGTTAACGCTGGCAGTGTTAAACTATTATTATTATGACTGTAACTATTACCATTACAATTTTGGCCAGAGTCAGTTTTAATTGGAGTTGAGCTCAGAGATTGAGTGTGTAACCTGAGCAGCAGATGTGGTGGGAGGTTGTACATGTAATTAGTAGCCATGAATGGTGAATGGGCTAAATGTACACTAAATGATTTGGAAAAGGAGAAGGGAGGGTTATTAATGTTTTGTTGAGCTGGTCCAGCAAATTCAACTGAGTCAGTACCATGATGACTTGAAATGGATTGATTGTATTAGGATAGGTTAATATTAATGTGTATACGTGGATCTGTTAACATGTACTAATAGTATTTCGATCATTAATCTGTTCGCATTAATTTGTCTGTTGCATTGATTTTTATATCATGTTCTTTTTTTTCTTATTTTTTTCCTTGCGTAGGTTCATCTGCTCATATTACTTTGCTCTCTTCTGAGCCAGCAACTTCAGAACCACTTCAACGTCGTTCTCAAGCAGGTAAATATCATTTTTGAATCATGTACATGATTTTGCAACTGCCTTGTCTCGCGGTTAAATCTCCATTCAGTAAAGGTATTAAGTCTTCCTTCCCATGTTGTTTCAGGTTCCTCTCCTGCAACCACCGTACTGATGCCTTCGTCAGTAACTCGTTCACAAATGGAGTGCTCAACTCCAACAGGTACAGTTCATTTGTTGTAATATAATATGATTAAGTTTATTCACGAGTTAATCGTGGTAGGACTATATACGTTATTTAATAGGATGATACATGTCCGTCACCGTCATGTGATAATATCTGCTTGTACACTATAGTGTTCAAACTTTAATCGACCTGATCAAGTAATGTGGTACTGACTCAGTTCTATTTGTGAAACAAGTTGGAATATCCAGCTCAAGCTCTGATGCAGTCTTTAATCTATTAACACCAATTAATTATACACCTCCAGTTGACACCTGAACTGCATACACAGCATTTTAAGAGCTCATTCCTAGTCAGTTTAGTACTGCCAAAGTTTGTAACCCTTAACCAAAGACTATAACAAATTTTAATGCTGATTTATGGGTAAAGGAGGCATGCATAGAATAGCAAGTGACAACCCAGTATTTAATAATAATTATTCCCAATCAAAACCAAGTACCCCTTGCAGGCTCCCTAATCACTTATTGCACAATAGAAATGGTGATGCACTCTCTACCAAAGAGACTAATAATATGATGGTCAAGAAGCAATGAGCAGTAATAAATATTTAAAGAGGCTCATTGTAATCTCCTCAAACTGCATGCAGCAACTTCAGCAAGCCGAATTTAAATTTATTTTATTTTTATAATGTTTTTCAGTTCAACACAAGCACTGGCAACTGGTGGTGTGGCCAACACCATTGTAAATTCAGTCACACTAGGAATTTATGCAATTGCAAACCCAGGATCTGCCCATTTCACTTAGGCATTTATGCAATTGCAAGCCCAGGATCTTCCCATTTCACTTAGGCATTTATGCAATTGCAAACCCAGGATCTGCCCATGTAGCCATTAACACTAATAAATGTCATTGTGGCTAACCTGAGGAGTGGTTTATTCATAAGCAAACCACCAACTTGAGAACAACAAGGTGATGACAATGACAATTTCCTGATGCTTATTTCTTTAGATGCTGCATACCATTATTATTATTATTATTATTATTATTACTATTACTATTATTATTGCTGTTGTTGCTGTTATTGTTATTATTATACTATTACTTAATGCTTTCAGCTTCAAGTGTTGGTGCAGTTTCTACTGCCAGTGTTCAGCCATCCACCAGCACAAGCACACGATCAGACCAACCCAAGACTGCAACTGGACCAGCACCTCCCAAATTCGACAAAAGCAACTTCCAGTCACCTACTATTGCTGAACTGAGGGCCATTGGAATTGGTCTTAAGAAGTCTCCAGGCAAGTTGGACCTGATAGTGTACTGCCCTATGAGCGGCCGCTGTCCTCATTGTAATTCGATGATGATATCAGCAAATTCAGTGGGGAGTCGCAAGCTCATTTATGCCATACCTTGGCCTAAGTCTCTCGTTGGCATAGACATGCGCTGTGGAAAGTGCAAGAAGCATTGGCTGACGCACGATCCGAAATATGTCAGCACTCTGCCAATGTCAGTTCAGCTCCAGCAAACGTGCATTTCAACAAAGGGCAATGGAACCGACTTGTCCTTGATCCGTATGCTGAGATCAGGCGTGACAGTGGCACAGGTGGAGAGACTTGTGCAGGAGGAAGTTACACAGCACTATCTCCACCTCAAGTCTGAATATATCGCTCTTTGGGATAAGGTAATGTTATTATAATGATGATGAAGATGACGACGATCATGAGTTTTCTTTTAATACTCCAGTAATCTCCCTCAAAATTGTTTTACTGATATTATTAATAATAGTAATAATAGTAGTAATGATGATGATGATTGTAATGATAATGGTAATGATAATAATAATGATGATGATAATAATAATAATAATAAAAATCATTATAATAATAATTATAATAACGATGAATAATAATGATGATAATGATAATAGCTAATGATAGTATAGTAATGATAATGATGATAATAATAGCAACAGTTCAATAATACTATGATAGTAACTATGTCGTCTCTTCCCTCAGCACTGTAGTAAGCTCTCATAAATGTATTACTTTAGGTTGCGGCCATGAGTGGTATTGGAAGAGTCAATGTGGCATCTCGTGATGCTTTCCCTCCACTACCTTCCCATTACATCCCTCGCCAACCTCATCTCACATTGTTGTTCATCAGGGACTACTTGGACAACAAGCCTTACATCATGAGGGAGTTGCGTACCGTCCTCAGTAGTCACAGTCTTGCAGTGGATCACCAACGCAAGGTCATTAAGAGAACCCTTGGTGGTGGGGTGGTAGGCCATGGTGGACAGACATTCACTATTTGTGGAGATTTTGGTCTTGTGTGTGGAGTTTATGCTGTTCCAGACACCTCCTTCAACTGGGGTAGGCAGGCCATGGCTGAAATAGTCGAGAGGCACGAGTCAGCGGGAGTAGAGTTGCCTCGTTCGTTGTACATGGACTGTTCTTGCTGCAATGGCAAGCCAGGATTTCGTCGGTTGCCTCTACAGCCCCCCAGGCACAAGTGCATTGGCTTTGTGGCGCTCAAAGTTCACCATCAAACTGGATGTCATGCATCTGATGCTGCGCATTGGAAGAGAAATGAATGCCGAGCATCCACGCCGGAAGAAGTTTTTTGTGGACCTCAGTCGAGCAATTTTCTTCCAACACGAGGGAGATTACCAGAGTTTGATGGAGGCAAAGAAGGCAGCTGGGCTTGATGGGCCTCCAACGCGGACAGAGAGGGTCAAGTTCATCCGTAGAATAGTCGGAGATCCAGACAGCGTGGCTGACAGGATGATGTTAGTGCTTCAAGGACACAGGGAACTGGATAATCAGTGCAGGATTCAGGCTGAAGCAGCAGGGATGAAGATATCAGACTTGTCAGTCGCAGATGTGGCATATCCCCTCATCACAAAGAGGGTGATAGAGGTGTTCAAGCTCCAGCTGATTCATGTGCGGAATGGATGCATTTCCGATGAGATGGATCATTTGCCATATGTGAGAGTTGGTACCATCAACTTTCATTCCACAGGTCACCAGTTGGAGCATTATCGATCGTTGCGTGGCACCAGCAAAGTTGAAGCAGTCCATTCCGTGCTGGACAGAAACTTCTACACCCAGCATGGCATTGGAATGGAAATCTTCGATGCACGCCTAGGATGGTGGATTCTTTCCTACAACCGTCGTCGCCTGCGCGCTCTTGGAAAGAAGATTCCACCAGATACCATGCCACCTAAGGTATGCCTATAAAAGCAAGATTGTTGCATTGCTGCACATGTTCATGGTCATGCTCACAACAGCTGTTAACAACAACGAGGTGGAATCAAATTACCACTTATTCTATTTATCTCATTAGCTATGGCCTGTGGGCTTGACAGTCGCCCACACTGGAGAAGAGACAGAAGATGATGGAGAAAGAGAGAGAAGAAGAGAAGAGGAACTATTAGCTAGATGAACTGTGTGTGTATCTTGATGCATACGAACGATTGTGGTTGTATGATTATTGTTGAGTTTTATGTCATGCGCAGTGTTGTTGCACGAGGGGTTCCTCAGGCAATATAACCTTGGATTCCCTCGTGCCTGGTTCAGTCCTCAAATTATACTAAACTTTTAGTTAACCAAGATATTGGCAGTTAGGTTAGCTAAGGCAACCTGCTGAAGGAGAACTCTGGTGGCAGCGACTGTGTTGCCTACCTACGTGCGTGGTACCTTACGGAGCTTCGGGTCTGGCGAGGGCAACCCCCACATTTGGTGGCAGCGGTGGGATCTCTGGTGAATACGTTTTCTGGAGATTCTCGAACGAGCTGGGAACCTTCAGGAGTGAGCTGCTGGAATACCCGGAACGAAAACTAAACTACTCGGCCGAAGACATTCGACCGCGGAAGATATTCCGAAAGAAAAGACATTTTACAAGCTCTCCAGCTAAGGCAGAGGGAGCAACACGCAACCGAGGTTACGACTGTCGGCAGCAATCCAGCAAAGCAGGAGTTACGACCCCAGAACTGTTGGCAAATCTTGTTTGTTCTTTTTTTTTGTGCTTTATCCTTGTACGGTGTATTACCCTCGTGTCATTTTATTTCTAATCGTGTGTGTGTCATACTACCTTTATTCGTTTGTTTTATTTTTGTTAGAGTCTCTGACGGAAGGTGAGGACACTCTCCTTTCATGACTGAGAGGGGTGTGGAGGCGAGGAGGAGGCAGACCAAGAGAGCATCCACGAAGGCGGGAGATTCGTCTTACCGGCCGCACCCCAGCACGACGCTAAAGGATCGTTCGCCATACCCGGTGCGTCAAGGGCTTGGAAAACTATCAGAGGAAGGAGTTAAGAGTGAGTCTGAGGAATCGGAGGGAAGTATAGAAGAGGGAGTAGTAGAAGTTGTGTCAGGGGATATGGCTAGGAAAGCTGAGGATAGTGATTTTATGAAGTGGGTACAGATTATGGCCGAGAGGGATGAGGCTAGGAGGGCTGAAACGGAAAGGCTAGAGGAAGCCAGGCGGGCTGAAGCTGAGAGAGCAGAAGAGATTAGACAGGAGGAGATTAGAATGCGGAGAGCTGAATTGGAAAGGGCTGAGGAAGCTAGGAAAGAAGAGTTGATGGCTATGTTTAGCCAGCTGAGGGAAGAGACGTCTGTGAGGGCGAGTGAGGGGTTAGAGGCGAAGCGGAGGTATCAAGAGAAGAAGGAGTTGCAAATGGAGAAGCTGAGGGCTTTGGGGAATTATACAGAGAAGGTCGAGCTGTTGGGATATTTGGGAAAGTTTGAGAGGATCATGACGGATTGTGAAATATCGAAGGATACATGGGTGGAACGGTTATTTCCAAGGCTACCTGAGAGGCTGTGTGCTAGGGTAGAAAGTGCAAGAGAGGGAGATGACTACGAGGGAGTCAAGAGGGTCTTGTTGAAAGCCATGGGAGAGACGACGTTAACGTATGGGTATCGTATGTTTGATTTGACGGGAGAGAGTATGAAGGCCAAGACGGCAGGAGAGATCATGGAGGTGATAGAGAGGGTGAGCTGGGGAGTGATACAGGGGTGTGAGTCGATCAAGGAGTGCGCTGTGGCTATGGCCACTGCAATAACTCGCAACATCATTCCACCCAGTGGGAAAGTGTTCTTAGAGGGAAAGAAGATGAGTACGATGGAGGAGTTGAGAGACGCATGGGAAACGTGGATGGCTGGTAGATTGAAGGGTAACTTCTACAAACTATCGGTAGTTTGGGAGGTCGTAGTGGGAGTGAGTTTAGAAGACCTAGTAATGGTGATGATTTTAGCACCAAGAGTAGAGAGGGATTTGGGCCAATCACTTGCTTTAACTGCGGAGAGAAGGGCCATAGATCAGTTGAGTGCAAGAAACCCAGTGGGTCTAGCAGAACGGGGTATAGTAGTGGATTTAGGCCACTGACATGTTTCAGCTGTGGCAAGGCGGGACACAAGAGTACAGAGTGTCCGAATGGAAAGGTGGGGAGTGCAGTGAAAAAGGAGACAGGGGTGAGGAAGGTATCAAAGATCGTGGTTGGTGAAAAGAGAAAGGGGAACATTGTGTGGGGAAAGGTGAATGGAACTGAATGCAAGGTGTTGATAGATTCAGGCGCCGAGGTGGGAGTAGTACCTAGGGTGTTGGTGAATCAGGGGGCTGTCGAGTGTGGTGAGATGCATGTCTCAGGGGTGAATGGCATGACTAGTGTACATCAGAGTACCGTGGTTGAGTACGAAGTGGGAGGTCTTAGACTGGCAAAGAGCTAGCCATGATAGATAAAAGGAAGGGTGATGAAGTGATGTGCATTGTGCCGTTTGACATTGCTAATGAAAAGGAGAATGTGGCTTTTAGGGTTGCTATTGAGAAGGCGAGGAACCCTGAAAGGATGCAAGGGGCACGGGAGACTCAGGTTGATGGACGGTCACGTCCTGCCAGAGAAACGTCCTGCTATGGAGCTGTGGGGTTGTAAGGCCCACAGACGATCTGGACTTTTGTACAAGTTATCTCTGGGATCTCGCTGTCTATCAAATGTGACAGAGACAGCCAAGTCCCAACAACCACAATTAGTTATAATAGATTACAAATAGTTAATAGAACACAATGAAAATGAGTCACTGCACAGAAAGTGGAATAAAACGTAACTAGGATAATGCGAAAAGTGCGTGCATTATAATAAACAATAAAATAGCTACGGGGTATATTATGTTCGACGATATCGGGAGTTCCTCGATATCGGGAGTTCATGAATGTTCTTCACATGCTTGAGGTTCTTCCAGGAATCCTAGCAGGCCTGGACACACTCCCGGGCAGGAGAGAGTTCCTTGGAAACTCTGAGAAGAGGAACAAGTTTCTTTAAAGCTCTTTTGAACGTTTTGCCATGGCATAGCACTGTCACTACTCTGACTAGTCTGTCAGCTCCAGGGTGGATTTCTACAACTCTAGCAAGAGGCCACGACCTACACCCATAAGTCTCTTCATCCTTAAGTAATACAATATCACCTTTTGCAAGGTTGGAAGTAATAGTTTTCCATTTCTTTCTTTGTTGGAGAGACTGCAGATAGACAGTGTACCACCGATCCCAAAGTTCAGCAGAAAGTCGATTAACTAAATTCCAGCGCCGCAAGTAGCAGATTTTGCTGGTTGAGGAGACTCTTGACGGAATCGATCGAAGGGGCCTACCAATCAAAAAATGACCTGCAGTTATCACGTCGGAGCCATCAGGTGAAGTTGAGTGTACTGGAAGAAGAGGTCGACTATTGAGTGTGGCTTCCACTTCAGCCAAGACTGTGGCTAACTCTTCGAAAGTAAGATGATGGTCACCTACAAGCTTCCTTAAAAGAGTTTTCATGCTTCTGACTCCCGCTTCCCACATTCCTCCAAAGTGTGGAGAACTACTGGGTGAGAATTTCCAGTCAATGGACCGAGAAGCAGCGAAATTATGGATGGCATCCTTCGTCTGTTTGCTTTGTAACAGGGAAAATAGACCAGCTAACTCATTCTTAGCTCCCACAAAATTTGTCCCATTATCTGACAGTATGGTTTTAGGAACTCCACGTCGAGCAACGAAGCGAGTTAAGGCAGCAAGGAAAGCTTCTGTTGTAAGATCTGATGAGATCTCAATGTGGACTGCTTTAGTTGATAAACATACAAAAATACATACATAAACTTTCACTAGTGTAGGTTTACGTGGATTGCCTCTCTTGGTCCACAGTGGTCCAGCATAATCTATTCCCACGTAGGTGAATGGGACCGTTGGCTGAAGACGCTCCGGGGGTAACTGTCCCATGAGTTGCTCAGCAGTTCTGGCGTAGGAACGCTGACAGGTCACGCAGGAGCGGCTAATCAGTCGTAGGAGAGACTTTACACCAGGAATGTAATAGTGATCGGCTAGAATAGCTAGCATAGCTCCAATACCAGCATGTCCAGAGTCTAAATGTACCTGCAAAACTAAACACTTTGTTAGAGAATGATGATTAGATAGTATAATAGGATGTTTGACATGACTAGGTATAGAAGCATGATTTAATCTTCCACCAACCCTCAACAACCCATCTTGATCAATGAGTGGGAAAAGAGAAAGTAAGGGTGAATTGGAAGATACAGGTTTGCCTTCAGAAAGATGTTTTATCTCAGCAGGATATGATTGTCCCTGGGATAATGAAATAACTTTGTTCCTGGCAGAAGTTAACTCAGAAGAAGTCAATCGATCTTCCTTGATAGTATCGACCTTGTGAGTATTTACCATGAATCTTCTAATCCAAGCAACAACAGCAACAAGCTTGTGGAAGGAAGAGAATCGATTCCACAGATCGAAGGTTGGAACAGGTTGCCGAATGAGTAAAACAGTAGCCTTGAGTTCAGGGAGCTCTCGAGATAGGTTGATATCTGGTCTTCTTGGCCAGTCTTCAGGTGAGAGAACCAACCAGTCAGGTCCTTGCCACCATAAAGAACAATTCAGAAGTTCCTGAACATATAGACCTCTAGAAACGAGATCAGCTGGATTCATCTTAGTAGAGACATATCTCCAATGTCCTGCCGGTACCAACTTCGTTGTCTCTATGACTCTGTTAGCAATATAGGTCTTCAAACGAGATGATGACATGTTTAACCAACCGAGGACAGCAGAGGAATCACACCAAGCGAAAATGTTTGCTGTGGGAATGCTCAAATCTTTCCGAGTACGGTGTAACAGTCGAGCAAGAAGAACCGCTCCACAGAGTTCCAGACGAGGGATGGTACTGCCAGCCAGAGGTGCAACCTTGGTCTTCGCTGTGATCAAGCTGATGGAAACTGCAGTGTCTTCATGAAGTAGTCGCAAATATACTACAGCTCCATAGGCTGCCTGCGAAGCATCGCAGAAGCCGTGTAATTGTTTCTGAATTATAGGTGAATCACTGCTACAATATCTCCGGGGCACAGGATGTTCAGTTAGAAGATGCAGGTCTTTGCTCCATTTCTCCCAGACAGGAAGAAGATTTGGAGGCAATGGTTCATCCCAGTCTACCTTGCATTTCCAAACTCGTTGAAGTAAGATCTTGATTACCACTGTCACCGGTGAATACCAGCCCATGATATCAAAGGTTTTACCGACAGCAGATGCTAACTGGCGTTTGGTAGGAACCTGGGTTTCCTCAAGGGAGGGGGTACACACATGAAGGGTGTCAGTGGAAGTATTCCAGTGTAAGCCCAGTGTCTTGGGGCACTCAGAAGGAGATATAACTAGGTTAGAGTTATCCACCTCTTTTAGTTCAGAAGGTAAGTCAGCTAATAGTTCACGGGAGTTAGACCTCCATTTTCTAAGAGTGAAGCAAGCTAAAGACAAGAGTGAGTTTAGATCGCACCTCAGTTGCTTGGCTTCAGAAAGACTGTCAGCTCCAGTTAGACAGTCGTCTACATAAAATGATCGTTTGACAACTTGAGAAGCTTCAGGAAATTCGATCTTGTGATCTTCAGCCACCTGAAGTAATGCCTTTGAGGCCAAAAAGGGAGAAGAGGTAATACCAAAAGTTACACGACACATTCGCCAATCCTGTATCTGGCCTTCGGAGTCCTCGTGTAGGAATCTATGGAGGTCTCGGTCAGATTCTGCCAGACCGACTTCGCGAAACATTTTCGAAATGTCGGCCGACATGCCAATCGTATGCGTCCTAAACTGAGCAATCACAGTGGAAAGGAGAGGGTATAATGAAGGACCTTGAAGTAGGATGTCATTCAGCGAGAGTCCATTTGAAGAAATTGCCGAACCATCAAAAACTATTCTAAGTTTAGTAGTAGAGCTACTCTCCTTAATTACACCGTGGGTAGGTAGGTAAAATACTTCACCTTTCGGCTGAAGCAAGTCAGCTTCAGGTACCAGCTCAGAGTGTCCCAGGACTCTGTATTCATCCAGTCCTAAGTGGAATGCTTCCCACTGATCCTTTCTGATTAGAGACCTTTTGTTCTGGATGTACCTCTTGAGTGCAATACTTCTGGATTCTCCAAGAGATAGTGAAGGAGTCTTTCTAGGTAAAGATACTGAAAATCTACCCTGGACATCACGAGTCAGAGTATTGTGGAACACATCAAGTGCTTGTTTATCCTCTTGACGAAGTACGTGTTCATCATTAGGAACCTCTTCTTGATCCCAAAAAAGCTGTAGAATTTCATCAGCTCTAGCGTCGCCTGATGTAATCTTCATGCAGGTTGAAGATGAGTTAGGAGTAGAAATTTGGCCGCCGACAATCCAGCCAAATACAGAATTCCAAGTACGGAAAGAACGATCGGGAATAGATTCAGATTCGTCGTACGTACACCGGTTTGAGTCAGCAATGCTCAATAGCAGGTCGATTCGTCCTGAGTGACCAAACTCAGGGTCTGCAAGTTGCTTTCCTTCTAGAAAGGGTAAAGCTCTGATCGCACTCAAGTCTTGGGGACCATAGTCAGAAGTGATCTGATTAACCACGTGAGCTTGAATGGCAACCTCTTCACCTTCTACAACGCTTGCAGAACTCAAGATAAGGTTCACAACGTACTTAGAAGTTAGACATTTCGTTCCATTGAGTCCAGTGATCTCATGAACTAGATGGTGCTTCTTAGCTTTCAAGGATTGAGCTAATCGAGATGTAATAAGGGTAATACCAGAACCTGAGTCCATAAGAACTCTTGCTTTACACTGTCTGCCTGGAACGGACACCATAGCTAAAGCTGTAGCAGGCATGTAAACGAACGAAGGAATGAGCGAATTGCGCTGTTGGAATAAAGAAGTCTTAACTCCAGATGGGGAAGCAATTGAAGTAGACGCAGTTGAGCTAGCTTCTATTGGTTGAGATTGTGAGTTAGTGGGTTTAGAAGCAGTTGAGCTAGCTGTTATAGGTTGAGATTGTGAGTTAGTGGGTTTATGCAAAAGACTATGATGCTTGCGACCGCAATCTCTGCAAGTGGCCTTGCTAGAACAATAGTCAATTGTGTGAGACTTGCTTAAGCAATTGAAACACAGATGATTTCGTCTGGCTAGGTTATACCTCTTATCTGCAGTAAGACTCTTAAACTGTGAGCAGTGATATATAAGGTGACAAGAATCACAACAGGGACAACGATCCTGATTGTGATCTTTAGCATGCAAGGCTTTGGGTTTAAGAGTAGCTTTCGTCGGTGTTTGAAATTGCAAGACAGGCTTCGGTGGTAATATAGCTTCAACGGCTTGAGAACGTCGCTTCAGAAACTTTATTAAGTCAACGAGAGCAGGTGGTGAGTGAGAGTCAGAAGTAAAATCTGACCAAAGCTTAATCAGCACAGTAGGTAAGAGAGGCTCTATCATAGCAACGAGGAGTTGTTCGAAAGTAGCGCCATCACAAGTTTTCATACCACTAGAGTGACGGGTTAGATCGTGAATTGTTTGACAGAGACTCTCATAATTGTCTTGAATGGGTTTCAGCTGTGACAGCTTCTGAACATGGTGTCTATAAACAATTTTGTTGCGATCGTACCGTTCCTGCAGTGCCTTAACACATTCACTAAAGGAGCCACCAGAGCCGTGTACTCGTACTATAGCCTTTGCACTTTTGTCGGCCATAGCAGTTTCCAAGCAACTGATTCTTTCGTGCTCAGTTAAGCCAGTTTCTCTGCTAAGTCTAGCAGAAAAGATAGACCAAAACTCTCGCCAATCAAGTAAGTCTCCCGAAAAGGTCGGAAGATCGAGTTTTAGTCGACTTTGAAAGTGAGGAACAACATGGTCTACCCTAGTAGAGCTTTCAGTAGTGGTTTTAACTTTTGGTTCAAAATCTAAGGAGGCTTTGTCTAGCAGTTGTTTTAGTAGTTCATGTACTTCGTCTACTACATTTTTTATGTCAGAACAACTAAGGTAGGAATGAGTAGAAGTAACGAAGGTCTTGTATTCTAGTTTGAGTTTTTCGTAGGACTCACGGCAAGCTTCAGAATTTAGCGATGAAGTGTTTAAAAGAATATTGGCATCGTGTTTGATGCGACTACCGGTACACCATGCTTGATGTTGATTATATAAACTCTCAAAATCATCTAACAACTGAAAATGATTAAGTAGCAATTGATTGTCTTTTACAAAATCAGCATTATCTTCACTAGGGTTAGTTACATCATCAATACGATTTTGTAATGCTTCATGCTCACTAACTAGATCTTTAAGTTTATTCAGCTTACTGGAAATTTCAGCTGATTTAATCTCCTGAGGAGAAAGTGAAGAATGAGACGTAAAGTATTGTTCCTGACGAGTTATCATACTTCGCCGAGCTCTCCTCTTCTGCTTGAGGACGTTGACATCAGTGATATCGGCATAGACAGCTTCATAGTCAATGGACATGCTGAAACAAATCTAAGGTGAAAATAACCAAGTATAGTTTAGATCAAACAAAAAGGTTTGAGAAATGAATGAAGATTGTTGAGATCAACAAAAAAAATGAGTAAATGAAATGACTGGGCAACCTCACAGTATCCACTAGGTGTATCCGACAGTACCAATTCTGTTCACCGTAGTAGAACTCCAATCGCGAAGCGAAGTCAGGACGAATTCCAGAGTGCGAGTAGAGGTGAAGCTGTCGAAATCGGAAGTCTAAAAAGGAGGAGGCAGGAGGCAAGTCTGAAGATCAACTCCAATGATGTATTCAAAGGTATAGTTCAACTCCAAAGGGAGAGGTAGGAATGAAGATCCAACACAGTACAAACTACAGCACGATTCCACAGAGTAAATGTACTCGGGAAGAAATGTTCGGATGAGTATCCGGCTCGAAGGACCAATGATGGACGGTCACGTCCTGCCAGAGAAACGTCTTGCTATGGAGCTGTGGGGTTGTAAGGCCCACAGACGATCTGGACTTTTGTACAAGTTATCTCTGGGATCTCGCTGTCTATCAAATGTGACAGAGACAGCCAAGTCCCAACAACCACAATTAGTTATAATAGATTACAAAAAGATAATAGAACACAATGAAAATGAGTCACTGCACAGAAAGTGGAATAAAACGTAACTAAGATAATGCGAAAAGTGCGTGCATTATAATAAACAATAAAATAGCTACGGGGTATATTAATGTTCGACGATATCGGGAGTTCCTCGATATCGGGAGTTCATGAATGTTCTGCACATGCTTGAGGTTCTTCTTCCAGGAATCCTAGCAGGCCTGGACAGTAACTATGGCACTAAAATCCCTTTACCGTGTATGCGAAATTTAAAAACTGGACCTTATCAGTACCTTCAGTGTTAGAAGTCAAAATCATTCATATAAAAATAGTATAGTCTTTAGGCTCGCTCGCCATTTGTGCTCAAGCACATCACTAGTTTTTCCCATGAAGTAGTAATACGATGATTCTCATTAAGTCACTCAGGCTGCTTATATAGCTAGGGGTAGAGAGCACTTGTAGAGTTCAATTACTTCCAAATGCTGTCATCACGAGTTCAAACTACAAACTGATGTCACTTACAGTGGTTGAGCTCCGCAGATGCCCATCCTCATATTTTCTGCCACAGCTTATCTTTCACCGCTCGGAGAGAAACTTAGTACGCGTTTTTTTGTTGTTTTTTTTTGTTACAGATCGCCAATTTGTCAAGCTACAATCAATAGCACTTATTTCATAGGTGACACCGTACCTAATTTGTGACACCGTACCTAATTTGTGACACCGTACCTAATTTGTGACACCGTACCTAATTTGT
>WLWD01002668.1_pt1 | contig 95019 bp, 91 predicted proteins | sample 6712731 | NCBI WGS metagenome assembly WLWD01 (sample SAMN12718690, study PRJNA576275) | sponge metagenome | isolation source: marine sponge | host: Mycale hentscheli | place: New Zealand: South Island, Marlborough, Capsize Point | collected 2014-11-01
GGAAACGAGATGGCCGTGGATTTGCGGCGCGGTGTGCGGCGCGATGAGGACGCCTTGCTGTTCGGCCAGGTGGGCGATGCGCAACGACTCGGTGAAACCGGCGTGCCGGGTGGAATCGAACTGGACATATTTCAGCGCGCCGGAATCGATGAAGTCACGGATCGTAAAGCGGGTCCACTCGCGCTCGCCGTGCGCCAACGGAATGGGCGATGCGTTGGCGAGCCGCACGTAGTCGGCCGGTTGCAGGTGCCAGTGCAGCGGTTCCTCGAGCCAGAGAATGTCGTAGGGGGCGACAGCGTTCGCGAAGGTTATGCAGTCCTCCACGCCATAGGGCGCATTCATATCGAGCATCAACAAAACGTCGGGACCGATGGCATCGCGTGTCGCGCGGATGCGGGTTAGTTCGTCTGCCAGTGCAAGCGCGCCGGTCTTGATCTTGACCGCGTGGTATCCGTTGGCGACATAGCCCGCCACTTCTTCGGCGACAGACTCCAACGGTGCGCCTTCGATGTAGTAGCCGCCGGTGGCATAGGTGAAGACGCTTTGCCGCGCGCCGCCGAGCAGTTTGTAGACCGGCATCCCGGCGGCTTTGCCTTTGATGTCCCATAGCGCGATGTCGATGCCGCCGATGGCGGCCATGGCCTGCGGCCGCTGCGCGCGCGGCAGGGGCGATGGCAGCCCGTCCCACCCGCCAAGTCCCCCGGGCCTTGGACTCAGCGTCGAGAAAAGCCGTTCCCAAATATCGACATGGCCGAGCGGATCCATGCCTTTGACAACCTCGCTGAACAATGCCGCCAGATCGCAGATCGTTTTCTGCGGACCACCTTGTACTTCCCCAAATCCAACGAGCCCGTCATCCGTGCGCACCTCGAACAAGGTCAGGGTTGCATCCCGCCCGATCTCGTGCGCTGTCCAACTTGGTTGCTGCAGCGCTACCTTAAGGGGATGGGTCTTGACCTCGGTAATCTTCATGGGTGTTCCTCTGTTTGGCCCGGTTGCTCTTGCGGGCTTAAGCGGTAGATTGTGAGCGAAAGGTCCACCGAAGACTAGCCGGAAGGGTGAATTTGATGCTGCGTGAAGTCATGGATGTCCTCGAGTTTCTGGATGATGCGCGCAACGGCGCGGAACCGTTTGCGGCGCTCCTGCCGGAAGGACCGCACAGCGTCGATATCACCCCTTTCGAGAGCGATATCGGAAAGACCGATTTCATCAAGATCCTGTTTCCGGGAAAGTCGGGCAAGAGTGCCGGCGGCGACGCGCCGACGACGGGCATCATCGGATCGAATGGCGGCCTACGGCTGCCAGGAGCTTATCCGGGGCTTGCGTCCGACGCGGATGGCTGCATCGTCGGACTCGCCAGCGCGTTGCGGCTGGCGCGGATACATACGAGAGGGCAGGAGTTGGCGGGCGACGTTCTGATTTCGACTCATATCTGCCAGCAGGCGCATCCCGCACCGCATGATCCGTTTCCGTTCGTCATGTCGCCGTTGCCGAGCAGTGAGAAACATCCGCGCCTGGTCGACGAGCGCATGGATGCGATCCTGACGCCGGAGACCTGTAAGGGGAACAAAATGGTTTCGCATCTCGGCTTCGCGGTGACACCGCCGGTGCGCGAAGGCTTTATCCTCCGACCTCACGAGTCCATCCTTCACATTGCCGAGATGGTGACGGGCAAGGCACCGGTCGTCTTCCCGATCACCATGCAGGATGTCACGCCATACGAACTCGGCGTACATCATATTTGCGGCATGGTGCTGCCGAGCATCTTCTCCACCGCGCCGGTCGTCGGCGTGCCGCTGGTAACGGAAATTCAGGCCCATCCCTCGGCGACGGGCGTACAGCAGCCGATGGTACTAGAATCGGCGGCCCGCTTCTGTGTTGAAGTCGCGACCTCCTTCGGCAATGGCGATTGCGAGTTCCACTATCCGGGCGATTTCGAGGGCATGGTTGAAGCCTTCGGCGCGGTGCGCGGCTGGCAGCGCCTCAAGAAGGACGGCTGAACGCGATATGCGGTTCAGCTTCTCCCTTGTGCCGTCGCCGCCGATGTCGGCGTTCGGCGACACCATCGCCCGCGCCGAGGCGTGGGGGTACGATCTGGCATGGGTACCGGACCAGGGCTTTATGCAGGACCCGTTTGTTGCGTTGTCGTACCTGACGACGCGGACCGAGCGGCTCCGACTCGGTGTCGGCGTGACCAATCCCTATCAACGTCATCCGATGCAGATCGCCCGCGCCGCCGCGGCGCTGGCTGATCTGCGGCCGGACGGCTTTATCCTCGGCCTTGGTGCGGGGGAGAAGCGGCGGATAAGGGATCGAGTCGGTGCGCCAACGGGGCCTTTTGTCGATACGATTTCAACGACGATGCAGGTGCTGCGCGACCTGTTCGACGGTAAGCGGGTCAGCGTGTCGACCGGCGTCTTCGAACTGGATGACGTTGCGTTGGAAATCAACGAACCGCCGAGGGTGCCGATCTATCTCGCGACGACGCATCCCGACGCGTTCCGCGCAGCGGGGGCCTATGCTGACGGTGTCATTGTAGGCGATGTGTCCGAGCCGGCGGTGATGGCGCGGATCGTCGGTTGGATTCGAGAAGGGGCGGAAGCGCACGGACGCGATATGAAAGACATTGCCGTCGTGGCGTGGTGCGCGACGATTGTCGCGGACGACCGGGCGGCGGTCATCGAGCATCTACGTCGGCCGGTCATTGGCTCGGCGATCAACGGCATGCATCGCGAGACAAGAGGGCTGATGGATGTCGCGCCCGAACACTTTCCGCAGATCCGCGCGGCGAAGTTCGACCCGGCGCTTGCCCTGTCGGAGGACGCCATACCCGACGACATGGTCGACCGTTTCGCGATTGCCGGACCGGCCGACTACTGCGCCGAGCGCATCCGCGCCCTGCGCGATGTGGGGGTCGATACGATGGGCTTCCGCATGCCGGTGGCATTGACAGGGCTCTATGATTTTGAGACCAACCTTCGCCGATTAATTCAAGACGTCGTGCCTCGGGTAGAAGGCTAAGGCCGTGGAATACGTTTCTGTCGAAGTGAATGGGCACACACGCGTAACCTACACCGATCCCGCAACGCCGCTTGCCGTATTCCTCCGCGAGGAACTGGAACTGCGCGGTACGAAAATCGGCTGCGGTAATGGCGAGTGCGGCGCGTGCACCGTCATTATGGACGGCCGCGCGGTCTGTTCCTGTCTGGTTCCGTTGGGCCGGACCGATGGAAGAGAGATCGACACCGTCGAGAGCCTGGGCGATCCCGATGACCTTCATCCCATTCAGCGCAAGCTCGTGGAACGGGGCGCCTTTCAATGCGGGTTCTGCACGCCCGGTGTGGTGATGTCCTTAGTGGCTCTGCTGCGCGGCAATCCGAACCCGACCGATGCCGAGATGCGTATCGCGCTGCAAGGCAATCTCTGCCGCTGCTCGGGCTACGTGAAGCTGCTGGAGGCTATCGGCGAGATCGTGCGGGAGGGGCTGCATGAACGCTGAGTTTCGTGTGATCGGTCAACCGCGCCCGCAGTTCGAAGGGCCGGCCAAAGTCAGCGGCCGCGCTGAATACACCCACGATCTGACCTTGCCGAACATGCTGCATGGCTCGATCCTGCGCAGCCCGCATCCGCACGCCCGCATCCTCTCGATTGATCTGTCGAAGGCGCGTGCCATGCCCGGTGTGGTGGCGGCGGTATCCGGCAGTGATTTTCCAGATCTGAAATACATCAACGCGGGCCCAGCTTTTGCCGACCGCTATGCGATGGCGCAGGGCAAAGTGCGGTTCGTCGGTGAGGAAGTCGCGGCCGTTGCGGCGGAAACGCCCGGCGAAGCGCAGGCGGCGCTGGCTGCAATCGAGGTCGACTACGAGCTGTTACCGGCTGTCTTCGATGCGGATGCAGCGCTGGCAGAGGATAGCCCTGCAATCCATCACAAGCCGAAGTTGCCGCATAATGTGGCGCAGCAAAGCGTTGCCGATTTCGGCGGTGTGGAAGAGGCGTTCAAGGATGCTGCGCATATCTTCGACGCGACGTTCGAGCACGGCATCGTCGCGCCGATTTGCCTCGAGACAAACGGCGTGTTGGCGCAATTCGACGACGGCGAGCTGACCCTCTGGGCGCCGACCCAGGCGCCGTTTTTCGTGCGCAAAGAAATCGCCCACGTTCTGGAACTGCCGCTGGAAAACGTCCATGTGCGTTCGGTCGTCATTGGTGGCGGCTTCGGTGGCAAATCTCAGGCGCCGGAACCGATCGCCATCGCTGCGATGCTATCGATCAAGGCAGGGCGGCCGGTCAAGATCCTGCTGAGTCGGCACGAGGAGTTTCTCAGCGGAAAATCCGATCATGCCAAGAAGATGCGGGTTCGCTCCGCCATCGCCGCGGATGGCACGATCCTCGGGCGGCACACGGCGTTTCTGGTCGATAATGGTGCGTACACCCATATGGGCCCGGCCTACATCTCGGCTGTGCGGCAACGGACATGCAATCTGTACCGGGTTGGCGCGGCGGGTTTCGATGGCAAGCTCGTGCATACCAACAAGGTGTCCGGCGGTTCCTACCGCGGCATGGGCTCGCCGCAGATTATCTGGGCGATCGAGACGCAGATCGACGAGATCGCGGAGAGCCTCGGCAAGGACAAGCTTGAATACCGCATTGAGATCGCCAACCAGCCGGGCGACACGACGCCGATGGGCTGGGAGATCGGCACCTGCGCGCTGGCGGAATGTCTAGCGGAGGCGGGACGGCGCATCGGCTGGGCGGAAAAGAAAGACAATATGCCGCCGAACCGCGGCATTGGCTTCGCGGCGATGATCAATCCGAGCGTCGGGGTGCTATATGCCGAGGGCAACTTCGCCTGCGTGTCGATCGACCTGCTCGAAGATGGCCGGCTACGCGTCGGCACGCAATCGGCGGATTGCGGCACATCGCAAAACACGGTGATGGGGCAGTTCGTGGCGGAAGAACTGCAACTCGATACGGACCAGATCGACGTCCTGCACATGGATACGGATGAGACGCCGCCCGACCTCGGAAGCGCAGCGTCTCGGGTCACGTTCGTCAGCGGTGCCGCTGCCATCAAGACGGCGAAAACCTTCCGGGCTGAAGTCGCCGCTCGGCTGGCGCGTCACTGGGACGTGCCGGTGGACAAAATCGATTTCACCGATGGCATCGCGAGCTACAAGGACGACAATGCGCGCCGCATGACCTTGGCCGAGGTCGCGGTGTTAGAGGGTGCGTTCCGGGTCGAGGATCGTCATGACATCGACATGCCGCGCCCGGATCCCAAGACGGGCTATGGCCATTACGCCGCGACCTACGGCTTCGGCGCGCAAGCGGCGGAGGTTGAGATCGATCCGGCGACCGGTCATGTCACCGTGCTCAAAGTCGTCGTCGTGCAGGATATCGGCCGGGTGATCAATCCGCTGGCGTTGGAAGGGCAGATGCAGGGCGGCATCATGCAGGGCATCGGCATGGCCCTGCGCGAGGAGCTGGTGTTCGAGCAGGGCGCTCCGGTCAACGCGTCGCTGATCACCTACAAGGCGCCGCGCATTTCTGACACGCCGGAGATCGAAACGGTCTTCATCGAAACCAACGATCCGATGGGGCCATACGGCGCGAAGGCGGGTGGCGAACATTCGATCAACCCGACCCCGGCGGCCATCGCCAACGCTGTGGCCCACGCGACCGGCAAGCGGTTCCGCAAACTGCCGATCACCGCGGCGGATGTGTTGGAAACAACTAAGAGCAGGGCATCGCTCGATTTGAAATCCTGGAAGCGGCCTTACAACCTGGAAGTCGCCACGGCGCGGTCGCTGTATCCCTCGGTCCTGTTTCCCGGGTTGCGTAAGCTCGGTGCGAAGGTCGGGCGCAAGCGCGCGCCGAAACCAAGCTACGATTATTTTCGCCCGGTCGACCTGGATGGGGCGCTGCGCGAACTGGCGATGCCGGGACGTACTGCCAAGGTCATTGCCGGTGGGACGGACTTGCAGGTTGGTATCCGGCAGGGCATCTACGATCCGGATGCGGTTGTCGATATCGCCGGGCTGGAAGAACTGCGCGGCATCGAGATTGCCGACGACAAGATCACCATCGGCGGTGCCACGACAATCGCCGAGATCATCGAGCGCGACGACATCCGCGCCATCCATCCGATGCTGACGGACGGGCTCGCCAAGATCGCGACGGCGCAGATCCGCAACGTGGCGACTATTGCCGGCGACCTCAGCCAAGAGAAACGCTGCTGGTTCTTCCGCAGCGGCGTGCAGTGCTACAAGGCCGGCGGCATGACCTGCCCATGCTACGCGGTGTTGGGCGACAACCGGCATCATTCAATCCTTGGCGCGGGACGCTGTGCCGCGCCCTGCGTCGCCGACGCCGCGCCGATCCTGACGGCGCTCGATGCCGTGGTGATCGTGACGGGCCCGCACGGGACTTGGCGCGTGCCGATGAAGTCGCTCTATGTCTGGTCGGGCGAGACCGTGGTGAAGAAGACCGAGATCATCCGCGCCATCGAGATACCGCGCTTCCCACTGCGCAGCCGGCAGGCCTTCGAGAAGTCGGCCGGGTGGGACGGCGATTTCGCCGACGCCTCCGTCGCCGTGAATCTCGGCTTCGAAGGTACAAATCTCGCCACGGCGTGCATCTCCCTCGGCGCGGTCTCACCGCTGCCGGTGCGTGCGGTCGAAACGGAAAAGGCGCTCGTGAGTGGCGATTTCTCCGACACGGCAATCCGCGCCGCCGCCGAAAAGACCGTGCACGGCGCGCTGCCGCTGTCGGACAACGCGTACAAGACCCATCTGCTCGTGAATCTTACGGAGCGCGCGATCCACCGTTGCCTTGCGGGGTAACAAGCGCCATTTCAATGATCATCGCTACCATCGGGTAGCCTACGCGAGCCGAAGGTTGCCTCATGCCAAGGATCTATCTCGACAACAACGCCAGCACCCCCGTCGCGCCCGCCGTCGCCGCGGCCATGCGCGATGTCATGGCGGGCGATGCGTATGGCAACCCGTCGAGCCTGCATTGGGCCGGTGCGCCGGCGCGGGACACCGTGGAGTCCGCGCGGAAACAGGTCGCCGATATGCTCAGCTGCGCGCCGACCGAAATCGTGTTCACGAGCGGCGGCAGCGAGGCCAACAACCACGCCCTGACCGGCGCGTTCTTCGCCAGCAAGAAGCCGCGCCGCCACATCATTACCACCGCCGTCGAACACCCCGCCATCGTCGAGCCGTGCCGCTTCCTCGAAGGACAGGGTGCAGCGATCACATTCCTGCCGGTCGATGGCACGGGCCGCATCGACCCCGACGATCTGCGCCGCGCGATCACCGCCGACACGATCCTGATCAGCATCATGCACGCAAATAACGAGGTCGGGACGATCCAGCCCATCGAAGACTGCGCCGCCATCGCGCGCGAACACGGAATCGTTTTCCATACAGACGCGGCGCAGTCGGTTGGCAAGATTCCAACGAAGGTCGATGCGCTGGGCGTCGACCTGCTGACCATCGCCGGCCACAAGATCTACGCGCCGAAAGGAGTCGGCGCGCTCTACATCCGCGGCGGCGCAAATCTGGAACCCCTGATCCACGGCGCCGGCCACGAATCCGGCCGCCGCGCCGGCACCGAAAGCGCTCTGCTCACGGCCGCCCTCGGCGCCGCCTGCACCATCGCCCAGGATCTGGCCCCGATGGGGAGCGTGAAGGCCCTGCGCGACCATTTCTGGACCGCCCTGCAAACCCGCTTCGGCAACCGCATCGCCCTCAACGGTCATCCGGACCACCGCCTGCCGAACACGCTCAACGTGTCGTTCGTCGGGCAGGATGGATCGGCGCTGCTGGCAAAGCTCGACGGCGTCGCCGCGTCGACCGGTTCGGCGTGTCACGAGGGGCTGGTGGAACTGTCGCCGGTTCTGGACGCGATGGGCATCGCGCCGGAGGTGGGCATGGGCGCGATCCGGTTCAGTCTCGGGCGCGATACGACGATGGCGGAGATTGAGGCGGTGCTGGATAAGGTGTCAGAGGGGATGCTAAGCACATAGGAGCGGTGTAACCAATTCTCCCTCTCCCGTCGGGAGAGGACGGGGTGAGGGGATGAGATGCTGCACGTTTTCCGCTCATCCTCCTGCTTCGCGGGCTCCTCCTGAACGCCTTTTGGGCTGTTCAGCCCGCAAGGAGTGGGCTTGGTCAAGCCGTTGGATCGGCGCAAGATCATTGAACGTACCTGCTACCTACGCGATAGTGATCGGGCGTTTAGCGGGAGCAGGCATGGTCGAAATTTCGAACCGTGACGATTTAGAGGCATGGCTCGAAGGTAAAGAGCCCGCCATTGCCGTTGCTATTGCATCGCGTGCCGCGTTGCGTGCTATCCCGATGGCCGCTACGTACTTGCGCGAGTCGCCAAAGGATCATTCGGTAGACATTATGTTACCAACATTTCGTGCTAATTCCGTACCGTGGTTTACGGGATATTGGCCAAACCACGGTACGGAAGTTCGCTCTGCTGCTGACGCCGCCGGTTACGTCGCCGCCGTTGGCGCCGCCGCCGCCATCGGTTACGCCGCCGACGTAACTGCCGACGCCGCCTCCGTCAAGGCCTACGGCATCGCAGCCGACGCCGCCGGTTACGCCGCCTCTGCCGCCCACGCCGCCGCCGCCAACGCCACCGCCACGTGGGCGGAAGTTTCAAATGATGCGATGGCATTGGAGGTGGGCCATTCCGTTCAAGAGATTATGGCCAGCGCGCTGTGGAAAACCGGTACCCCGGTGGTCGTGAGCGAGGGCTGGGAGGCGTTAAAGGCTGATCTTTTGTCGCTGGATGAGGACTGGCAGGTTTGGACCAATTGGTATGACGATCGCCTTCGCGGTGGAATTCATGCTGCTAGCCGAGAATTGATCGAAGCGTTGGAACTGAAGCGGGTCTTGATCGAAGATGAAGACTGGAAAAAAGGTCCGAAGCACGTCAATGCGATCATCGCGGCGCTGGAAGCCGATTATCGGGCGCAAACCCCGGCGCAGCGGCCCGCGATCATCGAAGTGGAATACGGCGCGGACGGCATCCTCCACCGCCGTCCGAGCCGCCCGCCCGAGGCGCGGGACGAGACGCAGGAACAACGGCTGCGCGACGCCTGGATCGCGCATGCGGCGCAACTTGCGGCGTTGGAGGCGTTGAACCCGGGCCAGAATGCGCCGGCGTTGGCGGGAACGATGCGGCTGTATCGAGAGGCACTAGGGGCGGCGTATGAAGACATGAACGTCATCGCGCTAGGTGTGCATGGCGACAGCCTGCAAGCGCACGCTGCCCGCGCCGACGACCGCCTGCTGGAGGACGCGGCAGGGGCGCTGGTCGGGATGGCGGCGGCGCACGGATTGTTCGTCCGCCAGTTCGATGCGTGGCTTGACTACCTCAACGACGCCACGCCGGAACCTTCGGACGAGAGGGTCGAAGCGGCGGCCGATCTCGCGCGGTCTGCGCGCGACGTTCCGGAGTTGATCGGCGACGACGTGACGGAACCGCTCAACGATCTCGCCGACGCAGCGATGCCGCCTCTGGCCGCAGACCCGGCGGATCGACCGCCGCCCGCCGTGCAGCGCGAGTTCCTGCGCAGCTTGGGGAATGTGCTGTCGGGGCTTTATACGCCGTTCGTGGATCTCGCCCACGAGGCGCGCGGCGAGGCACGGGCAGGGATGTTGGAAGGTGTCAGAGATGGCACCAAAGGACTGACCCAAAAACTCATCGAGAAGGCGCCGAAAGCGATTGCGTTCGGGGGGTTGGCTTTGGCGCTGGCGGTGGCGCTTCCTGCGGAGTTCGGTTGGCTGATCCCGGTGATCGCGTTATTGAAGCTAAAGTGGAAGTAGGGGCGGCTTCGCCCTTTCCTTATGGAGACCTCCGCGAAATAGTGTCACCGACACCGTTTCACCCCCCCATCCTAACCTTCCCCCACAAGGGGGGAAGGGATAAATCAGGCAGATCAACAGGTTCTTCTCCTCCCCCTTGAGGAGACCTCTGCGAAACGGGTTCAGGATCGGAGATAATCGTTGGGTTTGGAGGTTGGTGCATAGGTTTGGCGGTTTTTCGCGTTGGGTTTTGGGACGCTCTTGACGAGATCGGCAAGGGACGGTGTCAGGGCATAAGAGTTTCGGCACGTCTCAGGTTCATGGCGATGCACAGGAGATGAAGGTGGGACTGGTTCTTCTGCATCCCCCTGTATCGGGCCCGGCGGTATCGGTAAGACCGCTTCAGAGTTCCGAACAGGCGCTCGACATTAGCGCGGATCGGGGAGATCAGGCGGTTGCGGACCTGTTGCCAGTGCGGCAGCGCCGGTTGGTTCTTATGGCTGCGGTGCATGATCCGGTCCTTGATGCCCCTCGCCTTGAGGCGCCGGCGGCGCTCCTTGTGCTCATAGGCTTTGTCAGCATAGACCGCCCGCTCGTCGCCCTGGATCAGCGCGTCGGCCACTTCGCTCTCATAGGTTTTGGCCGACGTCATCATCGCATCGCGGATCAATTCGGAGCCCTGATCGACGGCGATATGCGCCTTGTACCCGAAATAGGCCGTGCGCCCGCGCCGCGTCCAATCGGCATCCGGATCGAGCGCCGAACGCTCGCCGGAAACACCGGACGGCCGGCTGACCGAAGCCTCGATCAGGGTGGCATCGATCAGTGTGCCCGTCTTCAGCATCAGCCCGTGACGCTCCAACTGCCGGTTCGTTTCCGCCAGAAGCTTCGCCGTCAGTTTCCTCTCTGCCAGCGCCGCCCGGAAGCGCACGAACGTCGTCTCGTCCGGTGTCTCGTCGCTCAACGAGAACCCGCAGAACCGTCGGAACGACAGACGATCCCCCAACGCCTCCTCCAGGTCCGGGTCGGAAAGACCATACCATTGCTGCAGCAAAACCGCCTTGTACATCGACAGCGCCGGATACCCTCTGCGCCCCTTCTTCGAGCGAACCGACTTCAGGAGCTTCTCGAAGCGAGACCAGTCGAAAAGACCTTCGATACGCTCCAGACGTTTATTCGAACCCGCACCCGGCGCCACAAACGCATCCGCAAAGCCACCCTCACCAACCCGCTTCTCACCCATCAAGACCTCCGTCATAGCGATCACTCTAAAGAATCACCGTTTCGACAAAGTTGCTACCCATTTCGCAGAGGTCTCCTTGAGGGGGGAGGATCAAGGTGGGGGTGGGCGGCGGCCCCATTCACCAATTTGCCGAGGTCTCCATTAGGAGAGTGTAAAGTCGCGTTCTACTAACCCGACGCCTTATCCGATTTGCCTTTAGGCGTAAAAACCTTCACCGATTTCTTTTTTGGCTTCTTGCGTTTTAGCGGGGTGAAACCGGCTTGATCGGAGGTGCGGTTTTTCGGGCCTCCCGTGCGGGCGGGCTTGTCGCCGAGCTTTAGTTTTCCCGGTTTCTTCTTTTTCGGCTTGGCTTTCGCCCAGCCTTTTTTTTCGTTTCCGGTGTTCTCTGCGCGCGCGGTGGGTTTTTGTTTTGGGCGGTGGTCCGGTTCTCGGGAGGTGTTGTCCGGTGTGGCGGCAGGCGGTTTTGGCGTTGGGGCTGGCCTCTCAGTTCGCGCACGGGGGGCGGGGACTTGGGGTTTTTCCTCGCGTGGCCGCTCCGCCGTGGCTTCCCGTGGCTTGCGTTCGAATTTTCGTTTCGGTTCGAAATTGTCGCGGCCGCCGGGCTTGCGGGGGGTATGCGGTTTTCTGCCGCGCGGTTCGCTTCGCGCCGGGGGTGCGCCTTCGAGGCGTTTTATGGAGATCGTTTTTTCCACCATGCCGTCGGGGCCGACGGCCTCCAGGAAGCGCTCGACGCAATCGGGCGCAAGTTCCACTTGGGTTTCGCTGGTCTGCACCTTGATCGCACCGATGTCGCGTTTGGTCAGGTGGCCGGCGCGGCACAGCATGGGGACGAGCCAGCGCGCTTCGGCATTGTGCTTGTGGCCGACCGAGAGGGTGAACCAGACGCCGTTCTTGAAGTCGTCGCGGCGCTTATCCTTACGCTCCGTGCGGTCGGGCGGGCCGGTATCGAGCATTTCTTCCGGCGCGGTCCGGTCCTTGGCGTAGAGGCGCAGGAAGGCGGCGGCGATCTGTTCGGGGCTGTGGCGGCTGGCGAGGTCGCGGGCGAATTCCTGCTCGTTCTCCCGCACCGGTTCGGTCAGGGCCGGATCCTCGAGGATGCGCTCATTGTCCCGCCGCATGATGTCTTCGATCGAAGGTGGTTTCGCCCAGTCGGCCTTTACGCTGGCCCATTGCAGCAGCCGTTCGGTCTTGCGGCGTTCGTTGTAGGGGACGATCAGCGTGCAGACGCCCTTGCGCCCGGCGCGCCCGGTGCGGCCGCTGCGGTGCAGCAGCGCTTCGCGGTTGCGTGGCAGATCGGCGTGGATTACCAGTTCCAGGTTTGGCAGATCGATACCGCGCGCCGCCACGTCGGTGGCGATGCAGACGCGGGCGCGGCCGTCGCGCATCGCTTGCAGCGCGTGGGTGCGTTCGTTCTGGCTCAGCTCGCCGGACAGCGCCACGACGGCGAAGCCCCGGTTGGTGAAGCGGCTCGTCATGCGGTTGACGGTGGCGCGGGTGGCGCAGAAGACCAGCGCATTTTTCGCTTCGTAGAAGCGCAGCACGTTGATGATTGCGTTTTCCCGGTCGTTCGGGGCAACGGTCAGGGCGCGGTATTCGATATCCTCGTGCTGTTCGCGTTCCGCCGTCGTACTGACGCGAACCGCGTCGCGCTGATAGCGCTTGGCGAGCGAGGCGATCGTGCGTGGCACGGTGGCGGAGAACATCAGGGTGCGCCGTTCGGCCGGCGCGGCGTCGAGGATATATTCCAGATCGTCGCGGAAGCCGAGATCGAGCATCTCGTCCGCTTCGTCCAGTACGACGGCCTTGAAGGCGGTGGTGTCGAGCGAGCCACGCTCGATATGGTCGCGCAGCCGGCCCGGCGTGCCGACGACGATATGCGCGCCGCGGTTTAGGACTTGGCGCTCGGTCCGCATATCCATGCCGCCGACACAGGATGCTATGGTGGCGCCGGTCATCTCGTACAGCCAACCCAGCTCGCGCTTGACCTGCAGAGCCAGTTCCCGCGTCGGGGCAACGACCAGCGCCAGCGGCGCCGGCGCGTGGGAGAAGCGCTCGGCGCCACCTAACAGTGTGGGTGCCAGGTTCAGGCCGAAGGCTACGGTCTTGCCCGAACCCGTCTGGGCCGACACCAACGCATCGGCGTCGCGCAAATTGGGCGCGAGGACGGCTTCCTGGACCGGCGTCAATTCGGCATAACCACGTTTGCTAAGCGCCTCGCCAAGCGGCGGGAGGACGCCTTCGATCTCGTTCATATTTGTTCCGGATACGGGTTTGTGCGCCGGGTTGCGGATCATCGGGTCTTGAGGGCGCATATCGCCACAATCTTGACGGCGGCGGATCGGTTCGTATCGACCGCCTTGTACTGCGGCTTCAAGGTCCTTGTAAAGCGCACGCGACGGCTCAAATAATTAACCACGCCTGCATTGTGGTCGCTTTGGGGGTGCTAGGAGCCTGTCCGGGTAATGCTTACGGTCTGCATCGACCAGAGAAACGTGCATGTTAGGAGAGGGCGCGCCGGCGATGCCGGAAGCATCGTCAAGCGCCCCCGACGCAGCACGCGCATTTCTCTGGTCGACCCAAAGGGCCGCGTTCTCAAGGGTTTGGGATGTCGTCCGGCACCGCTCACGATGCCCCCGGCATCGCCACGCGACACCATCCTAACCCAAACCCTTGAAAACGCGGTGCAGACCGTAAGCATTACCCGGACTGGCTCCTAGGGCCGACTTTTACCGTGCCTGATGCCGTTCCGCCGCTTCCGTCGCCGAGGTCGTCGACATGGTCCAGCTGACGGCGTTGGTATCGATATCAATATCGATATCCGTTTCGGGCGCACGGCGGTCCGGGCCAGCATAGGGGCGGTCGGCACGGCGCCGGTCGGGGCCGAAATAAGTGGCGGACCGGACATAGCGGCGTTGATCCTCGATGACCCTCGTAATCCGGTTATAGAGGGTTTGCGGCGTAATCGGTTTCGCCAGAAACTCGGTGACGCCCGCGTCCCGGCATTGCCTGACCCGTTCGATTTCCGTGAATGCGGTGAGCATGATCGTGGGCACGTACGCGTTCGGCGTATCGTCGGCGTTGCGAACCTTTTTGAGAAATTCGAGCCCGTCCATCGGCTGCATCAGCCAGTCGAGTATGACGATATCGGCGCGGTAATGGTGCAACGCGTGGTATGCCGCCGCGCCGTCGGCTGCCGTTTGGACATTCCCTACGCCGAACGCGTTCAATAGGTCTCGAACTAAGGCACGCATCGACCAATCGTCTTCGATAAGCAATATGTTCAGTTCATCGAGCGAATAAGCCATCCGTTGCCTCTCGCCAAGGCTTGTATTTGCCTGCGGCCGCATAGTTGGTAAATATCGATTAAGCTTAACAGTAATTAAGTATGTTTTATTTTACAAATACTTTTATTATTCTAAATTAATTTTATAAATATAAGAAAAATTAAGTAAAATTTTACCTAAATAGACCTAATTCCACTCTTATTATTTAATCGTAGATAACGTGCGGCAGGAAGCGGGAGCTGTCCTTGGTGATCGGGCTGTCGTCCTCGCGGATGCAGAGGCCGCAGGGCTGGCTGGCAACGAGCCAGGAGCCGATCACTGTGTGGTTGCCCTCGAAGACGGGTAGGGGGTGCAGCGCTTGGACGATATGGCCTTCCTCGCCATAAGGGCCGTCGACGGATAGGGGGGCTGCACCGGGCCGGGTCATTTCGATGTTGGCGCCTTCGCGGGAAAACAGAGGTTTGCGGACCGCGCCGCCCTCAAGGTCTGCTGCGCGCGGGTCGTCGGCGAAATAGGCAGGCAGCAGGTTCGGGTGGCCCTCGAACATTTCCCATAGCAGCGGTAGCAGCCCCTTGTTCGACAGGACCGCCTTCCAGGCCGGTTCGATAAAGGTGACGCCGCTGTCGGGGATCGACTGGCCAAATTCATCAGTCATCATCCATTCCCAGGGATACAGCTTGAACAGGGTCGCGATCCCCATATCGTCGGTATCGGTGAAATGACCGTCTTCGCTGATGCCAATATCCTCGATATAGAGGAAGGCGGTATCGAGGCCCGCCTGCACGGCGCATTCTTCGACATAGCGCACCGTGCCTTCGTCCTCGTCACTGCCCTTGCAGGAGGCGAGATGCAGCCGCCCGGCGATGCCGAACTGGCCGAACGCTTCGACCATACGCTCGTGGATCGAGTTGAACTGGTCGCAGCCGGCCGGAATAATTTCCCGCTCCATCGCCTGCTCCAGCCACAGCCACTGAAACGCAGCGCTTTCATACAGCGCGGTCGGCGTGTCGGCATTGTATTCGAGCAGCTTCGCTGGACCTTGCCCGTTGTAGGAGAGGTCGAGGCGGCCGTAGAAGTTCTTTTCCTTATTCAGCCAACTGGCGCGGACGTAATCCCGGAAGAATTCCGGGATCGCCAGCTTCGCCATGATCTCCTCGCTTTCGACCGCGCGGTCGACGACCTGAAAGCACATCTTCTCGATGTCCCCGGTCGGATCCTCGATGTCGTCTTCGATCTGGCGCAGCGTGAAGCGGTAGCAGGCGGTCTCGTCCCAATAGGGCTCGCCATACATGGTGTGAAAGTTGAAGCCGAGCGCTTCCGCCTGGGATTTCCAGTCGTCCCGCTCGTCGATCGCAATGCGCTGCACGTTAGGTGGTTACCCGCCGAAGCTGCGGACCCTTCCGGCATTTCGCGCCGCTGTCGCGCCAAAGCCGTTGCGGCGTGTCGTGCGGGTTTTCGTCGTCGGCGCTTTGGTCACGCTCGATGGCACTTTGGAAATGCCTGTCTTGCCCGCGACCTTCTGATTGTCGGCGGTACGGAAGTTCCCTGGATTGTCCTTGGAGCGGTACAGCGGCTGCGTGGCGACGCGTGAGTTGCCGGCCAGCATGTTGCCCATCATGTAGCCCATCATCAGAGGCATGAAGACCGAACCGCCGCTGCTGGTTTGCTGCGGGGCCACTTCGCATTGCGCCGCGCCGAAATCCGCTTCACAGTCCGCCGCCGAAGTGTACTTGGGCGAAACGCGGACATGTTCCTGCTTCGCCGTGTTCAGGTGCGCTTCGCAGACCTCGCGCTCGAATCCGGCTTCGTTGATGCACTGCTCCAGATTCTCAAAGATCGCTACTTCCTCCGGCTTGTCGCAGGCAGCTACCGTGAGCACGCTGGCGCTCATCAGCGCCAATTTCAGGGATCTGGATCGCTTCATGGCTTCTTGCCTTTCAAAGTCAGACGTTGCCGGGGAGTGTAAATGTCCGCGCCCGGTGTGCAACTGCTAATCCGGGTGTTTTCTAATTGATTTTTCAGCTGATTGCTCCTGCTATATATCGACAGAGGCAGTCGAAGAAGAGAGAGAAGCAGCCGTTATGGAAGAACAGCGTTTCGGGCCGGATGTCATCCTCGACCGGCCGGCCTATATCGATCCGACCGCGCGTATCTTCGGCAAGGTCTCTGTGGCGGAAGGGGCGAGCCTCTGGCCTTATTCGGTTGTCCGGGCTGAAGTGCATGACATTCGGATCGGCCGGTTCAGCAATATCCAGGATCATGCGGTCCTGCATGTCGGCAGCGGCGGACCGACGATTATCGGCGATTACTGTTCGATCGCGCATCACGCGGTGCTGCACAGCGCGACCATCGGCGACAATTCGTTGATCGGCATCAATGCGACCTTGATGGATGGGGTGGTTATCGGCCGCAACTGCATCGTTGCCGGCGGTGCGTTCCTGTCCGAGGGCAAAGTGATTCCGGACGATTCCATCGTGATGGGAATGCCCGGCAAAGTCGTGCGGACGAAGAACAACTTCCTTCAGACACGCCGCAATGCGCTGATCTATCATCGGAACGCATTGGCGTACGCAAGAGGCGACCATCGGGCCTGGTGCGGCCCCGACTTCGAAATCTGGCAAGCGGAGATATTAAAGACGCTGGAGGCGGAGTTCAGCCGTCTCTATCCGGATACGGCATCGCCTTGAGGTGCACTGGATGATTGGGTGCAAGACGTTAGAACTTTATCAATAAAAGATTGTCATGCTCGATGCGACGGAAAATAAAGGTTGTATTAACCATGAGTTGGCCAAAGCTACCGGATGGCACCGTCGATTGGATGACCGTGTTTCAGCATCCAAAAACGGGCCTTACCTCGTTGATCGATCAGGCGGACACATCGGACAAGCTGTGCGCCTGTTTTCGATACGTGATCGACACGTTGTTTTCGCGCGACAGTGACGAAGGCATACGGCAGACCTATTATAAAATTTTGGACGAGACCTTCGAGGGCGCCTCAGACGAGAAGGCGCTGGGCTCGCAGAAAACCAAGATCAGAATGGTGATGACCCGGGTGATGAACGACCGGATCAAGCTCGCCCGGGAGTATGTGGCGTCGCAGGCCGGCACCGGCGAGGACGAAAGCCGCCGCGAGGAAGACGCAAATCCTGAGGCAGTCGAAAGCAATGCGTCCGAAGCGGAAGCCGCGACCGTCTAACTAAAACTGCCTGCTGCCCTATAGCGCGTTGAGGGCGTCCACGACCTTTTTCGCCACGACAATGCCTTCGCGCCGACGGCGATTGCGTTCGTTGAAGGCACGCTCCGAAGGGATGCGGATTTCATCGACACCCGGTTTTCGCGGTGTCGCTCTGATTGCGTCCATCAAGGCCGCAACCTGATCGTTGAACTGATCCGGCGGGATCAACAGGCCAGGATCGAAGGTGATGAAGAGGAATCCGTAATCCTGGACGTTGCCTCTGGGGATAGCAGCCCCGGCAAGCAGGCCCATAGTTTGGATAGCGAGCGACAGCCCATAACCCTTATGCCCACCGAACGGCAGTACGCCGCCGCGTAGGGCATCCTTGGCGTCCCGTGTCGGCATGCCGCTCTCGTCGACGCCCACACCTTCGGGCAGGGTGGTGTCGAGTCGCGCATGCAACATGACCTCGCCCCATTGCAGCGCCGCTGTGCCCGAATCGACGATGATTGGCCCGTTGGCGGATGGAAAGCCGATGCAAAACGGGTTCGTGCCCAAGGCTGGCTGCGCGCCGCCGGGGGGCACGACATGGGGCTGGCCACAGGCGGTATGGATCGTGACGAACCCTTCCTTAACGATCTTCTCGACGTAATAGGCGTTGCGGCCGCTGTAGTAGCTGTCATAAGCGCCGACGATGGAGAACCCGTTGGTCCGGGCTTTCTCGATCGCGACTTCAGCGGTCTTGTAGACGGCGACGTAGCCGACATTGTTGCCGCCATCCAGCATCGCCGAAACGAGCGTCTCATGGACAATGCTCACAGGCTTGCGCGGCTGCTGCGTTTTCGGATCCGAGGCGATGGCGAGAATGCGCGGCAGACTCGTGAAGGGATAACCGCACAGCGCGTTGTCGATCAACTGCCCCATGATGATGCGCGCATCTTCCTGGCTGAACCCGATGCGCTGCAATGCTCCCTCGCCGAGATCATAGGCCTCCGTCACACTCATTCGCACGGTGCCTGATGGCGTGTCGTCAAGATATTCGCCGTCTGCGTCGGCTGGTGCCATGTGAGAGCGCTCCTTGTTATGCGTTGATGCCGATCGTCTCGGGTTTACTCGACCGGTTGCTCTTCCCCAAATTCCGAAACACGGGCGACCTGATCGTTGTAGTTCGCACGGTAGCGTCCGTATGAATCCGTGTGGTGTTCTTGAGCCGATGCATCGAAATCTGCGTGCGGCGGGGTATCAAGTTCGAAATGGCCGTAATTGTCGACGCCGCGGACCAGCATCGCGGGCGCGCGACGTTCCTGACCCAGATGTCTGCATTGGGCCGGGATATAGCTGACGGCGAAGCCAATGCGGCGTTCGTCCGAATTGTTGGCGGGAGAATGGTGGATCGTTAGCGTGTGGTGCAGCGAAAACTGCCCGGGCTCCAAGGGTGCCGGTACCGCAGTCTGCCTGTCGAAACCTGCCGTGAGTTGCTGACCGCCGGTGTTCAGGATTTTCGTGTCGCTGTGCGCGCGGTGGTCGCGTTGGCCCTGCGCGTGGCTACCGGGTACGAAGCGCATGCAGCCGCTTTCCAGGGTCGCCGGCGACAGTGCGATCCAGGCCGATACGTGCTCGTAGGGGCGCAGGCCGAAATAGGTCGCGTCCTGGTGCCAGCCTGTAATCGCTTCGGTATGCGGTTCCTTGATGAAGAAGGTAGTGGTGTAAACCAGGATGTCTGGCCCGATCAGCGCTTCGACGGTGTCGAGGACAGTGGGGATCGTGACCAGTTCGTGCGCCCATGTAAAAAGCGTATGCAAACGATAGCGATATTTTCCGTCCACCGCGTCCGACGTGATCCGGCCACCGAGACGCTCTTCGAGGTCCTCCAGCTTGACGCGATAGGCGGCGGCTTTCTCGGGGCTTAAGGCAGTCAACGGCGCGTAAAATCCATCTCGCCGATAATCCGCGACGGCGTCCGTGCTAATGCCGTTCATTTGAGGGTCCCTCCATCCAGTACACCCTTTAGAAAATCTCGGATGAGACGGTTGAAGGTTTCCGGGTGCTCCAGCGTTGCCAGATGCCGGGCGGGTTCGAGCCAGTACGGTTCGACGCCCAATTCGTCCGCTATGCGTTGCGAGGTCGCGGTCGGCACACCAGGGTCGTTCCGCGTGGCAACGACGAGCGCCGGCAGGTTCAGTTCGGCCAGTCTCTCCGTCGTGTTTAGGCCGCACATCGCAGCGCTTATTGCGGCGAAACTTTCGGGGGTGAAGCGGCCGATCATGTCATCCATATAGACGTAACCGGGAAGCTGTTTGGCGGCGGCGTCATCGGTGAACCAGCGCGCCATAAGGGGCGCATGCACTTCCGCGATGCCCTTGTCGAGGACAAGAGCGGCGCGCTCGCGCCACGTCCGCAACTGGCCTGCGTCATATTCGGACGTCGTGTTGATCAGGGCGAGAGATGCCACACGATCTGGATAGTCTAGCGCCACGGTCTGCGAGACCATGCCGCCCATCGATACGCCGCAGAGATGGGCCTGTTCGATCCCGAGTGCGTCCAGGAGCCCCACGAGATCGGCCGCCATCATGGCGAGCGCGTAGGCCCCCGGTGGCGCATCGCTGCGGCCGTGCCCGCGAGCGTCGTGACGCAGCACCCGGAACCCGTCGAAGGCGGGCATGTGCAGATCCCAGTACCTGTGGTCGGCAGCGAAGCAATGGTTGAGGCTGACGACAGGTGCGTCTTCGGGGCCGCTCAACGCATAATGCAAGGCAATGCCGCCGATATCGATTTTCCCTGTCGTCATCAGAACATCCCTAACCAACACCTGTGCCGCCGGATTATCGCATTCCGGGGCGAAACCGCGAAACCGCTTCGATCGTCGCCATGGAACGGTGGCTTGTTGCGCCGCGCTGCCTGTCGCATTCTATCGGCAGCATCGACTAGTGTGATGATTCTGAAATTCGTCGCATTGAATGCGACGAGATTTAGGATCTGAATCACACGAGAATCTTATAGTTTGTGTGCTGATTCACGCGAAATTCAATCCTTTGAATTACGCGATCAGGACACTAGGAGGCATCATGACCGGAACCTTTGAACTTCCCCCGCGTGAAGGCAAGCCGCGCAAGCGCGGTCTCACCACGATGATCGATTTTGGCCCGGACGAGATGGGCTGGACCGGCGTGCCGGGCGGGATCGAGGGCCTCCTGAAATGCGCTGCCGACTATATCGATCACGCGAAGATTTACGCGATGAACGGGTTGCTGCTGCCGGAAGAGACGGTGAAGGAGGCGGCGAAGCTGTATCGCGACTACGACTGTCACCCGTTCGCGGGCGGCATGCTGTTCGAATACGCCTACGCCAAAAACCAATTGGACGAATTCGAGGCGCTCTTGCGGCGCGAAGAGCTGTTGGGCTTCGAGATTTCGGAGAACTACATCACGCTGAAAGACGACGAGCGAAAGAGCCTGATCGACCGGTTCCAGAAGGCCGGGTTCGACGTTGTATACGAGTTTGGCCGCAAGGCGCCGACCGAACCGATGAAGCTGGAAGAACTCGGCGCGGTCATCCATTCCGTCGCCGAATGTGGCATCGACCACGTGATCGTCGAGCAGAGCGAAATCGACATGCTGGCCGACTCATCGCCGACCGGCCTTGACGAACTGCGTAAGCAAAACTGGTTCGACCGGATCATCATCGAGGCCGATCCCTACCGGTTCCCGCAACAACATGTCGGGATGATCAAACAGATCGGCCCTGACGTAAGTCTCTGCAACATCGCCGCAGGCCAAGTCATGCGCCTCGAAGGCTTCCGCCGCGGCATCGGCCGGGCGGTGGGTTACTGCATCATGGACGATTTGTTGTAGGCAGCTTTAAGATCCCGTCACCGCATAATCCGAGATCTGCACTTCATGGCCGACATTGGCGTAGTCGCCATCGGCGCGGCGGCGGCGGAATTCGCCCCAATCGATGGCGGTGTAGCGCTTCGCATCGCCTGTGCCGTCGAGGGGGGACACATGCGCGTCGTATGATGGATTGAAGAAGAACGGGATCGAATAGCGTTCGACGCTGTCCATCGCGGCGACGCGGTGAAGGGCGGCACGGTATTCGTCGTTCGACCAGACCTGAACCATGTCGCCGATATTGATCACGAAGGCACCGTCGACGGGCTCGACACCATGCCAGAATCCATCCTTGAATACCTGCAAGCCGCTGACATCGTCCTGCAGCAGGATGGTCACGGCGCCCGCATCGGAGTGATGGTGGATGCCCAGGTCCGCGCCTTCGCTGGCCGCCTCCGGCAGGTCCGACAGCGGGTCTTCAACCGGATAATAGTTGAGACGCAGGAAGCTGGTGTGGCTCGACGCAAAACAACGGTTCAGACTGGCCTTGGGCAAATCGAGGCTCAAACATACCGCTTCGAGCATCGTTCGCGACAGACGTTCGCAGGCCTTGAAATGCGCCCGCATTGCCGCCGGGAAATCTGGTTGGGTTCCTGGCCACGGCGTCTCGCCGGAAAACGGATCGTCCGAGACTGTGCCTGTCTTCGTTTCCGGGCCGATATCGAAGATTTCTTTCTTGTCGCGCTGGTTCTTCGTCAGTTCCCGGTCGAAATAGCCCCAGGGATTGTCGCTCGACCGATTTAGCGCCCGTTTGTCGGCGCGGGGCAAGGAGAAGAAGGCGCGAACCGTTTGCCAGACCGTATCGATATGCGCCGGATCGACACCATGATTGACGATCTGGAAGAATCCCCACTCGCGGCATGCATCGCCGATCTCGCTTGCCACGCGAGCGACGGTCGCGGGGTCGCGCATGCCAATCTCACCGCCAAGGTCGATGACGGGCACGGACTGCCGGACATCGTCGCTCTGGGCGAGGGGGTTAGGTCGGGATTCGCAACGCTCATTCCGGCTGTCCTATTCCATCGAATTCCGGCGCGTAAATTAGTCGTCCGAAAGTGAAATATCCATATGCTGCTGCAACAATCCGGTGGCGCCGCGGTTCTTCGCTGATGTTCACGACGGAGCTGGGCGTGTAGAAAGGCAAGGATGACCTACGAGGAATTCAATGCGTTCTGCGGATCGCTGCCCGCGACCAGCTATGTGGTGCAATGGGGCGGCGCGCATGTCTGGAAAGTGGGCGGCAAGCTGTTCGCCGTCGGCGGCTGGAACAAGGAGGAAGGCACGCCTGCCTACACGTTCAAAGTGTCCGACATCGCCTTTGAAATCCTGCAGGAACAGCCGGGTCTGCGGCCAGCACCCTATCTCGCGTCGCGTGGTATGAAATGGATCCAGCATTACACCAAGCCCGGGCTGGCCGACGATGCGCTGCTGGATTATCTCCACGAGTCACATCGCATCGTCTCGCTTGGCCTGACCAAGAAGAAACAGCGGGAGTTGGGGCTAAATCAAAGCTAAGCCCCGGCAAATTTCGGAAACTCGAAAAAGAAGGTCGTCCCTTCACCGGACCGGGACAGGAAATCGATCGTTCCGCCATGATCGAGGATAATCTTGCGCGTGATGCTCAGGCCCAATCCGGTGCCGTTCTTGCTGCGTGAATCGCTGGCATCGACCTGGGTGAAACGATCGAAGATGCGCTGACGATGCCGCTTCGGGATTCCGGGGCCGCGGTCGCGCATCGATACGCACCATGTATCGGTCCTGTCTTCGACACGGATATCGACACGCTCCCCGTGCGGCGAGAATTTCGCGGCGTTGGATAGCAGATTGGCGAAGACTTGCTCAAGCCGGTCCGGGTCCGCCTTGACGTGGGCTTCGGATGGCGCCGCTGATAGGAAAAAGGTAACGCCGTGTTCCTCGCCGTAATGGCAATTCGTGGTGATGGCTTTTTCTGCGGCAGCGCTCAGATCGACCTTCTTGAACCGATAGTCGGTCTTTCCTAACTCCAGTTTTTCGATGTCCAGCAGATCGTTTACGAGATTTGTGAGCCGCACACTGTTTTGTTCAGCGATTTCGATCAGTTTTTTTGTTTCCGGCGGAATTTCCCCGGCGGAGCCGTTGGCGATCAGACCGAGCGCACCGCGTATCGAGGTGAGGGGTGTCCGCAGTTCATGGCTGATGGTAGCGGTGAATTCGTTTTTCAGCCGGTTCAAGGCCACATGCTCCGTTACGTCCGCCGACGTTCCCCTGTAGCCCCTGAATATGCCGGCATCGTCGAAATCCGGCACGCCACTGACGCTGTAATGCTTGATGATGCCTTCGGATGTGCGTACGGAATACACGAAGTCCCTGAACGGTCTGTGGGCATCAAGGTCCGCACGGTGATTGCGCCAATGGTCGTGATCGGCCAGGTCAATTTTGGCGATCATCCAGCGTGTTTTCCCGAGGATCCAGCTGCTCCGGAGCGACAGGTCTTCGACGCCGGATTCGCTGACAAAGGTAAGCCGGTGTTGCGCGTCGGTTTCCCAGAATCGGTCGGTGCTCGCCGCGGCGAATGCCTGAAAGCGCCGCCGGCTGTCTTCCAAGTCCCGGGTCTGCTTGGCGACATTGTCAGCGAGCGTTTCGCTATACGATTTGAGGGTGGAAACCGACCGGGTCAAAACCTTGTTGATGCCGACAATGGCGGCGATCGCAGCACCGCTGAGGAGGGTAACGCCGAGCAGAACAGTAAGCCATGACCGGACCTGCATACTGTAGTCATTCAGATCAACCGGCACGGTAATCGCCTGGGATGTATAGGCGATTCCGATTGAAACGATGGCGATGCATGTGACCAGCAAGACCAAGATACTTGTCCGTGCGCCGAAAAAGATCGCGGCAAAGACGACGGAGATGACCATGAAAGACTGGCCGCTGCCACTCAGTGCAAAATTGAGAAATCCGCCGAGACCGAGGGAGAACGTTACGGCGATGACGACAATCCCGCGGACTCGATAGGGCAGACGCCTTCGGAAAATCGCGGCGGATCCGATAACGGCAGCGGCGGCAACATGTAGCGCCATGACCGGCTGCCAGCCGATCGAATAGGCGCGAAACAAGCTCGCGGTGACCGCCGGCAGGGCGATGATCGCCAGTGCAATCAGGAGCCGGTCGGCGATCCGGCTCCGCATTTCGCCTATATCCTCAATTTGATTATCTTCAAGGGCTGCGGCTGGTTTCATTGGAATGTCAGGAAAACATCAGACAGTTACGAGCTTCAGGCTCCTTAGTACCACATTCCGTGGTAGCTTAGGCGTCTTGTTTTGCATCTTTTGGTGGTTTTGTTCCGAGCCTTCAAAATGTGTCAGCAGTACAAATTTGTTGCGGCAAGTTCAAACTACTACTTTAACAGAGGGAACCGAAGGGTGTGTTTGGTCCGTCAAATTTTGTGAGGGTTGCTCATGCGCATTGGAGTTTCGCTCCCGGTCCGGGAGTTGGGAGACGATATCGAGGCGATCAAGGATTTCGCCCAGGCAGCGGAAGAACTTGGCCTGGCCCATCTCCGGGTGCCGGATCAGGTCATTCGAGAGGGTAGCGGCCCACTGCATGAGCCGCTGGCCATGATGACTTTTATCGCCGGGGTCACGTCGACCATCGAACTGGTGCCATCCGTTATCATCCTGCCGGCGCGGCCGACGGTGCTGGTGGCGAAGCAGGCGGCGACGCTGGACAGTCTCTCTGGCGGTCGCCTACGGCTCGGCATCGGTATCGGCCGTTATCCGGAGGAATATGCAGCACTCGGTGCGGATTTCCATACGCGTGGCGCCCGCTGCGAGGAACAGATGGAACTGCTGAAGCTGCTCTGGACACAGGAGACCGTCGAATTCGACGGCAAGTGGGACAAGATTTCCGGCGCGGGGATCAATCCGCTGCCTGTGCAGCGGCCGATCCCGATGTGGATCGGGGCCGCCGGTGTGCCGGTCGCGCGGGTTCGCCGGCGGATCGGTCGGCAGGCGGATGGCTGGTTCAATCTGGCGTCTCCGGAAGAGTTCGTGCAGGTCCGCGACGATATCCACCGGGAAGCGGAAGCCGCGGGACGCGATCCGAAAAGCCTCGGCGTCGAAGCCGGCGTCGCGGTCGTCGGTTCGCGAGAGCATGAATGGAAAAGCCGTGTCGCCGGCTGGCGCGAGATGGGCCTAAGCCATCTCTGCCTGCGCACGCTTGGCGGCGGCCTTGCGCCGCACGAACACATCCCGCGCCTGCGGCAAGCTGTGGCGGAACTGCCGTTGGTGTGAGGGACGTTACCCCAGCCGTCGCGCGAACAGTTCCGTCATTTTCTCCCAATGCTGCGCATCCGCTTCTGGTGCATAGCAGTAACGTTTGGGAAAGCAGAAGCCGTGTTCGGTATCGGGATAGACATTCATCTTGAAGGTCACACCGGCGTCGTCGAGATGGGTGCATAAGCGCTTGTTCATATCCATCGGAACGTAGGCGTCGTTCTCGGCAACACCGAGATAGAGTTCACCCTTAACCTGGTCTGCCATCAGGTGTGGCGAATCCGGCTGGTCGGTGTGTAGCTTGCCGCCATACATCGAGACCATGGCGTCGATACGGTCCGGGAACGCGCCGATGGCGGCGAGCGCGAGACGACCGCCCATGCAGTATCCGACCACGCCGAGCGGCCCTTTCCTCGCAAGGTGGGAGGCGTCGACATAATCGATCATCGCCGCCGTATCGGTCACGGACAGGGCGTTGGTGTAGCCGTTGTTCAGTGCGTTCATGAAGAGTTTGACCGGTTCGTAATCATCGTCGAACAGGCGGTTCGCATCGATGTCGACGATCCGGACCATGCGATAATAGACATTCGGCAAAAGGACCAGATAGCCGTGTGCCGCCAAGCGCCGCGCCATGTCGCGCAACTCGTCGCGGATGCCCGAGGACGGCATATACATGAAGATGGCAGGGAAGGGGCCGTCGCTGCCGGGATGGGCGACAAAGGTATTCATCGCGCCGTCCGGGGTCGCGATGTCGGTCTCGAAATCAGTCATATTTTTCGTTCCGGCTGGGCAGCATCACCTCACTACGCATCAGTCTACGCTGCCGGAACGAATCGAACCATCCGCACTACGGTCGTGCGCCGTGCTCCGCTGTACCAGGGGTAATGTGCCTCCGGCGCAAGATCATTTGGCGCGACGGCGTGCCGCGCCGTCCGCCAACGCTTGGTTTTGCAGGGTTCCTGCAAGGGGTCCGATTTCGCCGGTCGGTGAGCCCGTCCGGACAGATACGCTTCAGATAAAGATGATCGAGCGGGCGTTTCAGCTCGAACACCCCATAGACATTGTCGATGCCGTGTTTGCTGGCATACTTCACCGCCCAGGATAGGGCCTGCTCAAAGCGCAGCGTGGTTGCATCGCCGTTGTGTAGAAACTCGACGGTTCCGTCGCCGACACGGTAGGTGCAGTGAATTTCGGTTACCATATCGGTCGCATCCGCTTGAATCAGCGAGCCGTGCCCCGCGAACACGAGGATCCGGTCTCCACCACCTGCGGGCAAGGACGTTACTGAATCGTATAAGCCGACATACATGAATGTCTCGATCTGAAAATGTTGTTGGCGGCTTAAATAAAACATATTGGTTTCTATTACAAATATTTGAATTATTTGTAATAAAGAACAATAATTGTCGAAATTTTGTATAAAATCGTAATCATGATTGAAGATGTGTTCTCATGTCCGGTCGACGACACAGAACAGGGTATCGACACTCTTTCCATCGCTTGACAGAGGCATCGCCATCCGTGTGACTTGGAAGGCGGCACCCGATTTGGCAATGTAGGTTCCGGTCAGCAAGGCGGGGCTCGGCTCGGCGCAGATGAGGCTGTAAAGGGCTTTGACGCGGTCGAATACTTTGCCCAAGCCCATTTCATCCAGATATTTGCCCGTATAATCGGCACCGAATATCTTGGCGACTGAAGTGCCGACCAGCCGGTAGCGGAACCGCCGTATCGGCTCTTCCTCGACGTCGATCAGAACGATGTGCGGCAAGGTTTCGCCACCGACTTCCGTCGGATCGATATCCCGCCGGGCCGGCAGACTCCCTCGCTCGTTCAAGTTTTGCCAGTAGGCGTGCGCTCTCCGGAGCGCCGCATCGGGCGGCAATTCGTCGAGATAGGTCTGCAGTGTTTCGTCCCGCATCACATAATAATCGGAGACGGTTACCTTGCCCGCGGCGAGGTCTCCCGCGAGCTCCGTGTCGCGGCTCTCGAATTCCGTCCTGGACTTCACGGCGGTTGCCTGGCTGCTGGCTGCTGTTGCCAGTCCTCTACTATTCGTGCTGCTGACCATGAAACCCTCTTCGCCACGTCCCAAACCGCCCGGATGACGGGATAGGCCCGACCTGCTCGAGCGTTTTATAGTAACTAAATGGTAAATATTTGGATAAGACCGTACTCCTGGTCCCGGATAAGTTGGATCGCCTGCAATCCATCATACCGAAGCTCAAAAATGGTGCGCCGCGGCGTCCGATGATGCTTAATTGTCCCAAACAGGAGCCGTAGAGGGGAGATGGTCATGGATCTGGGAATTGCAGGGCGCAGCGCGATCGTCTGTGCATCGAGCCGCGGGCTCGGCAAAGGGTGTGCGATGTCGCTGGCAAAGAACGGCGTGAACGTCGTCGTCAACGGGCGTGACGAGGCGGTGACGATGGCGACGGCGGAGGAAATCCGCGACGCAACGGACGTTGATGTCATTCCTGTCATTGCCGATGTTTCGACGATGGGCGGCCAGAAGGCGCTGCTGGCGGCGTGCCCGAACCCCGATATCTTGGTCAACAACAATGGTGGCCCGCCATTCCGCGATTTCCGCGATCTTTCGCGGGAGGACATGCTGGAAGGCGTGACCATGAACTTTGCCACGCCGATCGAACTGGTCCAGGCGGTGATCGACAACATGGTGACCCAGCGCTTCGGCCGTATCGTCAACATCACCTCCGTGTCGGTAAAGCGGCCGGTGCCCGGCCTCGACCTGTCGAGCGGCGCGCGGGCCGGCCTGACCGCCTTCTTGGCAGGGGTGGCGCGTACGGTCGCGCAGCACAACGTCACGATCAATCACATCCTGCCGGGCTATATCGATACCGACCGGCTGCGCGGCGCACTCGCTTTCAATTCGCAGAAGAGCAATATTTCGATGGAAGATGCGGCAGCCACGCTGGCGGACGAAGTTCCCGCCAAACGCTTCGGCCAGCCCGACGAATTCGGCGAAGCCTGCGCCTTCCTGTGCAGCCAGCAAGCCGGCTACATCACCGGCCACAGCCTCAATCTGGATGGCGGCTTATATGAGAGCAATTTTTAGGCTGAACCGGTTACGCCCAGAAGCCGGCCAAACCGTCGTAAATAATCAGCTTTAGCGCGAGCGCGATGAGGACGACGCGGAAGGCAGCAAGGAAGATGCGCTCGTCCAATTTGCTCAGGACGGCGCGGCCGACCCGTGTGCCAATGACCGCGGCGGGGACCATGCACAGGATCGTCAGGCCGTATTTCTGAAAGCTGAATCCGATCAGGGTAAAGCCCGCGACCTTTAGCAGGTTGCCGATGAAGCCGAAGAAACCGAGCGTCCCGACGATTTGTTCCTTGTTTAGATCTTTGCGAATGACAAGGACGCCGAGGACCGGCGCGATGACGCCGACGATCATATTAAGGATGCCGGTAACCAGGCCCAGCGGCACGAAGGCCCATAGGGGCAGTTCCCGGCCGCGCATGAACTTCATGTAACGCGTGGCCAGCGTCAGCAGGACGAAACAGCCGATCAGGATCTGCACTGCTTCCGTCGGTAGCCCCTGAAACAGCCAAAGCCCGAGCGCGACGCCGAACGGCAACAGGGCCGCAAAGCGGATGATGATGGGCCAGGACATGTGCTGCCACAGCAGCCAGACCCGCGTCGTGTTCGAGGCCAGCATTACAACGCCGTGCACGGGGATCGCGGCGGCGGGCGACATGATCTGCAGCATAATTGCGATCAGCGCAGTGCCGCCACCGGCGCCGACGACAGCGGTCAGGGCGGAGGTGCAGAAAACGGTCGTAGTGAGAAAGGCGATTTCGAAAGGAGACAATGAACGCGATCTCGAAGGGGAGGTGCCGGAATTGGTATCAGGATTTGGGCAGGAATACCAATCGGGCTCACGGCGAGTGGGTGGACGGGACCAGGCGGTTTATCGCATTCTATGGATAAGAAAACGCCGACCCCGTAGCAGGGAGGAAACCATGCCCAAGGTTCTGACCAAGGAAGCGATTGAGAAGCTGCGCCGTGACGGCTTTCATTTTCCCATCCACGGCATTTCCGAAGGCGAAGCGGCGGATTATCGCCGGCAGCTTGAAGCCTTCGAAGCCGCGAATGGCGGGACGTTGGAAGGAGCCAACCGGTTCAAGACACACCTGTTGTTCAAATGGCTGGCCGACCTCATCCGCGCGCCGCATATCCTCGATACGGTGGAGGATCTTATCGGGCCGGACATCCTGTGCTGGACGACGCATTGGTTTATCAAGGAAGCGCAAAGCCCGAACTACGTCTCCTGGCACCAGGACAACAATTATTGGGGCCTGGATACCAAGGATCTGGTCAGCGTCTGGATAGCGCTGTCGCCGGCGACGCTGCAAAGCGGCTGCATGCGCATGTTGCCGGGTAGCCATCTCAAGCCGCCAATGCCTCATGTGGATACCCGCGCCGAAGACAATATGCTGACGCGCGGGCAGACCATCATGGATGTCGACGAGAGCCAGGCGGTCGATATCGAAGTAAAGACGGGGGACGCGGCGCTGTTCGCCTACGAGATCGCGCATGCTTCGCCGCCGAACAACAGCGATGACCGCCGCATCGCCATCGTGCTGCGCTATATCCCGCCGACGGCGCGTCAAGTATTGGCCGACTGGGATAGTGCGGCCCTGGTCAGGGGCGAAGACAAGTATGGCCATTTCGAGCATGAGCCCATGCCGACCCGAGATCTTGATCCTGTCGCGGTCGCTTTCCATGCTAAGGCAGAGGAGCAGCAGCGGCAGATCTACTACAAGGATACGGAATGGGAAGACACGCGCGTCACCGAGGACGGCGTGGCTTCGCCGTATTGAGGGCGGCGGTGCCGGCATGAATTTCATCGAGAAGCTACGTGCCGATACCGCGCGTTATTGGGACAAGCCGTTTCTGAAAGCGTCGATGGCGGTCTGTGCGTTGGCTTCGCTCGCCGATGGCGAGGTTAGTTTGAGCGAACGATATAGGGTCGACGCGATACTCGATGCGATGGATCGGCTGCAGGTGCACAATCCGGGCAAGGCGGTCGAGATCCTGGACGATTACATCGCTGCCTTGCGGACCGAGCGGACGGCGGCGGAGGGCGTCCTCGAAGGTAAAATATCGCGTTTCGCCGATGACTATAAATCCGCCCGCACCTTGCTCCGAATTGCTTATCTGGTCATTACGGCCGATGGCGATGTGGCGGAACCTGAACGGGCGGTGTTCGACCGAATTTGCGCGACGCTCAATGTAAGTCCCAGCGAGATTTGGGAGAAAATGGTTTAGGCAGACGGTTTACTCGCTATTATTTGGCGGATGGCCGCAGCGCTCGCCGAGCGCTGCGGTTCAATTCTTACGACGCCCGTACACCGGAGAGGAAGCGTTCGACCTCTTCTTGAAGGTGGCCCGCCTGCGTCGACAGTTCTCCGGTCGCAGCCTGAACCTTGCTCGCCACGGATTCCGTTTCTTCGGCGCCCGAGGTTACCAGCGTGATGTTGCTGGAGACCTCCGACGTTCCGGACGCCGCCTGTTCCACGTTCCGTGCAATCTCGCCGGTTGCGGCGCCCTGTTCCTCGATCGCAGCGGCGATGCCTGTCGCGATAGTATCGATTTCTGCTATCACTCCGCTAACTTCGTGGATTGAATCAACTGATTCCAGGGTCGCATCCTGAATGCTCGAGACCTGACTGGCGATATCCTCTGTCGCCTTGCTTGTCTGACTCGCCAGCGACTTGACTTCGGACGCGACCACTGCGAAGCCCTTGCCCGCTTCGCCGGCACGCGCCGCCTCAATGGTGGCGTTCAGGGCCAAAAGGTTGGTCTGCTCCGCGATATCGTTGATCATGCTTACGACCTCACCGATCCGCTGCGCCGCCTCAGCCAGCCCCTTGATCTTGACGTTGGTAGCATTGGTGGTAACGACCGCACGCGTCGACATTTCGGCGCTGCGCGACACCTGTTGCCCAATCTCGCCGATCGATGCGGACAGTTCGTCGGCCGCGGCTGCGACGGTCTGGACATTGGCAGACGCCTCCTCGGCGGCGGCGGCTACGGTGGTTGCCTGCTGCTTCGTTAAATCAGCATTCGACGCCATGGCATTCGAAGAGGATCGTAGCTCGCTGATGGCGCCAGTCACCGCATTGAGAGCAGTTGATACCTGCGCATCGAAATTTTTGGCAAGGTCCGCCATCATTTGTTTTTGTTCTTGTTCGACGCGTTTTTGGGCCTGTTCCTGCTCACCTTCCAGCCGCTTTATTTCGATTGCATTGTCTTTGAAGATCTGGACTGCGCCGGCCATGTTGCCAATTTCATCCTGTTTATCGAGTGCAGGAACCTCAATGGTCAGATCGCCATCTGCAAGGTTGCGCATGGCGCTGGTCATTGCAGACATGGGTTTGGTAATGGATGAGATGATCAGCCAGGTAACCAGGATGGCGACCATAACCGCGACAATCGGCGTATAGAGGCTGATAGAGCTGGCAAGGGCGGCTTCCGTGATTGCAGCATTGGCCGACTCGACATTTTGATCGGCATTGGTGGCCGCGCGCTGGGCCGATATCAATGAATCTTCTGCGGCTTTCACTGCCAGTTGGGCCGGCTCCAGTGCTGCATTGGCGGCAGCTCCTGCGTGTTTCTTGACCTCTTCGCTTTGATTTGCCAAGTCGGTAGATATGGCGTTGAGCGCCGTATCGACAAGGCGGATGTTTTCACGGGCCTTGGCGAGAAGGCTGTTTCCCAGCACCCGATTGTCGTCAGCGTAAGCATCGACGGCCTCGAGCGATGTGGTCTTGACTTTCTCAATATGGCTTTGGATCGCGGCGGTCTTTTCTGCATCAACCTTTGCGAGGCTTTCCAGCGCCTGATTAAGCTCTTTGCCGGCTGCCTCGGCATTTTCCTCGGATTCGTTCTGGAGGCTGACGGCGAGGTCGGTCAGCCAGTACTTTAAGTCACCAAACGCACGCCTGCTTTCCGTCGCAGCCGCGAGCTGCGCGCTGGTCTCGGCGTCCTGCTCCAACGATTGGGCGCCCGCGACCAGCGTATTACTGTTCCGTTTTAGCGCGTCGCTGTTCGACTGCAATGTTTTGTTGTTGTCGAGCAGTGCTTGACTGGCTTCGGTAAGTGCCATCGCGCTGGTTCCGAGCGCTTCGCTGCCGGTAACGATACCTTGCCGCACGTAGAGATTGGACCCTATCAGCAAAACCAGTAACGAGCCTGCCAGTAACAATAGTTTGACGCGTATGGTAAATCTCAACATGAGCAGCTTCCTTTTTTGACCTGGAAATTGGAGAGGCGCCTGCAAGGCGTCTCTCCAATCCATGATCGGTTTTTATTTGAAGATTGCGACGCTGATCGCGCCACCTAGCTCACCAAGTGTGCCGCCCTCTTTCTTGCCGCCCGTGATGTCGCGCTCGCCTTTGGGACCGCCATGGCAAGACAGACAAGATTTCCCGTAATACTCGGGCAGGATGACGCGGAACGCCTTCTTGCCTTTAACGTTGGCTGCTTCGGCGACATGTTTATTTTTCGGGTGATCAGCTGACTTGAACATTGACTCGATGACGTTGTTTTCCCATGCGTCGGGCCGATTGCTACGGTTACGCACGTAACTCTTGGGTGCCGTGAGTTTGAGCGTTGCCTGGCCGCTCACGTTGGCGGTGAAACCCTCGGCGACAAGGCGCGCAAACACGGCCGGCAGAAAGCCTTTCAGGCTAACACCCTTCTTATTGATTGTTCCCTGCGCATTATCCATCACTTTCGCAATCGCCGCCAACTGCGCTTTGATAAGCTTGCCGTGGAGCGAAGCGGGGTCGATGCTGTCGACGTCCGTGCCGGTCGCCTTTTTGTAGTTCTCCTTGGCCTTCGCCACGACAACGGCCGTACTCAATCCTTTGTCGCCAATATTAGCATCGTTGATGTGCTTCTGATTCTTTGAAATCACCGCCCGCGATGCACGCAGCATCGTCGCCAGGCTGACGGCGATCGTCTCGTCGGAATCTGCAGCGACGCCAGGGGCACTGGCAGTGACGAGGCTGCCGATTAGGGCCGCACTGAACAATACTGCACTGATCAATTTCGCTTTGCGGCGGATCACAACTGGTCTCGATGTGTGCCCCGCGTTTGATAAGGATGCCTTATTCATCTCAAGTCTCCTGATTGCAATCCGTTGACAAATTCTTTGTTCGCAAAATATTGGTTAACTAACTGTGTTGTTGGAAAGAACATTTGAGACAGAAGGAAGTAAAAATGTGATTAATTATTGTCGTAATATAAATTTGGATGAGCTTTTTCTTATAACGTAAAAGTATTATTTCAATAAAACTGATCTCTTATTTGTATAGGGTGTCATAGTAAAAATTGTATTTCGTTGAACAATCATTCGTTTATCAATGTGCGTGGTTAGAATATTTCCGAGCCCGTTTACCGGCGTGCGGTATCCGACCGAATTTGCATGACGCTTAATGTAAGCATCGGCGAAATTTGGGGGAGAATAAGAAAGTCGGCAGGTAGACCCTTTCCTCATTTCAAATTTCGTAGGATGGCGCCTCTCGGTGTAGGATTGGTATCTCGCATGACATGGGATCCGTCACCATGATACCGGTAAGGCCGTTGGCCACTCTACCGACCCATGAGGTCACGAACATGCCGCCGCATCTGGGCGACCAGGATTTGTGGGCGGACGATATTGTTTTGATGGAAGGCGCCGCGCGGGAAGGCGGGTCTGCAGCCAACACCACGCTAGCGGCATTTGGAAAATTGGCCGGCGCGGCTGAAACGTTCGAAAAGGCCGATCAGGCGAACCGCCATCCGCCGGAGCTGAAGGCTTTCGACCGGCACGGCATGCGCATCAATCAGGTCGAATTCCACCCCGCCTATCACGAGCTGATGGCGATTGCCATCGAGAACGAAGTGCCAAGCTACGCCTGGAATCATGCCGGGCCTGGCGCCCAAGTCGTACATGCCGCACTGAACTATATGTTCGGTCAGCCCGAAGGCGGCGTGATGTGTCCGATGGCGATGACGTACGCCGTCGTTCCGGCGTTGCGCGGAACGACGGCGATCGCTGACGAATGGATTCCGCGCCTGCGGTCGAAATCCTACGATCCGCGCGACATCCCCGTGACCGAGAAGAGCGGTGCGACCATGGGCATGTTCATGACGGAGAAGCAGGGTGGCTCGGACGTACGCAGCAATACGACGCGGGCCGAACCCGTTGGCGCGGCCACGGGGCCGGGGGCCGAATACCGGCTGACCGGACACAAATTCTTTTGCTCGGCACCCATGTCGGATGCGTTCCTGACCCTGGCTTACACCGAGGGCGGAATGTCCTGTTTCCTGGTGCCGCGCTGGACGCCGGACGGCGAGCGCAACAATCTGTTCCTGCAACGTTTGAAGGACAAGCTTGGCAACCGGTCCAACGCGTCTTCCGAATTGGAGTTCCAGGATACCTGGGGCCTCATGGTTGGCGACGAGGGGCGAGGCATCCGCACGATCATCGATATGGTCCAAGGCAACCGCTATTACTGCTGCGCCAGCTCCAGCGCCCTGATGCGTCAGGCATTGGTGCAAGCCCTGCATCACACAAGGCACCGGTTGGCGTTTCAAAAGAAGCTCGTGCAACAGCCGCTGATGCGGAACGTGCTGGCCGACCTGGCTATTGAGGCGGAGGCGGCGCTCGCTTTCACCTTGCGCATCGGCCGCGCGATGGACGAGGCCACGAGCGACGAAGGCGCAGCGGCGCTGTCCCGGATCGGCACGGCGGTGGGCAAGTACTGGATTTGCAAACGCGCGCCGGGGCAAATTTTCGAGGCGATGGAATGCCATGGCGGTCCTGGCTATATCGAAGACTCAATTCTGCCGCGCCTTTACCGCGAAGCGCCGATCAACAGCATCTGGGAAGGGTCCGGCAATGTCATGTGCCTGGACGTGCTGCGCGCCATGTTCCGCGAGGAAGCCGCAATTCCGGCCGTGCTGGCCGAACTCGATGCGGCGCGGGGTGGCAACGCGTTCTTGGAAGCTGCCATTGATGCGCTGAAAGACGAACTTTCCCAGCCTGAAGATATGGAGTTGCGCGCGCGCCGCGTGACGGAGTTGATGGCTGTTACGCTGCAAGGGGCGTTGTTGGTGCGCCATGCCCCCGACGCGGTCGCCGACGCGTTCTGCGCCTCAAGGCTCGGTTCGCGCTGGACCGGCGCTTACGGCGCGTTACCCTCCGGCGTCGATTTCGACGCTATTATCGAGCGGGCCACCCCTGCGTCATGACAGGCGATTTCATATAAAACAGTTATTATCGTGTTAGAAGTGGCTGGGGGGTGTCGAATTTCTTTACAGGTTTACGCATTTTGTACCTGCTCGGGATGCGAAAAATTTCTAAAATCATTATAATACAATAGTTTGAGGCGTTCCTCGGATTTGGTATGAAATTTGCTGGATATGATGAATAAGAGCCAATTTGGGGTATAATTGTAAGGTTTCCCGACAGTGCTGCATGAAATGTGGGATCGCGGCTTAAACCGAATTGGCCGTTCAGAGGGGTTTGTTGCGCGGGATATGACCGTTCCGCCTGGGAGGTAATGACAATGATAATTAAGCCTTTTGGTGTATCCATCCGTAGTGTCACGATCGCTATTGCGGCACTGGCCGCGTTGATCGCTACGCCGGCTTCGGCCACGCCGATATTGTGGACGCTCGACAATGCGCTGCTGAACAACGCGACACCCGTGACGGGTTCGTTTGTTTTCGATGCCGATACGCTCACTTATAGCAGCATCGCGATTAGCGCCGGCGCTGACAATTTCGACTTTACGAATTCGGCGAGCGCGTCGGCTGCGACGTTTCTGCTTGCAGCGGATGCCCCCGATTTTAGCAGCAGTTCCGCGTTGCGCCTTGATTTCCTCGCGCCGCTGACCGATGCGGGGGGCGTCGTCGGACTGGATTTTGGCGATTTTTTCGGCAGCGCGTTAGTTGGCTGTGCCAATGCCGATTGTTCAGCACAATTTGTAGGCGAAGAGCTACTGTTTGCAAGCGGCACCGTCATTGGCCGGGATCCGAATTCGGTGCCGGAACCGGGTGCGCTTGCGCTATTCGGCCTCGGCGTCATCGGCGTGATGGCGATACGGCGGCGCAAAACGGCCCGTTGAGCTTGCGCCGCTAAAGGCGGTTACGCGATTGTTCCGCATTCTGTGAGGGCCTGATCGAAAATTGCGATGGCCTTGTCGATTTCGTCACGATTGGTGGTCAGTGGTGGGGCGATACGGAAAACGCCGGCCATCCCCCGTCGGCTGATGTTGAGGCACGCGCCCAATTCGAGACAGCGTTCGCTGACGGCGCCACCGATTTCCGACGCGGGTGTCTTGGTCTGACGATCTGCGACCAGTTCGACACCGAGCAGCAGGCCGCGTCCTCTGACATCGCCGATAATCGCATGGCGTTGCTGCAGATCGAGAAGATGTGATTTCAGGTGGTCGCCGAGCTCGCGGGCGCGTTCGGCCAGACCGTCGCGCTGCACAATTTCGACGACCTTGCGTCCGACCGCGGCCGGCAGCGGATCGGCGGCATGGGTGGTGTAGAACAGAAAGCCCTTGTCGTTGCAGTCCTGTTCGATCTCGTCCGACGTGATCGTTGCCGACAGCGGCAGGCCGGCGCCCAGCGTCTTCGACAGGTTGAGGATGTCCGGGACGACGCCATCACGTTCGAAGGCGAAGTTGTTGCCGGTCCGGCCCATCCCGGTCTGCGCTTCGTCGAAGATCAGCAGCATGCCGCGTTCGTGCGCCTTTTCCTTCAGTGCGACGAGATACCCTTGCGGCAGTTCGATGATGCCACCCGAGCTTAGGATCGGCTCGACAATGACCGCGGCCAGCTGGCCGGTACTCTGACGGTCGATGATGTCCCAGCCGAATTCGAATTCCGCCCGCCAGTCGTAATCGCCGTCGCGGTTGAAGGGGGAGCGGTAGGCGTGCGGCGTCGGTAGGGTCAAAACGCCGGGCATGGTTGGGCCATGGCCGCGGCGCGCGCCGGAATAGGTCGTCGAGGCCGCGCCGCCGGTAACGCCGTGCCACGCGCGGTCGAAGGCGACGATCTCGAAGCCGCCGGTATAGGTCTTGGCGATGCGCAGCGCCGCTTCGTTCGACTCGCCGCCCGTCGACAGCGGCAGGACTCGGTCCAGGTTATCTGGCAGCATGGCGGCAAGATCGTCGGTGAAGGCGACAACCGGATCGGACAGGAAGCCGCTATGCAAATGATCCAGATTGGCGGCCATGTCCTCGACGACGGAGACGATTTCAGGGTGGCCGTGACCGAGAATGCCGCTCATCTGGCCGGACGTGAAATCGAGGATCTCATGGCCGTCGCTGTCGTAGATATAGGAGCCCTTGGCCCGCACGATCTGCTTGTCGGCGAAGGAGCCGCCGTAACGGAAGACGTGATCGCTCATCGCATTTGTCCTTTCCGTTCAGGACACTATTCGCGAAACCCCGGCCGGTCCATGGTGAAGACGGTTTCGCCGGTCACTTCCGTATAGTCCTGATAGCCCATGCGGCCGATCGGGTGCAGTTTGGCGATATCGATTTGTCCGCTCGGCAGGATGAATTCATCTTCGATGTGGATGCCGATGACCTCGCCGAAGACCACCGTATAGGTATTTCCGCCGCTCGTGTTGGGAAGGTCGACGGTCTGCAGCAGTTTGCATTCGAAATGGATCGGCGCTTCCTTGACCCGTGGCGGTTTCACGAGTGTCGACGGGATTGGCGTGAGGCCGGCCATCGCCATTTCGTCGACGTCCTTGGCCGTCGTCGCGGAAGATTCGTTCATCGCCTCTCGCGTGTCCCAGGTCGTGACATTGTGAACGAACTCGCCGGTCTCCACGATGTTGCGCAGCGAGTCCTTCTTACTGTCGTCCTCGACCTGCCCATGACCGGCGGAGAACATGACGGTCGGCGGATTGTAGGCGACGGCATTGAAGAAGCTGTAGGGCGCCAGGTTGACGTTACCCGCACCGTCGACGCTGCTGATCCAGCCGATAGGGCGCGGCACGACCAGACTGTTGAACGGATTTTTGGACAGGCCGTGACCGTCCTTCGGCTCGTAGAACATGCGCGCATTACCTTTCATTCATTCGGGAGGCTGACGTTGGAAGCCAAACGGCGGCGACTGTACTTGGTTCGCCCCAGCGCGGGAAGCGTTTCCCGTTGCGGCAGCGACTTGCTTTCGACGCATGTGGTTGCCCATACTAACATGTGACGACGATAGACTTGGCTATGGAGGAGTTCTCATGGAACCGACCGTCACTCGAGTCGACGCGACGCTGGGCGTCACCATCACGGGCGTCGATTTGGCCAATTTGGACGACGCGACCTGGCGCTTCATCGAGGACGCGTTTCATGAATATGCTCTACTGATCTTTCCGGAACAGCACCTATCTGCTGACGACCAAGTCGCTTTCTCGAACCGCTTCGGCGATATCGAGATACTGCGTGAGAATGCGAAGGCGGTCCCGATTACCAATCAAAAACCGGATGGGTCTACATTCAAACCCGACGAGTTCCGCTTCAAGGCACTGCGCGGCAATGAGGGCTGGCATCTGGACAGCACCTATATGCCGCTCGCGGCCAAGGCGGGGGTACTTTCCGCGAAGGTTGTGCCGTCGAAGGGCGGCGAGACTGAGATCGCCGATATGCGCGCCGCCTACGATGCGCTCGACGACGTCATGAAGGAACGTATCAGCGATCTGTCCGCATACCATTCGCTCTATGCGTCGCAGGCCAAGATCGGCCACAAGGTAGAGCCCGGCTCGGGCTACGGCTATCACACCAAGGGCGCACCGTTACGCCCGCTGGTGAAAATCCATCCGGTGACCGGGCGCAAGGCGCTGTGCATCGGCCGTCACGCTTATCGAATTCCTGGTATGGAGGACGATGAGGCGGTGCAGCTGATGGAAGAGCTGATCGACTTCGCCTGCCAGCCACCGCGCACCTATTCGCACCGCTGGACGCCGGGCGATCTGATTATCTGGGACAACCGCTGTGCGATGCACCGGGCGCGTCCGTACGATTTCAGCGAAACCCGCATCATGCAGGCGACCCGCATCGCCGGCGATCCTGCCAGCGAGCTCGCACCGACCGCGATGGACCCTCTTGTCGGCGTGTTCGAGCCGAGCACGACGAACCGGTAGAGGAGCCCCATTTCCCCGAAGGGGATCTAGTGTACTGATCGTGAAATTCAATGGATTGAATTTCGCGTGAATCAGCACACCAACTATTTGAAACTCGTGTGATTCAGATCCTAAATTTCGCCGCATTCAATGCGGCAAACTTCAGAATCATCACACTAGGGAGGGGGAATGGAACGCACGGTTATTCTGACCGGGGATATGAATTTCAAAGGCGTGACCGACCCGGAAAGTATCTTCGCCGAGGTATCCGATATTACGCAGAGCGCCGACATTCTGTTTGGTAATCTCGAATGCTGTTTCTATGACGTGCCCGGCCATGACCCCGCCGAGCGGGAAGGTTTCTATGCGCCGCCCGTTGCCGCCGAAGCGCTGACCTTGGCCGGATTCGATGTTGTTGGCATGGCCAACAATGTCACCTATGGCGAGGCAGCGATCCGCGCGTCGCTGGCGCGTCTCGACGCATTGGGTATCGCGCATACGGGTGCCGGAACCGACCGGGCATCGGCGTATCGGCCAGCGATTATCGAGAAAGACGGCAAGATTTACGGATTTCTCCAGCGCACGTCGGTGTTTTGGCCAAAGAACCATGCGGCAACGGGCAGCGGGCCCGGCGTCGCGGTCTTGCCGGGGCACACTGCCTATCGTCCTCAGATTGACGGGTATGCCGCCAACCGGCCGGGTGTCCCGCCGGAAATCGTCACCTGGACTGACCGGGCCGCGCTTGATGCCTATTGCGAAGCGTTGGCAACGCTCGCAGGTGAAGTGGATTTCGTGGTCGCGTCGCATCACTGGGGCTATGAGGCGGAGGTGCTCGCCTATCAGACGGAAATCGCGCACGCCGCGATCGATGCGGGAGCGGACATCGTGCTGGGGCACGGCCCGCATTACCCGCTGGGAATCGAAATCTACAAAGAGAAGCCGATCCTCTATGGCACCGGCAATTTCTCCTTCGATGTCGGCCACCACGCGAGGCACGGCGACTGGATCGGTTTCTTCACGACCATTCGATTGGCGGCGGCAGGCGTAGAGGAGATCTTCATCCGCTTCGTGCGCCACACCGATCGTAATCAGACGATTCTGCGGCACCCTGCGGACGAGTCGGAAGCGCTGGCCGAACTCGCCGCGCGTTCCTCAATCTTCGGCACCGAGTTGAGCGTCGAAGACGACCGCATCGTCATCTGGCGGCGAAACGGCTAAGTCTGTAATCAGCTTGTAAAGCGCCGCGCGCTCACCCTCTAGGAGACTTCTGCAAAACTGTGAATGGGGCCGCCGTCCACCCCCACCTTAATCCTCCCCCCTCAAGGAGACCTCTGCGAAACGGGTTCAGGATCGGAGATAATCGTTGGGTTTGGAGGTTGGTGCATAGGTTTGGCGGTTTTTCGCGTTGGGTTTTGGGACGCTCTTGACGAGATCGGCAAGGGACGGTGTCAGGGCATAAGAGTTTCGGCACGTCTCAGGTTCATGGCGATGCACAGGAGATGAAGGTGGGACTGGTTCTTCTGCATCCCCCTGTATCGGGCCCGGCGGTATCGGTAAGACCGCTTCAGAGTTCCGAACAGGCGCTCGACATTAGCGCGGATCGGGGAGATCAGGCGGTTGCGGACCTGTTGCCAGTGCGGCAGCGCCGGTTGGTTCTTATGGCTGCGGTGCATGATCCGGTCCTTGATGCCCCTCGCCTTGAGGCGCCGGCGGCGCTCCTTGTGCTCATAGGCTTTGTCAGCATAGACCGCCCGCTCGTCGCCCTGGATCAGCGCGTCGGCCACTTCGCTCTCATAGGTTTTGGCCGACGTCATCATCGCATCGCGGATCAATTCGGAGCCCTGATCGACGGCGATATGCGCCTTGTACCCGAAATAGGCCGTGCGCCCGCGCCGCGTCCAATCGGCATCCGGATCGAGCGCCGAACGCCCGCCGGAAACACCGGACGGCCGGCTGACCGAAGCCTCGATCAGGGTGGCATCGATCAGTGTGCCCGTCTTCAGCATCAGCCCGTGACGCTCCAACTGCCGGTTCGTTTCCGCCAGAAGCTTCGCCGTCAGTTTCCTCTCTGCCAGCGCCGCCCGGAAGCGCACGAACGTCGTCTCGTCCGGTGTCTCGTCGCTCAACGAGAACCCGCAGAACCGTCGGAACGACAGACGATCCCCCAACGCCTCCTCCAGGTCCGGGTCGGAAAGACCATACCATTGCTGCAGCAAAACCGCCTTGTACATCGACAGCGCCGGATACCCTCTGCGCCCCTTCTTCGAGCGAACCGACTTCAGGAGCTTCTCGAAGCGAGACCAGTCGAAAAGACCTTCGATACGCTCCAGACGTTTATTCGAACCCGCACCCGGCGCCACAAACGCATCCGCAAAGCCACCCTCACCAACCCGCTTCTCACCCATCAAGACCTCCGTCATAGCGATCACTCTAAAGAATCACCGTTTCGACAAAGTTGCTACCCATTTCGCAGAGGTCTCCTCAAGGGGGAGGAGAATATCCCGCTGATCCGCCTTCGTTATCCCTTCCCCCCTTGTGGGGGAAGGCTAGGATGGGGGGTGAAACGGTGTCGGTAGCACTATTTCGCAGGGATCTCTTTAGGGAACCGGGCGAGCAACAGTTCCAGCCCGTCCGGGCCGGCCTCGATTTCAACCAAACCTTCGTCGGGCGAGGCAAACTCGACGGAGAGCGGCGGCAGGTCTTCGCCATCGCGCGCAAGCGAGCCGGAGACGACGACATGATATTGACCGCCACCTTCGCTGGCGTCCGGCAAAGTGTGTTTGGCGCCGGGGGCAAGCGTGACGCATTGCGCGAACAGCCCATCGGCCGTGGGCTCGATCAAGGTTTCGGTTTCGCCAGCGCCAGATTTAACGCCGACGACCTGGCGCTGTTGGCCTTTGACCAGGAGGTCCCGGTTTGCCGGGAGGTATTTGGCGCCGGAATCCCAGGCCTGACGCAGCGTGAAATACTGTACGCCGTCATCTTCTGCGATGATCGGGCCGTAGGGTGTGTTGCCGCCGGCATATTGCACGGTCAGCGGATCGACGCGCATTTTACCCACAGTACCGCCGCCATGGACGAAGACCTGGAACTGGTTGGTTTGGTGAAAGTGCGGACGGGTGACGGAGTGCGGCGGCTGGATGACAAGATAGGCCTGCGGCACGTCTTCGCCGGCGACATCCTTGCCGTAACCGGGCGTGCCGGGCTTCGGGGCCGACCCGATGTACTCCCAGCCCTTATAGGGTTGGTCGTCGACCATGTAGGTCGCTTCGGTCTGCTTGGCGGTTTCGGCGTCGGTCGAAATAAGCATATCGGTCCTTCGTGGATGTCCAGGTCGTGTTGTGGTGAGTACAATGCGGTGGCGGGACGATACAAAACAGCGCGATGCCCTGCAAATGGAGGCTTTGGATGAGCGGTAACATGGAAATCGGTATCGATGTTGGCATCTATGGCCGGTTGGCGACGCCCGAGAATGTGCTGGGCCTGGCCCAGTTCGCGGAGGAACGGTCATACCATTCCGTCTGGCTTGCCGATCATGTGGTTTTTCCCGCGACCATCGAGTCGAAATATCCGTATAGCCCGACGGGCGACTTTCCCTCACCGGAAACCGAGCCGCTGCTGGAGCCGATCGCAACCATGGGCGTTTTGGCGGGTGCCACCAAGAGTGTGAAGATCGGCACTTCCGTTTTGGTGATGCCGTACCGCAATCCGGTTGTCCTGGCGCGCATGCTGGCGACGCTCGACGTGTTCTCTGGCGGCCGCGTTGTACTGGGGGCGGGCAGCGGTTGGCTGGAGGAGGAATTTACGGCGCTGCAAACCGCGGACTTCGCCGCGCGCGGAGCGGTAACGGACGAGTATCTGGAAATCTTCAAGGCAGTCTCGGCCGGCGGGAAGGTGGCCTATGAGGGCGAGCATTACCGTTTCGATCCGGTGCATTGCTACCCGCCGTCGGTGCAGCAACCGCACCCGCCCATCCTGATCGGCGGCATTTCGAACCGGGCGCTGCGCCGCGTTGCGGAACTGGGCGACGGCTGGATGTCGGTTTCGCTGGATGAGGAACGGATCCCGGAACGGCTGGAACGGCTCGGCCGGCTCTGCGAGGAACGGGGCCGGCGGCTCGACGATCTTTGGCTGTGCCACAAGCTGTTCATATCGATTGGCGAGGAAGAGGAGGGCGTGCATGGCGGCCGCAAGCTCGGCACCGGCTCGGTCGAGACGATCATCGACGATATAAAACGCTTCCAGGATTATGGCTACCGCTCGATGATCTTCCGCTATCCCGGTGCCGACGCGGCGGAGCAACACCGGCAATTTGATATTCTGGCGGACAAGATTATGCCGCGGGTTTAAATCACTATTGACCTTCCGCCCGCTGGAACGCCTACGTGCTGAAGACATCGATAAAGGCAAGGAGCCACCATGAAGATGAAGCAATCATTTGCCGCGGCAGCGTTCGTCTTCGCTGTGACCTTCGCCAGTGCAGCTATTGCTGCCGGTTCGCATAGCGGCGGGCATGGACATGGCTTCGCCTTTGGCAAGCCGGGGAAAGCATCGGCAGTCAGCCGCACCTTGCAGATCATCATGAAGGAAAATTTCTACGAACCGAAATCCATCGATGTCAAAGCCGGTGAAACCATTCGCTTCAAGATCGTCAACAAGGGTGAGTTGGTGCACGAATTCAATATCGGCACCGCAGCCATGCATGCCAGCCATCGGAAGGAAATGATGATGATGGTCGAACATGGTGTACTCGAGGCCGACAAGATCAACCATCACATGATGAAGATGGACATGGGTGGCGGTAAAACCATGGCGCACGACGACCCGAACAGCGTGCTGCTGGAACCGGGCAAGTCGGGCGAGATTATCTGGACGTTCACGAAGGCGGCGGACATCGAATTCGCCTGCAACGTGCCCGGGCACTACGACGCCGGCATGATGGGCGACATTCGGTTCAAATAGCTACGCGATTTTCGCGAAGCGCGCACTTACCGATCCCAGCGCGCCGAAATCTGCCGTCATTGAGCCTCCGGGCGCGATCGGTATCGGCGTCGCGCAAGTGCCCGTCGTTACCACGTGGCCTGCCTTCAGTCCGATACCGTGCCGGGATAGCTCGTTGGCGATCCAGGCAAGCGCGATGCGCGGGTCGCCGAGGACGTTTGCACCGATGCCTTCATGAGTCTCTTTTCCGTCGACCGTGACCGTAACCTTATGTTGCGACAGGTCGGTCCCGCGCCAGGTTTCAGGCATTGCCGGGCCGAGGACAAAATCGTGCGCACAGGCATTGTCGGCGATCAGTTGCGCGGCGCCGGCGCGTTCCACTGGCTCGAAGCGGGAGTCTGGGATTTCGATGGCGGCGTGCAATGTGCCAACAGCCGCCAGTACCTCGTCGACGGAATAGTCCTGGGTGCGGGGCGGCAGGTCGCGGTTCATGCGGAAGGCGAATTCTGGCTCGGCCACGGCGAGGCGGTTGTGTCCGAAGTCGAGGGTGGCGCCATCTTCGAAGACATGCGCCGCCAGCAGCCGGCCGGCGATCGGCCCGTCGACGCCGATATGCGACTGGCCCGCTGCGCTGGTTGCGGCGATCTTCCAGCCAGCGATCGGCTGGCCGCTCAGCGTTTCATAGTACGCCTGGACGGCATAGCCTTCCACACGGTTGGTGGGACGAAGCGGCGCGGGCAGGGCGTCGATGACCGTACCCTCTTGCCAGCACCGCCAAATACTCTCGGCTGCTTCCTTCGCCTGACTTTCGCTTAGCACGGCGTCAGGCCGCCTTTCCCCGTGTCCGCAATGCGCTGACATCGGGCGTTGCGTCGTCCAAGGGCGGCAATTGGTCGCCACCGGAAATACAATCGTCCTGTCCGAATTTGCGACACAGCACGATCAGTTCGTCCGGCGGTGTCCCGACGACTCGCTCGAAGACTTCATGCGCTTCCAGGAACAGTGCTTCCGTCCGCTCCTTTTCATGACCGCGGCCGTCGCGCACTTCCACCGTCATGATGATGGTGCGCTCCTCCGGCTCCGAGGTATAGGAGCGCACGGCGATCCAGATATGTTCCTTGAACCAGGTGCGGGCAATGCAGCCATGCATCGCAGCGCGGATATCCACCCGCTGCTCACGGCCGAGCCATTCCGGTACATCGATTCTGACGATAGGCATAAGCGCTGCTCCTTCACATAACCAATATCAATCCGGTCCAGCGTAGCAAGGTCATCTATGCCGGGGAAGGCGGAGACGAAATGTTATCCATGCTCCAGGAAAGAACGAACCTTCGCGTTCACGCGGGCGGGAAACTCCCAGAGCGGGAAGCCGCCGGCATTCGGTATCGTGGCGCGCCGGCAGTTCGGCAAGGCCGCTTCAAGCGCGTCCGCCGCATCGAGAAAATCGGGTACTTCATGCTCGCCGTTTACGATCAGGACCGGTATCTCTAGCTCGACCAGGAGCGTGTCTATCGGCGGTAATGGGCGGCTGGCGAGCCCCGAATCCAGCCAGGGCTGCCCACCGAATTCGCCGATGAGCGCGCGGTGTTCGGCGGCGCGGCATTCTTTCGGATTGGCCCGCATGACATCGAACCATTCTCCGTCCTGCCACCATTTTTCCCGCGCGGCCGCAATACCTTTTTCCCGGGCGGTCGTCGCGATGTCGGCCAGCGTGTCGTTCACCGATGGCAACGGACGGCCCGGGAATACAGGTCCTTCGAGGATAAGCGAGCGAAAGATTTCTGGTTGCCGGCAGCCGAGCAATAGGCCAGTGCCGGCACCGAGATGTGTGCCCCAGAAATGAGACTGAGTCACCTGTGCGTGGTTCAACGCACCTTCGATGCTGGAGGCATATTCCTCCAGCCCGTACGGCCCCGGTATATCCGAAGACAGCCCATGGCCAGGCAAGTCGATCAGAATAACTTGGTAGTCCGCCTTGAATGCTTCGATCTGACGGGAGAAAAGCTGCCTGTTCTGCGAAACGCCGTGGACCATGGTGATCCAAGGCGCCTGCGGGCCAGCGACCGTGATCGTCTCGTACCGAGCGAGGGAGGGATGATCGCTTGGCATCGGAAATGGCCTACTTTTCGTCGGCGAGTTTGTTGCGCAGCCACGTTAGAAAGGTGCGCACGGCGGGGCGCTTCTGATCGCCCGGCCGGCAAACGAAATAGAGCGACTGTTCTAGTTCGAGCGTCACCTCGCTGATCTGGACGAGTCTGCCTGCCGAGAGATCGTCGGCCGCGAGGAGACGGCGAACCAGGGCTACGGCTTGGCCGTCGATCGCCGCGGCGATCAGCACGCCGGTGTCTCCGTAGCGGTCACCCTCAAGTTTCCCCTCGCCTTCGCTTGCACCGGCTTCTTCAAACCATGGTTCCCAGCTTGGATTGTAGTCGTCATGGATGAGGGGCATTTTTTTGATCGCACTGGCGTCCAATGGAAGCGGCATGCCATCGACCATGTTCGGCGACGCTACGGCGACCAATTCCTCCGCCGCCAACAGGCTCAAATACAGCCCCTGCCAGTCTCCCTTGCCAAACCGCAGCCCGACGTCGACCGGCGCCGCCTGAAAATCAATCAGGTTGTCGTTGGTGTCCAAGAGAACCGAGAGCTCCGGATGCGCTGACCGAAAATCGGGCAGCCTCGGCACAACCCATTTGAGCGCCAGAGACGTGGGAAGCGAGACGGTAATCGTCTTTTCCGTACTGCGCCGCGTTAGGTCGGCGACCCCGCTATGCAAGGTCATGAACGCTTCCTTCGAGGCGCGGAACAGGGTCGCGCCACTGTCCGTCAGTTCCGCACCCTTTGCGGTACGGCGAAAGAGGCGCATGCCGAGATGTTCCTCCAGCCCGCGAACCTGCCGGCTGACCGCGCCATGGGTCACCGCCAACTCGTCCGCCGCGCGGCTGAAATTTCCATGTCGTGCGACCGCGTCGAAAGCCTGAATAGCGCGTAATGAAGGCAGTCTCATCGCATAACTAGTTGTTACCAAAACTCACAGTATGAGGAATTTATATCGATTGTTCGGATCGTGCAAAAGGTTATTTTTGCTACGTCATTTTGAAATAGGCGAAACAAATTTCGCACGCCGTATTTGTAAATATCACACTGCGCTTGACGAAGGCGCTGGTGGGGCTTGGAGGATGCGATGTTTCTGAAATCTATTAATTCACGTGCCGCGGGTTTGATTGCCGGAGGATTTCTTTTCTTCGCAGCGTCGAATGCCAGTGCCAGTCTGTGCAACGGCTTTATTGCGACGAACTGGAATTTAGTCGACGGACCTCTTGAGATTACCGATTTAAACCAGTCCGGTGGATTTATCGGCTGTTCGACTCAGTCGGTTGTGTCGGGGAACGCGAGCTTTACCACGGACGATTTCGAAAACGGGGCTCCTGTCGTGTTCGAGAATGCATTCAGCTATTCGGTCCGCGCGCTCGACGATGACACGATACGGGTGGAGCGGACGGCGACGGTCGAGATTCCCGATCTGGAAAGCGTCTTCCTTTTCCCGGGTTTCACGCTCGAATTGACCGACATCCAGTGGGTGGGTTCCGACGGAAGCATCCAGGATGTGGACCCACTTCCCTTTCTGTTCTCTATCGGAGTCTCCGGATTTACCGCTGACTCGATAACGTTTGCGCTCGAACGAAATACGATCGGTCAATCGCAGTTCACCAACGAGACGTTCGTTTTGACGTCCGATTTCGACATCGTCGTGACGCACAGCGTTCCGGAACCCGGCACGCTCGCGCTTTTCGCGCTGGGCATTGCATGGCTCGGCGTTGCCCGTCGCCGACGTGAGACGACGGCCCGGAAGCAATATAAAAATGGAGAAAGTTGTGTCATTTGATTTGAGATTTTTGCGCGTTGCCGGCCCGCTGGCCGGCGGGCTTCTTTGCCTTGCTGCCTCACATGCCAGCGCCAGCATTTGCAACGATTTTATGGAAACGAACTGGATAGTGAATGGCGGTTCTATGGAGGTCACCGATTTAAACCAGACCGGCGGATTTATCGGCTGTGCGACACAGTCGGTTCTTTCGGGAAACGCGAGCTTCACGACGGACGAACTCGAAGATGGTGAATTTGTCGTTCTCGAAAACGCGTTCAACTATTCTATCAGCGCGCTCGATGGCGACACGATACGGGTGCAACTGGCCGCTACGGTCGATGTTCCCGAAGAGGATGGCACCTTTCTTTTTCCGGGTTTCACGCTCGAATTGACCGATATTCAGTGGACGGACTCCCCCGGAAGTATCGAGAGCGTGACCTTATTACCATTCTCGTTCTTTGTGGAAGTCACCGAATTTACGGCAGACTCGATAACGTTTGGGCTCAACGAGGGTCTCGACGACGGTTTTTCGTTCGGCCAAAATCCGCCACTCACGGGCGAGACGTTTTTGCTGACGGCCGACTTCGGCATTGTCGTAACGCACGCCGTGCCTGAGCCTGGCACGTTGGCACTTTTCGCTTTCGGTCTCGCAGGCCTTGGTGCCGCGCGGTGGCGTGGGGTGATTTAACTGATCCGCAACCCGCGGTCGCCATCGATGGTGACGTTTTGGTCGCGAAACGTTTGGCGGAGGCTTGAATAACAACTGATCGGTTTGTAGTGTTTCTGCGACGTTCTTTGTGAAGTAGGGAGAATACGCAGATGCCCGGACTTAATTTTGCCCGACTGGCGAGCCTGTTTGCGGGCGGTTGTCTATTCTTCGCTGCGTCTGCCGCGAATGCGAATCTCTGTAATGGGCAGATCTCGACAAGCTGGTCGTCGAATTCTGCCTTCACCGTCAGCAATGACACATCGTCAGGAGGCTTTGTCGCTTGCGCCACAGCGTCTGGTTTTTCCGGTGACGTTGAAACCGAAGGTAACGATGCGGCCTTCGATTATACGGTACGGGCGCTTGATGACGACACATTGCAGTTGCGTGTCCAAAGTTCAATCAACCCTGAGCAAGAGAGCGTCTTTGTATATCCGGGATTTACACTCGAATTGACAGACATTGAATGGGTTGGATTGGCTGGTTCGATCCTGGATGTAACGCAAGTGAGTGGCAATGTTTCGTTCTTTGACGTTGACGAATTTACGGCGGATTCGATTACGCTCTCCTTCGGCGATCTTGTTGTTGCGGCGTCGATCTTTGATCCGGAGACGCGTGAATTTTTTGCCGAGTTCGATATTACCGCTGTGCATGGTATCCCAGAACCTGGCACGTTGGCGCTCTTCGCTCTCGGCCTTGCCGGCCTCGGCATTGCGAGGCGCAGAACGGTTTAGTTGATCCGTAGCCCGCCGGCGCCATCGATGGTGCCGGTGCGGCCGCAGAACTCCTCCTGCATCATCGCACCGACAGTATCGGCATCTGTGACGTTCGCCCAGGTGCGTTCGCCATCGTCCAGCAGGCACGCGGCGTGTGCGGTCGTCGGCATGCCTTCCGGGCTGTACATGACGACGTATGATTCCACCGGCGCGCTGCCGTCATGGTCGATGGCAACTTTACGGCGCGGCGTGGCGTCGACCTCTTCCTGCAGGTCGGCCCAGGCGAACGGTTTCTCCGGCGGGGTCGTGGAATAGATGCACAGCGCATGCTTGGTCAGCAGGCCGCCATTCGCCGTTACCAGACCCCGGCTGCCGGGATTGTCGCGCAGCAGGTCGGCAGTGCGGGCGACGGAATGCATCACGTAGTTGTTCAGCGGTCCGCCGGCGAAGGTCAGCCCGCCGGTGACGGTGAGCGGACGGTCCTGCGGAATGCCGATTTCGTTGGCGGAGACCTGAACGGCGGCGGGGAAGCAGCTGTAGAGATCGATATAATCCATGTCCGACACGCCCAAGCCGGTCAGTTCGAACAGCTTCGCGGCGGCGAAGCGAATGGCCGGCGAGCTGTGCAGATTGTCACGTTCCGAGACGTACAAATGGTCCCAGGCTTCGGTGCCGGCGTGGGGGTAGACCCAGCGGTCCTCGGGGATGCCGAGGCTGCGCGCCCTACCGACCGAGGTGAGGATCAGTGCCGCGCCTTGATCGACGCTGTTGTTGGAATTCATCAGCTTCGTATAGGGATAGGAGACCGGCCGGTTCGACGGGGAAGGGGTGCGGATCTCTTCCGCGCTCAGCGGTTTGCGGATCCAGGCGTTGGGGTTGTCGACCGCGACCTTGTTGAAGCCGGCCCACAATTCGGACACGCGCTTCAGGTGTCCATCGACGCTCTCGCCATTGGCGTGGCGCAGGGCGGTTTCGAACATCGGGTAGAACTGGATTGGCAGCTGGATGCCGCGTTTCATCTCGGCTTCGTGGCGCGTGACCTTGTTGCTGCCGAGATACATTTCCGGTGCATCGCCATCGTCGCGGAGTTCCGGGCTGGCGCCCGGTGCCCGGACGAGCGGGTTCCAGTCGAGTTCCAGCCCCGCCTTGCGCGCCCGCGCCTGGGTGCGGCCGCATTCGCCGCCGGTGACGATAATGATGTCCTTCTCGCCGCTTTGGATGTCGAGGAAGCTGCGGTTCGTCATCGCCTGGACATAGTTGCCGCCGAGCGATGTCATGCCGGTTTCCGCGCCGTCTGCGCCGATCCGTGCCGCGACCTGCCGCGCGGGATTGCCATAGCCCCAGATACCGCGAATGACGCGCACCGAATCCGCTTCCTTCAGAATGTTCGGATTGCCGCAATCTTCCGCCGCCGCCTGCACGGCTTCGACCATCAGATCTAGCGGTTCCCTGGCGGCGGCGGGGTCGTCCTCGCGCTGCTCGACCTGTCCGGTGCCGACGAAAATGGGGGTGCGGTCGTCCGTTGCCATGTGTTCCTGCCTGTTCTTATGAATTGCGTGTGAGATAAAACGGGTGCGGCTGCCCCGGCGTCTTGACGCGCAAGGTATAGACTGACGTCACCGCGCACACGAACAGCGTGCACAGGTCCGGTCCGCCGAAGGCGAAGTTGACCGATTGCTCGGGCACCTTGATCGTCCCGATGTGCGTGCCATCCGGCTCCATGACCCAGATGCCGCCGGGGCCGGTGCAATAGACGCGGCCTTTCTGGTCGACTTTCATCCCGTCGGGAATGCCGGGTGCCTGGCCGCTGAGATCGCAGAAGATGCGCCGGTCGAGCAGGTTGCCCTCGGCGTCGATATCGATGGCGTGAATATATTTCGTGCTGCGCGTGTTGGCGATGTACAGCGTGCGCTCGTCGGGCGAGAGGGCGAGGCCGTTCGGATATTCGACCGTCACCACCGCTTTGATGCTGTCGTCGGGTGCGATGCGGTATACGCGCGCGCCGCCCCACACACCGTCCTCGCCTTCGGGTCTTGGCTGTTCCCGCTCGGCGAAGGGCCTGCGCATCGACGGGTCGGTGAAGTAGAGACTGCCGTCCGAGTGACAGATCACGTCGTTGGGACGGTTGAAGCGCCCGCCTTCGAACCGGTCGACCAGGGTCGTGACGGTGCCGTCCAGTTCGGTGCGGCTGACCCGGTTGGCTTCGCCCTCGCAATGGATCAGGCGGCCCTGTAGGTCGAAGGTCATGCCGTTGGCGCCCTCGGTCTTGCGGATCAGCGTGGGTTCTTCGCCGAGTTTCATCTTGTACAGGGCGCCCGGCCGGATGTCGTTGAAGTACCAGTAATCGTCCGGATGCCACAGCGGTCCCTCGGTGAAGACGTACCCGGTTGCCTGCTGCACGGCGTCGGAGGATTCGAGGATATCGGGCAGGTCGTTCATCGTTCGGTCTTTCGGCTCAGAGTTCCATTCGGTAGGCCCGCGCCGCGGCGCCTGCGAAGAGGTCATGTTTCTCCGACGCGGAGAAGTCGGCGGCAATGCGTTTGAAGGCGTTCCAGCAGACCTGATAGCTGCACCAGCGTTTCTGGACAGGGAAGTTGGACTCGAACATCGCCCGCTCTGGGCCGAAGGCGTCGATGCAGGTTTCCAGCCAGGGCCGCCACGCCGCCGCGACTTCTTCGGAACCCGGTGGCACGCTGCGGTCGCCCTCGAAATCCGGCATGCGGATTGGCAGCGCCCCCAATTTGACGGTGACGTTTTCGCGCTCTGCGACCCGGTGGATACGGGTGCGCCAGTCCGCAAAAACCTCGTCGCTTTTGCCTCGGTACGGTCCGCCGAGGATCGGGCTGCCAACATGGTTGAGCACGATGGTCAGGCCGGGCAGGGCGTCAGCCAGTGCCGCAACCTCGTCGAGCTGCGGATGGTACAGCCAGACATCGAGTTCGAGATCCATGCGCGCCAGCACTGCCGCCGCTTCCTTGGTCGGCGTGGCCACGAGCATGCCGGCCTCCGGCGCGACATTGCGAATACGCTCGTCCGCGTCCCAGCCGGTCGAATAGCGCACGCCGCGGAAGCGGCCGCCGGAGGCGGCCATGTGCTTCTCCAGTAAAGGTTCAACGGCTGCACCTAAGGTCATGTCTACATTGCCGAACATCGTGGCACATGCGCGCGTCGGACCGTAGGTGCCGCTGGCGCTCATCGCCGCCTGGCCGGTGACGAATTCCGTCTCGCCAAGCGATCGCTCGTCCTCGGGACCGTCCTGCCGGTACATGGAATGACACTCGGCGAAGACCGTGGCGACGATGTTATGTCCGCTTGCCAAATCTTCCGCCAACTCCGCCATCTGATAGAGATAGCCGTTGCGCAGCCACAGATGGTGGTGCGGATCTACGATCGGCAGATCCGGTTCCAGGACCGCTTCTGCGGTCCCGGCGAGCCAATCGTCGTCTGGGGCGGTTTGTCCCGTGTTCGCGGCCATCAGTCCGGGGCGTCGCAGACTTCCGTGCCCATGTCGGCTGGGACCGAGACCTCGAGCAGCTCGAAGATGTCCGAGGTGGCGGTTTCGTTGTGCGGCGTGCCACCCGGGATGTAGATCGAGTCGCCCGCGGCAACGCGCTCCTTGCGGCCGCCCGCGAACTCCAGGTCGACCCAGCCGCTCAGCATGTAAACGAACTGCCCCTCGCACAGATGTACATGCCAGCCGGTTTCCTCGGACAGGCCCTGCGAGGCGGAGGTGACCTGCGCGCGGATACGGCCGGCGCTGGCCTTGGTGACACCGAGCTCGCGGTATTTCAGGAAGTCGCGCCGGCCGGGCACCATGACCGGGTCGTCGACTTTGGCAACGGCGACGTCGTTCTCTGCATCGGCAGGTACGGTAGCTTGCATGCTCATGTCACTCTCCTGTTCTGGGGGATGGTGCGCTTGCATGAATGGTAGGGTTTGGCTCGCCCGCATTGCAAGAATTATGGCGGCGCCTCGAACGCAATCGATATAAGCTTTCGTTCCAGCGGCACCCGGGTCGCGCTAATCGGTTGAAGTTGAGGGAGAGAAGCTGTGCCGAAGAACGATGCCAGGCTCGATCACGCGGTCGTCTATATCGGCCGCCGTATGGAAGACACGCATGCGATGTTCACCGCACTGGGGTTCGGCCTGACGCCGCGTGGCTATCAGTCGCTCGGTTCGATAAACCATCTGGCGATGTTCGGGACGGATTATCTGGAAATCGTCGGATTGCCGTCGGACGGCACCGGGTCGCGGCCGGATCTCGACAACGCGCCGGTGGGGATCAACGGGCTGGTGTTCAAATCCGCCGATGCGCAGGACACCCATGCACACCTTCAAGCGGTCGGGATGGCGGGCGCCGCGCCGGTCGAGGCGAGCCGCCCCGTGGAGCTCGATGGCGAGGTCAAGACCGCCAGCTTCCGCAACATCAATGTAAGGCCCGACGCCTTCACCGGCGGCCGCGTCTATTTCTGCGAACACCGCACCCCGGAACTGGTCTGGCGCCCCGAATACCAGGCGCACCGCAACGGCGTATCCCAGGTCGCCGAATTCGTCATCGTCACGGCGGATCCGGGCGCCGTAGCGGCCGATTACGCCACGCTGCTGGGCACCGGTGCTGCTGCATCGAAAGGCGACTGGCTTGTCAAAACGGCGGACGTGCAAATCACCATTCAATCGCCGGCGGCCTATGCCGCGCGCTTTGGCGAGTTGGCGTCGGCGACGACGGAACGATCGACGATTTTCGGCGCAATCAAGTTCCGTACCACGGATCTGTCATTGGTGCGGGCGTGTCTGGACATCATGGACCCCGCGCTGCCGCGTCGGGACAGTGATGGGTGTATTGCGGTACGTCTCCCGAATTTCGACTCGGTTCTTGAATTCACAGCATAAGACTGCCGGTGGGCCCGTTAATTTTCAATCGGTAGGCAACGTTGCGCGCGGCCTCGTGCCATATGATAGACTGACGAATATGACCCTTTCACCGGAAGACGAAGCATTCCGTGCTGAGGTGCGCTGCTTTCTGGACGGCGCGCTGACCGACCCGCTGCGGGACGCGGCGCGCAAACGCACCAGCCTGTGGCAGGATATTGGTTCGTCCATGGCGTGGCAGCGCATTCTGCACGCCAAGGGCTGGGCCGCGCCCGACTGGCCGGTCGAGTATGGCGGCACCGGCTGGTCCCTGGTGCAGCGCTACATCTTCGCCCAGGAATGCGTGCGGGCCGACGCGCCGTCGCTGATCCCGATGAGCCTGCGGATGTGCGGCCCGATGCTGATCGGCTACGGCACCGACGCGCAGAAGGCCCGTTACCTGCCGCGCATCTTGAGCGGCGAGGATATCTGGTGCCAGGGCTATTCCGAGCCCGGTGCCGGCTCCGATCTCGCCTCGCTCAACACGCTGGCGGTTGCGGAGGGCGACGATTACATCGTCAACGGCACCAAGATCTGGACCAGCTACGCGCAGCACGCCAACATGATGTTCGCGCTCGTCCGCACCGAGACCTCGGGCAAGAAGCAGGAGGGCATCTCCTTCCTGCTGATCGATATGACGGCGCCCGGCATCACCGTGCGGCCGATCATCAACATCGCCGGCAACCACGAACTCAATCAGGTCTTCCTCGAGGATGTGCGGGTGTCGCAGGCGAACCGCGTCGGCGACGAAAACGATGGCTGGTCGGTCGCGAAATACCTGCTGGAGTTCGAGCGGTTCTCTATGGGCTCGGTCGAACTGCGCCGCACCCTGGACCGGATCGAAGGGCTCGCGGGTCAAACCCGGACCGGCGGCGCTTCATTGATGGACGAGCCGGATTTCCGGCAACGGCTGGCGCGCCTCAAAATCGATGCGATGACTCTCGAAGCGGAAGAGCAACGGGTGCTAGCCAACCTCAGCGCTGGCAAGCGGCCGGGCACGGTGTCGTCGTTGCTGCGCGTGCAGCATTCGGAAACTCAGCAGCGCGCCGATACGCTGGGGATCGAAACCGCGGCCTATTACGCCGCGCCCTATCAGCCCGAGGCGCTGGAGGTCGGGGTCAACCAACAGCCGGTCGGCCCGGAGGACGCGATTGCGCTGATGCCGATGTATCTCAGCAACCGCATGAAGACGATTGCCGGCGGGTCCGCGGAAATCCAGCGCAATATCATCGCGAAGGCGATCCTGGGGCTTTGAGGGGCAGTTGGCAGGAAAAAGTTACCCCCCATCCTAACCTTCCCCCTCAAGGGGGGAAGGGACTAAACCTTCAGAATTAGCTTCCTATTCTCCTCCCCCTTGAGGGGGGAGGATCAAGGTGGGGGTGGACGACGGCAAAGGCTCTGCTCTTATACGATGATCTTTATTGAGGGTGGGGACCCGTAACTATCAGTGATTGCGTTGTGCGACAAATCCGCCCGAATTGCCAGCGCCAGCACCCGATATGCTAGGGTAGGGGCGTTGGCCATCAGGAGACGAACATGAGCAGGACGCTGACCCCGGAAGAGGTGGAGCGCTACCATCGCGACGGCTATCTCGTCATCGAGGACGCGGTACCGCAAGCGCGCCTGCAGCAGGTTATCGCGGAGACCGAGCAGATGTGCGATGTCGCCCGGACCCTCACCGCGGGCACGGCCATGCTCGATCTCGATCCGTCCCATACGGCCGATAAACCGCGCATCCGGCGCATCAAGTCGCATCACGAGCATTCCGACTTCTTCGCCGAATTCGTCGCCGAGCCGCTGATCATGGACCTGCTCGACCCGCTGATGCCGTCCGGCATCCGCCTGCACAATACGAAGATCAACATGAAGTCGGCCGAGGTCGGCGAGTCGGTCGAATGGCACCAGGACTGGGCCTTCTACCCGCACACTAACGACGATGTGCTGGCCATCGGTATCTATCTGGACGACTGCACGGAAGAAAACGGTCCCATGTTCGTGGTGCCGGGCAGCCACAAGGGCCCAACCTACGATCATCACGAGCACGGCTATTTCTGCGGCGCCATTGACCCGGTTGAACTGAAAGACGAGCTCCCCAAGGCGGTGCCGCTGATGGGACCGGCCGGCACCTTGACGATCCACCACGCCCGCGCCTTGCACGGCTCGGCCTTCAACCGCTCCGGCCGCGCGCGCCGTTTCCTGCTGCAGGCCTATGCCGCGGCGGATGCCTGGCCGCTGGCCGACCTGAAAGGTGGGCTGGATGGTTTCAACGAGAAGATCGTGCGCGGCGAACCGACGCTCGCACCGCGCATCGAGCCGGCCCCGATCCGCATCCCGTTGCCGTTACGGCCGGACGCCGTCGTGGGATCGATCTACAGCAACCAGAGCATCCTGGAGAACAAGTTCTTCGACGACGAATTTCAGAAGCAGGCCGCTGAGACCTAAGCATTCCGGCGCGGCAACAGGACAGCGCACAGGATAGCGAGCGCGCCGCCGACGGCCAGCGTGCCGAAGGCGAACCCCCAGGCATAAGCGCCCGGCGCAAGATCGAGCGTCAGTCCGAAGATGGCCGGCGATGCCGCGCCCGCGCCGATGCCCAGCACGGATCTGAGCCCCAGCGCCCGGCCCAGATATTGCGCCGGAACCGCATCCGTCATCGCTGAGGATAGGACGGAAGAATCGCCAATCGTCGCAAACCCGTAGATTGCGGCAACGATCAACAGCAGCGGAACGCTGACATCCGTCAGCCACCCGATGGACGCGGAACAGAGCGCGCCAAGCAAAGCGAAGGCGATCAGCACGCTTCGCGCGCCAAACCGGTCCGCCGCATAACCGGACAGGAAGGACGAGCAGAAGCCCGAGAGATGGAGGACGAGCGCGATCCAGAGACCGAGCTCGATGGGCGACATCGTGCCCCGGGGAAGGATCGCGGCGGTCAGGAACGCCGGAACCCAGGCCCAGGCCTCGAGCAGCTCCCACGAATGTCCGATATAGCCCAGCGTCAGCAGCTTCGAGCGCCGCTTCATGGCCTTGTCAAATACCGCGCCCTGCGCCGGGCCTTCGTCATGGATTTGATCGCGGGCGCGGCACACCGCCAAATATCCGAACCCCCAACCCAGCACCGTGATCAGCGCCGTCGCGAGGAACGCGGCTTTATAGCCGTACAGTGCCAGCAGCGAGGTCGACAGGAAGATGGAAATCACATACCCCGCCGACATGCCGGCCAGCACCCAGCCGACTGCGGACGCCTTCCTGTCCTGCGGTGTGTTGGCGGAGACGAGCATGATCGCGGGCGTATAGGTCCCGCCCTGGAACAGTCCCACCAGAGATACGAATACAACCGCCGTTTCAAACGACCGCGCGAAAAAGGCGAACAGAATGGCCGCGACTGCGGACAGCATCGTGGCAGCGTTGAATACGCGCTTCGCGCCGATACGGTCGCAAAGATAGGACGCGATGAGCAGCGAGAGCGCGAACGCCGCCGTGAACACCCCTTGCACGATCCCCGCATTCGTCGCGGTCATCTGCCATTCCGACAGCAGCGCGTTCAGACAGGCCGGATAGGTCATGAAGACCGCGCTGGTGCAGACGCGCGCCAGCACGAGAAACGACAGGTTGATCGCGCCGCCTGTGGCGGCATCGCGGGCGTGGGTTGTCATGGAACCGATCCGACGTGAGTTCGGCGTAGAGCGAATAACGCGTAATTTCGGTGCTGGATTAACAACGGTCGGTGTCGTTGAGCAAGTGGGTTGCGACTAGAACATTTTGCAAAACACTTCCTCACCTGCAGGAGACCTCTGCGAAATAGTGCTAATGACACCGTTTCACCCCCCATCCTAACCCTGAAATGCCTCTGATGAACATTTCAGCCCACAAGGGGGGAAGGGATAATTAAAGCGGATCAACGGGATATTCTCCTCCCCCTTGAGGAGACCTCTGCGAAACGGGTTCAGGATCGGAGATAATCGTTGGGTTTGGAGGTTGGTGCATAGGTTTGGCGGTTTTTCGCGTTGGGTTTTGGGACGCTCTTGACGAGATCGGCAAGGGACGGTGTCAGGGCATAAGAGTTTCGGCACGTCTCAGGTTCATGGCGATGCACAGGAGATGAAGGTGGGACTGGTTCTTCTGCATCCCCCTGTATCGGGCCCGGCGGTATCGGTAAGACCGCTTCAGAGTTCCGAACAGGCGCTCGACATTAGCGCGGATCGGGGAGATCAGGCGGTTGCGGACCTGTTGCCAGTGCGGCAGCGCCGGTTGGTTCTTATGGCTGCGGTGCATGATCCGGTCCTTGATGCCCCTCGCCTTGAGGCGCCGGCGGCGCTCCTTGTGCTCATAGGCTTTGTCAGCATAGACCGCCCGCTCGTCGCCCTGGATCAGCGCGTCGGCCACTTCGCTCTCATAGGTTTTGGCCGACGTCATCATCGCATCGCGGATCAATTCGGAGCCCTGATCGACGGCGATATGCGCCTTGTACCCGAAATAGGCCGTGCGCCCGCGCCGCGTCCAATCGGCATCCGGATCGAGCGCCGAACGCCCGCCGGAAACACCGGACGGCCGGCTGACCGAAGCCTCGATCAGGGTGGCATCGATCAGTGTGCCCGTCTTCAGCATCAGCCCGTGACGCTCCAACTGCCGGTTCGTTTCCGCCAGAAGCTTCGCCGTCAGTTTCCTCTCTGCCAGCGCCGCCCGGAAGCGCACGAACGTCGTCTCGTCCGGTGTCTCGTCGCTCAACGAGAACCCGCAGAACCGTCGGAACGACAGACGATCCCCCAACGCCTCCTCCAGGTCCGGGTCGGAAAGACCATACCATTGCTGCAGCAAAACCGCCTTGTACATCGACAGCGCCGGATACCCTCTGCGCCCCTTCTTCGAGCGAACCGACTTCAGGAGCTTCTCGAAGCGAGACCAGTCGAAAAGACCTTCGATACGCTCCAGACGTTTATTCGAACCCGCACCCGGCGCCACAAACGCATCCGCAAAGCCACCCTCACCAACCCGCTTCTCACCCATCAAGACCTCCGTCATAGCGATCACTCTAAAGAATCACCGTTTCGACAAAGTTGCTACCCATTTCGCAGAGGTCTCCTTGAGGGGGGAGGACTAAGGTGGGGGTGGACGGCGGCTCCCCTTACTATTTCGCAGAGGTCTCCGCAGGGAGAGGGTAAAAAGACTACGCGAGGCCGGCGGCGGCCTCCACGTAGATGGCGGCGCCCGTGGCGGCATCGCTATACACGGTGTAGCTTTCGGTCTCATCGTCGCCGTCGGTGTCGAGCTCTTCGGTGCTGATGTCCCAATCCTCGCCGACGACGGTGACCGTGTCGTCTGCGTCGCGGCGGACGATAAGGGTGTTTTCGGTTTCGGTCAGGGCGTTGACGCCGCTGGTTGCGGCGAGGATGTCGTCCAGGCCGATGGTCAGGGAGGCTTCGCCGTCGCGCAGATCGAAGCTTTCGATACCGCTGATTGCGTTGTCGTCCACGGCGGTGAGGTCGAGGTCGAAATCGATGACGGCCGTGTCGGTGCCGGCGCCGCCATCGGCCAGGATGAAGCCGTCGTCGCCGAGAACCAGCCGATCGTCGCCGTCCTCGCCGCGTAAGGCGTCCTCGCCGCCGTTGCCGATAATGACGTCGTCATCGTCGCCGCCGTTGATGATGTCGTTGCCGGTCGTGCCGGAAAGCACGTCCGCATCTGCGGTGCCGTCGATCGTGTTCGCGGCTTCGATCGCGACGCTGGTTGTGGCGACATCGCTCTCGACGCCGTTGGCGTCGGTGACGCTAATCTCGATTTCCCGCACGCCGGGCGCCACGTCGTTCGACAGGCTTGCCAGCTCGACGCTCGAGAGTGCTGCTTCGTAATCTTCCAGGGACGCTTCGCCGGACAGGACCAGCCGGTACACACCAGCGGTTTCGTCGAAGCCCTGTTCGGTGATCGCGATACCGAATTCTTCCAGACCGGCAACCTGCAGGATGTCGCCGTCTTCGTAACCGGAGGCGATTTCCAGCGTGGCTTCGGAGAGCGTCGCGTCGTTCGCATCGGCCAGCGAGATGTCCGGTGCGATGGTGATCGGCGTCAGCGCTTCGCCAACGACGGGCTCGAAATCGATGCGGATGACCAGATCGTTGAAGTCGCGGTCGCCCAGATTTTTCAGATCCTCGAAGCCGATGACGAGGCCGCCGGTCTCCGGGTCGATGTTGCTGATCGTGTGCGACCGGCCGTCGGCGTTCAGCTGAATGGCGCCGTCCGCCTCTGCCGTATGGTACACGTAGCCTTTGACCTGATGCTCCACCCCGTCTTCACCGATGAAGAAGAGCGACGGGTTGACGCTGTCGACGGTGGCGTCGCCGTCGCCGTCGCGGAATTCATAAACGCCTTCGCCCCACTTGTCGTAATCGTTGCGGCGGTCGCCGTTGGCGATGATAAAAAACCCAATCTTGTCGCCGGCAGCGACGTCGAGTGCGAAAGACGATTCGCCGGGGTTGAGATTGCCGCCGGACCGGTTGGCGGAGGCGTTCTCCCAGATCAGCGACGCGTCGGTCAGTTGACCGTCGTCGTCGATCTTGTAGTAGCCGACCGTGTTGCGGTAACCGGCGCCCTCGCTCATGAAGGTCAAGGTGACGGCGTGCTCGTTCGCGAGTTCCAGGTCGGACATCGTGACGCCGTTGATCGACGACTGCGTCGTCAGCGTGTGGCCGATCACGGTGGGCTGGGCCTGCGCCGATTGCGCCGTCAGGTTCGCGACAACCGGGGTGCCGTCCACAGGGGTGGCGGGGGTCTCCGCGATGGGCGTATCGTTCGTGCCGTCATCGTTACCCTTCCCGGCGCTCTTTGGCGCGGGCGCCGACGCGGGGGTGGCAACTTTGCTGGCTTCGAAACCGGCATCGTTACCGAAACCGCCGCCGAGATCGACTTCCCGGCTTTCGATATCCGTATCGCTGATCTCTTCGCGCTCATTGACCTGTTCGGTATCGCCGCCCGCCGCCGGTGCGAGGTCGGACAGGGCCTCGGCCAGCTTGTCGAGGTCGGGCTCGTTGCCGTCGGCTTCGGCCTTGGGTGCCGTTTCGTTTTCTTGCGTGGCGCCTTGCTCGTTTTCGGTTTCGTTCTTGTCGTCGGCGTCGCGCTTTCCGGCCGCGCCCGAGTTGTAAAAGCCGTTCGAGATGCTCTTGACCTCGCCGTAGAAGCCGCTGATTTCGGCGTCGCTGAACAGGACGGCCTCGGACGGCGGCGCATCGAAACCGGTCACGGTGGACGTCTCGTTGGCGTCGCTGAGGACGGTGTAGCCCTCATCCGTGACGACGACGATTTCGCCCTCAAGGATGGTGAACTTGCTCTCTTCGCCGGCCGGCTTCACTTCGCCGGCAACCTTGGTGCCGCGGATGCCAATGGTGGCGACGGTGGTCTTTACCGTCATGTCGAGCGGGTTGACCTTCGCGATCTCGCCGCTCGAAAAGACGAACATGCCTTTCAGGATCGAGAAGGACGAGGAGCCCTCGTGGGTGTTGGGGTCGTAGACGAGTTCGTCGATTGCCAGCCGCGCGTCGCCGCCCAGCGCGAAGGTGGTCTTGTCGACGAAAAGGAGGTCGACCGCGCCGCCATCTGCGGTTTCCACGACATCGCCCTGATAGATCGGGTCGCCAGCCTGCAGTTCTTCGCGGACGCCGCTGGCGCGGGCGACGAATACCGTGCCTGCCGTGCTCTGGGCCTGTCCGATCGGCTGTGCGCCGCCGGCACCCATCTGCGCGAACTGGCCGGCGGCTTCCGGCGGGGTGAAGGAATTAACGAGTTCCGGGCTCAGGCGGCCGCCTTCCGGCGTCATCAGATCGGGGGCGGGGTCGCCCAGGAAATAATCCCGCACGATGACTGTTTCGCCGTCGGGACCGGTCAGTTGCAGGTCGTCGCCCTGTTTCAGGAACGTCGCATCGGTGGCAAACTTACCGCTCGGCAGGGTCAGTGTATCCGGCGACGTGGCGTCGATGACGGTCGTTGCACCGAAGGTTTCGCCATTCTGTGGCGTAAATCCGCTGATATTAACGGGTGCAGACATCGCTTATGCCTCCCTCACAGGGCGCCAACCGGCGGATACAGGTGATGTGCTCGTCTCGATCATGTTTGAAGATTATGTCAATTGCCCGGTTTCGACGTCCTTCAAATGGGTGAAGGATTCGACTAATTTGAATTTTTTCGGACTAAAATAACTAATTATAATCAATAGCTTGTACAATTTTCTTAAAATTTTATATGTATTGTTTTAGATCTCCTCGCCCCCAAGGGCATACCGGTAGTTATCCGGTACTTGGATCGCTACCGGTATGCCGGTCCAGCGGTGGGAGAGGGAGGCACTGGACCTCGGGGGGAATGGATTGCGTCAGCGTTCGTCGCGCATTTTCTCGCCATCGATCGCAAAGACACCGGGCTTTTCGTATCCCAGCGCCGCGTTCTCGGCCGTGACCAGCGTACTGCCCGCAAAAACGGCGACAGCCAGGAACAGAATGCTTAATGCGTCTCGCAGCGAAATCATGCTCAATCTCCTATGCGCCCGCCGTTAAGGTTAATCGACGCTGGCAAGGGAGAAGGTAGAGGACAGCTGTTTCAGCCCTGCTTCGCAGGGACGAATTATTGGTTTCAATTGTTTCAGCGTTAAGCCGCTGGTAGCCGCAGCTTCTCGCTATAGGTTTCGACCACCGTATCGAGGTCCGGGATTCGCGTCGTCACGTCGATGGCACGCACGCCGAACAGCGCCGGGTCGAGCGGCATGTCGGGCTCCTTGCCGGCCGCGAGGTCCTTAGCCATTTGGATGAGCTTGCGCCGGGCGGCGATGATGGCGACATCGGAGGTGCCGAGATGCTCGTTTTCGCGGTCGACGATGGGGCCCATGCTTTCGACGATGGCGCGGTCCTGATTGTTGATGCCGGGCATGCCGGTGGCACTGCCCTGGCGCTGTACCGCGCGGTCGAGGCCGTATTCGTTCGACTTGTTGGTGATCGGCACGTAGCTGCCGGGGATCGTCCGTGGTGCGGCGCCGAGGCCGGTTTCCAGATAGTCGCGCTCTTCCTGGGTCATCGGCGCTTCGGGGTTGTAGGAGGTGCCGAAAACGAAGGTGTTCTCGTCATCGATGGGGATATAGGCGCGCGAGGAAATCGGGTATTTCGGGTGCGGGATGATCGAGTTGCTCGGCAGGACCCACTGCGTGACGCGCCAGTTGTATCCCTGATCGCCAAGATCGCGCTGCGAGCCATAGAAATAGCCATAATCGGTATCGCGCACATCCAGTGTGGGCATCCCATCTTTCTGCCAATTCGCCGACGCGGCGGCGAGGCCGGGCGAGAGCGCTGAATAATCGTCGGTGCGGTGCAGGAAGGTGGTGTGGCAGGTATCGATCTCGCCCTCGAATCCCTGCATGTAGTTGGCATTGTAGAGCCACTTCTTCTGCCAGCGATGCTCCGGCGGCAGCAGCGCCCATTCGAATTCCGGCAGCGGCGGCTTGCGTTCCGCTGGGCCCATATAGACCCATATGTAACCGCCCCATTCGGCGGCGGAATAGGTCTTGGTGCGGACCTTGTGCTTGAAGTCGGTCTCCGGCCGCTCGTTCGGCATTTCAGTGCAATTGCCGTCCACGTCAAACTTCCAGCCGTGATAGACGCAGCGGATGCCGCATTCCTCGTTCCGCCCAAAATAGAGCGAGGCGCGGCGGTGCGGGCAGAGCTCGTCGAGAATGCCGATCCGCCCCTCGGTGTCGCGAAAGGCGATCAGGTTCTCGCCCAGCAGGCGCAAACGGACGGGATCGCAATCGGGGCCAGGGAGTTCTTCTGGGATCATGGCGGGAATCCAGAAGCGACGAAACAATTCGCCCATCGGCGTACCCGGTCCGACCCGGCACAGTAGTTCGTTATCTTCCGGTTTCAGCATGTTGGCCTCGCGGTCCTCGACATGAATATCCTTGTAACGCCAAGAGTTGCGCGTATTAGCGTTCGCTACAAGTACCCCTTGCTGTCTCATTGATGGTCGGCGTTAACAAACTGTTAACGAAGAATTAACCCAACTTACCTTACGCTGTATTTCGAACGCCGATATCGCTTAAAGCGTTTGAAAACAACCAGTGTCGGCATTTGGGCAGAGATCGCATCTGATGGATCGCTCGCAGCTTCGCAACATGATCGATTCCGGCCGCGCTATCGCGATGGATTGCCATGCGATTGGTAAATCGATCCCGGACGACGACGCCATCGGCAAGCTGTTCAAGACCCGCATCATGAACAATTCGGTGCTTATGAAGCGCTATGAGCCGGCGTTGCAGACGGCACGTCAGCCGGTCGTCGTAACCACGCTTGTGTACTTTCCTTACGATTTTGAAAATATTTACGAGGGTGGCGAGTCGCTGAATTTCAATGATGGTGGATTTCACAACGCCCTAACGTTCAAGATCACAAAAGGCAACACCGCATCGGATCTGCAGGAAAAAATCGAAGCCGATATAGCTGTTCTGAATTTGGTCAATTCAATGCACAGCCTGGATCCCTTTTTATTCAAGAGCAAAGCGGAGCAGCGTGACGCTGGTGACAGCATCCACGATGCCTATTACGCGATTTCGGCGAAGGAATGGGACAAGATCCGAATGCCCATCCGCGAGAAGATCCTGAAGCTGGTTACCAAAGCGCTGGGTTCGTCCGGCGGCGATGGCGACAACACGGCACGCGAACAGTATGTCGAGCGTTTCCTGATGAAGATTTGGGAGGCCAAGGACGTTCAGGGTATCGAGCCCTTTATTCAGGCCATGCAGCTCGAACCCGAACGGGCGCCGGAGGTTTTCTTCGCCTGGAAAGCAGTCTGCTATTATCAGGTCCGTTTCGGTGACCTTCTCGAGGCGCTGAAAACCATGTTTCAATGGGTTGGTCATAGCCAACTTTGTTTTCCCGTCGACCATGTGAATTTGGGGGACGAAGAGAAACAAACGATCAAAACGAAACGCAGCATTCTTCGGGAGAAAATGCGGGAAGGCTATATCGGCGCACACAGGGTGCTCAGCGAGTACGAGCACAGCTATAATGAGTTCGTCGACAACGACCGCCCGCAAACATTTATGAGTTTTCTGGAGAACGCCGAAAATTCATACCTTTTGCTGGCGAACCATGTGTCGGTCGCCACGCACAGCGTCAATTTGTGGAAATGGTATGTAGAGCAGTACGGTGGAGAAATGCGCAGCGGACAGTTCAATGAACTGTTCGAAGGTTTGAACAGTTTGTATGGCGTTGCGCTCGAAAAGACGAAAGAACTCGCCTAGCGCGCGTCCGCACGCTTCCCTAGTAACTTTGTAGAATGTAGTTTGTCGCCACCGGCTAGAGGCATGCGAACCCGGAGGAGGCGTGATGGCACAGGCGGCGCAGCAGGTAATACCCAAGACGATCTCCACTGTACGGTTAGGGCGGAGCCTGGCGGGGGAAATTCGCGATATCGACCTGTCGCGGCCGCTCGATGACGCGACCTTCGCGGCGGTGCATCGCGCCTTTCTTGAGAACGAAGTGCTTATCTTCCGCGATCAGGATATTTCCTCAGATGATCTCATGGCGTTCGGACGGCGGTTCGGGCCGCTCAGCGTGCATCCATTTTCGCCGACGATGGCCGAGGCGCCGGAACTGATTGTCCTTGACAATCATCGCGACAATCCACCGCGGCTGACCGATATCTGGCATAGCGACGAGACTTTCCGCGAAACGCCACCGCTCGGCACCATGCTGCGCTCGACCATCACGCCCCGTATCGGCGGTGACACGATGTTCGCCAGCATGTCGGCTGCTTATGACGGGCTGGACGACCGTACGCAGCGTTTTATCTCCGGCCTCGAAGCCGTGTCGGACTTTAAGCCGTTCCGCACCCTGCTTGGCAACGATGCGGAAAGCCGCAAGAAATTGCACGAGCTTGAAGACAAATTCCCGCAGCCCTGTCACCCTATTGTCCGTGTCCATCCGAACAGCGGCCGTAAAAGTATTTTTGTTAATCGCCAGTTCACCATTGGCATCAAAGGCATGAAGCCGTCCGAAAGTGGGCCGTTGCTGGAGATGCTGTTCAACCTCGCCAACCAGCCGGAATATCAGTACCGGCTGCAATGGCAGCAAAACACGTTGGCGTTCTGGGACAACCGGGCGGTACAGCATTATGCCATTCACGATTACTACCCGCAGCGCCGGCGCATGGAGCGGGTGACCATTGCCGGTGACAAACCCTTCGGCATTGATGCGCCATACGATGGCCCGGTTATTGGGCGCCCAGACATCGAACTGATCGACGCCGATACGCCGCCCGCGACTGACGCAACGCCAGTACGCGCGTACAAGCAGCATTAGGGAGTCGGTTCCTCGCGGTTTGTGTTGCGCGGCTAAATCGTCTAGGTGATTGCCATCGGCACACACAAATAAGGCGAGGCATCGGCATGACGAAGAACCGCAAATCCTACGAGGATTTCCGCAGCTACAAATGGTTCGGCGCGGATGATCTGCGCGCCTTCGGTCATCGCTCGCGCGCCATGCAGATGGGCTATGACGCCGCGGACTGGACCGGCAAGCCGATAATCGGCATTGTCAATACCTGGTCCGATATCAACCAGTGCCACGCACATTTCAAGGAACGCATCGAGCCGATCAAGCGCGGCATCTTGCAGGCGGGCGGGTTCCCGATTGAACTGCCGGCGATCTCGCTGTCCGAGCCGGTCGTGAAACCGTCGACAATGCTGTACCGCAACTTCCTGGCGATGGAGACGGAGGAGCTGCTGCGCTCGCACCCGATCGATGCGTGCGTGCTGATGGGGGGCTGCGACAAGACCACGCCGGGCCTGATCATGGGCGCGCTATCGATGAACATCCCCGCGATCTATTTCCCAGCCGGGCCGATGCTGAACGGCAATTGGAAGGGCAAGACGTTGGGCAGCGGATCGGATTCCTGGAAGTACTGGGACGATCTGCGCGCAGGCAAGATCACAAAGGACGATTGGATCGAGGTGGAGGAGGGGATCGCGCGCTCCTTCGGTCACTGCATGACCATGGGTACGGCCAGCACCATGACCTCGATTGCCGAGAGCCTGGGCTTTGTGCTGCCGGGTGGCGCGTCGATTCCAGCACCGGATGCCAACCACATCCGTCTCGCAACGCATAGCGGCCGCCGGATCGTGGAAATGGCGTGGGAGGATCTGAAACCGAGCGACATTCTGACCCGCGAGTCGTTTGAGAACGGTATTGCCGCGGCGATGGCGATGGGCTGTTCCACGAACGCGATTATCCATGTCGTAGCGATGGGGCGGCGGGCCGGATTCGACATCAGTCTCGACGATTTCGATCGGATCGGCCGCGAAGTGCCGGTAATCGCCAACATCCGGCCGAACGGCACGACCTATCTGATGGAGGATTTCTATTACGCCGGTGGTTTGAAGGGCATGCTGAAGCGGATTGAACCGCACCTGCGCACCGATGCCATGACCGTTACGGGGAAATCGATCGGTGAGAACCTCGCCACGGCGGAAGTCTATGACGACGACATTATCCGGACACTCGATAATCCGATCTATGATTCCGGCGCACTGGTGGTTCTTAAAGGGAACCTGGCCCCGGATGGCTGTGTGATGAAGGTCTCGGCAATGGACAGAAAGTTCCTGAATCACACCGGGCCGGCGATGGTGTTCGACGACTACCCGGCGATGAAGGCGGCCATCAATGACGAGAATATCGATGCGACCGAGGACACCGTTCTGATCCTCCGCAACGCCGGGCCGATGGGCGGCCCCGGCATGCCGGAATGGGGCATGCTTCCGGTGCCGACAAAGCTCGTAAAGCAAGGCGTTCGCGACATGATGCGCATTTCCGACGCTCGCATGAGCGGCACCAGTTATGGCGCCTGCGTTCTGCACGTCGCGCCGGAGTCCTATGTCGGTGGACCGCTGGGGCTCGTTCAGACCGGCGACATGATCACCGTCGATGTCGAGAAGCGGTTGATCCAGATGGAAGTCGACGATGCCGAACTCGAACGCCGCAAGGCGGCGTGGAAACCGCTGCCGCCGCGGTTTGAGCGCGGCTACGGCTACGTGTTCTCGAAACATATCGAGCAGGCGCCGGACGGCTGCGATTTCGATTTCCTGAAGACGGAGTTCGGTGCGCCGGTCGCCGAGCCGGATATATTCTGAAGCCTCGTTTGCGCGCAAAGGTTTTTCCCCTCACCCAGCCCTCTCCCCGAGGAGAGGGGACTATGCAGCCGATACAACAAATGAAGCCTCTCCTCGGGGAGAGGGTTGGGTGAGGGGAGAACCGCTAACCTTGTCAGTTCTTTGAAAGTGGAATCCATGACCGACACCCTAACCGCCGAAAACCGCGAGCGTCTCAAGACTGTCAGCGCGGCAACGATCACGACGGCGCTGTTCAAGCGCGGCCTGCGCAACACATTTATTCAGGATGTCCATCGCGTCGGCCCGTCGGGCAGGAACATGGTCGGCGAAGCCTTCACGCTGCGCTATATCCCGGCGCGCGAAGATCTGGATACGCTCGAGGGGTTCAAGGATCCGGAACACCCGCAGCGCAAGGCGGTCGAGGCCTGCCCGCCAGGTCATGTGATGGTCATCGACAGCCGCAAGGATGCGCGCGCCGCATCGGCGGGCAATATCCTGGTGACGCGTTTGATGAAACGCGGCGTCGCCGGTGTGGTGACGGATGGCGGATTTCGCGATGCGCCCGAAATCGCCGCGCTGGATATTCCGGCCTACCACCATCGTCCATCCTCGCCGACAAACCTCACCCTGCACCGCGCCGTCGACATCGACGTACCGATCGGCTGCGGCGATGTGCCGGTGTTCCCGAAGGACATCATCGTCGGCGACGGGGAAGGCGTTGTGGTCATTCCGGCGGCGATGGCGAACGAGATCGCCGAAGAGGCGTTCGAGATGACGGCCTTCGAGGATTTCGTCGCCGAGGAAGTGATGAACGGCGCGACGATTGTCGGCCTCTACCCCGCGACGAAGGACGAGACGCACGCGAAGTTCGCGGCATGGCGAAAAGAAAATGGCCGCTAAGCGGTCTCGATCCGCAAACCGGCCTGATGCAACAGCGGCATCACCATTTTGCCGAAGAAGTCGAGGTCGGGCAGGAAGTCGTAGAAGTTGATTTGCATGCCGTCGCAGCCAGCGCGTTTTAGTTTGATAAACCAGTCGACGATCTGCTCCGGCGTGCCGACGAGATGCACGTTGCCCCCGACGGCCCAGTTCTCCTTCACATGGCCTTTCCAGGAGGACTGATCGCCACCCATGAAGGTTTCGACGAAGTTGTCGAGTGCGACTTCGTCACGCTGATCGAGGATGCGGTGATACTGCGCCCAGGCCTCTTCTTCCGTTTTGCGGCAAATGACATGCGGATTGATCATGATCTTGACCTTGCGCTTCTTGGCGCGCGCGGCCTGACGAATTTTTTTGGTCAGCGGCGGCAGAGTTTTGCAGGCCGCGGCCGCGTCGGCGCCGCCGGGACTGGTGACGAAGATAATGTCGGAATGGCTGGTGGCGTATTCGATGCCGGCGGGCGACGATCCCGCATTGACCATGACGACGGATTTGTTGACCGGCTTCGGCGCGACGAACGCACCGTTGGTATGCCACCACTGGCCTTTATAGCTAAGCTCTTCGTCCTCCGACCACAGCCGCCGCATGATCGTCGTGAACTCGGCGGCCATCGCATAGCGCTTGTCGTGTTCGATGGGATCGAGTCCGAACATGCGAAACTCGCTCTCCTTATACCCGGTGACGACATTCAGTCCCCAACGGCCACCACTCATATGATCGATCACCGCGCCGTACTTCGCCAGATGAAGCGGGTGCCAGCCATAAAGGATGTGCACGGTCGCGATCAGCAGCACGTTCTTGGTAATCGGCGCTAACCCCGCCGATGTGATGAAGGGATCGAGATTGTTCTCGCGGAAATTGATGTCGCCGCCGTAGCCGCCTTTGCCCATCCATTGCGCTAAAGCGAAAACGATATCGAAGCCGAGCCGGTCTGCCTTGCGGGCGCATTTGGCGTTGTATTCGAAATCCCACGACGTCTTGCGCGGCGCTTTCGATGGGCTCCACGCCCCTTCCTGGTGCGGCATGAACAGGCCGAGCATCAGCGGTTGTTTGCTAGCCCGTTCGAAGGCCGTGGACGAGGATTTTGGGCGCGTGGTCATGATGGAGTCTATGCGTCCGACTTACGCATACGCAATACGCAAAGACAGAGCTGTTGTTACGCTAACGCACATACAAGCTTCAAGTGAAACGGTGCAGAACCCTCTCCTTGGGGAGAGGGCAGGGTGTGGGGAGAATTATGGTTGTTGTGTATTCAAGCTATTAACTCACAGACGCTCACCGATCTTCCCCTCACCCCAACCCTCTCCCCAAGGAGAGGGAGATATGACTCTGGCTGACTGGCAGTGTTGGTCCGCGCGGGTATGATGAGGCTAGCGAAATACAAACGATGGGGAGGGCGCACATGGCGCGCATCGACTACGTAGATCCGGCGAACGCAACCGAGCGGACCAATGACCTGCTGAAAAAGCTAGGACACAAGAATATCTTCCGCATGCTGGGCCATTCGGAGCGGCATTTCGAAACCTATGTGCGTATGGGCAATGCGATCCGGTTCAAGGGCTCGCTCGACCCGGTTCTGCGCGAGCTGGCGATTACCCGCACCGGCATCTTGTGCGATGCAGAATACGAGATCGTCGCCCACAAGCGCATCGGCAAGGACGTCGGCGTAAGCGACGAAAAGAACGCCGCGCTGGAAGAGGGCGCCTCATCGGACGCCTTCACCGAGCTGGAAAAGGCCGTGCTGCGGTTCACCGACGACGTGGTGCAAAACGACCGCGCGAGTGACGCGACCCTCAACCCGCTCGCCGAACAGCTCAGCTCGGCCGATCTGGTCGAGCTCTACCTCGCCATCGGCTTCTACATCATGACCTCGAAGTTCCTGCGGACGTTCGATGTGGATATGCAGACGGTTTAACGGAGCAGCTTAGGTCACGGTTCGAACTTGCGCGTGTACAGCTTGATTTGCGCCGCGCGCACACACTTACACCAAACAATCCTAGGCTAAATATTGCCAACGCCGTTGGTTCCGATACCTTTGCGGATGGCGAGAAGCGAGCGAACGTAAATTGAGAATCAGACAGTGCAACGCCCGAACCGAAGACGACTGTATTGTCAACTAGCGATAGTGTGGCGAGAGAGAGTGAGCTGAAGTCGAGACTATCGCCAGATTGGTTGCTGGCGAATGCTGCGGCGACCTCATCGGGGTTCCGCAAGACAGGGATGATGATTTCACAAACTAATCCGTCTGTGCATCCATGCGTCAGTTCCGGTTGCGAATCGAAAGCTCCAGCGGAGGTGTTTATCAAGACTTGCTCCAGCAACGCACCAGCTGCTTGGTTGGCGGCGGTAGCGTTTGGCGGATTTGGAGAAATAATTATTACTGAACTTGTAGTTAAAAATGGTGATGTCTGAGCAGAGAAATCGAAATCTTGTTGTTCGCAATTACCAAATGCGTCAAAGCACGTGCCATCTACGAACGTGACGTCGAATAGGGAGCCACCGATTTCCACGTTTCGTGCGCCCCGTAGCTGGCCATTCGCGTCAACATTCAGGATCGCGGCTTCAGTTGCAGTGGTCAGTAGGCCTAACGCTGCCAATCCGATAAATATCGCGACTGAAAATAGTCTAATTACTTGCATTTTTTTCATTTCAATTAGTTTGAAGAATTTGAGTATAGTTTTTACGGTATAATATTAAAAAAATTATCGCAATAAGGGAGTTTAGTTTCCTATAGAAGTGATATTTCGCCGATGCCATTATGCGAAATGACCGCCCTTGCGACGGGACTTCCAAGTCGCTCGCCGAATGGCTAAGTGCGGCCGATCTGGTCGAGCTTTACCTCGCCATCGGCTTCTACATCATGACCTCGAAGTTCCTGCGGACGTTCGATGTGGATATGCAGACGGGGTAGCGATCGATCACATTCAATCTGCGTTGAATTGGAGACTAATTGCAGCCGCATTTTATTTAATATCGTGCTGCCATTCCCGCTTGAATTTTGAGCGATAGCGTGTCGCGCCGGGGCTGCTGAGGAATTTGGCGACTGTTTCGCCGGTCCAGTTGCGACCCTTGCGGGTGGTGATGCCGGTTTCATTGAAATACGCGGCGATGGCGTCGGGTGTGGTCATGCCCATTGCGGCGGCGCCTTCAATCCGTGAGACAATGTTCCGGACGAACGATTCGATCTCCTCGCGTCGCTGCGTGGCTGTCTTCGGGGGCGAATCTGTGTTTTCGGCGGGTGCTGCGCCTTCGGGGAGTGGCTGGTCCGGGGAGGGAGTGGCCTTTCGGCCCAGGAGTGTGCGGAAAAAACGGCGTATCAAATCCATGGTTCTTCCTCCGCTGTTAGGGTGCCGCCGGCTTCGCCCGTGTTGAGCGTGCCGGCTGGTTCGATTATTAAGACTTCGCATTCCGTGTCGGCGACCGGCTTGTGTGGGACGCCTTTCGGGACGACATGCAATTCGCCCGCTTTCAGGGCGACGTCGCGGTCTTCGTATTTAATGGTTAACGCGCCCTTGTATACGATGAACATTTCGTCCGTATCATCGTGCTGGTGCCAGACGAATTCGCCCTGGACTTTCACCGCTTTAACGTGGAAATCGTTAAGCTGCGCCAGGATATGCGGCGACCAGTGCTTGGCAATCTTGCCGAACTTGTCGTCCAAGTTGATCGCGCTTGGGCTGTATTGCTCGGTCATCGCTCGGTTTCCTTCACGTGCCGGGGCTTGCCGGTATATGGGGTTGCCGCGCGGTGATCCAAGAAAAATGCTTGGTTAATATGTCGCGCTGTCGGATTCTTGCTCCCTGGCGCTAGCTTGGGTTATGGTTATCGGACCCTTTTACCACGCATGGTGCCCGCGCTGCTGTTGTGAGCCGCGGCCACCGTTACACGAGAGGATGTTCATGAGCCAGGTACTCGAAGAATTCGCAGCGGAATGCCGCCAACATTTGAAAGATGGACCCAGCGATACCGCGCTTGAAAAGGTTGTCGGTGGGCTGAAGAAGGTTCTCGTTAATCAGGACGTGATCGAGACCTATTTTCCGCCGGAAAATAAGACCGAGCGCCAGGTGATCTATGAAGATCCGGAAATGGGCTTCTGCATCCTGGCACACGTCAATACCGGCGCAAAAACCAGCCCGCCGCACGACCATGGACCCAACTGGGCGATTTACGGTCAAGTCGAGGGCGAGACCGAAATGACCGAATTCGAATGCGTCGAGCCCCCGAAGGACGGTCTGCCGGGTAAAGTAAAGCCAGTGAAGACCTACAAGATGACCCCGGGCTCTGCGGTTCACTACAATGTCGGCAAGTTGCATGCGCCGGAACGGGTGGCGGCGACGCGCCTGCTCCGCATGGAAGGCAAAAACATGGACGGTGTGACTCGCGACGCGTTCGTGAAGGTTGCGGACTAAGTCAATTCCGGATTGCGGCTTGCCCGCACGGAATGAGAGAGCGGTGGTCCAGACAGGGCCACCGCTTTTAGCGTTCTGGCCTAGACCGGACCGGGGTTTGTCGGAATCGCCTTTGGCGATCCGACGACCGCGAGAGTCTGGTCAACTAACCTGAAAATAGAGCAAATTCACAGGAATAGACGGAACGGGAAACAGTTCTGCCTATTATTGATTTGACCTAGCGTGAGATGGGGAAAGCTGGTCGTATGAAAATTGCCATCGTTGGCGCGGGTATCGTGGGGCTCAGTACCGCCTGGGCGATGATCCGCCAAGGACATGAGGTGATCGTTTTCGATCAGGGTCCTATTCCGAACCCCCGATCTGCTTCGTTCGACCAGCATCGGATGATCCGCCCGCACTATGGAAACCAGACCGGCTATACTCGTATGGTCGGTGAGGCGCACGACGCCTGGCACCGGCTCTGGGATGATTTGGGCGCGAATCATTTCGCTGAAACGGGCGTGCTGGCTGTCGATTTTGGCGACAGCATCTGGATGAAGGCAACGCAGCAAGCGCTGGAAGAAACGGGCACAGCTTTCGAAACCGTCGATCGGCAGGGGATAGAAGCCTACGCGCCAGCGCTTGCCACGCAATCCGGGACCTGGGCTCTGCATGCGGCCAAGGCTGGCGTTCTCTTCGCGGACCGGATCGTCACGGATCTCGCGTCGTGGCTTGCGAGGAACGGGGCAAGCCTCCGGCCCAAAAGTATTGTTTCGAATTTGGATGCGGATGCCGGCCAGTTCACGCTGGGGAATGGGGAACGTGTCGCGGTCGATGAAGTCGTGGTTTCCGTGGGCGCTTGGGTAAGCAGGCTGCTGCCGGCCCTTGCGGATCGCGTGACGCCGGTCCGCTCTGTCGTGGGATATGTCGCGCCGCCGGATGCATTGCAGGCATTGTGGGCTGACGGACCGGCATTGTTTCTGATGACCCCGTCGGCGCATCTTTACTGTCTTCCGCCTGTTTCCGGCAGCGAGCTAAAGTTTGGAGGTGCTCCGCTGTTGCATCCCGGCGACCCCGACCGGCCGGTGACTGTTGACGCCGAAGAACTAAGGCAAATTGGGCACGCGATTTCACCCTACTTGAAAGATCCCAACGGTCACCGAATGATAAAGGGGGCTGGTGCGTATTACGCCGATCCTGATGATAAGAGGTTTATTATCGAAAGATACGGTCGCGCGACCGTAGTCACTGGATGTGGGGGGCGCATGTTCAAATTTGGGGCATTGGTAGGACAGCGTGTTTGCGACCACCTGTGCAATACACTGAGTATCGAAAGGTTGTCGGCTTGGGCGCGCGCTGTTGCGTAAATATTTACCTTTTGTGCCTTATGCCAAAACTGAAAACTGGATGAATTTATTCTTCCAATGCAAAACGGGAAAACGATGCGGATAGGGACACGAAAAAGCGCCATGGCGATGGCGCAAACGGAAGAAGTCATTCGTCAGCTCCAGTCGCACTGGCCCGATTTGTCTGTCGAAGTAGCGGACCAGGAAACACGGGGAGATGACGATCAAAGAAGCAAGCTTGCTGTCCATGGCGGTAAGGGCGGGGCCTTTGTATCGGGCATCCACGAAGGCATTCTGTCGGGCAATCTGCAGATGGGCATGCATTCGCTAAAAGATATGCCGGGCAACGAGGAAACTCCGGGTTTGGTCATCGCGGCCTACATGAAGCGCGATGATACGGAGGATGCACTGCTGCTTCGTAGCGATCTGCAATTGGACGAATTCAAAGCCTCCAAAGGCAAAGGTTTTAAGGTCGGTACGAACGCGGTGCGGAGAGCGGCATTGATCAGGCGTTTGTTTCCCAAAGTGGAGGTTATCCATTTTCGGGGTGCAGCCGATACCCGCATCGATAAGCTGGAAAACCGGATTCCGCAGCCTTTGCCGGAACCGCCCGGTGGATCGGTTGGGCCTGCCGATGCGTTGATCCTGGCAAAGTCGGGTCTGTACCGGGTCGGTCTCGAAAAGCACATTGCGCATGTGTTTTCACGAGTGGAAATGCTGCCGGCGGCGGGCCAAGGAATCGTCGCCGTCGAATGTGCGGAAACGGATTGGGAGACACGGCGGATCTTGGCCGCGATTAACGACAAGGCGTCGGAAGCGGCGGCCCTGGCGGAACGCGAAGTCCTTTGGATTCTCGACGGGCACTGCAATTCGCCGATCGCCGTGCATGGCGAGCTGTCCAGCGGCGCCATGAGTTTGACGGGGCAGGTCATGAGCCTCGACGGTCAGCGGCTGATTGAAAGCAAAACGACGGGACCCGCGAATTTGCCGAAAGATCTTGGCCGTACGGTCGCTATGGATCTTATCCGGCAGGGCGCCCATGAGCTCATTGAGGAGTCGCGGGTCGACTGAATTTGCATCGCGGTTTATCGTCGGTTCCAGGATCCCTCTGAGGGCATAGATACCGATGTTTGACTTCCTCGTTGCGCAGGCGGCTTCGCATGCAAATCTGAAACTGCATTGCACCTATGGCCCGGTGTATTTCACCCTTCGGTTTGGTGACAGTTCAATCTATGCGGCCGTCGACTCGTCGGGCGTGCGCCTCTCCGCGACACCGTTGGAATGCGACGCGGATTTTACGCTCGCGGCTTCGGTGGAGGCCTGGGCCGAACTGCGCAAGCCGGTGCCGAAACCGGGCTTTCAGACGCTGTCGGCGATGCGACGGACACGCAACCTCATCGTCACAGGTGATATGACGAAATTCTTCCAGCATATGATGCTGCTGGAGTTGCTGTTCTCCAATCTCAGTGGCGATGGACGTGCCGACGCGGAAGCATTCGACGCCCCGGAGATTGAAGCCGTAAACGGCCGCTATCTGCGACTGAACCTCGAGGGCAAACCGCACCGCCTCTATTTTGAAGAGGCGGGCAAGGGCATTCCGCTGATCTGTCTTCATACGGCAGGCAGTGATGGGCGGCAATTCCGACATATTTTGAACGATCCCGAGATCACCGACCGGTTCCGGGTGATTGCTTTCGACCTGCCCTGGCATGGGAAGTCCTCGCCGCCTGCCGGGTTCGAGGCGGAGGTTTATAAGCTGACGACGGACCGTTATGTGGGCGTCGTCATGGCCGTGGCGGATGCGCTGAAGCTGGAACGGCCTGTGGTGATGGGTTGTTCCATCGGCGGCCGTGCGGTGCTGCATCTAGCATTGCGGCATGGCGAACGTTTTCGAGCCGCAATCGGTCTACAGTCTGCACTTTATGCGCAGGACGTTAGCCTCGGCGATCCGCAGCCGGAGCGCGCGCTGCACCGGCCCGATATTCACGGCGGTACGCTCGCCGGCGCGTCGATGGCCGGGATGATCGCGCCACAATCGCCACCTGCCGAGCGCTGGGAAACGATGTGGCATTATATGCAAGGTGGTCCGGGTATTTTCCTCGGCGATATCCATTACTATTTCAAGGACGGTGACTTACGGAACGGACTGGCAGACGGTTTGAAGGACAGCCCGTGCCCGCTTTACCTGTTGAGCGGTGAGTATGATCCCTCCGCCACGCCTGAGATGGGCCGCGAGGTCGCGCGACTGGCAAATGCCGTCCATTTCGAAGTGATGGAAGGCATGGGGCATTTCCCCATGTCGGAAAATCCGGCGCTCTTCCGGCGTTACCTACTGCCGGTGCTAGACAAGATTTTGGCTGCGTAACGAAACGAGGTTCTCCATGATCGACCCCCGCACCCCCATTCTTGTCGGCAGCGGCCAAGTTTCCGATTTTGACACACCGCCGGAGACCGGCCAGTCGGCAATCGACATGATCGATCGTGCGGTCCGGTTGGCCGCTGCGGATACGGGCGCGGGGGAGGAGCTGCTTCAAGCACTCGACTCGATCTGCATTCTGCGTCTCTACACGGATACGAGCTGGCGCTTTCAGTCGCCGTTCGGGAAATGTGCGAACCCGCCAGCCGCTGTTGCCAGACGCATCGGGGCTGCGGCGGCACGACTGCAATACACCTATCCTGGCGGTAACATGCCGCAATTCATGGTCAACCGCACCGCGGAGGAGATCGCGGCGGGTGAGATCGAGCTGGCGCTGATTGCAGGCGGCGAGGCGCTGCGCACGATGCGCGGCGCGCGCAAGGCAGGTATCGAGATCGACTGGAACGAGGACGCGGACGGCGACTACGCCGAAATCGGCGACCCGCGTGTCGGCGTCAGCGACTATGAGGAACGGCACGGGATGCGCGCGCCGATCATGATGTATCCGATGGTCGAGAATGGCATCCGCGCCCATCGTGGCCGGACCGTGTCCGAACATCAGCAGGCGATTGGCCGCATGATGGCAGGCTTTGCGAAGGTGGCGGCGGCCAATCCTCTCGCGGCACGGCGTGAGGGCTATAGCGCCGCGGAGATTACGTCGGTTAGCGAGGACAACCGGTATATCGGCTTCCCCTACACCAAGTTGATGAATTCCAATCCCTATATCGACCAATCTGCGGCGGTCATCATGACCAGCGTTGGTAAGGCAACAGCGCTTGGCATCGACCGATCGCGGTGGGTGTTTCTGCACGGCTGCGGCGATGCGACCGATCATTGGTTCGTCAGCGAGCGTGTGAATTACCATTCATCGCCAGCGATCCGCATGATGTCGGGTAAGGCCTTCGACATGGCCGGCAAGACCATCGCCGATATGGACCACCTCGACCTGTACAGCTGTTTCCCCTCGGCGATCCAGATGGGCTGTCAGGAAATCGGCGTGGCCGAGGACGATCCGCGTGGGCTGACGGTCACCGGCGGATTGCCGTTCTTTGGCGGACCTGGCAACAACTACGTGACGCATTCGATTGCGGAGATGATGAACAAGGTCCGCGCCCAGCCGGGCAGCTTCGGCCTGTGTACCGCAAACGGCCACAACGTGACGAAGCATGCGGCCGGTATCTATTCGACGACACCGACAGAGGGTCCTTGGCAGCGCGAAAGCCCAGCCACCTATCAGGCGGAGCTGGATGCCATGGCGAAACCAGATCTGGTCGAAGAAGCTAGTGGTCCCGCGAAGATCGAAACTTATACGGTGATGCATCGCCCCGACGGCCCGGAACACGGCCTCATCATCGGCCGCCTGACAGGAACCGGCGCCCGCTTCCTTGCGAATACGCCTACCGATGCCGCGACGTTGCAAGACCTGCAGGACAACGGCGATGTGGGACGGTCGGGGACGGTGATGCACACAAACGGGAAGAACGTTCTTACACTGGGATGAAATAGCGGCTGGCGCGCGCAAAACGGTCGATACGGGACACAATCCTGGTCAAAACAGTTCGTCATTTATGACTATCCTAAGATGAAAATTCGCTTGATGGTAAGGATGAAGAGGCCGTTAAAGCGTTCATCGTCCGCGACCATCCGAAGCTCAACGGGCCGATTGTGTTCAGGCAACCGAGGAAGGTAACGCTCAAATTGCCGTAATCGGCGGCACGAAAAACTGGTAATTTTACTGATCAGCTATAATAAGTGTAATTGGTATAGAGCTTTTTGGAGTATTAGCGGCTTTTGTGGGTAAAAAGACTTTGCCGAGACCTTTAAATCACGGCTTTGAGCTTATCGAGTAACAAGAACTTAATTCTAAAATGCGAAAAACGTCGATCCGGAAAGTGGGCGGCATCATTCCGTCTATATAGACCGTGGGAGGCGGAGGCGATGGCTGACAAACGCTTGCTTATTGTGGACGATGTCGAGGAAATGGGCGAGTACGTTCGCTTTACGGCAGAGGAAATGGGATACGACGTCAAAGTCGTTACCGAGGCTAGAGAATTTATGCGGATCATCGATGGCTACGATCCCACCGCTGTCGTGGTCGACATTGTCATGCCGGATATCGATGGGCTGGAGCTTATCAAGTGGTTGCGAGAGCGGGGCTGCAAGGCCAAGGTTATTGTTGCGTCGGCAGTCAACGAAGATTACGCGAAACTGGCGCGCTCGCTCGGCAAAGGGCGGGGCCTCGATATCTCGATGGTCAAAAAACCATTTCAGATTAATGAGTTATACACCGCGCTTGAATAGCTTTATCACGCTGGTTCTTTTTGTAATTTTTGAAAGTTTAAATTGAGGCGAGGCTCCAGAAAATTGCTGGAGCGGACCAAGTTTAGACGAACCCGCTATTAAGGGTTCCCGGGCAAGAAATCTCATTACATTTCGTAAACCCACAGGCACGCCGGGACGGCCCAGTGTCGAATCTAAAGTACTCATAGTAACGCTAGATTTATATTCGATAATGAAAATAAGTAATGGTAAGTAATATATTTCATCCAATATAATAACGACAGGTAAAAAATATAATTGAAGTGAGTCATAATATATTCTGATTTCAATTTAGCCGATTCTCGTATATGTATTCAAAACGTTGAGGAAAGAAATAATTTTTCCCGATCCTAAGGAAATATTTGAAAGTCCCCGAATGATTGAAATTCGGCCTCCTTGGTGCCGCTTTGCCGTTAATTGGATTTGGTTTTGTTAGACGGTGCACAGATGCGACTGTCTGGGAAACAGCACCTGGTCCGACATGGACGCGGCCGTAGAACCAGTGGTCGCCATGTTCTATTACTGCTTTTGTTTCTGCTCGGTATTCCCAATGTAGCCTACGCTCAGGCCTCTTCGGTCAGAGTTCCAGAGAACGCACATGCCAAGGGTTACGGCTCTGGCTGGGAATGCGACCGGGGCTATCGGGAATCGGCAGGGACCTGCCTGGCAATCAAGATTCCGGAAAATGCCTTCTCGACAAACTCAAGCTATGGAACGGGCTGGGAGTGCAGTTGGGGATATCGTCAGGCCGACGATCGCTGCGCGGCCATAATGATTCCCAAAAATGCTTATCTGAATTCATTTGGCGACAAATGGAAATGCGATCGGGGATTTCGCGTGGACAACGAGACTTGTGTTGCGCTGAGCGTGCCGGTGAATGCGCACATCGACTTCTCCGGCAACGACTGGGAATGCAACCGGCCTTATCGAAAGCAACGTAGTTCGTGCGTATTGCACTGACAGAACGATTCCGAGCGAAACATGGATAGGAAAGAGACGTGATGATCACAGCAGACCGTGGGCGGAAGTATTTGTGCCCGAGTTGCGAGACCAAATATTACGATATGAAGAAAGAGACCGTCACCTGCCCGAAATGCGGTACAAAACCGCCGGCACCGAAGGTACCGCGCTCCACAAGGCCGGTTAAAAAGGCAAGCGGTACGACCTTCCGGAGGTTCTAGCTCGGGCGTCTATATCGGGTGGTCAATGCCCGCCGCCGAGAATTCCCGTCTTGATATTGTAATCGACTGCAACGCCGTAATGCGGATCGTCGTATGAATCGACCATAAGCTGGCCGGCGCGGTTCAGCAGTTTGTGACAGTCCTGCGACAGGTGGCGCAGCTGCAGCGCCTTGCCGGCCGCTTCGTATTTCGAGGCCAACGCTTCGATGGCCTGCAGTGCGGACTGGTCGACGACACGGCTTTCCAAGAAATCGACGATTACCGTAGTGGGGTCGCCTTGCGGGTCAAAAAAGGCGGCGAACCCCTCAGTGGACCCAAAAAACAGCGGGCCTTCGATCCGGTAGACTTTGGCACCGTCCTCGGTGATTTCCGAGCGCGCGTGAATGCGCGTCGCGTTGTTCCACGCGTAGGCGAGGGCGGAGACAATCACGCCGACGACCACCGCGATGGCAAGATCGCTTGCGACAGTTACGATTGTGACCAGGATCATCACCAGCGCGTCGGTCAGCGGAATGCGGCGTAGCACCGTGATGCTCTGCCAAGCGAAGGTGCCGAGAACCACCATGAACATCACACCCACCAGGGCAGCCAGCGGAATCTGCTCGATCAAGTTTGAGGCGAACAGGATGAAGGCGAGCAGAAACAGCGCCGCCGAAATACCCGATAGCCGTGTGCGGCCGCCGGACTTCATGTTGATCATCGATTGGCCGATCATGGCGCATCCGCCCATGCCGCCGAAGAAACCGGTTACCGTATTGGAGACGCCTTGGGCGATGCATTCTTTCGACGCGCCACCGGTCTCATGCGTAATTTCGCTGACTAGATTCAGGGTCAACAGGCTTTCGATCAGGCCGATGGCGGCGAGGATGAGCGCGTAAGGCAGGATGATCCGCAGGGTCTCGAAGGTCAGCGGTACCAAGGGCAGATGGAAGTCCGGCAAGCCACCTTGGATCGACGCCAGGTCGCCGACCCGCGGTACGTCGATGCCAAAGACAAGGACGATAGCGACGACAATCGCGATGCCCGCCAACGGTGCCGGAATAACCGAGGTGATCTTGGGCATGACCCAGATGATCGCCATGGTCAGCACGACCAGTGCCAGCATGGTGACAAGCTGCCAGCCGGCCATCCAGTCGCGCACACCGTCCGGTGCTTCGATCTGAAATTGGGTGAGCTGGGCCAGGAAGATGACGATGGCGAGTCCATTGACGAAGCCCAGCATGACGGGATGCGGTACCAGCCGAATGAACTTACCGAGATGAAAGATACCGGCCAGGATCTGCAGGAGGCCCATCAGCACGACGGTCGCGAACAAATACTCGACGCCGTGCTCGGCCACGAGCGCCACCATGACCACGGCAAGTGCTCCGGTGGCACCCGAAATCATGCCCGGCCGTCCGCCGAACAGGGCGGTGATCAACCCGACCATGAAGGCGGCATACAGTCCGACCAGCGGATGCACGCCGGCGACAAGGGCGAAAGCGACAGCCTCCGGCACCAGCGCCAAGGCCACGGTGAGTCCCGATAGGATTTCCGTCTTGATCCGGCTGGGCGAAAATGTTGCTGGGCTGTCTCCGCCGCCAATACTGTCCGCAAATACCTCAAGGGTCGCCTTGATCACGTCGGGTTCATCCGTATGGCGGGAAGGGAAGCTGAGACGGGCCCTTCGTAGCGTATCTGAAGTCTAATGCAAGACCTAACGGCCGTGGCGCCGCGAAGCGGTGGCTCTTGTTCAATGAAACGCTGCAGGCTTTGCCGCAATTGGGTGATGTATTCGGGTTCGTCCGGGAAATACATAGCTGGCTTCCTATTCGCCGGTAAAGACCGGCGCGCGCTTTTCGACGAACGCGCTGACAGCTTCCTGGCGGTCGCTGGTGGCATTCGAACTGACCTCATAGGCGATCGCCGCGTCCATTACCCGGTTGGCGATGTCGCGCAGTACGAGGTTGACCGCGGTCTTGGTCCATCGTACCGCCCAGCGCGGATTACCGAGGATCTTGCCCACGATCTCGTCGACCTTGGCATCTAGTTCCGCCGCCGGTACTGCGTGGTTGATCAGGCCCATCGCGGCCGCTTCGGACGCCAGCAGCAAATCGCCGGTCAGTAGCATTTCCTTGGCCCGCGCGAAGCCGATCAGTTGTGGCCAGATTACCGCGCCGCCGTCGCCGGCAACGAGGCCGACTTTGACATGCGGGTCGCCAATCCGTGCTGTCTCGTCGGCGATGATGACATCACATAACAAGGCGATCGAGGCACCGAGGCCCGCCGCTGCGCCGTTCAGGCGGCAGACGATCGGTTTTTCGAGCTCGAGCAGTCCGTTGACAATCCGTTTCGCGTCGTTGGCAATACCGCGGAACAGTGCGGTGTCGTCGATCATCGATTGGAACCATTCCATATCGCCGCCGGCACAAAAGGCACGGCCGGCGCCGGTCAACACAATCAGATCGCTATCGGGATCCCGTTGCAGTTCGGGGAATACCCGGGCCAATTCCTCATGCATTTCGAAATCGACGGCGTTGAGCTTTCCGGCGTCGATGGTGACCCGCAGCACCCGTGCCTGGCGCTCGAAGGTGAGACGCTGATAGCTTGAAAAATCCATTGCCCTATACTCCTATTTGGTTGTTTCTGCGCAGCCTACGCGAATTCCGCGGCGCGGGCGCTTCAGATCGCTTGAAGAGCCGGCGCGCTGTGATTTGTCGCGAAGCGAAACTTGGCGAGGAGGGCATCATGAAAATTCCAGAGAATGCAGTCCCGGGGCCGAAGCGGAACTTTGTCGGATACGGGCGGGACGTGCCGAAAGTCGTATGGCCGGGAGAGGCGCGCGTCGCGATCAATCTGGTTATCAATTATGAGGAAGGCTCGGAGGTTCACACGGCTGCTGATGGCCGTAACGAGGCAGCGCTTGGCGAGATTCCCTATGTCATGGACCCGGCCTATCGCGACCTGGCGATGGAGTCGGTCTACGAATATGGCACCCGCGCCGGTATCTGGCGGCTGCAGCGGCTGTTCGACCGTAAGGACATTCCGGTGACTTTCTTCGCCGCCGCGGTGGCACTCGAACGCAACCCGGAGGTCGCTGCCTGGCTGCGCGACAGCGCGCATGAGCCGTGCAGTCATGGCTGGCGCTGGGAGGAGATGTGGCTGCTGTCGCGCGAAGAAGAGAAGGCGCACTTGCATGCGGCCATCAAATCCTTCGAAGAGACCTGCGGCAAGCGGCCGCTTGGCTGGTATTGCCGCTACGGCCCTTCGGTCAATACCCGCGAGTTGATCGTCGAGGAGGGCGGCTTTGTTTACGATGCCGACGCCTACAACGACGACCTGCCCTATTATGTCGATGTCGGCGGTACGCAGCACCTGATCGTGCCCTACTCGTTTACCTACAATGACGCTCCCTTCGTCATGGGGGGGTATGGCAGCCCCGGCGACTTTTACGATTTGGTCAAACGCGGCTTCGACTATCTGTGGGATGAAGGGGAAACCCATCCGCGGATGATGAGTATCGGTGTGCATCCGCGTTTGATCGGACAGGCCGGCCGAATCTCGGCCCTCGCGGAGTTCATCGACTATGCACAAAAGAAAGGTGGTGCCTGGTTTGCCACCCGCCTTGAAATCGCCAATTGGTGGAACGACCATCACACCAATTTTGAGACGTAAATCGAAGAATTGTCTGCATCGCGATGGCGGCCGTTCCTGTGATCCATTAATATTCGGGGCGACTGATCTACGGGGGTGAATGCGCGATGCAATGGCTTTTCGAACAGGCCGAAGCGACCTGGCAGACGCTGCTTGCGCAGCTCGGCAGCCTGGCGTTTTACGGCCAGATTGCCATTGTCGTCGTCGCAGTGCCCCTCGCATGGACTCTGGCGAAGTTCACTACGACGCGCGTAAGGCTGTTCCGAGAAGCTCCGGAAGCCGGCGCGCTGTACGATTTACGCGCCGGGCTGCATCGCTGCCGCGGGCTTGTATTGCCGGTGATGGCCGCAATCGCGCTGAGCATCGCGACGCCGATTAGTGCAGATGCCTTTGGCCAAGCGTGGCTGGTACGGGCCGCCCAGGGTGGCGCCTTCATCTTCCTGGCCTACAGTCTCGCGAGCCACTTCATACAGAATGCCTCGATCATCCTTATTCTGAAGTGGATCGGGATTCCGATTGCCCTGCTGCATATCGTGGGGTGGCTGGACGACGTCACAGCCTATCTCGACGGCATTTCGGTCGAGATCGGGAATATCCATATCACCCTTTACGCGGTTCTACGGACATTCATTTTCGGTGTCATCCTGTTCTGGCTCGGCCGTGTGTCGAACGCAACCGGCCAGCGTGTCATCCGCACCCAACCGTCGCTCGATGTCGGCACGCGCGAGGTCATCGCGAAACTGTTCGAGATCGGCGTCTTTGTTCTGGTCTTCCTGTTGCTGATGAATGTAATGGGCATTGATCTAACGGCGCTTGCAGTGTTTGGCGGGGCTTTGGGTGTCGGGCTCGGATTTGGGTTGCAGCAGATCGCCTCGAACTTCATTTCGGGCATCATCATCCTGCTCGACCGTACGATCACTATCGGCGATTACATCGAGTTGGAAGACGGACGGAAGGGCACTTTGCGGGAACTGACTATGCGCTCCGCGACGTTGGAAACCTTCGACGGCAAGGACATTATGGTGCCGAACGAGCGTTTTATTACGACAGCGTTCGTCAACTGGACCCACTACAATGCCAAGCAGCGCTACTCGCTGAATTTTCAGGTCGCCTACGATACCGATCTGGAAACGCTTTTTGACATTGTCCGCGACGTCGTTGCAAGCCATCCCAAAGTGCTGAGTGGCGACGATCTGCCTATCGCAGAGCGGCCTGATGCGGAAATCGAGAAATTCGGCGACTCCGGCATCGACATCCTGGTCGAGTTCTGGATGGAGGGGATCGACGATGGCGAAAACCGTGTCGGCGCCGACTTGCTGTTAATGATCTGGACCGCGCTGAAAGCCAACGGTATCGAGATTCCATTCCCACAGCGCGAGGTCAAGCTGCTGGGCGACGAGAAGAAGCCAGACTGAAGAAGACGGATCTGCTAGAAGATATACCGGACAGAGATTGGATAGCCTTTGTTCCATGAGTGTGCGTAGTAGCTGGCATGCAGCATTCGGTGATTGTCCACGAGCGCGATTTCCCCCACACCTTCAGGCGCGCGCCAACCAAGCTCAAGCACGACATCGCCGATCAAGTGCGCGATATCCTCGTCTTTGAAAAGCGCGTAGTGCTGCTCGAACGTGTGCTCACCGCGGCCCTCCTTAACCGCCTGCAAATATGCGGCAGCATTGGCAAGCACCAGCGTCTGCGAGCTACGTGGCGCACGCTGTATCGGATCGAAGGGGTCGCGCCAGAACAGAGAGATATTGTCGTCCTGAGTACGGCCTCGGTCGATGTGAAAATCAAGGGAGCTGAATACGTTACGCTGTTCGCTTTGCCGCGTATTATTGGGCAGAAAAGCGTTTTTGAAGGTCAACGGCCCGAAGCGGTCGAGCAGCGCGCGCAAATTTGAATTCAATCGGCGGTCTGCATCGTGAACAGCAAGCTCGACAGGCGTGTCGAATGTGATGGAAAGGCCAAAATGGCGGAACGGGAAGTCCATTGGTAGGCCATCGGGGTGCCGCCCAAAATGCTGATGGATGCGCCGCCCGTATTCGGGGATCGCGATTTCGGCGGAGAAACAGGTGCCATTCAGGCTTCCCGTGATCGACGCATCCGGGTTGCACTCCAGAGTGTCGAGAGCCGGCGCGGCTAGTTCCATTATTCGGTCCGCCGGATGAGTTGGCGCGCCTGTACGAATACGCCGCTACGGAGATGTGCGGCAATTGTGTCGACGTCGTGCTGCAAGGAGGCCAGGGTAGGGCGCTCTTGTTCGAGGACAGGTTCCAGAGAAAATGTGGTGTCCGCATTGTCATCGTCTGAAAAGGTTAGCGCGATGCGCCAGGGTACATTCAATTTACGTTCGATATGTAGCGCTGTGATTGCGTCTGCAAGCACGCGCAGCTGCACCACCGAGTCGCAGTAGAACCAGACGCGCGGCAATTTCCATAATGTGCCGTCGGGGCCATTGTGGCCTTCGCAGGACCAGCAGGGGATGAAGGCTTCGAGCCGTTTCAGTTCGTAGACCAGTGGGGCGATCCCACCTTCCAAGGGATGTTTTTCCGGATCGCTGGACAGCATTTGAGGGATATCGGCGCAAAGCCGCGAACAATGGGCTCCGGCCTTTGGGCAATCCGGTGCACAGACCGGTGTACCGTCTGCATTGCTTTGCAGAATCTCGTCGAGCGCTTCGCGAACGCCGGCGGCGTGTTTTTCGCTGTCCTTGCGCTGTTTAATTCTCATGGCCGACCACCCGTGATCCGATTGATCCGATCAAGTGAGCTCACGGATTGGTGTAACGAAGAAAAGTTAAGTTGAGGTGATGTCTTATGGTTAAGAACGACGAGATCGCGTCAGTGTTTTCAAAAGTTGTTATCCTGGATGGCCGGTCTGTCAGAGGCGCTTCAGCGGCTGGGTTAGGCCATACAAGAGAGTTTGCCATTCCAAGAACCGGCTTGTGGAAAGCACGATCGTATGTGCGAAGGCGACGCGGCGGGCCAGGCGATCGGTGGGCGATAGAGGAGGGACGTTGCCGAACGTAACCGCATCGCGCCAGGACGTGCTTGCGTTAATCGCCTGGTTTGTTCTGCGGCGGCAGAAACGGATATGCGTTCGAGCGACGCGTAGAGCGACGGGCGTATCGTGTAGAACGTGGTCGTATTCCGCGCGCGGGATCGGGCCGTTATACTTATTCTCAAGGGTACGGAGCCGGGCAAGAAGAGACGGCATATCTTACTCCATAGGATTGAAGTAAGATAATAATAGGAATTATCCTATTTATAACATACTAATGAATCCGTTCGATAGGATAAGCGGCACCTGGGCCTTCGCGTTCTATAAGTAAAAATTATAATAACTTAATTTATCAAAAGAGCGCCATAATACACACTAATAAAAGAATTTTATGAGAAAGCTATGCCGGGCAATGCTTCAATGCGCGCTCATCAACTTCAGGCAGCGTTCCTAAAGACGTTCCCATCGGCCTACGATACGACCGACAATGTTGATCTCGTCTACGGTGCGTTCATAGGAGGGGTAGGAGGGGTTGCTGGAGCTGATTCGCACGGTGGGCGGGTCCGACCCTTCGATAAACTCCAACCGTTTGGCGACAAGGCCGATGCCGTCGAACAGAATGAAGATCCCCGGCGGCGAGGGTTCGGTGCGGCCGATATGTACGATGACCTTGTCGCCGGAACGCAGGATCCCCTCCATCGAGTCGCCGTCGATCGTGATGATCCGCAGTTCCGAAACCGACGCGCGCAATTCGGTGCGAAGCCACAATTCCGGGAACGACCAGGACCCTAATTCCGGTTCATCGGACACTATGCTTCCTCCGCCAGATGATGCTCGTACGCCCAATTCTACTATAACGGCGCCATCACCACCTAATGCGGGTATTTGTGGCGAAATTGTCTCGGTTTCGGGGCTAAATTCAGGGGGAAGATCGGGCATATTCCCGAGATGATGTAGCGGGCGAAGGGTCTGCTGATCGACCCTCAGCAAGCCCGCAAGCTTTAATCGATCGTCTTCATCCAGTTTCTGCGGCGAGTTGTACCAGACGAACTGGTGCAGATAGGTCTCGTTGCGGCCGATTTCGAGCGAAAGACCCTTCAGTGTCGCACCATTCATTGCCGGATCGTCAAGGCGCGCGAGAATCACGCGGCGCGCGACATCCAGGTCTTCTTTTGCGGTTCGTTGCTTAGCCATACCCTATTGTCTTGAAGTCGGTAGGAAAAATCAAATAGGAAAATACCTGTTAAATAATGGGATAAAACCTACTACGTGTATTTTATGCCTATCGTCAAGAAAAAACGCACAGCGCCTCGCAAAAAGGGGCCACCTGCGCCGTCGGGTCGGCCGGAAGAGAACCGCCCCGCGATCCGCATCTGCCTGTGCTGCGGGCAGAAGTTCAAATCGAGCGGTTGGGGCAATCGCATGTGCGAACCCTGTCTGGAGGCACCATGGCGGGATATCTAACCGTATTACGGTCTCTCTCAGGACGTCGGCGGCTTGAGACGCGGAAAGCCTGGGCATTGATCGCTCTCCTGTCCGCAGTCGGGTGGGGACTGGTCTTGGCGGTGCTGTCGTGAAATTCGCGTTGCCGCTACCGCCGTCGCCTGAGGCGAAGCAGGATTCTGTCTGCAAATACAACGTTTGGCTGGCCGATGCAGGCTGGCGGCTTCGCACGCAAATCGCTGACCAGGCGCGCGCTGGTTTTGACGGCTCCGTGCCGGCTCCGGTTGTCGTGGTGATCGCGGTGCCGGAAGCCGCGGCCCCCGAACTGAGTGCCCCCGTAGGGCCGGTAATCGGGCTGCTATCCCGCCATGGCGTCATAGCAGCCGAATTACGCGGCCTTACGGTGTACCGGCATGACGGAGACGATGTGGAGATAACCCTGGAACCGGCGGCCCTAAGTGGCGCGGCCTCGTGAGGATCGAGGAGGAAACACAGTGACCGAGCTATCATTACCTGACCCCGATGCCATACTTGCCCGGTTGCTACGCGGCCGACGCTACGACGATCCGTATCCCGTCGAAGACACCGCGTTTCTAAATCTTCTTACAGCTGAAACCGACGACGAAATTCCGGAAGACTGAAGCGCGTGCCGCGGGTTTCCGTCTGGCTGTTTTCGATTGGCCGTTGCCTGCATGACACCGTGCCTCGTTTTGTTATCCCCGCCGCCTACCGCAATTCGGGCGAAGCTTAGCCGCCAACCAATACCCGCTCACCACGACAGGAGGGATAGCCATGCCGACGACAGGCAAACGCAAGAAACAGAAGAGCAAACCGGAGGCCAGCGCCCTGCACAGCGATTTCGGCACGCCTTACCGCAGCCGTCAGGGTCCGGTGGTGATCGAGAAGGTGCCGGCGGATGCGGAGAACACCAAGAACCGAGACCGGGCGCGCGCCATCGAAATCGACGATCCGCTCTATGTCTACCGCCGCAACCGCATCATCTCCGTCGTGCAGCGCGACGCCGGCCTGATCCTGCGTGAACTCTGGAACCGCACCGGCCGTGAACCTCGTGTGGTGGCCCAGTACAGCGACATGATCGCCCGCGGCAGCGTCGAGGCCCTGCGCATCACCTCCGCCGACCACCACCAGCGCTTCGTGGAGGCGGTGAGGGCGGTCGGTCCGATCGGCTCCGACACCATTGTGTCGGTCGTCTGCATGCAGGATTTCATCCCTCGCGGCCACTACGAAATATTGCGAAGAGGGCTGGATATTTTGGCGAAGAAGTTCGGGTTGGAGGGTGGATGAGCGGGTTACCTAAAATACGCGTCATACCGTCGTCGCCGTATAGTCCGGCGACCCATCCCAGGAGAGTTTCCATCTCGCGGCGGGCCGCACGTTCTGAACAAGGTGCGGTTCGAAGGCGACGAGGCAGGTGCCGCCTGGTCTTCTGACGGACGGGTAGACGATGCCGCGCGCGTCTTTAGCGCGTAATCGGTTCGCCAATTCCTGGCCTGCCGGATAGCCAATCGCGGGGTCGGGGTCGAGGCTGGCATAGCCCTCCGATGCTTGGCGCAGATCGTGGAATTCGCCCATGAAACCGGCGAGCAAGGCCTGATATATCGCTTCATCGTGAAACCGGCCGATGTTCGTCAGTTCGCGCGTCCGGTGATAGGCCACCTCGTCGATGGCCGTGAGGTCGTCGAATGCGCCGTACCAGGCGCCGCGGCCGTATTCGTTGAATCGGTTGCCTTCCGGGCGCGTATAGGCGAAGGCGGCGTTGATATGGGTATGGCCCCAAGCTTTCAGGACGAGTTCGCGGGAATCCAGATCGCGAAGGCCGGACTTTTGGGCGCGCAGACGCCGGTTCGTCAGGCCTTCGATGCTTTCGAGGATGGCGAGTTCGTCATCACTGTCGACCAGGGCCCGCAGGACCGGCGGCTTATAGTAGGCGGTCGGGACGAGACGGACGGTTGCGGGTTCGGCGATTTCAACCAGCGCCGGTATCACACGCCGCCTCGAAGCGCGTCCACGTAATCCCGCGTCTCCAGGATGGCGGGCAGGCCGCCCTCGATCATCTTCTTGGCAGGAGCTTTGCCGGCAAAGGTTGGCCCTGCATTGTCCAGGGTGATCCAATCGTCGGCCAAATCGTCGCTAAAGTAGAGATGCAGGGCCTTGTATAGGCCGACAAAGGCGCTGATGCGCGTCAATTGGTCCTTCGACAGCCGTCCCGACCAGCCTTGCGATTTCATGCGGCTCCAGGTCCGTGGTGACACGGCGATCAGTTCCGCGGCGTCATCATTCCTGAGTTTCCAGGCGGCGGCGATCCGCGCATAGGCCTTGGTTGCTACGGTAACGACGCGATGATCGTCATGTCGCTCAAGCCCGTCCCGGACGTCCGCATAAGTCTCTACCGCGATAATGCTCGGCCTTCAGTTTTCGCCAAATGTCTATATATATCACGCCATTTGGCGAAAATCAAGATAAGGCTCTGATGCCGAGATATCCACCCAAATCCGCGTACGCCCTTTCAAATGCGGCAGAATTGACCTCGCTCATTGTTATCACCAGGCCGATAACACGTAATGCGGTCTGCGCAAGCCACGAGAAAGGGACTCTATGTCCGTTCCCATCAGCCGCTACCCTATCCCCGCAATTGACGATCTGCCCGCCGACATCAAGGAGCGTGTGCTGGCGGTGCAGGAGAAGGCGGGTTTCGTGCCGAATGTGTTTCTGGCGCTGGCGCACCGGCCGGCTGAGTTCCGCGCGTTCTTCGCCATGCACGACGCGTTGATGGAGAAACGGGATAGCGGCCTTAGCTCGGCGGATCGGGAGATGATCGTCGTCGCAGTTTCAGCCGATAATAACTGTCTATACTGCGTCGTTGCACATGGGGCGGTGCTGCGCATCCGGGCGAAGAACCCGACGATTGCCGATCAAGTGGCGGTCAATTACCGCAAGGCCGATATCACGGTCCAGCAACGAGCGATGTTGGATTTTGCTCTAAAGGTCTCGAGCGATGCCAAAGCAATCGGCGATGACGATTTCGAAGCGCTGCGGGCGCAGGGGTTTTCCGATGAAGACATCTGGGACATCGCCGGCATCGCCGCCTTCTTTGGACTCAGCAATCGCATGGCCAACTTCCTGGCGCTGCGCCCGAACGATGAGTTCTATGCCATGGGGCGCTGAGGGCGCGCGTTTACGCCGCTTGCGCCGCGCCGCCCTCACGGTTCTGGACGACGTAGATGAAGCTGATCAGCCCGAGATTCATCAGGTTGAACCCGACGCCGGTCAGGAAGGCGTACGAATAGCTGCCCGTTGCGTCGAAGATCGCGCCGCCGAGCCAGCCGCCGAGGGCCATGCCGATAGCGGCGAACAGGTATTGCCAGCCGATCCGCCAGCCGAGCTCATTGATGGGGAACAGCACGCGGATGATCAGCGGGTAGCAGGGCATGATGCCGGCGAAACCGAGACCAAAGAGGAAGGCGGCGATGTAGAGGCCGGTGTGGCTTTCGACCACTGCGAAGGCCACCAGCATAACGGCCTGGCATGTCGATCCGATTAGCAGTGTGCGCACCCCGCCGATCCGGTCGGCGAGCATGCCGAAACCGAGCCGGCTGAAGAACGCGGTGGCGAACAGGACGGACAGCAGTTCTGCAGCCCGCGCCCGCGCGAAACCAAGGTCCGTCGCGTGGCTGACGAGATGGACGATCGGCATGGCCATCCCGGCGCAGCAGCCGATGGTCGCAAGGCAAAGAATGACATGGACGAAGTTGGGCGACAGCCCCAGGACTTCGTGCTTGTTCTCGGTCGCATGCCGCTGGGTGAGAGCGGTGGCCTTCGGTTTGTGGCGCAGCAGCAGGGCCAGCGGCACCATCGTCGCGAGCACGAAAATACCGTAGTAGAAGTAAGTCTCGCGCCAGCCTTCGGCGTCCGTGAAATAGCGTAGTACCGGCGGCCAGAGCGCGCCCGCCACACCCTGACCGGAAGAAATGATGGCGATAGCCAGACCGCGCCGTTTGTCGAACCAGCGAGTCGCATTGGCGATCAGCGGCGCAATTATCGCGGCCTTGCCGAGCAGACCGATCAGCACGCCGTTCGCCACATACAGTCCCCATTGGCCCTCCGACTGGCTCGCCAGAAAGGCACCCAGTGCGATCATAACGCTGCCGAACAGGACCGGATAGACGACGCCGCGCTTGTCCATCCACAGCCCCATGAAGATGCCGCCGACGCCAGTGCCGATCATCAGCAGCGAATAGGCGAAGGACGGTACGCTGCGCAGCGACCCCAGATCCGCGGCGATCGGCTTGAGTGCGATGAACAGGATATTGGGCGCGCCGAGCCCGATGCTATGCAGCGCTAGCGACGCGAATACGATCACCCAGCCATAGGGAACTTCGATACTGTCTTCGTGTTTGGTCATGAGGGCAGGGCTCTTTGGATGATACGAAATGATGTGTGCCGAGCGGCCGCAGCGTGAGAACGGTGTTACGGTATTGGACAGTACAATGATAGAGGATCGAGTGAAGCATCTTGCGGTTCCGATTTGAAAATCAAGCCGTCGCCTGTGCAAAATGCGCCAACACAAACAGGGAAAATGCCGATGATCAAGATCGATGCGGAGTTGGGGGATATTGCGCTGAGCGATGTAGAGTCGCATGCGGCGGCGCTTGAGACGTCCGGTTTCGACGCGGTGTGGACCTTCGAAGCAGCGCACGATCCGTTCCTGCCGCTGATGGCGGCCGCCAAGGCGACCACGACGCTCGAAGTCGGCACCAATATCTCCGTCGCCTTTGGGCGCAGTCCCTTTGCTATGGCGCAAACGGCTTGGGATCTGCAGAAGTTCAGCGGCGGGCGCCTGCACCTTGGCCTCGGCACACAGGTACGTGCGCATGTGGAACGCCGCTTCTCGATGCCGTTTGACCACCCTGCCGCCCGCATCACCGACTATATCCATTGCCTGCGCGCAATCTGGAATACGTTCCAGACGGGGGCGAAGCCGGACCATCGTGGGCAATTCTATCAGTTCAGCCTGATCAATCCGTTCTTCAATCCGGGCCCCATAGACCATCTTGAGATCCCGATCTATCTGGCCGGCGTCAACGAGCGGATGTGCCGTGCCGCGGGGGAGGCGGCGGACGGCTTCCACATCCATCCTATGCACTCGACCGGCTATCTGCGCGATGTGGTGAGGCCCGCGATCGATGTCGGGGCGAAGACGCGCGGCAAATCGGTCGACGATCTTTGCTTGTTCGCGCCGGT